>ENA-UAKZ01000177-UAKZ01000177.1-human-gut-metagenome-genome-assembly--contig:-NODE-177-length-26545-cov-8.501548_pt1 | contig 26545 bp, 10 predicted proteins | sample MGYA00243693_ERZ654454 | MGnify/ENA primary metagenome ERZ654454 (study PRJEB26926, sample SAMN06164508) | human gut metagenome | biome: ENVO:00009003; feature: ENVO:2100002; material: ENVO:00002003... | reverse complement strand
GCGTGATGGGCAAGGCTGAGGCGGTGAGTGCGCTGCAGCGTGTGAAGCGTGCCATAGACAAGTTTTGGAAGGCTGTGGCAGACTTCCTTCACATTCACTACACGAGTGCTGAGGAGGTGGCTGACAGAGTGATGAAGGACTTGCTTGACGGTGTGGACCCGAGAAGCATGATGGACGGTGGCAAGAGCCTTCGTCCTGAGACGCGTGTCAATGTAGTGGAGGCTGAGGCCGGGCATGGCTTTAAGAATTATGCGGAGGCTAAGACTTGGGCTAAGGAGCATATAGCACGCACTTATAGCGGTGAAGAGACTGGTGGCAAGGGTGATATACGCATCAGCAATGCGGCCGTTGACAAATATTTGTCGCAGAGTGCAGTTGACAAGAGTGAGAGCAAGGACGTTCACTTGGCTGTGTTGAAGGTGTTGCCTGATGTTATACGTGAAAGTGTAGATGCAGAACAGCATGCGGACTTTAAGAAGGGTGAAGATGGTGTGCGCTCGGCAGAGAATGGTGTCAATCCCAATGTAACCATACACAGATTGTATGGTGCGGTGCGTATGGACGGAAAGATGTATAGGGTTAAGGTTACGCTGAAGGAGGACATCAAGAGTGAACGGCCTGCAAAGAAAGCATATAGCTATGAAGCAACAAAAATAGAGTTGCTTGCAGGAACATTGGCCAAGCCCGAAGGTGATGACCCCAATACAAACAACTCTATAACTGCTGCAAAGTTACTGAATGGTGTTGAGAAATCCTACGGTGGTGGTAAGTTTTTTGAAGATTACAACAAAATTCGTGAGCAATTTATTGGTGAGAAGGGTGCTGCAGCTGCCGACCATGCCGATGAGGTGAACACGCGACTTGACAACCTAAGTGTGGCTCGCGAGATGGAGTCTGAGAAGAAGGACGCCAAGGCTATAAAGATGGCTACTGGCTGGGAACGTGGTGCAGACGGGAAGTGGCGTTATGAGATGCCTGATGCTAAGATAAAGGAGACGATGGATATTGACGGGCATGTTGTGAAGCGTTTTGATGAGGACATGCTTTGGAATGATGGCAAGCTTGCTGATGTGGTTGATGCTCCGGAACTGTTTAAGGCTTATCCGCAGTTGAAGGAAACGCGTATTGTGACAGATGCTGTGACTGGTGACATGCCTTCGACTGGTGATTATAATGCGAAGACGAATACCATTACCATTCATGCTGATGAGTTGAAGTATATGAATGGTATATTGAACCATGAGGTTCAGCACGCTATTCAGAAGATTGAGGGTTTTGCCAGAGGTGGCAGTCCTGCGATGGTGCGGTCGGAGATAAAGAAGCAGATGGCCGAGGTGACGAAGCAGATAAGGCAGTTGCGTGCTGAGGGCAAGGAGGCTGAGGCGAAGGAGCTCATCAAGAAGAACAGGGGGCTTTACGAGGCATCTGTAGGTGATGATGACTTTGGCAGTTATAAGTCGCTTGCCGGTGAGGTGGAGAGCCGCAATGTGGAGAGACGTATGGGCATGAGTGCGGAGGAGCGCCGTGCGAGCCTTGCTGCTGAGACTGAGGACGTGAGCCGTGAGGACCAGATATTCTTGACGAGTGGTGATGGTGGTGAAACGGCACATAGTGTTGAGATGGTGCACAAGCCGTCGAAAGAGGAGACTGTTCTTCGTGATGTGGTGATAGAGCACATGAAGGGCAGTGGCCTTGATGTGATTGGCACGGAAGATGGACAGCGTGTGCTTGACATGGCGAACGATGATGGTGCGAAGGAGCATCGCGTGTACCATGGAAGCGGTGCTGAGTTTGACCACTTTGACCATAGCCACATGGGCGAGGGTGAAGGTGCGCAGGCTTATGGTTGGGGCACTTATGTGACTGAGGTGAGAGGCATTGGCGAGGGGTATGCGATACGTTCAAAGAACGGAATTTCAATGAGTCGTGAGGAGTGGTCTTTGAAACGTAGTGAACTTGAATCGAATATCTATCGTGCCAAGGAGCAGTTGCCTTTCCTTAAAGGGGAATATAAGGCAGAAGTGGAAGCTCAAATATCGGAATGGGAGGAACAGTTAAAGGATTATGAACCACATAATTACCTTTACACTGTTGAAATTCCCGATGACAATGGTGGGAATTATTTGGATTGGAATGGGCACCCTTCTGAATCTTTACTGAAAGATGTTGGCTCGTTTTTGGAGAGTAATGGTTTTGAGAGGGTACAGGATAGCCCTGCCAGATATGAGAGAGGTGAAAGCACCGTTGTTTTGAACCCTAATGCGACTGGAGCTGATTTGTATGCGGAATTGCAGGAGGCTCTTGGCAGTGACAAGAAAGCATCACTTGCATTGGCGGAGTTAGGCTATGCCGGCATTAAATATCCGGCAGAATTTCGCAGTGGCGGCCGTAAGGACGGTGCGCAGAACTATGTCATCTTCAACGAGAATGACGCGGAGATAACTGACCATGTGCGTTTCTTTAAGACCAAGAATGGCGAGGCTTATGGCTTTACTGTTGGCGGCAAGATTTACTATGACCCGAGGATTGCGAATGCTGAGACACCTGTGCATGAGTATGCCCACTTGTGGGCGAGTGCGCTGAAGGCGAACAATGCGGAGGAGTGGAAGAATGTGGTTGACTTGATGAAGGGCACCAAGGTTTGGGAGGAGGTGAAGAAAACCTATCCCGAACTTGAAACGGACGATGAGATTGCTGACGAGGTGCTTGCCACGTATTCGGGCCGACGAGGTGCGGAGCGACTTCGTGAGGAGATGCGCAAGGCTGCTGCTGAGGGCGATGGCGTGATGGGCAAGGCTGAGGCGGTGAGTGCGCTGCAGCGTGTGAAGCGTGCCATTGACAAGTTCTGGAAGGCTGTGGCAGGCTTCCTTCACATTCACTATACGAGTGCCGAGGAGGTGGCTGACAGAGTGATGAAGGATTTGCTTGACGGTGTGGACCCGAGAAAGTTCATGGGGGATAAGGCGCAGAAGGAGAAGATGCGCTATCAATTCATGGGCGAGAAGGGTGCTGGCGAGAATGTGCGTGACGCGGAGGACTACACGGCATTTGCCAGCCGGTATGGTGTCAGCGAGGATATGGTGAAGGATTATGCGTTGGGCATAAAGACTGGCAACTTGCAAAAGGCTAATTTTGCCTTGACTGAAATACGCCGTACGATGCGTGTGGCAAACCGTGGCATGAAGCTTTCGGAGTTTGGCAAGTTGTTCCGCCCTGTGCAAAAGGAGTTGGCTGAACGTTATGGTGACATAGAGGTGTTGCGGCAGGAGTATATTGATGCTGAGATGCGTGAGCGTGGTGTTATGGAGGCTGCCCGAAAGCGTGCTGAGGAGGAGGCGGCGAAGCGTAAGGCTCGTGCTGATGAGTTGCGTTTGTTGCCGGAAGAGGAACTTGACAGGCGTTATTTTAAGGCGGTTGAGCGTGGTGACGATGCTGCTGCCCGCGAGATGCTTGACGAGGCTGCCCGCCGCAAGGGGTATGACGATACTGAAAGTGAGTACCAGGGTGTGGGTGCATGGAGTGCGCCGTCGAACCCAGGGTATGAAAGTGATGCAGCGCGCAGGGCTGATGTGGAGGATAATGCTCCTGATGTGAATGTGGAGGACATGGCTTTGGGGTATTCGCTTGTTGACGAGAATTATTGGCATGAGCCTCGCAAGTACATGCAGACTGACGCTACTGCTGTGGAGTCGGTAAACGCGATAAAAGATGCCATGGCGGCTATCAGACGTGGCGAGGGTGATGTGAAGGTGAAGGTGTACCGTGCTGTGCCCAGCTCGGTGAAGGAGGGCAAGTTGCGCAATGGTGACTGGGTGACTCCGTCGCGAGCGTATGCTAAGATGCACGGTGAGTACCGGTTGGGTGGTGACTACCGCATTATAGAAGATGAGGTGCCAGTGAATGAGCTTTGGTGGGACGGAAATGACAGCCGTGAGTGGGGCTTTGACGATGGCAAGGGCTACAAGTATAAGAATGTGGAGAACAGCCGCAAGTTGAATGACCTTGTGACGCGTGATGATAATGGCGAGATTATTGCTCCTTCGAAGCGTTTTGACGAGAATGTGGAAGATGTGAGGTACCGCACAAGCGAAGAACTTGACCAGATTAACCAAAAGTTTAATGAGCGATTAGACGAATTGGTAAGTAATCCTAATCAGAAAGACAAGGTGTTGCACCTCGGTCGTTCAAGCGAATTTTTGAAAGATGGAGGAGTATCTGATGCTGAAATAGTGTTGGATTATGACAAACTTGTAAGGAAATCAAAGGAGGGCTACAAACATGAACACCCATTTGATATATCAGATGTCAGGGATTTGCCAATAGCTATTGCTTATCCTATAGCCGTATTTGACAATACGAATGAGAAGAATGATGGAAAGGTTATACTGACAGAGTTGAAAAAAGATGGTCGGAATTTTATAGTCGCTATTCAAACAGCCAATTTGAACCGAAAGGGAGGGAAAGTGTTAGAAGTAAACAAAATAGTAACGCTCTTTCCGAAAGATGCACGCGGTGTTGTTAATTGGTTCAATACAGGGAAAGCAACCAATATAGACAAAAAGAAAGCTCTCCACTTTATCGAGGCACTTCTGAACCATTCAGAAACCACAATAACAAATGAAGAGCTTTTATCTGCTGCAAATGTAGTAAAAGATTTTGAAACCTTGCAACTTTCTGCCTCAGAAAAAGCCAAGCAGCAGGCTGCCAATGACCTTGCGCGGCAGATGCACGTGGAGGGTGAAGTAGAGGTGGTGACAAGCACCGATGGCTTGACCGGCAGACAGGCAAAGGCTAAGGGCTGGTATGATGTGAGGACCGGACGTGTGACGATTGTGCTGCCCAATAACAAGAATGCGGCTGATGTGCGTGAGACGGTGTTCCACGAGGTGGTGGCGCACAAGGGGCTACGTAACCTTGTGGGCGAAGAACACTTTAACACCTTCCTTGACAACGTGTACAACAATGCTGAGGAGGGCATCAAGCAGACCGTTGACGAGATGGCTGAGAAGAAGTATAAGGGTGACAAGCGCAAGGCTACTGAGGAGTATATGGCGCATTTGGCGGAAGATGGTGAGTATGTGAAGCCGGAGAACCAGGGCTTCTTTGCGAAGGTGAGGGATTTTTTGACGGACTTGCTGAGGAAGGTTGGCATAAAGCTTGGCTTTAAGTTGACGGACAATGATTTGCGCTATATATTGTGGCGTAGCTGGAAGGGGCTTGCTGAGCGTGATGGCGGTTCGGTGTTTGAGAAGGCTGAAGATGTGAAGATGCAGCATGAGCTTGGTCAGACTGACGAGGCTCGCTCGGCGAGTGGTGAGAATGGTATCATGTTCCGTGAGGGGAGTGATGAGCTGAAGGACGTTGTGGAGAAAATGAAGGCTGACGTTGAGCGGTTGCATGAGGGTGAACTTGATGATTTGCGCTCGGGTGCGCGGGCTATTGGCGGGCGGCTGCAGCGTGCTTATGACATGAGCACTGTGGCGAGTGTGACGGAGCTGGCGAAGACGATGCTCAAGAATGGCTTGCTGAGTGAGATGAGTGACTATGATGTGCGCCGTTTGCTGTCGGTGGTGAATAATGTGCATGGCAAGGGTGACATCAGGCCTTATGTGCAGAAGGTTGTAGACATGATGGTTGGCAACCGGCTGCGTAATGTGTCGAAGGCGTTTGACAAGTTGCTGGCCATGCGTGGCAAGAAGGTTGATGCGCGTGGCGTGGAGGTGCAAGGTGAGCTTGACTTGGCCGGCCAGCGCATGGCAGATGTGGTGTGGAAGGGCATCGGCATGTCGGACGATGATGTGGCGGAGATGTGTGCTGATGCCCAGGACCGCATGATGAGTGCGAATGGTGCGGAGGCTGCTGCTGCTGCGACGGACTATGCCGGGTGGCAGATTGTGGTGCACTTGGGGCTTTTACCATACTACAATAACTTACTCGCCGAGTATCTTGCATCTTACACTAATACATTGCAACTCATTGATTGTCAATACTTTACGCAGTGTAAGATATTACAAATTTCACTTGCACACAACCTACACACCCCACATGCTGCCACATGGTACAAGCACGGGAGGAGGATATTACAGCATAGGGGAGCAGAAAAGTCTGTTGCTCCGACAGATTCCTCTACGTCCCTGTGGCGTAAACCCCACCGCATACGTCCAAACCGACTGCGAGGCAGCGGGGTGGGGTGTGTAAGATGTATGCAGGGGAGTGTAAGATACTTTGAAATCATCTTACACTCTTGAAACCTCTGTATATCAACTTGTTACGTGTAAAAAGTGTAAGATGGCAGTAAAAGCGCATACATTCATTTATAAGTAGGCTGACGGCGAGGACGCAAATATTTGTGTACAAGTATGTACACTTTTTTTGTGCCATTGAATGGCGCATGTTGAAAAACGATGCGTTGTGTCATTTGATTGGGTGACGCATTGACGAAGTCAGGAAACACAGAACACGCTGATTGCGCGTAGCACGTAGCGAAAGAATCCGTACGATCCGTGAGCCATAATATCAGAATTGTTTTATCAAGCTACAATAAATGATATTGCATTTTTTTACGAGAGCGTTTACACCAATTATGCGGGCAAAAGCTTAACTTTGCATCAATTCTTCTAACAAATAACCTTTGCCTAAGCAGATGTTCGGTAAAAGGCCTGGAAAGAATTGGCGTAATGCGTTGTTGTGAAACATGAAATGATGAACGGGCACAGCGGCTGCGCGAGCAGTATGACCCGTAATAATGCGCTATGACATACCAGCAATATAGGAACATGACTTTATGGTTCGTCGAATGTCTGCTTACACCGGTGTACACAGTTCTCCCCCTTATGAAGAGGCATATACTCAACTTTGTGCTCGTGGCGCTTGTGCTGCTTGTGGCAGCATGCAAGGGCCATGAGGCCGACACGTTCAAAATAGGTGTGTCGCAGTGCAGCCAAGATGTGTGGCGTGAGCAGATGAACCGCGAAATGCAGCGTGAAACAATGTTTTACAACAAAAATGTAAAACTCGACATACGTTCGGCTCACGATGACAATGCACTGCAAATAAAACAGATAGACAGTTTGGTAAACGAGGGCATCAACCTGCTGGTGGTGTCACCCAACGAGGCGCGCGCGTTCACCCCCGTGGTGGAGCGTGTGATGCGCCGTGGCATACCGGTGATAGTGGTTGACCGCAAAACGCTCTCCGACAAATACACGGCATATATCGGGGCCGACAACCGCAGCATAGGCAAGGACATGGCCGCCTGTGTGGTGCAGGAGCTCAAGGGGCATGGCACCGTGGTGGAGCTGACTGGCCGCATGGCCGGCACAGCAGCACGCGAGCGTCATGCCGGACTGACCCACATGCTGGCACAGGCACCGGGCATAAAGGTGCTGGCCAGTGTTGAAGTGGGGTGGGAGGGGCCACGCGTGCAACAGCAGATTGACAGTTTGATTGCGGCCGGCGTTGTGCCACAAATCATTACAGCCCCCAACGATCGCACTGGCGTGAAGGTGCACCAGGCTTTGGTGGCAGCCGGCCACCCCGAGGTGAAGGTGATTGGTGTTGACGGTCTGTCGACCAAGGGTGGCGGACTTGACAATGTGGAGCAAGGTGTGCTCACAGCCACATTCGTCTATCCCACAGGCGGCGACAAGGTGATACAAACGGCCATGCGCATATTGCGGCACGAGCCTTTCAAGCGCGACACGCGGCTGCACTCGGCTGTAATCAATGCCACCACGGCACGCCTGTTCCGCATACAGAGCGACCAGGTGCATGAGAGCGAGCAGCGCATTGACCAGCTTGGCACGCAGATGGACAAATTTTTGTCGCGCTACTCCATGCAAAAGATGCTGCTCTTTGCCTGCATAGCCATTATTGTGCTGATTGGGGTGGTGATGGCCATGGGCATACGCTCGTATTATGTGACCATACGCCGCAACGAGGAGCTTGACAGCCAAAAGCGCAAACTTGAGGCGCAGCGCGACCAGTTGGTAAAAATGTCGAAGGAGCTGGAGGAGACTACGCAGAGCAAGCTCACCTTCTTTACCGAGGTGTCGCACGACTTGCGCACACCACTCACCCTCATATTGGCGCCTGTTGAGCAACTGCAGGGGGCGGACAACTTGACCGACGAGCAGCGCGGACTGCTGCAAGTGGTGCGCACCAATGCCGACATATTGCTGCGACTGGTGGGGCAGACACTCGACTTCTGCAAGTTTGAGACGGGCCAGCTGAGGCTCAATGTCAAGACGGTGCAGCTGAACGAGACCCTCAAGCAGTGGTGCGACCCCTTCCGTGCCCTGGCACGTAAAAAGATGGTGCGCTACCATGTGCAGCAGGCCGATGTGCCCGATGCGGCATGGCTCGACGTGATGCTCGACGATAAAAAGATGGAGAGTGTGTTGTACAACTTGCTGTCTAACGCTTTCAAATATACGCCCGAAGGGGGTAAAATAACGGTTACGCCAAGCATAACCGATGATGCCGAACAGGGCCGGTGGCTCAGCATTGTGGTTGAGGACAGCGGACAGGGCATTGACCGCGACAAGCTGCCCCACATATTCGACCGCTTTTATCAGGCCGACGCGAGCCACGATGGTTCGGGCATAGGGCTGGCCACAGTAAAGGCCTTTGTCGAACTGCATGGTGGCACGGTGAGTGCCGAGAGTATGCGCGGCAGCGGCACACGCTTTGTGGTGCGCATACCCTGTCAGCACGATGTGGCTGCGGCTCACGTGTATGAACAACCAGACGCCATGCAACCCGACGGGGCTGGTGTGGTGGCACCGCACATTGATGCCATTGCGGGCGAGGGAGTGCACACGGTGCCAAACGCGTTGACTGCCTCGGCAGATGCCGCACAGGCGAGGGGCGGTGCTGCCGAACCGTGTTCCACAGTGCTCGTGATTGACGATAATGAGGACATACGTTCATATCTGCGCTTGCTGCTTGCGGACGGCTATGTGGTAGAGACGGCTGCCGACGGGCAGGAGGGTCTGGCCAAGGCGCGACAACTTATACCCGATGCGGTGGTGTGTGATGTGATGATGCCTGTGATGGACGGCTGGGAGTGTTGCCGCAGATTGAAGGACGAGTGGCAAACTTCGCACATTCCGGTGATGATGCTGACGGCCTGCACCCTCGACGAGCAACGTGTGGCAGGATTTGACTGCGGTGCCGACTCTTACATAGCCAAGCCGTTCAGTCCGGATATGTTTAAGGCCCGATTGCGCAATCTTATTGATAACCGCCGCCGTTTGAAGGCTTTCCTTGGCGACAAGACATCGCTCAAAGCCTCGAACGTGAGTGAGCTCGACAAGGGTTTTGCTGCGCGATTGCGCGACACGATAGAGAAGAATATGTCGAGCGAGAATTTCTCGGTTGAGGACATGGCGGCGCAGATGGGTGTAGGGCGCACGCAGCTTTATCGTAAGGTTAAGTCGCTCATGGGTTTTTCGCCGGTAGAGTTGTTGCGCATAGCACGTCTTAAAAAGGCTGCCGAATTGTTGCGCCGCACGGAGATGACTGTGGCCGAGGTGGCTTATGAGGTAGGATTCGCATCGCCCAGCTACATGGCCAAATGCTTTAAGGAGTATTTTGGTGTTAATCCTACGGAGTATAAGTAGTTATTGCTGTTCTGTAAAACATAAACATGCGAATTGGCTCAAGCCTCAAACGCAACCGCTAATGGGACTAACTTTCTCAAAAGAATCGTCCGCAAAGCCTGTTTGTGGACATTGCGGATAGGCTCTCTATGCTATTTTGTGTTTTACCGGGCAGCAATGGCTGCACGCATACAACGAATAAAGCCGTTGATTATAAGTGAATGTACTTAATAATCAACGGCTTTATTACTTGTCGGGGCGACGGGATTCGAACCCACGACCCCCTGCTCCCAAAGCAGGTGCGCTAACCGAACTGCGCTACGCCCCGTGCAAGATTAGTGCAGAAGTGACTGCTCTTAATCGTTTTGCGAGTGCAAAGGTAACAATATTTATGTAAATGCAAAATAGTTTGCCTGCTTTTTTGTGGTAATGTAGTGGTAATGCCTTTACACTTAGCCATGATTGGGCACGGAAGTGTCGTTTTGCTGCGTGGCAAGGGTGGGGAGGTGGTAAAAAGAAAAAAGCTACCACGCCAAAGCGATTGCCAGGTGAGGCATCGCTCGGGAGTGATAGCTTTTTACCTGAACAAGCAGGTAGGAAATTCTGATTAGTTGACGCCAGCAGCAAGTTCGGCACCAGCCTTGAACTTAACCACCTTCTTGGCAGCGATCGTGATCTTTTCCTTGGTTGCGGGATTGATACCCTCGCGGGCAGGACGCTCGTTGATAGAGAATGTGCCAAAGCCGAGGATTGCAACCTTGTCACCCTCCTTGAGAGCACCTGAAATGGCATCGAGCACTGCGTCGAGTGCTTTCTTAGAATCTGCCTTGCTCAAGCCCTGGGCTGCAATGGCATTTACGAGATCAGTCTTATTCATACTGTGTAAAATTATTTAATGATTTTATCTGTTCGTTGGACTTGCGCGTGATGGCATTTCCACTATTTAAAATGCCCACTTGCCGTGTGTTAATGGGGCTTTGTGCGCATTTTCATGGCAAATATAGGGCATGGAGGCTAATGGTGCAAGCAATTCGGTGCTTTTTTTATAAAAATGAGTCAAAATGGCGTGTTTATGCGGTGTGTGAGTGCATGCAAGTGCGCTTTTGGGCACCTTTAAGCCCTTTTTAAGTCCCCTTACTATTCAGGCTTTAAGTAATGTATGGCAAACATACTTGTCAACCTGTCACCCCGTTAACCAAGAATTCTGTCAAAGGCAGGTCTTGTGGCTTGTTTTATGCAACATTTGCTCAAAATAAGGCCGCACGCTTTGGCCATTTGGCGCCGAATTGCTACCTTTGCGGCCACATACCGATATCCAGATTTCGGGCCAGATTGGATTTGACAGCGGGTTGGAGTGGTATGTAAGCACGCAGTGCGCCTGGAGGTGGGCACTTAAATATCGGCCTTCGACAATTTAACTGGCGAAAACAAGTTTGCTCTCGCTGCCTGATCGAAGTACAGTAGATAGGCTTTATTCCGGCACAAGGTGCTGGAACGAGACATCACCCAAGAGCTGTTGCTCCGAAGCGTCTTGACAAGGTGGTGCAGGTAAATCGGCGCTGGTCAGAGTTGGCCTCGCAACTCTGGCGAGATTTTTAGAGGATAAGGTGCTGGTTGGTGGCACTGGTCTTGCCAGCACTCGAAAATCAAGTCAGTGATAAGCGTGTAGAAAGCATATTATTCCCCTGTTTGGACGAGGGTTCGAGCCCCTCCTGGTCCACAAAGAAGCACTGATAATCAGCGGTTTGGAAATATCGCGTGCTAAAATGCGTGCGATGAATTAAAGGTATTACGGCCATGGCCTTGTTCTGTTGAGCAATGCCATGGCCGTTTTCTTTATGTGGCGGTACTATTCTTTCAGCCAGCATTCGCAGATAAATGTGTATATTTGCAAGCCGTTAGTGTGGCATGGCAGTAAGAATGCCACATTGCGCAGTTAAATATGCTAAAATAACGTCATGCTTAACATACCTATTATATATAAAGCCCTTGGCACACTGTTGCTGCTCGAGGCACTGCTCCTTGGCTTGTGCTTCGGCATGGGTTTCTATTTTGGTGAGGTAAACCACCTTACATTCGGTCTGCCCTCGGCCCTGGCTGCAGTGATAGGCGCCTTATTGCTCTACTTTGGGCGCCATGCCGAAAACCGCATGGGGCGGCGCGACGGGTTTCTGATAGTGTCGCTCACCTGGGTGGTGTTTTCGTTAGTCGGCATGCTGCCGTTTATAGTCAGCGGCTATCAGCCCCGTGTGGCGGCCGCCTTTTTCGAGACCATGTCCGGCTTCACTACCACGGGCGCCACAGCCTTTACCGACATTGACGCCCTTCCGCACTCCATCTTGCTATGGCGCTCCATCACCCACTGGATAGGCGGTATGGGTATCGTGTTCTTTACCATAGCCGTGTTGCCCAACATGGGCGGGGGCGATGTAAAGCTCTTTTCGGCAGAGGCCACAGGCTTGAAAATAGGCAAACTCCACCCCCGCATCAGCACCACCGCACGCTGGTTGTGGAGCATTTACTCGTTGCTCACCATCACGTGCATGGCAGCCTATTTCTTTGGTGGCATGGGGCTGTTCGATGCGCTGTGCCATGGCCTGTCAACCATTGGCACGGGCGGCTTCTCCACCCACACCGCCAGCATAGCATGGTTCCAGTCGCCGCGTTTGCAATGGATAGCCACCCTGTTCATGTTCCTGGCCAGTGTCAACAGCACGTTGCTTTATTTGTTCTTTATCAAGCGCCGTGTGCGCGATGTGTTGCACGACGACGAGTTGCGTTGCTTCCTGGTAATATTCTTTGTAGCCGCATTCAGCATAATGGGCATACTCATGTATGCCGACCACATGGACTTTGCCACCGCTCTGCGCAGCGCATTCTTCAACACCGCGTCATTGCAGAGCACCACCGGTTTTAGCGACGAGGACTTTATGAAATGGCACCCCACCATCTGGCTCATACTCTCGCTGATAAGCATCATTGGAGCTTGTGCCGGTTCAACCAGTGGTGGCTTGAAGAGTGTGCGTGTGCTCATGGTGTGGCGCCTGACCAAGGCCGAGTTCAAAAAGATGCTGCACCCGCATGCCGTGCTGCCGGTGCGCATCAACAATACGGTCATCACATCGCAAACCGCCCGCACCGTGTTCGTGTTCTTTGTAGTCTACTTCATGCTCATCATGCTATCCACCTTTGCCATGGTGGCCATGGGTTTGTCGCTGCTCGATGCCTTCGGGCTGGCCATATCCTCGTTCAGCAATGTAGGTCCGAGCATCGGCCACCTGATAGGTCCGTTGGGCTCGTGGGGAGTGCTTAACGACGCCATTTTGTGGATAAACTCCTTCCTGATGCTTGCTGGACGCCTTGAAATATTCTCACTATTGTTGCCGCTCACACCCGCCTTTTGGCGTGACGAATAGTTCAGAAAGTGCGCAAAATGGCTCCATCATGTTTGTTGGAACCAACCTAAATTAAACTTACAGGTAACACTTAGAGTGCCACAAATGAAAGTTTTCAGACTTTTGTTTGTGGCATATATATATTTGAGCTATTTTTGCACAATAAAAGACACATTGGCTGCGCTACCTGTTCGCAGCCAAACCTATCTTGAGTTAAAGCGTAATCTCCCAATGTTGCTGACAACCTGCGCCAAGTGGGGAGATTATTCGTCATAAAGTACCAACTATGTGCCATATAGTGCCATAATAGTTACTACACACTATATAGTAATTGAAAAACAAGTAACAATAACATGGAGACAAAATCCATCAATCCGCAAGAGCAACAGGACGAGGAGATGCAGCTTATTCCCTTGTTGAAGTTGTGCTACCACCAATTTATCAACCATTGGGCATGGTTCGCTTTATCGGCCGTTGTGTGCGGTTGCATAGGGTGGTACTATCAGCAGTGCCAGCCCCGCGTTTACCAGCGTCAAGCCGTCATGCTTATCGAGGACTCCAACGGGTCGTCGACAGGCGGTCTGCGCCGTACATCAAAGAACAGCGGCATGAACACCCTGCTCGAGCTTAATGGCGTGAGCGTAGGCGACAACCTTAAAAACGAAATATTCATTATTTCGTCAAAGCGCCTCATGTCGCGTGTGGTTGACAAACTCAATCTTGATGTAGACTACACCACCAAGGAGAAATTGCACAGCATCACGCTGTATGGCAAGGAACTGCCATTCCAGGTATTGTTCCAAAAGCAATACAAGGGCAAACGCGGGCAGCATATCGATGTGGTGAAGAAAGGCAGCAACACCGTCACCCTCAAAGGCATGACCGACCGCATGGGCAACGATGTGCCCGATGTTGATGTGCAACTCGGCCAGATGACACAAACGCCCTACGGCCCATTGTGCGTAGTGCGCGGCCCAGGGTTCGGCCGTTGGACAGACGAAACCATCGAGGTAGACCGTTTGTCGAAGGAAAAGGCTGCAGCGCGTTTCTTAAAAATGCTCTCTGCCAGCGAGTACGACAAAGAGACATCGCTCATTGTGCTCAACTGCAACGACACCAACGTAGAGCGTGCCGACCAGGTGCTGGCCACACTCTATGACACGTATAAGGAGGACGTGGTTGAAAACAAAAACCGCGTGGCACTCAACACTGCCAAGTTTATCGACGACCGCATACAAATCATTGGCCGCGAACTCAGCAGCGTCGAAAATCAACTGGCAAGTTTCAAAAAGCGCAACCAGCTTGTCGATTTCGACAAGACACCGCAGGCCATGATCGACGAGAGTTCGACCGCCCGCCAACAAAGCCTGCAGGCTGAAACGCAGCTCAATGTGGCCAAATACCTTGACGAGTACCTGCACACACACTCAAACAGCCACGACCTCATACCCGCCCTCAATGTGGGAGATGCTTCGTTCAACACCCAGATTGCGGCCTACAACGACCAAATGAACAAGCGCAACACCATGGTGGCCAACTCAAGCGAAAACCAGGCCGTAGTGCGCGAAATGGACCGCCAACTTGCACAGATGCGTCAGGCCATAGCCTCGTCGTTGCGCAGTTATGTCAATTCGCTCGAAGTGCGCTTGCAGGCTGCACGTGCCAACGAAAACATGCTCACAGGCCGCATGGCAGGTGCTCCCGAACAGGAGAAGCAGGGCCTCGACATACAGCGCCAGCAGTCGCTCAAGGAGGCACTCTACACCTATTTGCTCAACAAGCGTGAGGAGGTAGCCTTGCAGCAGGCCATCAACGAGGCCAATGTGCGATTGGTTGAGGGCCCCATAGGCAATCAGCAAGTCAGCCCCCGCAGCCTTGTCATTCTGCTCGTGAGCCTTATTATCGGACTCTGCATACCGGCCTTCGTGTTGTGGCTCCGCTATATGCTCGATGTAGCCATACATGGCCGCAAGGACGTTGAAAATGCAACCACCATACCGGTGCTTGGCGAGGTGCCCCGCATGAAGAATGCCAACAACAACAAGTCGCTCATTACCGACCTCAGCAGCGACGCCCCTGTGGTAGAGGCATTCCGCATCATACGTTTCAGCCTTGGCTACATGCGCCATTCAACGCAGGTGATGATGACCACTTCAACCACTCCCGGTCAGGGCAAGAGTTTCGTTGCGCGCAACATGGCCGCCATCTTGGCCATGGCAGGCAAACGGGTGCTTGTAGTCGACGGCGACATTCGCAAGCGCACACTGAGCGAGAGTTTTGGCCACACATTCGGCCTTACCACCTACCTTTCAGACGACCACACACAGGTGGCAGACCTCATTCGCACCGATGCCGTTGTAAAGGGAGTAGACTTCTTGCCGTCGGGCCCAACACCGCCCAACCCCACAGAGTTGCTCATGAGCGACCGTTTGCACCAACTCATGCAGCAGTTGCGCCAGATGTACGACCACATCATCATCGACTCAACTCCAATGTTCTCAGTGGCCGATGCCAGCATCGTCAACCGCGAGTCAGACATCACCATCTTTGTGTTGCGTGCCGGAGTGCAAAATCGCGATTTCCTGCCCGACTTCGAACGCATGTATCAGGAACACCGTTTCAACAACCTTACCGTTGTGGTTAACGATGTCAATGTCGACAAGCGTTACGGCTATGGTTATGGCTACGGTTACGGTTATGGCTACGGACAAAACAAGAAGAAGGGTCGCGTGAAGCGCATCATCAACCGCTTGCACAGGTAATAATTCAATACATAAATGAGAGAAGAGCAAGGTTAGCACAACAACGCAATGTGCCCGCCTTGCTCTTCTCTCTTTTATGCAAAAGTCCAGGCTGAGGCCGGTGTGCAGAAAACCTTGTTCTGTGCTTTAAGGGCTGTTCGCCCTTGTGGTGCTTACCGCTAAGACATAAGTGCAGATGAAAAGCAATGAAGTCAAGAAAAACGCAAGCGCTAAACGCAAGCGCTAAACGCAAGCTCTAAACGCAAGCACTAAATGCAAGTGCTAAACGCAAGCACAAAACGCTACCACAAAACGCAAGCACTAAATGCAAGCACTAAATGCAAGCACAAAACGCTACCACTAAACGCAAGCACTAATGGGGGCGACGCGTCTCGCGTCGGGATTTTAAGGCAAAAGTTCACAGACAAGCGTGTAATTAGCGCTGCGTGTGAGCCTTTATTGGGTGTATTAACCTTTGCCTTAATGCCCGACGCGAGACGCGTCGCCCCCATTAGAGGTAGCGTTTGTTGCTTGCGTTTGGTGTTTGAGTATGTCCCGCGGAAATCAAGTCATAGGCTTACAGACTTACAGACATGTGTGTAATATTTGCCCCCTCCCCGTTAGCCCCCTTATAAATGAGTGTGTGTACTTTTACTGCCATCTTACACTTTTTGCACGTAACAAGTTGATACACAAGAGTTTCAAGAGTGTAAGATGACTTCAAAACATCTTACACACCCCTGCACACATCTTACACATCATACCCCGCTGTCTCGCAGTCGGCATGTACGTATGCGGTGGGTTATACGCCACAGGGACATAGAACAATCTATCGGAGCAACAGACTTTTCTGCTCCCCTATGCCGTAATATCCTCCTCCCGTGCTTGTGTCGTGTGGCAGTATGTGTGGTGTGCAGGTTGTGTAAGTTGCGTGTAGGTAACATTAGCAGTATCCTACACTAAGTAAAGCGTTGATATCCAATGAGTTGCAACGTGTTTGTGTAAGATGCAAGATACTCGGTTAGTAAAGTTATTGTAGTATAGAGAAAGCCCCAAATGCAACATATCTCGTCTTGGTACTTTTATAAATTAGCGCTGTTCGATGAAATGTAACCATGCGAACGGACTTAACCACCAAACGCAAGCACTAAACGCTAACACCAAACGCTAACACTAAACGCAACCACTAAACGCAAGCAATAAACGCTAACACCAAACGCTAACACTAATGGGGGCGACGCGTCTCGCGTCGGGAAAATGCAATGTCTATACACGAAATAGCCTTTGCCTTAATGCCCGACGCGAGACGCGTCGCCCCCATTAGTGTTAGCGTTTAGTGTTAGCGTTTTGTGCTTGAGTTTGGTGCTTGAATTTGGTAATAGCGTTTATTGTTAGCGTTTATTGCTTGCGTTTAGAGTAGCATTTGCTGCTTGCGTTTTTGCAGTGCGTTTCAGGCAACTTAGAATTCCCCCAAACTATCTCGTTTTAATGTCTATTTTGAACACCCTGCCTCACAACGCGCGATTGCCCCAGCACGTGGTATCCGCGGTGTCGCATCGCCTGCTTTGGGTAACATCTATTACAAAAAACACTTCCAGCGCAGCAACTCATACAATAAACGCACATTTTGTACAATCAACGTCAATATGCTTGTGACAGAGTGCGAAGAGTTGTATTTTTGCAGCGTCAAAATACATAATGACAAGTAAAGTAAGCAAAATAGAGGCATTGAGCAGCTACCGTGAAATAGCAATGTGGAAGTTCTTATTTTTCAGTTGAGGTACTGTTTGATGCCTTTTTATATGCTTAGTGTATGCATCACCCTAACCCCTAAATTTTATGGTAGAAAATGGCATTGTCTTAAGGGTGGTTCTAATAATTCTGAAATAGGGATTTGTGCGCTATCAGAAGTGCTTTTTTTTGAAAGTTTGAGAGGGAGCATAACGGGCTGTGTGACCGAACAAACTTTCAGAAAGACACTTCCGAGAGTGTGCAAATCACATTTCAGAATAGCTGAACTCAAAAAACAGAATTCTTAGAACCACCCTTAAATAATAAATACTTAACTTTGCGCTTAGGATCGGAGCTGTTGGAAATGCCCAACTGCTGTGAAGACCCTCAAAGAATGAGCGTATTGAACGTTGTCTTGAAATAGAAATGTGGAAGTTTCGATATTCAGTAAGGCAAAACGTACAATATCGTTCACGCATATTATGGTATCATTACGTGCGCACCTCACACCATTCTTTAGCAAATGGCGTGAGGCGGTGCGTGCTACAAATACCTTTGTACAAGCGTGGACTATTGTCTGTTGCATACTGAATAGGTCTCTTCCACAACCTCTATTTCAGCAACGGGCGATGGTGCCACGCTTTTTTGGCTCTTAACCTTAATATACAATTACAACCCTTGTGTGAGTTCAGAACATCGTTGTTAACTTATATACATCTATATGGATAGCAGATATATTTACATTATCACTCGCGACGAATTGGTGCGACTTGATTGTTCTAAAGTGGTCTACATGGTGGGCGACGGCAATTACACCGATATTGTGCTCGTCAACAAGCAGAAGCACTCCATCTGTATGAATCTGTCGCGCATGCAGCAACTTGTGAGCGAAAGTTTGCGCGAGCAAGCCTCTTTCTTTGTGCGCATAGGCAAGCGCTTTATCGTAAACCTTAGTTTTGTATACAAGGTTCAACCCTTGCAAAAAAGCCTCGTGCTGACTGATGGCGTAAACTTCGCTTTCAAGTTGGGCATATCCAAGGAGGCGCTCAAGCAGTTGAAAGCCTTGCTCCTTATGCGTGTAACGAATTCGATGGCAGAGAAGGAGCCTGTCAAGTAGAGTAGTACATTTAGGGTGGTTATAAACACCGAATTTCGCATTTATGGAAATAATAATAGGAGGAGAAGAGGGTGCACGCCGCCTTCATTGCATGGTCGACGGAAGAGAGTTTAACATAGGCCCTGTGGGCATGGTGCCACTCTCGGTAAGTCGCAAGCATTGCCGCATCACGATAAATGGTGGCCACATCAACATCGAGAACCTTAATCTGCAAAATGAGACATACGTAGACGGCAATCAGGTATTCAGTAAGGCGCTGACGGTTTCAAGCCGTGTGCAGCTCGGCAAAGACCGCTTTCTGTTGCCCTTGCGGCAAATACTCCAGCTGGTTAATGGCGTGTCGGCGCCAATGGGCGGCCAGTCTGCAAAAGAAGTACCTACTTTCTCGTTACGCCCGTTGAAAGCTGTATGGAGTGAATATGAGCGGCAAGTGCTCGACATACAAAATAAAGTCTCTCAGAAAGCCAACCAGCAGCGTTTGCAGGGTATACTGTCGTTGCTCGGTGTGTGCGTAGGTCTGATTCCTGGCATCAATGTGGCAGTGCGTGTTATTATAGTGCTTGGTGCGTTGCTCCTGGCGGTATATTTCTTTTGCCGGGGTAAAAACGAGGACAGCGTGGCGCAACAAATTCACGACCTTAACGAAGAATATGCCAAGAAATACAAGTGTCCTAACCCCCAATGTGGCAAGCCTTTCGGAAACATACCCTATCGCAACATAGAGTACTACAAGCAGTGCATCTCCTGCGGGTGTAAGTACACCCACTGACATTTTGTACAATAAACGGGATAGTTGCTACAATCTTTCAAAAATGTCTTTACAACTCATGACTGGCGGCATAACTTTGTGTCATCATTAACTCAATAATTCAAGTTTCGGATTTAGCAAGCGCGGGCTGAAAGCCCAATGTAGCACCCAGCCCAGGGCAAGCGAAGCGACACCCTGGGGCTCCCGCATAGTAGAGTCTCCGCGCCCTGTAAGGGCAAAAGCTTTAATCCTTTATGTTGTAATTCTTATTATTTGATAGCTAAATTCGCAGTCTTAAAGTGGAACATCGTATGTATATTTTGTTCAACACTTGCACCATGTCTTAAAGCTTTTGCCCTTACAGGGCGCGACTGCTCCAACACGACAACCCAGGGTGCCGCTTCGCTTGCCCTGGGCTATGTGCTCCATTGGGCTTTCAGCCCGCCCTTGCGAAATCCGAAACTTGAGTAAAGTAACCTCTGTGAGTTGGACAGGTGGCGGAAATCTTTTAACTCCCTAACCCTTTAACCCCCTTCCCCCATTAACTTGTTACTTATAAAATAAATTGCTAACTTTGCGGCCATAACAATATATATCAATTAATATGGCACAAGAAGACGTATTTAAGAAGATTGTATCACACTGCAAGGAGTACGGTTTCGTATTTCCTTCGAGCGATATATACGATGGCCTGGCAGCCGTGTACGACTATGGCCAGAATGGCGTGGAACTGAAGAATAACATCAAGCAGTATTGGTGGCAGAGCATGGTGCTGCTGCACGAAAATATAGTGGGCATTGACTCGGCTATATTTATGCACCCCACCATCTGGAAGGCTTCGGGACACGTTGATGCCTTTAATGACCCCTTGATAGATAACCGCGACTCGAAAAAACGCTATCGCGCCGATGTGCTCATCGAGGACCAGATAGCAAAGTATGAGGAGAAGATAGACAAGGAGGTGGCTAAGGCACGCAAGCGCTTTGGCGATGCCTTTGACGAGGGAAAGTTCCGCCAGACTAACCCTCGCGTGCTCGAACACCAGGCCAAACGCGACGCCCTGCACGCACGCTACAGCGAGGCCATGAACAAAATGGACCTTGACGAACTGAAGCAGATTATACTCGACGAGGAGATTGTTTGCCCCATTTCGGGCACACGCAACTGGACCGATGTGCGCCAGTTTAACCTGATGTTCAAAACCGAGGTGGGCTCTACTGCCGATGGTGCAAGCACTATCTACCTGCGTCCGGAGACGGCACAGGGTATATTTGTGAACTACCTGAATGTGCAGAAAACTGGCCGCATGAAGATACCTTTCGGTATAGCACAGATAGGCAAGGCCTTCCGCAACGAGATTGTGGCCCGTCAGTTCATCTTCCGCATGCGCGAATTTGAACAGATGGAAATGCAGTTCTTTGTAAAGCCCGGCACGGAGATGGACTGGTTCAAGCAGTGGAAAAAGACCCGCCTGGCCTGGCACGAGGCTCTTGGCTTTGGCGATGAATGCTACCGCTACCACGACCACGAAAAGCTGGCTCACTATGCCAACGCTGCTACCGACATAGAGTTTAAGATGCCGTTCGGATTTAAGGAGGTGGAGGGTATTCACTCGCGTACCGACTTCGACCTGTCGCAGCACGCCAAATTCTCGGGCCGCAAGATTGAATACTTCGATCCTGAGGAGAACCGCAGCTATACACCGTATGTGATTGAAACATCAATCGGTGTGGACCGCATGTTCTTGAGCGTGATGTGCCACTCATACCAGGAGGAGAAGCTCGAAAATGGCGAAACACGCGTGGTGCTCAAGTTGCCCGCTCCACTGGCTCCCGTAAAACTGGCCGTCATGCCGCTCGTGAAGAAAGACGGACTGCCCGAAAAGGCTCACGAGATAATGAACGACCTGAAGTTCCACTTCAACTGCAAGTATGAGGAGAAGGACTCTATTGGCAAGCGCTACCGCCGCATGGACGCCATAGGCACGCCTTACTGTATCACCATCGACCACGACACGCTCAACGACAACTGTGTGACACTGCGCGACCGCGACACCATGCAGCAGACGCGTGTGGCCATCAGCGACCTGCGTGCCCTCATCGAGGACAAGGTGAGCATCACTTCACTGCTCAAAAAGTTGCAGTAAGTACTTGCTGACTACACATAGATTTTACACATACACACACGCATTTACCACGTAACGTAATGGGGGCTTATGAGGCTTGTATGCCCCATAAGCCCCCAATTTTTATGTTGATGGCGGTGATGTGTGTGGGTGTGAACGCAAAAACTCAGATATTAAATCTCTACTTATGCGCAAAATACTTAACACGCTTGCGGCCCTCGCCTTGATGGTGCTGCCCATGGCCATGGCTTCGTGCAGTGACAACACTGGCGAGAGCGATGATGCCGAGTTTGCCAACTGGCGCAACCGCAATGCCGCCTTTTACGACAGTCTGCTTGCTGTGGCCCGCACCGATGTGGCACAAGCCAAGGCTGCTCACCCCGACAACTGGCAGGCGTACACGCCGTGGCGCTTGTTGCCCAGCTTTTCAAAGCCGTTTGCAAGCCAATCTACCGACACGGTGGTGGCCCGTGTGATAGAAAGTGCCGCCACACCCGGCCTGACGCCTTACTACACCGACAGTGTGCGCGTGAACTATATAGGCCACCTCATGCCTACCAAGAGTTACCCCAAGGGCCGCGTGTTTGACCACAGCGGGGTGTATGAAAACGAGAGCTACGTGTTCAGCGCGCAGTACTCTACGCCCACAAGTTTTGCCGTGTCAAACCTGGTGGAGGGCTATACCACGGCGCTCATGCACATGCAGGTGGGCGACCGCTGGCTGGTGTACATTCCCCAGCAGTTGGGCTACGGCTCGTCGGCCAGCGGGGTGCTGCTCCCGTATTCAACCCTCTGCTTTGACATGCAGCTCAAAAAGGTGGCTCGCAAGGGCCATTCGCTGAGCGAGTAGGGGGGGAGGGAGTTTTGAGTTTTGAGGTTATAAAGTTAGTTTTTAGTTTTGAGGTTATAAGGTTATAAGATTACCATTGTTTACTCAATACGCAGAGGTAACTTTATAACCTCATAACCTCAAAACTCAAAACTCCCGCCCCCCCCATAACCTCTAAAAGTGACAAGACTCCGACACACGCTATACGTGTGTCGGAGTCTTGTTCCTTTTAAATCCTACTGCCCGAGCTTAAACTCCACCATGCCCTTTACAAAAGCCTTGATAATAAGTTCCGTAGTATTGGTAGCGTTAAACTTCGACAACAGATGCGCCTTGTGCGTGTTGATAGTGTTCACACTCACGTTAAGAATGCGTGCAATCTCGTTAGCCCTCAGTCCGCGCGCCAGTTGTTGCAGCACATTGTGCTCCGTGGTGGTAAGGTGTCCGCACGAGTCGGGAATGTGCATCTCGATGTGCCGCACCAGCTGCTGAAAACGTTTGCAAAAGTAATTGTCGCCCCTCGCAATATTGGTAACAGCCAGCTGCAGCTCCTCCACGCCACAACTCTTAAACACCACCCCGTCGGCCTCAGAGCGCATAATGGCATTGATGTTCCATATCTCCTCGTGCGAGGTGTAAACCATTGTGCGCACCTCAGGCAGCACCCGTTTAACATGCTCAATAAGCGCTATGCCCGAGCCGTCGGGCAAGTCGAGATCCACAATGCACAAATCGACGTGGCCCCCGGAGTCGAGCAGCTGCATGGCGTTGTGCATGGTTGTGCACAAAAGCACATTGCCCACACCGGGTGTGCGCTGCAGGCACACCTTAAGCCCCTCGAGCAGTATGGCGTGGTCGTCGCAGATGAGTATGGAGTATTGTTCAGGCATGATATGGCAGATAATTTTCTTAAGCTGCAAAATTATACGTTTGCTTTTGTTTGCACCTCATTAAAAATAATGATTTGCACCACTGCGCGTGCAGTACGAGGCATCTTTATGCCCACAAATGTAGCAATTGGAGCACAAAACGAGCGTATTGGGGGGGGGTAATTTCATTATTTTTAATGACAAAAACTATAAACAAGAATTATATATTTGCAACAGAAACCTAACGCAATGCCGTTGGCAGAACGCTTGGCTAACGGGTTGACAAGTAATTGTGCCATACAATAAATAACTTGGCAACCTTGCCTGTTGACCCGCCAACACGTTCACTGATAACGCCAACGCCTACTTATTAACAACACACACATAATACGTATGAAAATTGCCAACCACCTAAGCCGCGTGCTGGCCGCCACCTTGCTCGGCCTTGGCTGCCACACCGCAGCCCTGCACGCGCAAAACATCATGTTGCACCTCGATGCCCCGCAAGGCATTGATGCACAAACCCTTGCTGCCGACATCGGTACGCTAAAAATCACATTCTCAAACTCCAAAGACTTCTTCGACACCAGTCTTTACGCCGCCAACACCCTCGACTTTGGCAGCGACTACTATAATGAAGGAGGTTCTTCCAAAGACAAGTACCACAAGTATTACAGCCGCGAGCTCACCCTCAACGCCGATGATGGCAACGGCAATGCGTGGTGGGGCAACACAAACAAGATTGAATTCAAGTTTGACAATTTGCGCCGCTATGTTAGCGGCCGCACGGACCAACCCATCTACTACCGCATCTACAGCCCCCACTTCAACCGCATCATCACGGGGCAGATCGACCCCACCGATGCCGAAGAGGTAACACTGCACCACACAGAGCTGGTGCAAGCCCGCCGCGTGGCCTTCATGCCACCCGTGGGACGCGACGGCAATGCCGTGCCAGCCATTCTCGCCCCCGACCTGCGCATAGGCACCTGCAACGGCTTTAGAGGGTACAACCCCAATATGCAAGACCTCACAGAACCCTTTGCACGCTACGTCTACAAAGGCGACACCCTGCGCTACCTTGTGGCCCCCGACAGCCCCGAACTCGCCCTGCATGCCGACTCCATCGTAGTGGCCGACACCACCACCTGCGTCACCACCGACTACCGCAAGGCCGTGGAGTGCCGCTTCTACATCACCGACAGCCAGGGCCAGCTCTGCCCCGTCACCAACGGCGAGTTAGCTTCGGTATATTATAAGCCGCAGCCGGGTGCCAAGGGCAAAGGCAACAACCACGGATACGGCTGTTACAACTTGGGCGGCATCTTTTTGAACACTCTCACCGCCCCCGACGGCACACATGCCGCCTATGTGCTCCCGGGTCGGCAAACATTCCAGCTCCGCATGCCAACGGTGCAAACCACCGACCCCGACTTCCTCATGCCCTACAATGCCGACCTCGGCTATATTTTAGGTGAGGTAACCATACCTGCCAGCACCGAACCCGTCAGCCTGTCGATAGCCCAAAGCAAACCCCTGCGCGTCACCACCACGCTGGCCGATGCCGCGCCCTATGCCGACCACCTGCAGTTTAGCGCCCACACCTATGTCAACCCACCTTATTCATGGCAGGAAAATAAGCAAATGTCTGTAGAGTGCAAGGAGGTGAGCCGCCAAATCAAAGGCAACGACCTCGTGGTCACAACCCTCGTCGAGGGCAGCACCTACCCCTATCTTGCCCTCAACGCCCAATATGGCGCACAGAGCGACACCATAGCCAGCGTGCTCAGCAAGCAGTGCTGTCTGTACAGCTATCCGGGTGACCCCCGCACCGAGTTCAGCCTCACATATAAAAACTTTTATGATGGTGCTGTCAATCAACTGCCCGCTTTCAGCCAGCTGCACCCCGTCAAGTTCGTTGTGCCGTGCCACCAGTTCCAGACAGGGCGCATGCTTAACCTCTTTGGCACGTACAATCAAGGTTACATCAGCGATTTGCCGTCACACCACAACGGCTGTGCCAAACAGCTCCAGCCTGGCAGTGCCGACCCCATACCCTACGACACCATCACTATCATACTGCCCGAGGGCGAATACGACTGGGTGATGCAAAAGGACCTTGACGAGTACAACAGTGCGCCGCACCACGCTTTCACACTTGCCAACACCGACACCCTTGTGCAGCGCTTGCAGCCCACCGACTTTGCACTGTTGCGCGTCAACAGCCTGGGTGCCGACAGCATTTATGTATACAACAAGGTTCCTGCATCGCACCGCTACCGCCAGAGCAAACTCGACCGCCCGAGCATGTACAACTACACCAAGGGCCGCTTGTACTATGCCGACGAGGAAATCCCCCTCAGCCCCGGCTACAACGAGCGCACCATAACCTGGCGCGAGGTAAAACTGCAAAAGGACACCCTATACAGTCTGTCATGCTGGTTCGAGGCCCCCATCACCTATGTGGACGAGGACGGCAGTTACTACACGTCATACGGCCGTTTCGACCGCCCCTACAACTATCTCTGGTTAGAAAAGCTGGAAACCGCCACCGCCGACAGTGCCATCTGCATCTCAACGGGTAGCAGAGCCAACCTCGCAGTATGGTCAGGTGGAACGTTCGCCCCCGCACGCTTCTTCACCATCAGCCCCTCTGAGGCCGACACCACCGTGACAGTTTACACCCAGAAAACCGTTCGTGTCAATTTCTCTTACAAGGGCGGACGTGTGCCGGGCTTTGAACGCTTGAACATGTGTTATGGCAATGAACAAACGCGCATTGTGCCAAACCCCAACTTCTATCGCAAAAGCCGCATGGATCTCGAGCCTGGCCACTACACCATGTCGGGCGTTGTGGCATATGAAGATGACAACACTGGTGAATACGTCTGCACTCCCTTCAGCATCGCATTCGATATCGAGGCAAACACCCCCACCACCATTGAGCTATGCCCCGACCCCACAGCCATAGCCGCAGCCACTGCCGATAGTGCCCCCGCCAAGGCAGCAGCCTGCTACGCCCCCGACGGACGCCGCATCAGCACACCGCAGCCCGGCCTCAATATCATCAAGATGACCGACGGCACCGTGCGCAAGGTGATAGTCAAATAAAAAAGTATTGCTCTACGCACAAGCACCAAACACAAGCACCAAGCGCAACCTCAAAGCTCTACCTCAAAAGCTCTACCTCAAAAGCTCTACCTCAAAGCGCAACCTCAAAAACTCTACCTCCAAACTCTACCTCTAATGGGGGCGACGCGTCTCGCGTCGGAAAAGGGTAGGGTAGTGATAAGGAAATGCGCCCCCCCATTAGAGATTGGGGTAAGAGAAGTGATAGAGCTGTCTCTTATACACATCTCCGAGCCCACGAGACACTCGCTAATCTCGT
>ENA-UAKZ01000173-UAKZ01000173.1-human-gut-metagenome-genome-assembly--contig:-NODE-173-length-26803-cov-5.951286_pt1 | contig 26803 bp, 22 predicted proteins | sample MGYA00243693_ERZ654454 | MGnify/ENA primary metagenome ERZ654454 (study PRJEB26926, sample SAMN06164508) | human gut metagenome | biome: ENVO:00009003; feature: ENVO:2100002; material: ENVO:00002003... | reverse complement strand
TACACCCTAGAGTTCGTCGGCAGCGTCAGATGTGTATAAGAGACAGATTGTGAAGAAGGAATTCCGTTTTCAGGAGGGCATGAAAAAGTTTCCGTTAAACCGCCTTTTATACATAGAAAGCCAGCTGCATAAGCTAGTGTTTTATATTATGGAAGATGAACTGAAGACATATACGCTTTATGACACCTTAAATTCTATAGAGGGTAAGCTGGAGGGCAATAATTTTGTGAGGATTCATCAAAGTTTTCTGGTCAATATGCAGTACATAAAAGGTGTGACCAGATACCAGGCAGTGCTGAGCAATGGTACTAGACTGGTTATTCCAAAGGCGAGATACAAATATGTGAAGGAAACATTCATTGCATATAAGGGAGAAGTATAAATGTTTGTTTATATCCAGAGTGTATTAGTAGTTTTGTTGGAAATATTGTGTTGTAAGATTTTCTTTGAATCCTTTGGCAGTAAAAGAAAAGCCGATGCATTTTTTGTCAATGTGGCAGGGATTGCAGCGTTAATATTTTTTTCATGTTTTATCGCTGTTTTTTTAGATAAACATCTGATATGGAAAGAAATTGTAATTATTTTGGTTACAGCTGCCATTATGTTTGGATTATTGAACATGAGTTTTCTGAAATCCATCATTCTGTCTGCACTATTTCAGGGACTTGTGCTGCTGGTGGATTACTTTGTTCTGTTGCTTAATGTAGCAGTATTCCAGAGCATAGTGGTGATAGAGCAGGTTTACTATGTACAGGGCTCCCTGCTGGTTGTTTTAGGAAAGGCAATACTGTTTTTAATTGTTCTGCTTATCAGCCGCAGTATCGGACGGAAATCCTCTGCTGTCCTGCTGGATTCAGAATGGCTCAGATTCCTGTTTTTCCCAATTTTTACAATATGTACTCTGATAGCGCTGGTGCTTACATCGGGGAGCATACATAATCAGGAGACAAATGACCTGTTTTTTGTGATAGCATTTGGGCTGGCAGGAATGAACATTGTTGTGTTTTATCTGATGAATGATATATTGGAACGGGAGATACAGCTTCGGGAAAGCAAAATATTTGAGATGCAGGTAAAAAACCAGACTGACATGTACCGGTCCGTTTCGGAGAATTTTGACAATCAGAGAAAGAAAACCCATGAGTATAAAAACCAGATGATGTGCATCGATGCTTTGATTGAGAAAAGAGAGTATGGAGAGCTGGAAGCGTATGTGCAGAATATATGCGGAAAGCTCAACAGGGAATTGGACGCCATTAATACCAATCATGTAATTGTAAATGCCATTATGAATACAAAGTATCAGGAGGCGCTTTCAAAAAATATTCTTTTTGTCTTTCAGATGAATGATTTATCAGTACTGAAAATAAGTGATGAGGATATTGTCGTCATATTAGCCAATTTGCTGAATAATGCAATTGAGGCATGTGAGAAATGCAAGGGGAAAAGGATAATCAAGGTGAAGTTTGTCATAGAAGATGAAAATGTTATCTTATCTGTAAGAAATACCCATGAAAACAATCTGGTCTTTAGAGATAACGATATCCAGACCTCCAAGGAGACGGATATGGAAGAGCATGGTATCGGAATCCGGAATATTATACAGACAATAGAGAAATATGGAGGCTCGTATGTAATCAGACCGGATGAGAACGAGTTCTATTTCTCCATTGTAATACCACAGTAGGGGAAGATGAAATCTGCGGCAGGCAGTTTTCATCTTCTTTTGATTTTGTTCTATCTTAATTATCCATTTTCTGCAAAATTCGTTCAGTTTCTGCAATTGGTATTGATACTTGGCTGATTTGTGCTATTGTCAGAAATGGAGGTGGGATTTATGGTAGAAAGAGCGGCAGTCAGAATGATTAAGCAGATGACAAGAGAGGGGCTGATTGATGTTCCGGAGCAGGAACATTATGTTTACGCACTGATTACACTTACAGAAAGTGCAATAACCACATGTGCCATTGTAGGTTTATCCCTGGTGTTTGACAGGATAATTGAGACCGTGGCATTTCTTGTCTTTTTCTATTCCCTGAGAAAGAGGACAGGAGGTTATCATTTGTGGTCTTTTCGTACATGTCTCTTAGGAACGATTGGAATATATTGTACCGTGGTGGTCTTGATGCCGGAGTGGATAAAGCAGCCACTGGCATTGTTTGGTTCGCTTGCCATAGCAGTGTGCGTACTTGAGTGTATTGGCACAGTGAACCATCCTAATATGAACTATGATGATCAGGAATTGTCGGAGATGAAGAAGGCAGCCAGAATTATGACTATGCTTGAGGTAGGTATTATTCTTTTTTGCTATTATTTAAAGGTAGATATGTACCTCGTAGGATATATGTGCAGCGGCGTTATCTTGTGTGCAATTATGGTCTGTGTAGCAAAGATATGTAGACAGGAGGTGAAGAAGAGGTGAATCGGAACAAAGAAGTGAACAAGCATGTACTGAAGGCAGTTAAGAAAATCACAGAGGTAGAGGTTAAGCGCAGTGGACGCAGATGGCCTCCGTATTGTACTGGATTTTTACATCAGCCGAAGCGGCCAGAGCAGAAATAGGATAAAATCTATGCACCGGTTTTAAAAATGAGCCGGCTGCATAGATTTTTTTTTGCTTTATGAATAAATTCTTATAAAAAGACAAAATTTTCGCGAATTACCTATTTCACATTCTGTACCAGAAATTTACACATTTCTTTTGAGAAATAAACACAAATTGTTCATAGGAGGCAAATAAGATTAGTGGGAGCACATAAGTTTATTATGAAAGAGAGGACAAAGCAATGATTGAGGTAAAGGACCTTGTGAAACGCTACGGGAATCATGTGGCGGTGGACCACTTGTCTTTTTGTGTGGAAAAAGGGCAGATATATGGCTTCCTTGGACCAAATGGAGCAGGTAAATCTACAACAATGAATATGATAACCGGGTATCTGGCATCCAATGAAGGTTCGGTTGTGATTAACGGACATGACATTTTGGAGGAGCCGGAGGAGGCAAAAAAGTGTATTGGTTATCTTCCGGAGCAGCCGCCGTTGTATATGGATATGACGGTGCGGGAATGCCTGCAATTTACGGCAGAATTGAAGACGGTTCAAAAGACGGAACAGGAAGAAATGATAACGGATATTATGGATTTGCTGGGACTTACAGATGTGAAGGATCGTCTTATAAAGAATCTGTCAAAGGGCTATCGGCAGAGGGTAGGTCTGGGACAGGCGCTGGTTGGCAATCCGGAGATACTTATACTGGATGAACCTACGGTGGGGTTAGATCCGAAGCAGATTATTGAAATCCGCAGTCTGATTAAGGATTTAAGTATAGAGCATACCGTTATATTAAGTTCCCATATTCTGTCGGAGGTAAGTGCAATCTGCGACCAGATTATGATTATTTCCCATGGAAAGCTGGTTGCCTGTGATACACCGGCTAATCTCGGACAAAATATGGAGGGAACCACAAAATTGAATTTAAGTATACTGGATGTAGATGATAAGGTCAGTTCACTATTTGCTGAAAAATTTGACAGGGCGGTTTTGGCAAAGGGTACACGGGAAGGAACGGTCTGGAACGGTACATTGCAGGTAGAGGGAACGACAGATATCCGTCCAGAGCTCTTTTACATGCTGGCAGATGCAGAATGCCCGATTCTGGAATTGAGACAGGATAAGATGTCTTTGGAGGACATCTTCCTGGAACTGACAGGAAGTGAAACAGAGGCGGAACAGGCTGCTTCTGAAAAGATGGAAGAGGCGAGAAAAAAGAGAGAACGGTTTGTCCGGAAGGAAGGTAAGGAGGAAGCAGAAAATGAAAGCGATATATAAGAGAGAGCTGGCGAGCTATTTTAAATCTATGACAGGCTATGTATTTATGTTTTTTGTGTTCCTGATTGTGGGAATCTATTTCTTTGCCTACAACCTGAATATGGGATATCCGTCCATGAATGTTACATTTAACAGTATTACTTTTGTTTTTCTGATTGCGATACCGGTTTTGACCATGCGTGTACTGTCTGAGGAGCGGAAACAGAAGACAGACCAGCTGCTGTTGACAGCGCCGGTGTCCATAGAAAAAATAGTATGGGGCAAATTTTTAGCGCTGGTAACCGTGTATCTGGTTCCCATAGCTGTAGTCTGCCTTTATCCATTGATTATGCGGCAGTTTGGGGAGATTTCCTTTGTGCAGATTTATACAGCAGTTCTCGGATTTTTCCTGCTGGGAGCAGCAAATATTGCAGTGGGGCTGTTCATTTCCTCTTTGACTGATAATCAGATTATTGCGGCGGTACTCACATTTGTTGTAATGTTTTTGAGCTATATTATGAGTGGATTGGAAAGCTTTCTTCCGTCCTCCATGTCGGGTGGGATTCTTGTAAAAATAATGGAAGCCTGCAACGTGGACGGACATTTTCAGGCATTTATTGACGGCACCTTTGATGTTACAGCCATTATCTATTTTCTGTCTGTTATGGCAGTATTTGTTTTTCTGACAACACAGACCATGAAGAAGAGACGTTGGAGTTAGGAGGTGTAAAGTATGGCAGTTGATAAGAAAAAGAAAAAAGCATTTCAGCTTATTCATAATAAAAAAGCATTTAAGAAGGGAAGTTACAGTGCAGCCTTATCTGTAATTGTTGTTGCAGTTATTGTGGTTCTCAATCTCGTTGTAGGGCAGATTCCCTCAAAATATACACAGTTTGACATTAGTACCGGGAAATTATATACCATTGGGGACAAGACCAGGAAGACCTTGAAGAATCTCAAGGATGACATTACCATTTATTATATTGTTCAATCCGGCAACGAGGACAGCAATATTGAGAAGCTTTTGGACCAGTATGAGGAGGGTTCTTCCAAAATTAAAGTGGAAACCGTAGACCCGGTGGTGAATCCGGCATTTATAAAGCAATATACACAAGATTCCTTGTCTGAAAACAGTCTGATTGTAGTGGGAGGCAGCCGCAGTAAGGTGGTTTCCTATAACAATCTGTATGAGACAGAGATAGATTATACCACGTATCAGTCCAATGTAACAGGCTTTGACGGTGAGGGTCAGATTACCAGCGCAATCGCCTATGTCATTTCTGAGGATATACCAGTGCTTTACTATGTGGAAGGACACAGCGAGGTCAGTATTCCGGATTCTTTGAATGACCGTATTGAAAAGGCAAATCTGGAATTAAAATCCCTGAATCTGTTGACGGCAGATGGGATTCCGGAGGATGCAGCCGGTCTTTTGTTAAATTCTCCGGAAACAGACTATTCTGCCGATGAAACCAAAAAGGTTATTGACTATCTAAAAGGTGGCGGAAAAGCGGTTATATTGACGGATTATGTGGGAAATGACCTGAAAAATTATTATAGTATTTTAGAGGAGTATGGCATTGAAATCACGGATGGTATTGTGGTGGAAACGGATACCAACCATTATGTGCAGATACCGTATTATATTGTTCCGACCATTGGAGCATCAGATGTGACGGACGGAATGACATTGGGCTCCAGCAATGTATTGTTAAGTGGCTGTCAGGGTATAAAGGTGGCAGAGGATGTCCGGGATACTCTGGTGGTAGAACAGATTCTGAATCCGACAGACGGGGCATTTGTCAAGACATCACCAAAGACCATGACCACATATGAAAAAGAGGAAGGGGATGTAGAGGGATCCTTCAGCGTGGGCGTTGTCATTTCTGAAAGTGTAAGCGGTGATACGGAGGAGGATTCTGCAGCTCAGAAGGAAACCCAGATTGCATGTTTTTCTTCATCTTCCATTTTGGATGAAAGTGTAAACAGCATGGTTTCTGACGGCAATTATACGCTTTATATGAACTGCCTGAAATGGATGGTGGATACAGATGACAGTGAGATGATTTCCATTGCCAGCAAGTCAGTTTCTTTGGATTATCTGACGGTGACCCGGGGAAAATCAGTATTTTATGCGTTTATCCTAATTCTTATTCTGCCGCTTGCCTGTCTGGTTATCGGCGGAGTTATCTGTCATAAGCGGAAAAGGAGATAAGAGGGCGGCGTAAAAAGAAAAAATAACTGGGAAAGAAGGGATGGAAATGAAAAAGAAAGGCCTACCGCTTTTGATAGGAATTGTGGTGCTGGTATTCCTGACGGTAGCATATGTGATACTGGTAAAGCATAACACAGAGACGGTGGAGGAGGTGGAGGATACCACGGTGAAAATGTTTGACTTAGAGAACGAAGATGTGGCAACCCTCCGGTTTACACTGGATGGGAAGGAAGAAACATTTACATTGGAGGGCGATACATGGAGTCTTGCTTCCGATGCCGCCTTTGAGGTGGACAGCAGCAAAATGAGTACACTGCTGGATACGGTTACGGGAATGGCGGCATCCCGGAAATTGGAAAATGTGACGGATTTATCGGAATATGGTCTGGATGAACCGGTTCAGACGTTGGTTCTGACAATGGCAGACGGAACGGTCTATACAATCTGCTGGGGCGGCACCAATGATGTGACAGGAGATGACTATGTATATATCAAAGAGAAGGAGAGTGTAGTATATACGGTAGACTATAGTGTTCTGGAGGCTCTGGGTGAGAGTATAGAAGATTACCGTACAGAAGAGGAAATGACGACAGAGGATGAGACCTCCGAAGCAACAACAGAGAACGAGGTACAGGAATAGAGAAGAAACGGATTGCCTTCCGGTGTAAAAGCCGGAGGGGAATCCGTTTTTTGCCATACATAATTAATGCTATCGGAAGCGTAAACGTACATATGCCTTTTGCATAGAATACAGTGTATCAGTCAGTCATGTACAACAGGAACGATTTTTGCAATCAACTAGATTCCTTAGAAAGCTGCTGTTTTTAAAGACATTTGCCATGTACGTCGGAAGTGATTGTCTGAGTGCCACACAGTGGTTCTCATTGGTTTGCAGACACGCTTTCGCTCCGGCTTAGAACGCAAGGGACACTAGGAACCTAAAGGACAGGTTCCAAGTGCCCGCGTTTACACAGGGTCTGCAAACCAATAGAGAAACCACTTGTTGTGGCATGAGTTTTCACGTAAGACGCACAATAAGGGCAAATGTCTAAAAACATCCAGCTTTCAAGGAAGCGTAAGGTTGTGCAAAAATCGTCCCAGTTATACATGGCTGACGCTATACAAAAAAGCAAAAGGCATGGAAATTTTAAAGAGCTTCCGATAGTAATAATTATGTTTGTCAGCGCCAGGTAACCTTTGTTAAGTTTTTGTGAATTTTTTTAAAGTGTCTAGGTTGCAAAGAAATTTTATGCTATACTATCATGTGGAGAAAAGCGATTTATGTTTAAGAAAGGGTGATTGCGTGAATAACAACCACAATGAAAGAATTAACACATACTCACGGCTGACAGATGAGATTCAGAAGCTATCGCAGTTATGTCTTGAAAATTTACAGATTGACACAGAGCTTTACACAAAATATGAGGTAAAGAGAGGTCTTCGTGATATTAATGGCAAGGGAGTACTTGCCGGTCTTACAGATATTTCCAAAATTCAATCTTATATTGTTGAAGATAATGATATGATTCCATGTGAAGGTAAGCTGTATTATCAGGGCGTGGATGTGGAGGATATTGTTGCAGGTTTTATCAAAGAGAAGAGATTCGGTTATGAGGAAACGGTTTATCTTTTATTGTTTGGCAAACTGCCGGATAAAGAGGAGCTTGCAACGATAACAAAAATTTTATCCGATTACCGAATGTCACTGCCGACACATTTTGTGAGGGATATAATATTAAAGGCACCAAGCAAGGATATGATGAATACATTGCAGAGAAGCATTCTGACGCTGTATGCATATGATGAGAAGGCAGATGACACATCTATTCCCAACGTGTTGCGGCAGTGTCTGCAGCTGATTTCCGTTGTTCCGTTGTTATCGGTGTACGGATATCAGGCATACAGCCATTATCATGACGGCAACAGCTTGTTTATACATACACCCCAGTCCGGATTGTCAACAGCCGAGAACCTGCTTTATGTGTTAAGACCAGATAGCAAGTATACAGAGCTGGAGGCGAGGATTTTAGATCTGGCCTTAGTGCTGCACGCAGAGCACGGCGGTGGTAATAATTCTACCTTTACCACCCATGTGGTAACCTCTTCCGGAACAGATACCTATTCTTCCATGGCAGCTTCCCTGGGTTCCCTGAAGGGACCAAAGCATGGCGGCGCCAATATCAAGGTAACAAAGATGTTTGCAGATATGAAGGAGCAGGTGAAGGATTGGAATGATGAGGAAGAGATTAAAGAATATCTGAAAAAGCTTCTGCACAAAGAGGCATTTGACAGGGCTGGTCTCATTTATGGAATGGGTCATGCCGTGTATTCCATTTCTGACCCGAGGGCAAAGGTATTTAAGGGCTTTGTAGAAAAGCTTTCTGTAGAAAAGGGATATGAGAAGGAATACCAGCTTTATGCCAATGTAGAGCGGTTAGCACCTGAGGTAATTGCACAGGAACGCAAAATTTACAAGGGTGTAAGTGCGAATGTGGATTTCTATTCCGGGTTTGTGTATCAGATGCTGGGTCTTCCGGCAGAGCTGTTTACGCCTTTGTTTGCCGTGGCAAGAATGGCAGGCTGGAGCGCACACCGTATAGAGGAGTTGATTAATCAGGGAAAGATTATTCGTCCGGCATATAAGGCAGTGAAGAAAAAGCAGGCCTATATTCCAATGGATGAAAGGTGAGTTCTGTACAGGAGTACAGTAGATGATTATTTTGTGATAGAGAGGAAGGTAGAGAAATGGATAATAAGGTAATGAATAAGTTAAGTTATGGTCTTTTTGTACTGACGGCAAAGGATGGGGATAAGGACAATGGCTGTATTATTAATACGGCAGCCCAGGTGACAACAACGCCAAACCGTATTATCATCACAGTGAACAAAGAGAATTATACACATGATATGATTAAAAAAACAGGAGAGTTTAACCTATCGATTTTAGATGAGAGTGCTGTATTTGATACCTTTCAGCATTTTGGCTTTCAGAGTGGAAGGGATACGGATAAGTTTGCAGAAATTACTTTTGCAAGGGCGGAAAATGGGATTGCCTATCTCACAGGGGAGTGCAACGCTTATATTTCCGGAAAGGTTGCAGATACCGTAGATTTGGGAACCCATACCATGTTTATTGCAGATGTAACCGGTGGTGAGGTTTTATCAGACAAGTCCTCCGCAACTTATGCATATTACCATGCAAATATTAAGCCTTCTGCTAAGCCTGTAGAGAAGAAGGGATATATTTGCACGATTTGCGGCTATATTTATGAAGGAGATTCCCTGCCGGCTGATTTTGTATGCCCAATCTGTAAGCATGGTGCAGAGGATTTTAAGCCATTGTAAGACAAGTGGAATAGAAATAGGTGATAAAATGATTCGAAACCGGGAAAAAACATTTTTAAAGGGTGCATTTTTGATTGTACTGTTCTATATTTTGGTACAGAATTTTGCTATGGTTAAGGCGATAGTCACCACCTGTTACAATGCAGTTTCACCACTTATTTACGGAATTGTTATAGCATTTATGGTCAATTTGATTGTTGTGAAGCTGGAAAAATATATGACAAAGGGTATCTTTGAAAACCAGACAGTAAAACGAACCACCTCTATCATAGCTGCAATTTTGATTCTCACAGGGGTGGTGACCATTGTATGCTTTAACATGATACCGGGCATTGTAGACAGTGTGAAGCAGATTGCAGAAAAGATGCCTCAGGCGGTGGAAACGGTTATAGGCTTTTTGGAGAAAAATTTTGGTATATCAGAGGATATGGTGGATACGGTTCAGAATTTTAAGATAGATGAGGACCTTGTAAACAGTATGTTCGGGCTCATGGAAAACCAATCCTTCATTGAGGCAATTAAAGCCAGTGGAAATGCCCTGGGTAGTTTCTTTTCCGTTTTTGTGAAGTTTTTTATCGGGCTGTTTTTTGCTTTTTATATACTGGCAAAAAAAGAATCCATCGGGGCTTGGCTGCACAGGTTTATTGAGACCTATCTGCCGGAACATATAGCTGCGAATATAGAATACGTGGGACATATCATCTATGAAACTTATGCCAGCTTTATATCCGGTCAGTGCCTGGATGCCATTATTTTAGGCAGTCTTCTGGCACTGTGCATGGGAATTATGGGACTTCCGTATCCGGTGTTGATTGGAGTAATTGTGGCAGTAACTGCATTAATTCCAGTGGTGGGAGCTTTTTTTGGCGGTACAATAGGAGCAATCCTGATAGTTATGGAATCACCGATTAAGGCACTGACCTTTCTGGTTTTGTTTTTGATTTTACAGCAGATTGACAACCGGCTGATTTATCCGCATGTGGTGGGAAATGCAATTGGCATTCCGTCTATTCTGATTTTTGCGGCAATTATTATCGGAGGAGAATTTGGTGGTGTGATTGGTATGTTTTTGGGCATTCCATTTACAGCGGTTCTTTATACCCTCGTAGAACAGGATATGGAAAGGCGCAGAAGGAAAAAGCGGGAGATAGAAAAAGAGGCGAAAAAACTGGGAGAAAAGAATGGGGGGTAAGCTCCAGAACCGGTATGTTTATATTGTGATTTTTTGAATTAACATTTCGTAGGATAAGCTGCCTGCCGGATAGAAGGGCCATAAGATAACGCCTTCTGTAAGCTTAAGGTTACGGCTTCTGATGTCACGGATTGCCTGACTGGCACCTTCAATGACGTCCGCCCTTTCAAGGCGTTTGTGTTCCAGTCCTAAGAAGACTGCTTTTCTGGCACTGGCAAGCAGGGTATTATGAAAGAGAGGGATAAAGTAGTTATTTTCCTCCTTGAGCCGGTTGGAAAAAGCTTCGGAAGGTACACCGGTATCTTTAAAAATGGTATTTCCCAGATTGACTTCAAATACATGGTAAATGTAGGAGAACATTGCCTGAAGCTGGCTGTGTACTCCAAAACACCAGATATAATCATAAGAGGCAGGGGCAAGAGGGATTGCTACCTGCCTGCTTTTTTGGTAGCAGGTATCTACAAGAGACAGGGCAAAGGCTTCAAAGGTAGCTGCAGTTACATGAGATTTCTCCTCCCGAAGGAAGAATTGCAAATTTTCGCAAAAATCCCGATAATCGGAGTCGGTGATGCCATTAAGGCTCACAGGCAGACATTCTACCGTATTAGTATGCTCCAGGTGATAGGTGTTAAGTGCCTGTTGCATGGAACCGGAGTCATAATCCAGTAGTGTGATTTTGGAAAAATGGCTGGAAAGCCGCCGCAAATCCAGGTCATTGCAGGCACCGGCGCCCAGTATGGCAAGGGTTGGCAATAGCTCTGTCTGTTTCATGCCAGGATGGAAAGAGAGGGGAAGAGAAATCTGGTCTGTCTGGGCAATCAGGTAATCCGTAAGGGTATTCCGGTAATTTTTCCAATCCGTGTACGCATTGGGAAGGGTAAAATGGGATTTGATTTCGTCATATAAAGACATGGTTTCTTCTCCTTTTGGAATAGGCTTGTTACATAATAGTATAATAGAAAAGGAAAATAAAATCTACCTTGAAAAAGGATAGGGAAATGGTATACTTCTATATATCCTGACAGAGTACAGGAAATCAGTAAAAGACTGTGGGGAGAAAGGAAAAAGGAAGATTGAAGGGACATTTAACAACAACACAGATTATTATATTAAGTTTTTTAACAGCAATTCTCATTGGTGCTTTGCTGTTAAGCCTGCCTGCCGCAGCGGCAGATGGACAGGCTACCCCTTTTATAGATGCTTTGTTTACTGCCACAACCAGTGTATGTGTAACGGGGCTGGTGGTGGTCACAACGGCAAGTCATTGGAGTTTGTTCGGACATATTGTGATTTTGGCTTTAATCCAGATTGGGGGTCTTGGCGTTGTCACCATGACAACCACAGTGATAATGTTGATGGGAAAAAAGATTTCCCTAAGTAACCGTATGCTTTTGGGAGATGCTTTTAATCTGGATACCTTACAGGGACTGGTACAGTTTTTAAGGAGAGCTTTTAAGGGGACTTTTTTGGTGGAAGGGCTGGGAATGCTGGCATTTTTACCAGTATTTGTGCCGGAATATGGTCTGGCAAAGGGGATATGGTATTCCCTGTTTCATGCAGTGTCTGCATTTTGTAATGCAGGAATAGATATCCTGGGAGATAACAGTTTTATGCCCTATGTGCATAATGTATGGGTGAACATAGTGACAATGCTTCTTATTATTTTAGGAGGCATTGGATTTATTGTCTGGTGGGATGTGGTTTCTGTTGTCCGGGCAAGACTGGGTTCAAAGGCGGGCAACCGGAAGCTTTTTGAAAGTTTTTCCCTGCACACAAAGCTTGTATTGTGTATGACAGCATTTCTTCTTGTTTCCGGTACCATTTCATTTCTTTTATTTGAATATGAAAATCCGCAGACAATCGGCAGCTTTTCCTTTGGAGAAAAGCTGTTAGCAGCCATGTTTCAGTCGGTAACCTTAAGAACGGCAGGAATTGCTACAATTTCCCAGAAAGGACTGACCACTCCGTCGGTTATTATTTCGCTGTTTTTTATGTTTATGGGAGGTGCTTCCGTGGGTACCGCAGGAGGTGTCAAGGTTACAACCATAGCGGTTATTCTGCTGGCTGTGCGGGGAACTGTCAGAGGACAGGAGGATGTCACCTGTTTTAACAGAAGAATTTCTGAGAAGGTGGTACGTAAATCAATTGCCATTGCCTTTATCAGTTTTATTGCCAGTATAGCAGCGGTGATTGCCATGCGGTTACTGGAAACAGGGGAAACAGTGGATATGATTTTTGAGGTCTATAGTGCCCTTGGAACGGTGGGCTTATCCAGAGATTTTACGGCGGCTGTCGGTCTGGCAGGAAAGCTTATACTCAGTATCTGTATGTTTTTAGGAAGAATTGGACCAATTACAATGGTGATTGCGTTTACCATGCGGTATACACAGTCGCCTGAGAGGCTGCCTGAGGGAAGAATAACGGTAGGGTAGTGAAAAATAGAATCTGATGTGGAGAGAACAGGAGCGTTGTTATGAAGAAAAAAGAAGGTAGAAAATCCTATGCGGTATTTGGATTAGGAGAGTTTGGAAGAAGTGTTGCCTCTGAATTGATGAATGCAGGGGCAGAGGTTATGGTATTGGATAAAGATGAGGACCGGTTATCTGATATGGCAGATGAAGTGACCCTTGCCATGCAGATTGATGCTACGGAGATACGTTCTTATGAAAAACTGGGACTTTCCAATATGGATGGAGTTGTGGTGGCTATGACCGGATGTCTGGATGCCTGTGTTATGGCAATTCTGTCAGCTAAGGAGGCTGGGGTTCCCATGGTTCTTGCTAAATCGCAGAACAGTACACAGACTGCAATTTTTGAACGGATTGGAGCGGATAAGATTGTAACCCCGGAGCGGGATGGCGGTATTCGTGTGGCAAGGAATATGATTGCAGGGAATTTTCTGGATTTCTTTGAACTTTCAAAGCGTCTGCGCATGGTGGAGGTGGCTGTGAAGCCGGAATGGGCAGGAAAGAGCTTAAAGGAGCTCTCCTTACGACAAAGGCATAAAATTAATGTGGTGGCATTAAGGCGCAATGGAGAGCTGGCAACGGATATTGACCCAGAGGAACCGCTGCAGAAAGAGGATACGGTTTTAGTTATCATTGACAAGAAATATATTGAAGAGTTGCTTGTATAGATATATTTAGGAGGACAGCAAAGCAATGATGCAGGTACAGGCTTTAAAGGAGAAGACAGGCAGACAGATTCTATTGATGGATGGTGCAATGGGGACGTATTTTAACCGGCTTCACCCAGATGCGGGAGAGGCAGAGAGTGCCAACCTTACACATCCGGAATGGATAAAGGAGATACATAAAAAATATATACAGGCGGGAGCCGGAGTGATACGGACCAACACCTTTGCGGTGAACCATATGCTAATTGAAAAAGAGGATATGGAGGAAACTCTCATTGCAGCGGTAAGGAATGCACGGGAGGCAGTGGATGAGTTCTCGCAGGAGCAGGAAAATGCAGAAGCTGCACAGGAAAAATCAGAGGTCTTTATTGCGGGCTCCATCGGTCCAATCCGGTATAGTAATGAGAGGGAAGAGGAACAGGTATTTGAGGAATATCAGTTTATCTGTAATACCCTTTTCAAACAGGGAGTCCGCATTTATATTCTGGAAACCTTTGCGGATGTGGAGATGGTAATCCGGCTGGCAGAATACCTGAAAAAAATGGCAGCGGAAAACGGGGAAGAGGAGCTCTTTATCCTGGCGCAGTTTTCTGTAAACCGCATGGGTTATACCAAATATGGTTACAGCATGCAGAGACTGGTTAATGAAATGGAAAAGGAAAAGGTGTTGGACGGTTTTGGCTTTAACTGTGGTATTGGTGTGACCCATATGAATAAGCTGTTGGACAGCCTGACATTTTCTAAGGACAGTATAGTAAGTGTGTTGCCCAATGCGGGGTATGAGCATATGCTTCGGGGCAGACAACTATTTATTGATAACCCTGCTTATTATGCATCGGTAATGGAGCAGATAATGGAAAAGGGCGTGAATCTGATAGGAGGGTGCTGTGGTACAACGCCAGAGTATATCCGTGTGTTATCGGAGTTGTTAGAAAAACGGAATACCCCTTTTGCAAAACACATTGCATTACCGGATGATAAGGATATGTCTGTGGGGAAACCAAATCCTTTTATTGAAAAGTTAAATAATGGAGAACGGGTATATGTGGTGGAGATTGATTCTCCATTTAACCAGAAGGCAGATAAATTTTTAGAGGCGGCTTACCGACTGAAGGAAAATAATGTGGATTTGGTTACCATTTCCGATTCGCCCATGGCGAGACCCCGGGCAGAGGCATTTGAGATGGGAATTTATATTGCAAATAAAACCGGTATCCGGGTTATGCCCCATGTATGCTGCCGTGACCGGAATTTAATTGCCCTGCGCTCTGCCATTTTAGGCGGGCACATTAACGGCATCCGGGATATGCTGATTATTACCGGGGACCCGGTGGCACGGGATGACCGGAATATTATTTCCAGCGTATTTGATATGAATTCCATCAAACTGATGAACTATGTAAAGAATATGAATCAGGAAACCTTTTTGGAGGAGCCCATTTATTATGGAGGAGCCCTTAACTATGCAGGGGTAAATGTGGATGCGATTGCAAGCCGCATGAAGAAGAAAATGGAGGCGGGATGCAGCTATTTTCTCACACAGCCGGTGTATTCCGATGCAGATATCGAGCGGGTCAGGGAGTTAAAGAAGCGGACCAGTGCAAAGATTATTCTCGGTATTATGCCGCTGGTAAGCTACAAAAATGCATTGTTTATGAAAAATGAGCTTCCGGGGATTGATGTGCCGGAGGAGATTATAAACTGTTACCGCCCGGATATGGAGCGGGCGGAGGCAGAGGAGACTGCTGTTAAGATTAGTGTGGAGATTGGGAAAAAGACAATGGACTTTGCAGATGGATTTTATTTTATGACACCGTTTAACCGAGTTTTACTGGTAAATCGAATTATAGACAGATTGAGGGAATGCCAATGAGTGCTTTTGTGGAATTCAAAAATGTAAGTAAATGCTATCGGACAGGAGAGGTGGAGATTCATGCGTTAAGAGATGTGAATTTCCAGATTGAACAGGGGGAATTCTGTATTATTGTAGGGGCATCCGGAGCCGGAAAGACTACAATACTGAATATCTTAGGCGGTATGGATACTCTGACGGAGGGAGAGGTATGGCTGGACGGCAGACAGATTTCTTCTCTGAATAAGCGGGAGCTTACTGCTTACCGCCGTTTTGATGTGGGATTTGTATTTCAGTTTTATAATCTGGTGGGAAACCTTACCGCATTAGAGAATGTGGAGCTTGCCTCCCAGATTTGCAGGGAGCCTCTTGATGCCGGTACAGTGCTGGGGCAGGTGGGCTTAAAGGAGAGAATGTCTAATTTTCCGGCGCAGCTGTCTGGTGGGGAGCAGCAGCGCGTAGCGATTGCCAGGGCACTTGCCAAGAATCCGAAGCTGCTATTGTGTGATGAGCCTACAGGGGCACTGGATTACCAGACCGGTAAGGCAGTGTTAAAGCTGCTGCAGGATACCTGTAGAAATACGGGAACTACTGTGGTTGTCATTACCCATAATCAGGCACTCACCGCAATGGCGGACCGTGTGATTACGGTTAAGAGCGGCAGAATAGCGGATATGCGGATGAATGAACAGATTGTGGATGTGGATGCACTGGAGTGGTGACGGTATGAAAAAGGGATTGATAAAATCAACATTTCGGGAAATAAAAGAGAGCTTGGGACGGTATATGGCAATCTTGCTGATTGTTGCTTTGGGAGTGGGATTTTTTTCCGGGCTTAAGGTGGCATACAGTGCGATGCTATATACGGCAGATACCTATCTGAAGGAGCAGAATTTCTATGATTACCATTTGCTGTCCACCATGGGCTTTGATGAGGATACGGCAGAATATCTTGAGGAAAAGACAGAAGATGCAGTGGCAGAGGGCAGTAAAAGCGTAGATGTTCTGATGACAGAAAAGGATGGAACAGAGCGTGTTATCCGAACCATTGAATTGCCGGAGTATGTCAATAAGCCGGAGCTTACGGTGGGGCGGATGCCGGAAAATGCGAGGGAATGCCTTGTGGATGAGCATGGCTTTGGTGAAGGCTCCATTGGAGATACATTGACAATTGCAGAGGAAAATACGGAGGAAGACAGGGATAAATTTAAGGAAACGGAGTATACGATTGTAGGACTGGTGCGTTCACCACTGTATACCCTTTACCAGCGTGGAACCACTTCTATTGGTAATGGAAGCATAGATGCGTATATCTATCTGGAACCGGAGGCTTACGATATAGACTATGATACGGATATTTATGTGGTATTTGACACGGATGCGCAGATGTATTCGGATGAATACAGTGATTTTATGGATTCTAAGGAGGAGTTCTGGGAGGATATCTGCCAGACTGCGGCAGATATGTGGTATGAGCGCATTTACACAGATGCCAGTGGGGAGATTGATGATGCAGAGGAAACCCTGCAGGAAAAAAAGGCAGATGGTGCAGACGGATTAGCGGATGCTTTAGAGGAATTAAATAGCGGGAAAAAACAGCTTCAGGATGGAGAAAATGCCATTAACCAGGCAAAGAGAACCATTGAGGAGAATGCGAAAACCCTTGAGGAAAAGGAAACGGAGTATAAAAAAGGACGAAAGACCTATCAGGAGCAGAAGGAAGAGTTTGACAAGGGAAAGAGCGCTTATGAAAAAGGGTTGAAAGAATATAATTCCAAGTATGGGGAATATGAGACGAGCCGTAAGGAGTATGAAAATAGCAGGGCTGCTTATGAGGAGAGTGAAAAGCAGTATGCGGAGGCCCTGGCATTGTATGAGAACGGCAAAGAAAATTTAACCGAGGCGGAGCGGCAGGCAAAGGAGAGGAAACTCAAAGCCTGGCGGGAGACATTAGATGCTGCCAGCCAGACCTTGTCGGCAGTCGGGACGCAGCTGGATACCGCTAAATCTACCTTTGCGGCAACGAAAAAGACACTGGATGAAAAGGGGAAGGAGATTGCAAAAGGGGAGAAGCAGCTTGCTAAGGCAAAAAAGGAGCTGGAAGCTGCCGGAGCCCAGATTGAGGAGGCAAAGAAACAGCTTGGTGTTGCCAGAAGCCAGATTTCTGAAAAGGAGCAGGAGCTTAAGGATGCAAATGAGGAGCTTCTTGTGGGACAGGCGGAATATGAGGATGCGAAAAAGGAATATGATGAGAAGATTCGTGATGCAGAGGAAGAACTGGCAGATGCAAGGAAAGAAGTAGAAGAGATTGAAAAACCGGAAACCTATGTATTGGGAAGGGATAGCAATGCAGGCTATGCCAGTTTTCAAAATGATGCGGGTATTGTAGAGGGTGTCGCAAGGGTATTCCCAATTTTTTTCTTCCTGGTGGCAGCACTGGTCTGCATGACCACCATGGCAAGAATGATGGAGGAGCAGCGTACCCAGGTGGGGGTTTTGAAAGCACTGGGATATTCCAATGGTGCAGTTATGAGTAAGTATATCATTTATTCCGGAAGTGCAGCTGTCATTGGTGCGGTTGTAGGCTTCTTTGCAGGTACATGGGCATTTTCCATTGTTATTTGGAAAGCGTACCAGATGCTGTATGATATGGGTTCCCTGCACTATGTATTTAAATTAAGTTATGGGGTTATCTCTATTATAGTGGCGCTGTTGTGTTCCGTGGGAACTACTGTTGTATCCTGTTACCAGGAGCTTCAGGAAATGGCAGCCTCCCTGATGCGGCCAAAGGTGCCGAAGGTGGGAAAAAGGGTGCTGCTGGAGAGGGTCCCTGCCATCTGGAGTCGTTTGAAGTTTCTGGATAAGGTATCCATGAGAAACCTGTTTCGCTATAAGAAGCGCCTCTTTATGATGATTGTGGGTGTCAGCGGATGTACGGCTTTACTGGTAACCGGTATGGGCATACGGGATTCCATCGCCAAAATTGCAGATAAGCAGTTTGACACGATTTCCCTTTATGATTTGTCGGTGAATATCAGTGAGGGAGAGGTCACTGTAGAGGGCATGGAGGATGCTTTGCTGGTATCGGAAAAGAGCATGGATATGCAGGTAAATACCAGCACAAAAAGTGTAAATGTACTGGTGCCGGAAAGCAGTGAACGGTTTGCAGAATATATGAATATACATGGCGAGGATGGGGAAGCGGTTTCCTTTCCGAAGGACAACGAGGTGGTGATTTCCCTTAAGACAGCAGAGAGTTATGGAATAAAGCCTGGAGATGAAATCCGCCTGCAGAATAGTGATTTAAAGGGTGGTTCGGTTACGGTCAGCGGAATCTATGTAAATTATTTTAATCACTATGTAATCATGACACCAGACACTTATAAAGCCTTGTTTGGCGAGGAGGCAGACTACAATGAAATGTTTGTCAATATCAGTGAAGGAGCAGATGTACATGCTGTCTCTGCGGATTTGATGAAGCAGGACGGTGTGACCTATGTTTCGGCAAGTGAGGATATGAAACAACAGGTAGCGGATATGATGAAGAGCCTGGATTATGTTGTGGTGTTGGTCATTGCCTGTGCGGCAATGCTTGCATTTATTGTTATTTATAACCTTAATAATATCAATATTACTGAGCGTATTAGGGAGATTGCCACCATTAAGGTTTTGGGATTTTACAGAGAGGAAACGAATTCCTATGTATTCCGGGAAAACATCATTCTGACTCTGCTGGGAAGCCTGGTGGGCATAGTTTTAGGTCATTATCTGCACGCCTTTGTTATGAGCCAGATTCAGATTGATGCTGTGGCGTTTGATACCCATGTGTCTGCGGTAAGCTATATTATCAGTGTATGTCTGACACTGCTCTTTAACCAGCTTGTGAATCTGTTTATGTCAAGAAAACTGGATGGTATTGATATGGCAGAATCCCTTAAATCAGTAGAATAAAAAATTGAAAAATATGGAACAAAGCCTTGACAAAACCTAAAATTGTTGTGTATAGTATTTTTATTTCAAAGGAGGACAATACTAGAATTGTCCTCTTTTTTCATGTTTGCATTGAGCCTTGCATGGAAAATTAGATATACAGCTAAGGGGAGCTTGCTCACCGATAGCTGTATATCTGATTTTCCATATATGGCGAAAGCCATGACCGAGATGGAGCGGAGCGGAATCGAGGTTGCAAGGCGAAGATGAGCGAAGCGAAAGCCAAAGTATTAAAGAAGAAAGAGGGAGAGAATTATGAGTTTTTCAGAAATTGTAAGCGCAATAGACGATTTTGTCTGGGGACCGGTTATGCTGGTACTGTTAGTGGGGACCGGTATTTTCCTTACAATCCGTACTGGATTTTTACCATGGAGAAATCTTCCCTATGCATTGAAGAGTACGTTAAGTAAAGAAGCACGTACAAAGAGCAGAGGAGAAGGAGATGTGTCACCGTTTTCGGCATTAACTACAGCATTGGCGGCAACGATTGGTACTGGTAATATCGTAGGTGTGGCGACGGCCATGGTTTCGGGTGGTCCCGGGGCACTGGTTTGGATGTGGATTTCCGCATGTTTTGGATTAACTTCTAAATTTTCTGAGTGCATGCTTGCTATCAAGTACCGGGAAGTAAATGAAAAGGGCGAGATGTCCGGTGGTCCAATGTATACAATGAAGAAAGGCATAAAGAATAAGACCTTCGGAAGTATTCTTGGCTGGTTATTTGCATTTTTTGCAGTTGTGGCATCCTTTGGAATTGGTAATATGACACAGGCAAATTCCATTGCCTCCGCTTTAAATGAGACCTTCCGTTTTCCGGTTTCTGTTATAGGTATTGTGATAACGGTACTGGCATTATTAATTATTGTTGGAGGAATCAAGACAATTTCCAAGGTATCTTCCGTTGTGGTACCAGTGATGGCTATTTTTTATGTAATCTGCGGATTGGTTGTCATTATTGGAAATATTGAGAATGTTCCCTCTGGTGTTGCTACGATTTTTTTCATGGCATTCAGTGTGAAGGCAATATCCGGTGGTGCTCTTGGTACGGTAGTTGCATCTATGATGAGTGCAATGCGTTATGGCGTTGCACGGGGTATCTTTTCCAATGAAGCAGGTATGGGTTCTGCGGCGATTACGGCGGCAGCGGCTACAACGGATAATCCGGTACGACAGGGTTATATTAATATGACCGGAACCTTTTGGGATACGATTGTTGTCTGCACCATTACTGGTCTTGCGATTGCTTCCTCCGGCGTGCTGGGCATGACCGCAGAAAAAGCAGTTGGTACATATGAAATAGATGGAACACGGCTGGTTGTGGAGGCAGATTACAGTGGGGAGAAAAAGACTACCGGGTATGATATGGCAATTAATGGGGATACCGTTACGCTGACTGCAAAGGATACGATTCTTAAATTAATTCCTTATGATGGAGATAAAGAGAATATTGCTTCCGGTGTAACAGAGGTTGCTATAGCCGACGGTGTGATTACCGGTACGTGGCAGGGGGATGATAAGAATGTATATAATTTTTATGAGGATGGTTCCTTTAAATATGATGAGCTGGTTGTAGGTTCCTCCCTAACCATTCAGGCATTTAAAACCGTGCTTGGTTCAGCTGGTGGCTGGTTAGTTGCCATTGGTATTTCCTTGTTTGCCTTTTCTACGATTCTTGGCTGGGAATATCATGGGGAAAAGGCATTTGAGTATATATTGGGAACACATAAGTTTAACATGGTTTACCGTGTGATTTTCTCACTGATTGCCTATGTGGGAGCAACCCAGACCCTGGATTTGGTATGGAATCTATCGGATATTGCCAATGCACTGATGGCGATTCCAAACCTGATTTGTATGTTGCTGTTAAGCAGTGAAATTGCGAAGGATATGAAAGAATTCCAGAAGGTGATTAAAGAGGAAAAGGCGGCAAGGTAAGGTTTCCCAAAGAGATGAATAACAGTTATTAAAAGGAGGAACTTGATAATATGTGTAAAGTGGGAAAAAGGAAAGGAATCAAAAATATAGCAGGGGTCATCTTAGTTATGCTGCTTATGATAACTGTAGCTGGATGTGGTCGGGAAAATAGAGAAGCCAATACAGGTGGAATGAATAGCCAGCAGCCGGTAAATGAACAGGAACAGGATACTGAACAGGAAGAAACGAATGAGCCAGAAAAGCAGGATGCGCCAGATACTTATCAGGAACTGCTGGAGGGAGATATGGCTCCGGATTTCACTGCTGATTTGGTAGACGGAAGCACATTTACACTTTCAGAGCAAAGCGGTAAGGTGGTGCTGCTGAATTTCTGGGCAACATGGTGTGGACCGTGTGTTGGAGAAATGCCGGCATTTGAAAAGCTTCAGAAGGAATATGGAGATGAGGTGGCGGTTCTTGCAGTGAACTGTTTAGAGGATGAGGAAACGGTCAGACAGTTCGTTGCGGAGAACAGATATACCTTTCCAATTGCTTTTGATGTGGAGGGCGTTGTGAATATGAAATATCCAACAGATGGTATTCCGTATACATTAGTGATTGGCAAGGACGGTACGGTGCAGAATATTTATCTCGGTGCGGCAGATGCAGATACGCAGTACCAGGAATATAAGAGTGGCATTGATTCTGCGCTGGGAAAATAATTCCGAATATGACGAAAAATGAAGAAATGGAGAATTTCTATGGGAAGACAATTAATCAGGAAGGGATTGCTCATTATAGCGGTCGTCCTTATTTTAATCGGTTTAAATCAGAAAGGTTTTCAAGATGTCAAAAATAAGGCAGTCCGTATTTGTTATGAGTGTATAGGAATCGGATAATGAAAAAGAGAAAATTAATCCAGGTAATTTGTGCGCTTTTATACAATTGTAATTTTACCGGATTTGCTGAAGGCAAAATTTATCAGGGAGATATAAAGGGGGTATGTGTTCCGGGACTGAACTGTTACTCCTGTCCGGGAGCAATTGGTTCCTGTCCCCTTGGCAGTCTGCAGACCGCATTGCTTTCGTCCCGGTATAAATTTCCGTATTACATACTGGGAATGTTGTTGCTGTTTGGTGCGATACTTGGAAGAGTGGTCTGTGGATTTTTATGCCCTTTTGGTCTGTTGCAGGAGCTGCTCTATAAGATTCCTTCCAAGAAAATGCAGAAGAACAAATGGACGAGAAGATTGTCCCTGTTAAAATATATGATTCTTATTGTGTTTGTCATTGGAATTCCGTTATTTTTAGCAGTACCAGGATTTTGTAAATACATCTGTCCGGCAGGTACATTGGAGGGTGGAATCTTTTTAGTGGCAATGAATGAGAGGCTGCAGGCATTGATTGGTGGACTGTTCTCATGGAAAATGGCAGTGCTGGCAGTGGTGCTTCTTTCAGCCGTGTTTATTTTTAGGAGCTTTTGCCGTTTTATCTGCCCTTTGGGGGCGTTCTATGCACTGTTTCATAAGGTTTCCATCGTGGGAATGAAACTGGATGAGGAGAAATGTAATGGTTGTAATGCCTGTGTAGCGCACTGTAAAATGGATGTCAAGCGTGTAGGTGACAGGGAGTGCATCCAGTGTGGAGAATGTATAGATAAATGTGGGCAATGTGCGTTAAGTTTCAAGGGAAAAATTTTGGGGGAAAATCACCAAAAAGAATCACAAAAATAATTACGTTTTGACTGAGAAAATGTGATAAAAATGGAGAGGGAAAATAATGTGATGCATGTTTTTGCAGAAATGTGTTGTTATCGCTGAGATTTTTTCTAGTCTGATATCGGGTATATAAGGAATGTTTTTTACTAAACAGGAGCAAACTATACTGATTAGGTTTATTATAAGAACAGAAAGGCAGGAAAAATGACAGAATCAGTATGGAGTAAATCAACATGGATGCCGGAGAGGAAATCGCTTTCTGAAAATATAGAAACAGAAGTTGCCGTAATCGGTGCCGGCATGACAGGTATTTTAACAGCTTATTTGTTGCAGCAGACAGGAAGAAAGGTTATTGTGCTTGAGGCGGACCGGATTGGAAGCGGACAGACAAAAAACACAACGGCAAAAATCACAAGCCAGCATGGAAGAATTTACAGCCAGCTTACAAAAGATTATGGTGTGGAATGTGCGAGGTTATATGCAAGGGCAAATGAAGCAGCCATTGCAGCATATGAGAGGATAATAGAGAAAAATCATATAGAGTGCCATTTTGAGAGGCTTCCGTCCTATCTGTACTCTACTTCTGATAAAAAGGCGCTGGAGGAGGAAGCAAGACTGGCAGCCTCATTTGGAATACCAGCGTATTATACAGAAGAAAGCGAACTGCCTTTTACCATAGCCGGTGCGGTCTGCTTTGAAAATCAGGCGCAATTCCATCCGTTGGAATTTTTAAAAGTGTTATCCGAGGATTTAACAATATATGAGCAGACAAAGGTTTTATCTGTAAAGGGGCATTGTATAGCTACATCAAAGGGGAATGTTACGGCAGAGCATATTGTATTTGCCACCCATTATCCGGTTATGAACCTTCCTGGTTTCTATTTTGTAAGGCAGCATCAGGAGCGGAGCTATGTGCTGGCAATTTCCAATGTGGAAAATCTCCATGGCATGTATTACAGTATGGACCAGGAAGGACTTTCCTTCCGAATGGCAGGGGATGTATTGCTGCTTGGAGGGGGAGGGCACCGGACAGGGCAGGAAGCAGTTTTTGGAAAAGAAGGATATGGTTTTTTGAAAAATGCGGCGGGGAAATATTATCCGGAGCATAAAGAGATTGCACATTGGTCTGCACAGGACTGTCTGACACATGATAAGCTTCCCTTTATTGGACGATATTCTGTATTCCGTCCGTATTGGTATGTGGCAACCGGATTTAAAAAATGGGGAATGACAGCTGCGATGCTCTCAGCAATGATTTTATGTGACCGGATTTGTGGTGTGGATAATCCTTATGAAAAGCTCTTTGCTCCACAAAGATTGCATTTAAAGGCAAGTCTTTGCGAGCTGTTAAAGGATATCGGGGTGAGCGCAACAGGACTCGCAAAGGGAGCGTTTCATTTACCGTTCCAGGAGGTGTCATCTGTTAAACCCGGCCAGGGAAAAGTTGTAAGGTGCGGCTTCGGAAGGTATGGCTGTTATAAAGAGGAAACAGGAAAAATCCATAAGATTCCGATAAGGTGTCCACACATGGGCTGTGAACTGGAATGGAATCAGGAGGAGCGGACATGGGATTGTCCATGTCATGGTTCGAGGTTTGACATAGATGGAAATCTGATTGATGATCCGGCACAGACGAGCATACGGTAAAATAAAAAGGAAGCAGGTATCTAATTGTCCGGTGATTTATAATAGAACACTTCTCCCTTTGCCCGGAAAGGAAGCCTTCTTCCCTCTGGTATTAGAAAGGCGTGGTCATGTCTGATATTCAGTTTATCTTCAATATATCCGTCTGTAATAATCAGAATCGGTCCATCCTTTGGAAAATCGGATGCATGTTCCAGCAAATCAATTCCGGGCTGTAAAACAGTACCTCCTCTTCCTTTGACCTCCACCCGTCCGGCAATATCCTCCGGTGCAAGATATCCTGCATCATAGGCAGCGGCATCACAGAAAACGACTCTGGCAAAAGGAACTTCCTTTGCGACAGCGTAGCTGGCAATAGAGCCTAGTGCCATACCAATTTCTTTGGCTGACATAGAGCCTGAGGTATCGATAACCACACCAAATGTGCGGCTGTCTGCAGGGATATCAGCCGGTACATATTTTGGTCTTGGAATATCCGGTGAGGAACTTTGTCTGCGGCTTGGTCTTGCATAACTGCGGTGCTTTTCCAGTGGAGCAAAATAGCAGTCAAACCATTTGGCAAGCTTTACATCCCATGGGATTGGCGGCATGGCAAGTGCACGGATTTCCTCTATCAGACCGGAAGGGATGGTTCCTCTGCCATTGCTTATGTGATATTCCAAGCCCTGCATCAGTGCATGTCTGTAAAAGTCATCCAGGGAGGTGATGTCTTTATGAAAGTGGTTATCTTCTCCGGAAAGGTTCTCTCCTGTGTCCTTTCTGTTTCCAAGAGGGGCATCTAAAATATCGCCCTTGCCATATCCGCGAAAGGTATCCAGTTTGGAATATTTTCGTAAATCCGTAACGATTCTATCATAGAGAGACTCTGCGGACATATCCTTTAATTTTTCATCATATAAAAGTCCGTTTTCCGGCATGACTCCGATTTGCATATCATGCAGCCAGCTATTTATCACATAGTCGCAGGCGACATTCCATAGATAGTGGTCACGTCCCTGACAGCGTTCATGGTGCTGCAATCCGGCATGAAGATATTCGTGTGCAAGGACGAAACGGAGTTCGCTTTCGGAAAGCCCGGCAGCGGGATTGACATAAATTTCGCCGACTGTTACATCGATAGCTGCAATCTGGATATCATATTGGTTACAGTAGCGGTAATCCTCGATGATTTTAAAGGCAGAAGCCAAGCTGCCAAGAAGAGGATAGTGGTTAATAAACCACTGGGCTGCTTTTGTGGCAGGGGTGCTGGCATGTTCGGATGTACTGCCATGACCGCCGGCATTGCTTACTACATTGGATACGGAATGAGCCAGAGCATAAGCAAACTGCGTAGCGAAGCGATTGTGGTTATTATAGTTATTGTTATAGGTTAGTGGTTTCTCTAAGCCAATCATATCTGCAGTATGAGGTTCGGCAGTACCGTAATAAGAGGGACTTTCTCCATGTTCTGTCAGGTAATCGTAAATTTTTAGCTCATCTGTCAGATTTCCGGAAAAGCTTGTTATCGGTGGAGCATCATGAACCGGTATTCCGAATTTGATATCTGTAAGGAATTTGGCAATATACATATCGCATGCCATATTCCAAAGCCGTGTATTGCAGTGGACTTTTTTTGCTTGTGAGCCATCCGTTTTTTCTTCCAGATAACCTGGCATTTTCTCTGCATCAAAATGACCAAATGCCAGATGAAGCTGGCAGTGGGCAATGGCATATGCCCATTGTGCAGGGGTCAGCAGGACATCCTTATTTAATAGGATATAACCATTACTGCTTACTATGGCAGCACAGCTTCGCCCCAACTGTTTTCCTGTTCGGATTTCCTTATATCTATGCAGCTGGGAAAACAAGGGATGCCTGTTGATGATAGTAATGCCAGCATTCAGATTGGCCTCTTTTACCGTTATAATATTTTTCTTTTCATTCTTTTTTTTAGACATTTTATATTCCTGTCTCTTATACACATCTCCGAGCCCACGAGACACTCGCTAATCT
>ENA-UAKZ01000152-UAKZ01000152.1-human-gut-metagenome-genome-assembly--contig:-NODE-152-length-28749-cov-8.041890_pt1 | contig 28749 bp, 24 predicted proteins | sample MGYA00243693_ERZ654454 | MGnify/ENA primary metagenome ERZ654454 (study PRJEB26926, sample SAMN06164508) | human gut metagenome | biome: ENVO:00009003; feature: ENVO:2100002; material: ENVO:00002003... | reverse complement strand
TACACTTCCGATAGCGCACAAATCCCTATTTCAGAATTATTAGAACCACCCTAAATGCAAGCAGGCATAAGCAGGGACGACATCGGGGACGATTTTTGATAAATCGTACAAGAAAGGGGGATTTGTTGACAATCAGTAATTCACGTCAACAAATCCCCCTACTCTTTAGGCTAAAACCAAATTACATGACATTTAGCCCCTATATTTCGGCATTCCGATCATTCCCACTCAATAGTTGAAGGCGGTTTTGACGAAATGTCATAGCATACGCGGTTAACACCCTTCACATGGTTAATGATGTCGTTCGACACCTTAGCCATAAAGTCGTAAGGCAAATGCGCCCAGTCAGCCGTCATGGCATCAGTACTTGTCACAGCACGCAATGCTACAGGGTGTTCATAAGTACGCTCATCACCCATCACACCAACCGAACGTACGGTTGAGAGCAACACGGTACCAGCTTGCCATATTTGGTCGTAAAGGCTAACTTCTATCTCGCCGTCTTTCATGTCAGCCGGCACACCTGCGGCAAGCACACGACGTGCTTCCTCACCCGAGAGTTTTACCTTATAGTCGCGCAGGCCACGTATATAGATGTCGTCAGCATCTTGCAAGATGCGCACCTTTTCGGGTGTAATATCGCCAAGAATACGCACTGCCAAACCCGGTCCGGGGAATGGGTGACGCGTAATCAAATGCTCGGGCATGCCCATTGAGCGTCCCACGCGGCGCACCTCATCCTTAAACAGCCACTTGAGCGGCTCGCAAAGTTGCAAGTTCATCTCCTTGGGCAGACCGCCCACATTGTGATGGCTCTTTATAACCTTGCCTGTAATGTTCAACGATTCTATGCGGTCAGGATATATCGTGCCCTGTGCCAACCATTTGGCATCAGTAAATTTCTTAGCTTCGGCGTTGAACACCTCCACAAAGTCACGACCGATAATCTTACGCTTTTGTTCAGGATCAGTAACACCCTCCAAGTCGGCAAAGAATTTGGCCGAAGCATCAACTCCGATCACATTCAAGCCCAAGCATTCATAGTCGTGCATCACATCACGGAACTCGTTCTTGCGCAACATGCCATGGTCTACGAATATACACGTAAGATTCTTGCCGATGGCACGGTTGAGCAACACGGCAGCTACTGAACTGTCAACACCGCCCGACAGACCAAGAATAACACGGTCGTTACCAAGTTGCGCCTTCAGTTCGGCCACTGTTGTATCCACGAATGAGTCAGGACTCCAATCCTGACGGCTGCCACAAATGTCTACCACAAAGTTCTTGAGCAACTGCGTACCTTGCAGAGAGTGGAACACCTCCGGGTGGAACTGCACACCCCACAGCTTTTCGTTGTCAGCCTGATAAGCTGCAAACTTTACCTTTGACGTTGAGGCAATGCAATGAAAGTTTTCGGGAATAGCTGTAATGGTATCGCCATGGCTCATCCACACCTGAGAGTTTTCGTCAAAACCCTTAAACAAGGGATTCTCATGGTCAAACTGCTCCAAGTTAGCACGTCCATACTCGCGGCTGCCGGCTGGTTCTACCTTTCCGCCATAAGTCTGCGCCATATACTGTGCACCATAGCAAATGCCCAGGATAGGATACTTGCCACGGATATTGGTCAAATCTACCTTAAAGGCCTCCGGATCGTACACGCTATAAGGTGAACCAGAAAGGATTACACCAATCACGCTCGGGTCGTCGTGTGGAAACTTGTTGTAGGGCAGAATTTCGCAAAACGTGTCGAGTTCGCGCAAGCGGCGACCGATCAACTGAGTCGTCTGCGAGCCGAAATCGAGAATAATGATTTTCTGTTGCATACGTTATAAAATGGTTTTGCGTACAAAGATAGTGCAAGGTGAGCGAAATGCAAAGCGAAAAACGCGTTTTTTGATTTGCATTTCGCTCACCTTGCACCGCAAATTCAACCACATCAAACAATTTTCCCTCCGAGTGAATGCAGTTTTGAATAATTTTATGTAAGTTTGCACTTGTCGCATCATAAGATTATGACTGCCCATAAAACAGACATATTAACTGCAAGCTAATAACACACCGATTATGAAAACAATCAAAAAGCAAGCCACAATGTGGACACTCGCACTCATCACACTGATGACCATGTTCAGTTGTGACGAAGATTGGTGGAACGACTGGGACGGTGGTTCAGACATAACAGGCCAATGGAGAATTGTCGAGACCACAGGCTACGGCCCATACAGACAAGACGACTATTGGACGTTTGACAAAAACGGCGATTTTTACACCGAGGGATATGGCACACAGCCAGAGCGAGGACTTTGGAGCATGGCCGGTCGACGCAACATACAAATATCATTTGATAATGGCAGAACGGTCTGCATGGACGCATACGTCAGCACCTTCAGCGGCGACTACATGACACTCAACGTCGATGACTACGACAGCCGCACCAGTTACACGCTGAGATTTGTACGCGCCGGTGGTTACGATTGGTAAACAGGCATACAACGCCAAGACAACGCCGTCAATGCACCACTGCTACACACCATCCACATTAAGACTGCAAGCACCTGATGAAAATTCTTACACAAGAAGAGATAAGGCATAAAATAGACACCCCACTTTTTAACAAACTTACCGAAACCGCCGACGAGTTGCAGCTTGAATGCTATCTGGTTGGCGGTTACGTGCGTGATTTATTCTTAGAGCGACCCACCAACGACATTGACGTGGTAGTAGTTGGCAGCGGCATCAAAATGGCCGAAGCCTTTGCCCAAAAGCTTGGGCGCGGCGCCCATCTGTCAGTGTTCCGCAACTTTGGCACAGCACAAGTCAAGTGGCACCACAACGAGGTTGAGTTCGTGGGCGCACGCAAAGAGAGCTACTCACACGACTCACGCAAACCCATTGTCGAAGACGGTACCCTTGAAGACGACCAAAACCGCCGCGACTTCACCATCAACGCCATGGCGATCTGCCTCAACGCAGCCCGGCTCGGCGAGCTTGTCGACCCTTTCGATGGTGTGCGCGACCTTGAGGACGGCATCATAGCCACCCCACTCGACCCCGACATCACCTTCAGCGACGACCCGCTGCGCATGATGCGCTGCGTGCGCTTTGCCACCCAGCTCAACTTTACTATTGAGGACGAAACCTTCGAAGCCCTGGGCCGCAACCGCGACCGCATCAAGATAATCAGCGCCGAACGCATCATTACAGAGCTGAACAAAATAATGATGTCGAAGGTGCCATCTATCGGCTTCGTAGAACTGCAGCGCTGCGGCTTGTTGTCCATCATTCTGCCCGAAGTGGCCAATCTCGACTGCGTGGAAACGCGCAACGGCAAATCGCACAAGAACAACTTCTACCACACACTCGAGGTGCTCGACACCGTGGCATCAAAGAGTGACAAACTCTACCTGCGCTGGGCAGCCCTGCTACACGACATTGGCAAGCCACGCAGCAAGCGATGGGAACCGGCCATAGGCTGGACCTTCCACAACCACAACTATCTGGGCGAAAAGATGATAAAACCGCTCTTCAACCGCATGAAACTGCCACTTGACGAGCGTATGAAGTATGTGGCCAAACTTGTAGGATTGCACATGCGCCCCATTGCCATAGCCGACGACATCGTGACCGACAGCGCCGTGCGACGACTGCTATTTGAGGCTGGCGACGACATTGAGGACCTCATGCTATTGTGCGAAGCCGACATCACCAGCAAGAACGAGCAACGCAAAAAGAACTTTCTGCAAAACTTCAAAATCGTGCGCCAAAAACTCATCGACATTGAAGAGAAAGACCGCATACGCAATTTCCAACCACCCGTTACAGGCGACGAAATCATGCGATTGTTCACCTTGCCCCCTTGCCGCGAAATTGGTACGCTGAAGAGTGCACTCAAAGACGCCATACTTGACGGCAAAGCCGAAAACAAACCCTTGGCCGCCCTTAATTTTGTGATGGAACGCGCCCAACAAATGGGATTGTCTGCCAACCAAGAGGCCTATGCCGAAATCAGGCAACAAAAAGGAACTGACGAAAAGGCATTGGCTGAAACTGCCGGTTAACAACATCAAGGTGCAGCCCACCACGGTGACTTGCAAAATCCCCCCACACACAAACAAAAGATCAAAAGCGTATGACCCCCGACATCATCGAAGCCAACAAGCAGCGCTTCATAGCCCTCTGTCATGAACACATCAAGCGTGAGGGTGTTGACAAAGTGTTGGCCTATCTCGAAAACACCGACTTCTACACGGCACCAAGCTCTACCAACTTCCATCTCAACGAGGACGGTGGCCTGTGCCAACACTGCATCAACGTGTTTGAAACGGCATGCAGCATCTACGACAGTGTGGCACAGCCTGCCATCGAAAACGGCACATCGCCATTTCAAGAGCAAATTTCGCGCGAGAGCATTGCCATTGCCACACTCTTCCACGATATATGCAAAGTCAAAATGTACCACAAAGCCGAACGTTGGAAAAAAGACGACAAAGGCAAATGGCAGTCGTACAATGGATATGAAATAAAAGATGATTTTCCCTTCGGGCATGGTGAAAAGTCGTGCCTTATGCTCAGCTGGTATATGCGCCTCAAGCCTGAGGAGATGTTGGCCATACGTTGGCACATGGGCATGTTCGATGTGGGCGAAAACGGCAGCACCAACCGCTACTCCTTTTTCACAGCCAGCGACAAATCAGCCCTCGTAAGCATTGTACACGCCGCCGACTTTTTGTCATCAAAACTTAAGGAGAAAACCACTACATACTAATGATGCACTTTGGTGGAGTGTATACACTTTACTGCATCGTTAGCACCCTACAATTTATTTTTTGCCATTTTGTCTACACTCTACACTAATAGCACGTAACACAATGAATATCAACGGCTTCGGGAGTGTAGACAAACTCGTATTTTATCTACACTGTATCTGCACACCGCATTCGGCAAGCTAAATGCACAGCAAGCGCACCGGCCATACTGTGCACAAGCATCAGCCAACGCGGCCATGCGCGCAAGCAATGACAGTAACGGGAGGCCGTTATAACACACGGAGCAACACATTTTTCTACCTCCCGCGACTGTTTTTTCTACCCCACATGACTGAAAATTGCACTGGCGCGCCCCAACTGACACACACGTATAAGATGGTGCAAGGGATTGATTGCAGACTGAGGGGGTAGAGATAGAGAGGGTGAACATAGCGTGTAGAGGGTAATATGCGAACAAAGCGTGTAGATGACAAGTGCAGGCAAAGTGTAGATGGTTTTACAAGTTGTCTACACGCCATAACAAACTGATTATCAATACATTAAACATACTTAGTGCAGAGTGCAGACAAAATGGATATAACTACTTTTCAGGGGTAAAGCACAAAGCGTGCATACACCATCTGCACAACCGACATTACCCACACCACTTACTACAATAACAGACAGAAACACAAGCCCCATTGCACCACCATGCCATGAGGCCAATCATACAAGTAAATATCACATTAACCATTCAACCCCATACATCGATGAAGCATTACAAACATCACTTCAAAAGCATCAAACTCTTCGTTGTGCTTTTGGCCTTGGCTTGCGTGCAAACACTTGCAGCAGCCACACAAAATCCGCCCGCTGTAACTGCCCTGCTCAATCGCATTGGTGGCGACGGCACAGCCGACCGCTTTGTCACCATTGTCGACGAGCGCATCAGCAGCAACGGCAAGGAAGCCTTTGTCATTACACGCCAAGATGGCAAGCCTTGCATCAAGGGCAGCAACATTTCGGCGGTGACAACGGGTATTAACTGGTATCTCAACCACTATGCCCACGTCAATCTGTCGTGGAACAATCTGACCACGGACCTAAGCAGCAAAACACTGCCCGTGCCCACTACCGACGAGACACACGAGAGCAGCGTTGACTACCGCTACTACCTCAACTACTGCACCTTTTCATACTCCATGTCGGTATGGACTTGGGACCGCTGGCAAAAGGAAATTGACTGGATGGCCCTGCACGGCATCAACATGCCGTTGCAGATTGTGGGCCTTGACGTGGTGTGGAGGAATTTGTTGGTCAACGACCTTGGCTACACCAATGCCGAGGCCAACGCCTTTATTGCCGGCCCCTGTTTCCAGGCTTGGTGGGGCATGAACAACCTTGAGGGTTGGGGGGGCCCCAACCCCGACTGGTGGTACACACGCCAAGAGGCATTGGCCAAAAAGATTCTGGCCCGCGAGCGCGAGCTCGGCATGCAGCCCGTACTGCCTGGCTATGCTGGCATGGTGCCGAGCAACATCGAAAGCAAAAAGGGCTACAAAGCCAACAACCAGGGCAACTGGTGCAACTTTGTGCGTCCCTACATTCTCGACCCCAACTCCACCGCATTTACCGAAATATCAGCACTCTACTACAAGCGTCTTGAGGAGTTGATGGGCACATCTGAATATTACAGCATGGACCCCTTCCACGAGGGGGCCTACACCGACGGCATTGATGTAGCCTCTGCTTATAGCAAAATAGCCGATGCCATGTACAAGGCCAACAGCAATGGCAAGTGGGTCATTCAGTTCTGGCAATGGAGTGGCGCGCAATACAATGTATTAGACAAAGTAGAAAAGGGCAAACTCATTGTGCTTGACCTCTTCAGCGATGCACACACACATTTTAATGATTACAAAGGCCATGATGCCGTTTACTGTGCACTGCCCAACTTTGGTGGCCGCACGGGTTTGTTCGGCCGTCTGTCTAAAATCATGACCGATTTCTTTACACAGAAGTCTACATACAGCAACATCAAGGGCATTGGCGCCACTCCCGAGGCCATTGAGCAAGTGCCTGTACTTTACGATGCCCTGTTTGAACTGCCATGGCGCAGCAGTGCCCCCGACCCCAAGGCGTGGCTTGCCGCATACAGCACAAGCCGCTATGGCACAGCCAATGCCAATGCCGAGGAGGCTTGGGAGAAAATGCGCAACTCGGCACTTAATTGTCAAACCGCACTGCAAGGCCCCCACGAGGCGGTGCTCTGCGCACGTCCGAATTTGAGTGTTGACAAAGTGTCAAGCTGGGGCGGTACTGAGATTTTCTACAATGCGCAAGATGTGCTCGATGCGGCCTACAAAATGCTGCAGGCCAAAGGCGAACTGAGCGGCGAAAACTATAGCTACGACCTGACCGACTTTGCACGTCAGGCTCTGACAGACTATGGCTACTATCTGCTCAAAGGCATTAACGAGGCCGCCACAAGCAATAATGCCACGGCCTACGCTACGCGTCGCGATGCGTATTTGCAACTCATTCTCGACCTTGATGCGCTGCTCAACACCAACTCCAACTTTATGCTGGGCCGTTGGACCAACATGGCACGCAACATTGCCGACGAAGCTAAAGGCACGACCGAAAGTGACAAGCAGTGGCTCGAACTTAATAACGCCCGTACACTCATCACGACATGGGGTGAAAACAGCAACAGCGAAGGAGCAGGGTTGCGCGACTATTCATACCGCGAATGGGGCGGCATGCTCAAGGATTTTTACTACAAGCGTTGGAAAGCATTCTTCGACAATAAAGACAATGGCACAAAACAGCCCGATTGGTTCAGCAACGATTGGGCATGGGCGCACAATGCCTCTCTCAGTTACAGCAATCAGCCTACGGGCAACACCGCTGATGTAGCAACAGAACTATTCGGCAAATATTTCATTACTGTCAACCCGGCCAATGCCAGCTCGCGTTGCTTTTACCGCTATATGAGTACAGACCTTGGCACAGCCCTCAACGTGTCTGCCACACGTGGCGCAGCATACACCTTCCCCACCACTCTGCCCACGGGAGTGACTGCCACACTGAGCATTGACTTTAACAACGACGGCACTTTTGGCGAAAACGAGACTGCCAACGGACTTACCATCAACGTGCCCACCACAGCTATTGCCACGCAAGTGGCTGCCCGTCTGACATTGAGCGATGGCACAGCGGCTGACTTCAGCATTTTGCTTAAAGACAACATCACCACGGCGCGTACCGTAAGCGTAAACTGCGACAACAAGCAAGGCTCTGTGGCCATTGAGGGCAGCGATGCACTCAGCGTGACAAACACCGAGGCGGTAAGCCTCAAAGCCACACCTGCTGGCGGCTATGACTTCAAGAACTGGACTGATGCCAACGGCAATGTGGTAAGCACCGCCAATCCCTACATATATGGCGGAGCTGATGCGGCTACCTTCACGGCTAATTTTGTAACTAACAAGTGGGCTATGCCCAAAGAAGACCTTTCTGAAATTGGTACAATCCGCGATTATAGCCAGTATCTGAAATCACTGACTTTCAAGCAGAACAACAGCGATGAGCTGAATGTTTACTCTACAGACGAATGTCCAAGTTCATTGTTCCACACCACCAAGATGGCTGAGGCTGCCAAAGGTAGCGAAATCACCTTGCACTGGTTGGGTGCAGGCGGCATGGGTTATACCAACTTGTCGGCCTACATTGACTTGAACAGCGATGGCGACTTTGACGATGAGGGCGAACTGATAAAGGTTGAGGGCAAAAAGAAAACTGAACAAAACACCCAACTCAACGACTATACGCTCAAGGTGCTGTTGCCCTACGATATGCCCGAGGGCGTTACGCACATACGTCTGCGTCTTGATGGTGCTTGGCAGGATGGTTACGATGCCCAAACGGGTGCCATGCCTGCCGACAATGGGCTGATGCGTATGGCCTATGATGTGCCTGTCGACATTCTGCCATATTCAACCCAAGAATGCTCCGTGACAGTAACCACAGACAAGAGCGGACACGGCACGGCTGATGCCAATGGCCAGCCTGACACCTATACCTATAAAGCTGGCGAGAGCGTTGTGCTGCGCGCCTACCCTGCCGATGGTTACCGCGTGTACTGGACCGACCAATATGGCCGACGCATACCGCAAAGCTGGATTGAAGGCAACACAATTCGCTTCAAGGCTTCTGAGAATGGTACTTACACGGCTAACTTTGAGGTTTCGAATTTGACCTTTGGTTCATGGAAATTTGACTACCAATATGACGACAATGGCATCACACTGACCAAAGTGCTCAGCGGCGAAGGTGAACTGACAATTCCTGCAAGCTATGAGGGGCGCCCCATCGTGGGCATCGCCCCTACAGCCTTGCACGGCCAAACGGCACTCACGAGTCTCTCGCTCTCCGAAAACATCAAAGAACTTGGCGGTTCGGGCCTTGTGCTTAAAGATATAACAGGCGCAAAGATTGAGAACGCACCTATCGCACTACCTGATACACTTAAAAACAATAAGGATTGGCAAGTTAGCTTCAAGGTGCAGAACAATGGCAATACCTTTAACGAATGGGGCTCAAGTTTGTTAGCCACAGGCAGTAATGCCTTGGACAAATACTATCATAACGGCTTCCAGTTTTATCTGAAGAAAGACGGAAGCCTCATCATTAAGACAAATGGCAATAAGGAAACGACGCTGACTGCCACACAGAATGTGTCGAGTTTTGACTTGAAGATTTCGCACACGAAAGATGGCACGCTGACCTTTACGGTTGACAATGGCACAACAACCGAAACGCACACCGAACAGTCGTACCAGCTTAATGATATTACGCAGTTTAGCACCGCACTGCCCCAAGGAATCAATATTGAGAACCTTTGCGTTAGCATACCCAGTATGGCCGTTAACCCCTTCAAAGGTTGCACAAACTTGGCAAGTGTAAACATTGACAATGCCACCTACAAGAGTATTGACAATGTGCTGTACACGGCTGATGGCAAAACGCTTCTGGCCCGTCCTGAGGGATTGGTTCAAGCACTCTGTTTGCCAGCTGAAGTAAAAGTGATTAACACGCATGCCTTCACCAACACGCAGAACTTGCGTTGCATCATTGCCAACACAAGTGAACCTGCGCTTATGTTGAATGAAGCTTTTGATAACAATACCATATATGTGCAGACGGCACTTGCAAATGCTGCCGCTTACCGCAAAGCATGGTCGCTGCCTGTGGTGTTTGATGTGGAGGCTACTGGCTCATTGAGCGAAACCGATGCGGCCCTGCTTGCAGACGGCGACGCGGTAAACCTCAATGCCACTGCCACACAAAGCGGTACCGCACCCACACTTGCCACCACGCAAAAGGTGTGGCTGACTACCACACTGTCTGCCGACGAGAAGCGCCCTTTTTGCTTTCCGTGCACACCGAGCAAACTTTGGGTTGAAGGCGTCGGTACGGCTGACCTCAGCGCACTGAAATTGTTCACCTTCAACGGCAAATCATTTGAAGATGTGTCGACCATTGCAGCTGGCTCGTATTTGGTGCAAGTGCCCGAAGCCTGGAACAACCGCACGCTCACCTTTGAGTTTGACAAGACGCTTGATAAAGCCACTACTGGCAGTGCCCCAAGTTTTTATGGCAATGCCACTACAAAAACCATTAGCGTAGAAGCACCTTACTATACCTACGACGAGAGTGAAAATGAGTTTGTAGCACATAACACTGGCAGCGCACTGACCTTATACCCTTTCATGGCTGCCATCAAAGCAAGCTCTGCAACAAGCAAAGACTTTGATGGTCCAAGCCCGGTGGTTTATCACAAAGTGAGCAGCGTGACACCGCTGCGCTCATATTTGATTGTGGCAACCGATGACGATGGCAATGCGTACTACATGAATGTGGACAATATCAAGAATAATAAAATTGAAGGTAAAAGTACTGCTGTCAGCAATGACGAAATCACATTGCTTACCGATACAAAAGCCTTGTTCGTACCCTCTCTTAATACAAAGAACGAAATCAAATTTGAGACTGTTCCTGGTGGGGATTATTTGAACGCCAACTCAGATGGGTTAACACTTGGCAAAAGTTGTACCTTTACACTCAGCAGCAACGACGATCAAACATTCAAACTGACCAACATCGCCAGCAAGAAGAACAAATATTATATTCACTTTGACAAGAGTACAAAGAAATTTACAAGCACAAACAAAAGCACACTTAACACGAGTGAGACAGATTGCTTTAGTTTGTTTGAGCGCGAGCCACTTGCCTACATCAATATAACAGCTCCCGAGGGTTATGCTACCTTCTACAGCAAAGACAAATTCTACCTACCCGAAGGCATTGAAGTGACTGCCATATCGGGTGCTGAAAATGGAAAACTTACCCTGGAATGGGTGACAAAGGGTAAGGACATCAACACCATAATAGATGCTGGTAGTGCCTTGTTGGTAAAGAGCAGCAATTTGGGACAGTATCCGTGTCACAAAGCATGGTTCTCCCCACCATCGGCAACTAAATTTGAAAAGAACTGCCTCTTCGGTACCGAAAAAGACAAGATGATTGAAGCTGATGACAACAGTTACTTCTATCAGCTGACATACGGCACCATTGACGGCAAACGCACATTTGGCTTTTTCTGGGCTGAGGCTGATGGTGCACCATTCATCAACAAAGGTGGTAAAGCTTACCTCAAACTGCCTAAGAATGTGGCAAACAACGCTCAAGGCTTTGCATTGCTGCCAACCACCACAGGCATTGGCGCGGTATCGACCGACAATCACACACCCTCGGCAATCTTTACACTCGACGGCAGAAAGCTGCAAGATAAGTCTGTTGAGGAACTGCCTGCCGGTGCATACATCGTGAATGGCAACAAGGTTATTGTAAAATAACCAGACCATTACTTACATAATGCCCGTAGCTATAAAGGAACGACCTCCGTCAGGTGCTTTACACACCCTGACGGAGGTCGCCTTTTACAATGCACTTTATGCCCCGACTTGGTTCACGCAAATGCGCTCGCTACATTTTAGCGCACAAAAAGTTTTGTGCATCGCTTATCTTACACTACCTTTGTAGGAGTAAATTACAACAGCAATTATATGAACAAGCAACAACTCATTGACAACATTCGCGCCAAGCACTCTTTTCTGTGTGTTGGCTTAGATACAGACTTGAAGAAGGTGCCCGAGCACCTGCTCAAGGAAGAAGACCCCATTTTTGCCTTCAACAAGGCCATTATCGATGCCACAGCCCCTTATTGTGTGGCATACAAACCCAACCTGGCATTTTATGAATGCTTCGGCTTGAAGGGCTGGACTGCTTTTGAAAAGACAGTGCGCTACATCAAGGAAAACTATCCCGACCAATTTATCATAGCCGATGCCAAGCGCGGCGACATTGGCAATACTTCTGCCATGTATGCCCGCTCCTTCTTTGAAGAGATGGACATCGATTCGCTGACAGTGGCACCCTATATGGGCGAGGATAGCGTGACCCCATTCTTGCAGTATGAAGGTAAGTGGGTTATTTTGCTCGCTCTCACCAGTAACAAAGGTTCACACGACTTTCAGCTGACCGAAGATGCCGAAGGCGAACGTTTGTTTGAGAAGGTGTTACGCCGCTCACAGCAATGGGCTGACGACAAACAAATGATGTATGTGGTAGGTGCTACACAGGGCCGCTTGTTTGAGGATATCCGCAAAATTGTGCCCAACCACTTCTTGCTCGTACCCGGTGTTGGCGCACAGGGCGGCTCATTGCAGGAGGTTTGCAAATATGGCATGACCAAGGACTGTGGCTTGCTTGTCAACTCCTCACGAGGCATCATCTATGCCGACAACACCGAAAACTTTGCTCAGGTGTCGGCACAGAAAGCGCACGAATTGCAACAGCAAATGCAAATCGAACTGGCCAAGGTTGGCTTGTAACACGTTGTTGAGACATTAACCAAACACAAGGGCGTGTCAAATTGCAGTATCTATCATTCTCTGCAATTTGACACGCCCACTCTTTTTATCGTGAAGTAAGTGTGAAGCAACCGCGCCTTATTTATCGGCTATTTATGATTTCGAAAATCGGGTATCTCAACCGGCATTCCACCCTGAATGGCCGACTTTTGTGTCAACTCTGCCAAACACGACCACTCGGCGGCATCATACACGTCCATGTCGAGCGGCAAACCATTGTTCAAGCAATAAATCAAGCGCGCGTCCATGGCATAGTTCATCTCGTTGGGAACACCAAGCGCATGGCCCTCCTGCCAGAGCAAAGCTGCCGGTTGTGTGGCATAGTGTTGCATGGCGTCGAGTGCCTCAGCTCCAGTCAATGGCTCACCCTCTGCCCTCTGCAAGGTGGGGAGGGGGTATTTCTGCACAAAGGCTTTCGTGCCACAAACGGTCTGCAGGCGATTGTACGGACGGGGGGTGGTGACATCGAGCTGCAACATGATGCTCACACCATTGCGTGTTTGTATCAAAGCTGTGTTGATGCGCCCCATGACATCAGTCTCATCGCCCTCGAAAGCACCCTTTGCCGTAACCGACACAAGTGAAACCATGCGGTCGGCATGATGGAAGTCTAACAACTGCGCTATCGGTCCAATGGCATGGGTGGGATAAGGATTGCCCCCATGAGCTGCACAAGAGTGCACCATCCAGTTACGCTGGGTGTCGCTATGATAGCACCCTGTGGGCTGTGGCGATTTGATGTGGTGAATGTAGGCTCCCTCGCAATGGGTAATATGCCCGAAGTGGCCCTGACGAGCCATCTCTAACGTTTCGAGAGCAAACAAATCGTAGCAACAATTCTCGGTCATGAACAAATGCTGCCGTGTGCGTTCTGCAGTTTCGACCAACTGCCAGCATTCTGCTACGCTTGTGGCTGCGGGCACCTCAACGGCTACGTGCTTACCACAATTCATGGCTTCGACAGCAATGACTGTGTGCCACCGCCATTCTGTACAGATGTACACCAAATCGATGTCTGCCAACTGGCAAGCCTCCTTCCATGCCTCTGCACCCTGCATAGCACGTGCCAACGGACGCCCCGTTGCCGTCAATTTGGCATTGGCCTCGTCAAGGCGTTGCTTGTCTATGTCTACAAGACAACAGATTTCAGCATTCTTTATATACTGATAGCGTTCGAGTGTCTTCATACCACGATTGCCAAGACCTATCAAGGCTATGCGTACAACAGGTATTGGTTGACAAGCGAGTAGTTGTGCTGATGGCATAATGTGATAACGGTTTTTCATTAGCAGCATTGGGCTGCTTTATATATTAAAAAAGTGGACGTGCCCTTTCAGACACATCCACTCTACCACTTGGGTGTTACCTTGCCCTTTGATAAGATCGATCTTTATTAGAGCGCGAGTAAGGAGAATTACTTGCGGCTCTTGCCGTAACGGCTCATGAACTTGTCCACACGACCTGCGGTGTCCACCAGCTTTGACTTGCCAGTGTAGAAGGGGTGTGAAGTGCTTGAGATTTCAAGCTTTACTACGGGATAAGTCTCGCCTTCGAATTCAACTGTATCAGTTGTCTTGCAAGTTGAACGTGAAAGGAACATATCGCCGTTGCTCATGTCCTTAAATACTACGGGACGATAATTCTCAGGGTGAATACCTTTTTTCATTGTGCTATAGCTTTTATGGTTTATCAAATTGTTTTGGTAACAACTTAGTGTAATGGTCTGATAATCGGCTGCAAAAATACGACATTTTGAGTAAAGAGCCAAATATCTATCTTTTTTTCTTTGGCATTCACGCGTTAAGCCTTAACTTTGCCTATATGAAACGATTATTGTTGTTGGCCATTTTGCTCAGCAGCCTTATGCCGCGCTGCATGGCCCAGACACTTGATATATACTTTGTCAATGCACCAAAGAGTGTGCTTCCGCTACTCGACCGGACAGCACGACTCGACTTGATGGACTTGTATGCCAGCGGACTTCCGGCCAAGGCCGAAAACCTGTATGGCGGGCAATCAGAACTGCTGAAAAAGACAAGCGATTACCTGATGCTCAAAACATCGGACGCCGGCACATGGCAACTAAAAGTGCTGACTGCCGGACACGACACGCTACTTGTTTGCATACAATCGGTTGAAGCTGATGGCGTGTCGTCACGCATCTGTGTATATCAGAATGACTGGAAAATGGTTAAGCGCGACATGCCACATCTCACTAACGAGAAGTTTGTGAAGAACAGCACCGAAGTGACAGACTTTGACAGACAAAGACTGATGCCCACACTACTGCATCTGCCTATACAAGCCACATGGCACGCTGACGAACCGGTAATAACCTTCTGTCTGAGTCTGGACAGTCTGCCGAAAGAATATATCAATTTGGCAAAGGAACTCACGAAAAACATATCTTACAAATGGCAGTCTGGCAAATTTGTCGCACAGCCCTAATACATACGAACACAACAAAAGTTATACATGAACAAGCATTTGATGGCAGCAACCCTGCTGGCCCTGACACCGCTTTGCAGCCTTGCCGAAAACGAAATATCAGACAACAACCCTTACAATAACCCCGACTACGAGACTGCTGGTTACACCCTCAGAGCCAAAGGCGACTCTAAACTCATGCAGCAGATGCAACCGACTATCAAATTTGGCGGTTACATCATGGGCAAATACAGCATCAGCGACCGCAGCGGCCAGAACACCAATGGCGGTTTCGACCTGCGCTTTATACGTCTGTATGCCGACGGCCACGTTTACAAAGACTTTTACTACAAACTGCAGATGGAGGTCAATGGCGCACCAGGTGAGAACAAGGGGCCGCGCGTATTGGACGCCTTTATTGAATGGCAAAAGTTCAAGTTCTTCCGCGTCAAGTTGGGCCAGTTCAAGCGGTCATTCGGCTTTGAAAACCCCATGAGTCCATTGGCCATCGGCATGGGCAGCTATTCACAAGCTACCATGAAATTGGCCTCGATAAACGATCGTAACGGCGAGGGGAACTACAACAAGAGTTCGGGACGCGACCTTGGCGTACAAGTGCAAGGCGACTTTATCACAGCCCCTGACGGACACAACTGGCTGCACTATCAGTTGGGTGTGTTCAACGGACAGGGCATCAACCATACTGATAAGGATCACCACAAGGACTTGATTGGTGGATTGTGGTTCTCTCCCATAAAGGACCTTTGCATTGGCGGTTTTGGGTGGAACGGCAAATATACCAACGAGAAATATAATGCCACTGACCCAGCCTCGCTCAAAAGTGTAAAACGCGTGCGGTGGGGAGCTGGTCTGAAATATGAAAGTGACTGGACGGTGCGCGGCGAATATATGAGCTCGGTGGGCGGCGTCGTGACGAACGCTACCGAACCCGACCGCTCTGACGCATGGTATGCCACACTCGGTGTGCCCGTGGCAAAGGGCTTGAAAATATATGGACGCTATGACTGCTACCGCAACGACAAACACTCGTGGAAATCGTTGCGCACAGATTATGGCTTGTCGGGCAATTACACCCTGGGCAAGAACCTCATATTCCAACTCAACTACACCTTCACAGACGACCGTTCGGCACGCCATGCCACAAATCCGAAGGACTCACACTACAACACATTTGACGTGCAAGTGACAGCACGTTTCTGACGCCAATCAAACTATTTGGAGGCAAAGGAGTTACAAACACACAACAAAGTAAAGAGTATTATGGGCGAATTGAAAAGACTTGAGACTGAGCGTCACGACTTTGTCAAAGCGCTGCACAACATTTACAACAACGAGCATATACGTCCCCAGCAGGCTGAGGCACGTAAATTGGCCGACTTTATAGCAAGCGCAATCGAAACCGACAACTCGCTGCTACGCAACGAATTTGGACATAACCGCATCGTACTCGCCCTGCAAGCCATCTGTTTGGCTGAACAGGAGATTGGCTTGCGTGGCCATTCGCTCACAGCCTACTTGCTGCGCGCAGTTATACGCAAGCCAGAACAATGTGCACTCGTAGAGCGCTACTTTGGCCAGGACGTGGCCAACACGCTGCAAGGTTTTCTGCGTGTTGAAGCCATCGAGGTTAAAACCGAAGCCATGCGCACCGACAACTTCCGCAACCTGCTCATTTCGCAAGCTGGCGACATGCGCATCATTCTCATGCTCATTGCCGACAGTGTAAACTTGATGCGTCAGATCAAGGACGTTGAAAACATTGAAGCCCAACGACGTGTCAGCACCGAGGCGGCATGGCTCTACGCACCTCTGGCCCATAAGCTGGGACTTTACAAGCTAAAGAGTGAACTTGAGGACCTCAGCCTCAAATACTTGGAGCACGATGCCTACTATATGATTAAGGAGAACCTTAATGCTACAAAGCGGGCCCGCGATGCTTATATCGAAAACTTTATTGCTCCTATTCGCAAAATGCTCGATGCCGAAGGACTGCGTTACCACATGAAGGGGCGCACAAAGAGTATACACTCCATTTGGCAGAAGATGAAGAAGCAGCAATGCGGCTTTAATGGGGTGTACGACTTGTTTGCCATACGCATCATTCTTGACTCTCCGCTCGAGAAGGAGAAGGAACAGTGCTGGAAAGTGTTCTCTCTCATAACCAACAAATACGAAAGCAATCTGAAACGCTTGCGCGACTGGCTCACTGTGCCCAAGAGCAACGGCTACGAAAGTTTGCACATCACCGTCAAAGGCCCCGAGGACAAATGGGTCGAGGTGCAGATACGCACCGAGCGCATGGACGAAATCGCCGAACATGGCTTGGCAGCTCACTGGCGCTATAAAGGCGTCAAAAGCAGCGGTGGTGGTGTGGACTCCTGGTTGGCCGACATTCGCTCAGCACTCGAAACTGGCAACGAGGGGTTGCTCACACAAAGTTTGAGTTCTGACCTCAAGGAACAAAATGTGTACGTGTTCTCGCCCAAAGGCGACTTATACCGTCTGCCACCCCACTCTACCGTACTCGACTTTGCTTATACCATACACACGGGGGTTGGAAATCGCTGTGTGGGCGGGCGCATCGACGGCAAAAACTTCCCGATACGCCAACAACTCGAAAGCGGACAGACTGTCGAAATTCTTACCTCAAACAACCAAAAGCCTAAAAGTGAGTGGATAAACATTGCGCAATCGAACCATGCACGCTCAAAAATACGTGCCGCAGTGCGCGAACTCACAGCGGGCGAGATAGCGCTTGGCAAAGAGACGCTTGAGCGTAAAATGAAGAACCGCAAGCTGGAGTGGGACGAGGCTCTTATCAACCAGCTTATAAAGAAATTAGGATACAAGGAAAGCTTTGACTTTTTCAGAGCCCTTGGCGACGACAAGGTTGACATTAACCGCGTCATAGACACCTACATCGAACTGGGCAAGCGCGAACAAGGATTGGCCGAACGTGCCGCCACCCGCTCGGCTGAAGAGTTCAGCATGGACAGCGAAGTGGTGGCAAAGGCTAAAGGCGATCAGGACGAACTCGTTATCGGGCGCGACCTCAAAGGCCTCGACTACCAACTGGCACGCTGCTGCAATCCTGTGTATGGTGACGATATATTTGGCTTTGTAACCGTCAATGGCGGTATCAAAATTCACCGCACGAGCTGCCCCAACGCCCCAGCATTGCGCCAACGATTTGGCTACCGCGTTGTCAAGGCTCGTTGGGCTGGCAAGGGACAAGGCTCCTACCCCATCACACTACACATTGTGGGACAAGACGACCTCGGCATTGTCAACAACATAACCTCTATCATATCAAAAGAGGAACATATCATGCTGCGCAGCATCAACATCGACTCTAACGATGGCCTGTTCTCGGGCATACTTACCATCTTGGTCGACGACACACAACGCCTTACAGGGCTCATAAAAAAGCTGCGCACCGTTAAGGGGGTCAAGGCCGTAAGCCGCAGTTAATTAAGGGTGGTTCTAAAAATTCTGTTTTTAGAGTTCTGCATTTCTGAAATGCGATTTTCACACTCTCTGAAGTGTCTTTCTGAAAGTTTGTTCGGTCACATAGCCCGATTTCAGAATTATTAGAACTACCCTAAACACCCTATCAAAAGAAATGGCGTCAGCACTTTATAAAAAAGCATACATGGCCACATGGCAAGCAGCAAGACTACTGCTTGTCATGTGGCTTTCTGCTTTTTCGCCATTCGTTGTTCACGCACAAACTGCTACCCCACACCCCGAACGACTGATATTCCATTTTGCCGACAGTATCAATGCCCTGCTCGGCAACACTGCACATGGCCACAATATTGACGAATGCACCACCACATTATACCTAAAACACAATATGTTCACCAAGCGCCGTGGCCCTATTGTGCGCTATATACCCAACATGCCGCGCCTCGAACGCGGCATGCACCACTACCAGACTGAGGTACAAATGCGAATACAGTTTCACCCATATGGCGAAACTGACTGCAAAATCGTAGCGTGTAACTCAAACGCACCTTATTTACAGCCCGAACGTTTTGGCTCTTGGGGGCGGTTTAGTTTCCAAATATATCAGCCCAAACTGTTCATCGACCGTTTGCTCAATCCCTTCAGCCGCCGCAACAGCATTTATTACAAATATACGGTGCGGCAAACCATGCCAACCCATGACGCGAAGCCCACAACCATGCGTGTGGACATTCGGCCACGTTTCAACAACGACCAGTTAGCCAAGGGATATGCCGACATCAATATGCTCACTGGCGCCGTAGTACATTTTGAGTTATCCTTTCACCACCAACTGCAAAACATCACCGTTAACGCCCAAATTGGTCAAGAAGGTTACCAACAACTCGTGCCGACAACCATGCGCACCACATCAGATTTCAAGTTATTCGGAAACCGAGTTTATGAAATCTGCGACATCTACCCCACATACAATTTCAAATGCCCCACAGCCACACTGCATAACAAGAAGCGCCAGTACGACCTTACACAACAATGCGTATTACGCATCGACACCACCCATGTCAATTTGTCCGCCGCCTACTTTGATACAATACGGCCCGTTGCACTATATGATGATGCTGAACTTATCATAGCCCAAATCATGCAGCAACAGGCCAAGACAGACTTGTCCGATCCCATCTCACTACAAAAAGACAGCACCATACACACAACAGACAAACACGCCATTATCAACGAACAAGCAAAAGACATACTGCTGTCATCGCACAAATTCAATATCACCAACAATGGTAATGCCAATTTGGAGCTGCCTCCAATCATCACGCCATCGATGATTCAATGGAGCGGCAACAAAGGACTTTCATTGCGCACACGCCTGCGTTTCAACTTTAACAAACAACACAATTATTCCGACAACAAAATAGAGATTTCGCCGAGTGTTGGCTACAGTTTCAAACAGGAACAAATATATTGGAGCACACCTTTGCTATGGTATTGTGCACCCGCCATCAACGGCAAGCTACATTTCGAGGCGGGAGGCGGCGCACGCAATTATAACAACAAACAAGCCGAAGAGCTACGCCACAAATTACAAGGATACGAACATTACGACTCGCTACAGAACGTCATCGACAACTATGGCTTTCACGACTACCGCGACACGCACCTGCAAGCAGATTTTTCGCTTTCGCCTATGCCAGGCATCGTGCTCACTTCTGGCTTTCGTTACCACCGCCGCACATTGGTTGAGTGGAATGATTTGGCAAAATCTGCCGGATTGGCACACTATTTATCGGCCATTGGTCCACGCATACAAATAGAATGGACACCCGCACAGTACTACTACCGACAGGGTAAAAGGCGCATTCCGCTCTACTCGCGCTACCCCACGTTCATATTCTGTTACGAACGCGGCTACGATCTGGAACATGGCGACACACATTTTGAGCGTATTGAGGGCGATGTACGCTTTCGCATAGCCCTTTACGCCATGCGCACCCTTTATGTCCGGGCAGGAGGTGGCTTTTTCACACAGCGTGGCAAGGACTGCTTTCTTGATTACGACTTTTTCCGCTTCAACTACATGCCCCAAGAGTGGAGCGACGAACTCAGCGGAGAATTCCAGCTGCTCAGTTCGCGATGGTACAATGAGTCACGCTACTATGCACACATCACCACGTCGTACGAAAGTCCCATGCTCTTCCTTTCACGCATTTCGCTATTATCGCGCGCCATACAAAAGGAACGGCTTTATTTCAACGTATTGAGTGTGCGCTCGCTCGGCATCTACACCGAACTTGGCTACGGCATCAGCACCCATCTGTTTGATGCAGGATTGTTTACTGGCATATCGCGACACAACACCATCAAGTTTGGCTGCAAAATTGCCTTTCATTTTTTTGAAAACTGATTTAGCCTGCCCCACCTCTTCTGATTAAGCAATAAACTTCAAACAAGTTTGACTTTATTCGCTCAGCTTGCACTATCTTTGCACGATGATTAACGAACAATACCCCTCAAAACTATTGGAGCACGCTGTGCAAGAACTTACCAAGTTACCTGGCGTGGGACGCAAAACAGCCCTAAGATTTGCCTTGCACCTGCTTGCACAAGACAAAGAAGCAGTACATGCATTCAGCAACAGCCTCACCACACTATGCGATGACGTAAAACACTGCAAAGTTTGCCACAACATATCAGACACCGAAATTTGCGACATTTGCGCCAATCCGCAGCGCGACCGTTCTACCATTTGCGTAGTCGAGAACATTCACAGTGTTATGAGCATTGAAAACACTGGGCAATATCATGGACTGTACCACGTGCTGGGCGGAGTCATTTCGCCAATGGACGGCGTAGGCCCCTCTGATTTGGAATTGGAATCACTGTTCGAACGCGTAAAAGCTGGCAATGTAAACGAAATCATACTGGCCTTGAACCCCACCATGGAAGGCGATACCACCAACTTTTACATTTCGCGACGTTTGGCCGACAGTAACGTCAAACTCTCTGTACTTGCGCGCGGCGTAAGCATTGGCGACGACCTCGAATACGCCGACGAAGTGACTCTCGGACGCTCCATCTTGGCACGCACGCCCCTTAAATAAGCAAACTTATTTTGTAGACCTACCTAACCATTACACCACATATTAAAATGACAAACGAACACACAACCAACAACAATAAAACAGACCTCACCCTTGCGCGCGCCATATACATAGGCGTATGGGCCGCAACCATTGTCATAGCCATTCTCTACGAATGCCACTTCCTGACCGAAGGATACATCAAGGCCGACGCCGAAACAGAATATGCACTGAACATGCTTTGCGTCTTATTCACACTCGGCGGCACCTGGGGGAGCCTCAAACTCTTTGCCACCAAACACGTGCGCACAGCACTTCACGACCAACCATCAAAACTGCCACAATGGAATATGTTGCGTACCGGCATTTTAGCATGCTGCATATTCATCAACCTCATTGTCTATTATGGACTAATGAGTGGCACCTCGGCACTTTTCTGCCTGCTCATTTCACTCACAGGCTTCGTATTCTGCTGGCCGAAACAAGGCGAAACGGACTAAACAAGCAGGTATTCACAAATCCATATCAACCAAATCCGAACACCTACTTACCACATAAAAGCAAAAGCCATGTACCTACGCCCATTAGAGCCCGAAGACCTTGAGCTGCTCTACACCATAGAGAATGACCCAAGCCTGTGGGACACCTCCAACACCGATGCGCCATACTCACGCTTTGCACTGAAAAATTACATCGCATCATCAGCAAGCATACACGAATGCGGCCAACTGCGCCAAATTATCGACCTCGCCAACAGCAGCAACGAACCAACGCAACCCGTTGGCATGATTGACCTCACAAACTATTCGGCACTCAACGCACGTGCCGAAGTGGGTATCACACTGCTTAAAGCGCATCGGGGCAAAGGACTGGGCAGCCAGGCACTGCAACTGCTCGAAATGTTTGCCGTACAACGCCTGCGCATACACACCCTCTACGCAAGCATCTCACCCAACAACAAAGCGTCACTCAATCTCTTCATTGGAAACGGGTACAAACAGGTGGCCACTCTCCCCGAATGGCAATATTCACAAGGCAAATACCACGATATGGCACTATTCATGAAGTTTTTTTGAAAAAAACTCGGAGAAAGTTTGGTACTTCACAAAAATGTTGTACCTTTGCACTCGCAATCGAGAACGAAAGCAACCAATCAAGAATGGTGTGTTAGTTCAGCTGGTTAGAATACATGCCTGTCACGCATGGGGTCACGGGTTCGAGTCCCGTACACACCGCAACATTCAAACATTGGTACCCTGACCGAGTGGCTAGGTAGCGGTCTGCAAAACCGTGTACAGCAGTTCGAATCTGCTGGGTACCTCAACAGAGAGCAAGCAATTACATTGTTTGCTCTCTTTCGTTTTATATGTAATCACCACCCCAAAGCACACAGCAAACCGAATACACAAAAGCAACCTGCAAGCACAAAAGAGAGCGGCTTTGCCAATCACCATCATTACGTGATTGTCAAAGCCGCTCTTCGCTTCTAATCAAGTTACGCACGTCACCTTAAGGATTATTACTCTGAACTGCCATACGCAGCTGTGCTTGTTGCAAATAAGCCCTCACAAAGGGATCTGACAGAAAATGAACTGGAGCACCCTCCACTATGCGTTGAATTTGTTCAGTCATGACAGGAGTTGGAAACTGGCTGCATAATAATCTGAAAAAGCCCGGACCAAGTACATTGTTATAGTTGTCTTTTACAAACTGCGTTTCAAGTTCCTCAGTGCGCTTGGCCAGTTGTTTTGTTTTCTTGCCCACACGGCGCTGAATTTCCACAGGCGAGTAACCTTCACGCATCAAGCGCATTGTGGTTTGTTGCACCTCCCACATCTCGTTGTCCAAACGGTTGCGTTTTTTGAAAAAGGCATAAAGCTTATCATTAAGCGGTCCACCTGTCACACGTTGGGTAACATTATCCACCTGGATGCTCAATTTACCATTCTCAAGCACAAGGGGCATCACACACTGGTTGCCTGTGTAAAGCATGGCCATTCTGGCAGAATCTACATCGCCCTCAAAGTTAAAACGCCCATGTACCACTTTGCACGAGTCAAGGCACACAGACACAATCTGTGTCACATTGCGGTGAACCGGCTCATCAGCCGACGACGACACACGCAAATAAAGCATACGTCCATCAAGACAAGCTATGTTCGAATTGCCCGCTATGTTGTATTGCTCTGCACACGAAGTTAACATGAGCAATGAGGATAATATAAGTAAAAGTTTATCCATAAGCCTCTGGTAATAAGCTGTGTAATGTACATCATGACGTGTCTGGCGCCAAACAAGCCGCCAGACCAAGATACTCGACGGCACCCCAACCAAAGTTGCAGTACGCCTCATGCACCTTTCTTAATACAAAGATATAACCAAAAATCCATTATGTGACAGCACAACATAGAAACTCAATACACCATAAATCTTTTTTGAGAATTGAATATACGAGTGTAAACAAAACGGACATCTTTTTCACACTTCAGGATAGTTTTTAAGCCTAACATAGCAAGGGGTGCCCCCCCCACTGAATACATCTTTCGCCACATCAGAAAAGCGAGTGTTCGATATTATTCCCACACAGTAAACATGAGAATAATTACGAACACCCACTTAAAAACTAATGTTTGCCTGTAAGCCACGATGCCCAAATAGGGCACCCGCCCACTTCATATCAAAAAACAAGGCTACAATAACATATCCCCTCTATCGAGAGCGTGAGGCAAATGTTTCAAAAAAAACACAAATCTATCACAAAAAACACATTTTTTGTGGCGCGGTATCACATAAAGCACGACCTTTGCAAATAGAGAATGAATTACGCGTTGGCATAAAAGTTGACGCGTAAACTTATTTACAAACCCTTAAAAACAAAAGCCCTATGAAACACCTGCTGCCCGAATTACCGTATGCGCAGGACGCTCTGGCACCAGCCATGAGCGCTGACACGCTGAATTACCACTATGGCAAACATCTGCAAACTTATCTCGACAATGTCAATCGCATGATTGAAGGCACGCCTTTTGCCGACATGAAACTGAAGGACATGATTACGAAAGCCCAAGGTGCGCTTTATAACAATGCCGCACAGGCTTTCAATCACATCATTTTCTTCAAGCAACTCACCCCCACCCCAACAACCATCAGCCCTTTGCTCACACAGGCGCTTGTTGCGCGATTTGGTAGCGTAGACGCATTCAAATCCGAATTCTCAAACGCCGCAGCCGCGCTCTTTGGCTCTGGCTGGGTATGGCTGGCGCTCGATGCCAACAATGTGCTACAAATTGTGCCGGAGCCAAATGCAGGCAATCCCATTACCCGCAACATGAGACCTCTCATGTGTATCGATGTATGGGAACATGCCTATTACCTTGATTATCAGAACAGACGCGGCGATTATATCAAGAATTTCTGGAATCTTGTCAACTGGGACTATATCGAAAAGAGAATGCAAGATAAAAACTACCAGCTATATTACTAACCAGATATTCAAACATAGTTTATATCACCATGTCCAGCATCAGTCGATATGCCTTGGTGCAATGTTTGTCACATGAGTTTAGGTTTCGTCGCTCACGTAGCCGCAATCTTCAACCTAAACTTCTGAAACAAACACTGCACCAAGGCATATCGACTATTTTGGGGTGCCAACTTATATCAGGAGACCAATGCGCCCCACCCAATCACGGCAGATTTCAAAATCTGCAACTAATGATGAAAGCAAGACTAACGGTGCTTACACATATCCACAACACAACACCTTGAATCATAGGTTTCAATCCAACCTTTCTTAAAGTATTAATAGTAAGAGAGGCACCTATAAAGAACATGGAAAGCGTAATCATGTGTTTTGCCAAATCTGCAACCATACGACTAAAATTCCCTCCAATATTTGCGACCTCCCCTCCCAAAAGAGAAGAATTACTCAATACATAGGTATTGAACAAAATCGCAAGCAAAAACCATACAATAAAGGTCGGAATATTCCTGTACCATGCTTTGCCCCTCACATTGTTTGTAAAGTGACTTTTCATGAAAAAGGGCGTAAGCAACACCAAGACAACAATCCACAAGGCACGGGTCAACTTGATAGTTGTAGCCAACTCCAACGCGCTGACACCTTGCGACGAAACAAGCTCCGGGTGCAGTTGGTCATAAGCAGCACCAGCGCCGACAACAGACGATGTGTCATGTATGGCTATGGCTGCCCACATACCAAATTGTTTCATGCTCATGCCCAAAGCGGAACCTATGCTGGGGAACAGAAACAAAGCCAGGGCATTAAGCACAAACACCACTGCCAATGCCACAGAAAGATTTTCTGATTTTGCATTCAGCGCAGAACCGACCGCAGCAATGGCTGAACCGCCACATATCGCTGTGCCAGAACTCAGCAAATAACTCGTTTCCGAGTCCACACCGAGGAGTTTCCGGCCAATAACCCATCCAAGGCCTAACGTGGCAAACACGCTGACTACTGTCAACAACATGCCTTCCCAACCAGAAGCCAGGGCTTTTTCAATATTCATTCCGAAACCAAGGGCTACAACTGAATACTGCAACATTTTCTTCGACATCAGCTTGTTGAATTTAGAATAAACTTCACCCATCAACATGGCAAAAACAATTCCAACAGCCAACACGAATGGTGATGAAACTTTCTTCAACACACTACTCAAACAACCGGCATCTACATTGAAGGTGTCAACAATAAAGCTCAGAAACAGGAAGGCTGACAGCACAACGACAATGAAGATATAGCTCAATTTTTTCAATTTCATGACTTGACGCTTTAATATTATTTACTGCAAAAATACCACTTTCTTATAAGGTACAAATGACATGAAAGCATTATTCAGAAAAATAGCATCTAAGGCAAAGTCAAATAACGAGTGCAATATTGTGCACAAAGTATTTGACGAATTCACCCCTTGGTGTTGAGAAAAATTACTGTATCAATGCGCTATAATTTATAAAGTGTCATTTTGTCTACACTCTGCACTCTACACACCTAAACACATGATTATCAAGAATTTGCGAAGTGTAGACAACACGCTAAACTACCTACACTCATGTCTGCACTCGTCACTTTGTCTACACACCCCCACACACTGGTTCAAACAGTCACGCCAGCTGCATGGCCCGGCATAGGGGGAGAAGATTTTCTTTCAGAGCAACAGAAATGTCTCCCCCTCATAAGTGTACAACGCCATTGGCTGAACCCATTTGCTAGTATGTCTATGCCGACAAATACGTCGAAAAGTAAATGGGGGAAGGCACTTGTGCAGATAAGTGTAGATGCGTGTAGACGAGTGTAGACAAAGTGTAGATGAGTGTAGACGAGTGCAGACGCGTGCAGATAAGTGTAGATAGTATCTACACTCCATAAACATCTGATAATCAATGTTTTTATCACAAAAGTGTAGAGTGCAGACAATTTGCACAATTATATTCAGAGTGTATTGCTATCCGATGAAACGTAAATATGCGAACGGACTCAAGTACCAAACGCAAGCACTAATGGGGGCATTCTATGTTATTGACCAAATTTTTGGCAAGTTTTTTTGTTAAAGGATCTGTTGGATACCGATGTTAGCATACAACTATTGAGCTAGTAGTTGTGGTCGTATGAGGATCCTTTGATACGTCCATATCTGAATAGATTTTGGAGTCACGTACCATTGCAACAAGAATCTTGAGCATTTTGTTCTTGCAATTGTTAAATACTATACCGATCGCTTTCCCTCGTGCCATAAGCCTATCATGATAAGCTTTTATGCGTGAGTTATACCTAATTGCACAAAGCGTAGCTTCGGTCAAAAGCGCTTTCAGCCAAGAGTTGCATTTGGGGCTTACATGTGTACCTCTCCTGACGGAAGTACCAGATTCGTTCTTAAAGGGAACAACCCCCCAATATGTAGCAATCTTGCGGTGGTTAAAGTTGAACTTGGTGAAGTTGTCTGTATAGACTATGAGCGCGACTGCATTAATCAAACCGATACCTTTCATGGAAGTCAGGATATTGAAGTTTTTTGCGTATTCAGAGCTGCTCATGACAACATCGAGAATCATTCGCTCAAGTTCCTTGAGTTCTTTCCGTAAGGATTCTTCTAGGCGTTTGAAAAACTCGTTTATGCTACTTGCTATGTTGGAGTCCTGCAGCATTAAAGGATTCTCCTTTGTGTTAGTAATTTCCGCTTTTAAGAAGGATTTGAGTCTATCTCGCTTAGCAAGGAGTGTCTTAAGTACACGCGTTTCGTCCTTGGGGCGTACGTAAGGTTTCATCTTATCATAGAAACGTGCAGCGTAAGAGGCAATACGCAGAGAGTCTGTCTTGTCGTCTTTCCCTCTTACATCACCCATGCCACGTACGATATTCATGCTATGCTCAATCCATATGATAAAGCCACGATCTGTCAATTCATCACTGAAGAGTGTGCTATATGTACCAGTGTTTTCACCACAGAAGATGATTTCTCCGTCTTGTGCAACCTTTGACTTGGCCCAAGCAATCAGTCCATCAACTCCTTTCAGGTTGTTTCTAAACTTCTTGTACGCAATGAGAGTTTCTGGTTGTTCTTTCTGTACGATACTAGCATCTACTGTTTCTTTGGAAAAATCGATTCCAATAATGAACTTTTTCATATCTTTGTATGGTTGTTTAAAGGTAGCGAAAGCTGTGATGACTGCCACTCTAACTATTTTTATGAGCATTCTATTTAGTCTTTGCAGCTTGGTTGGGAGGGATCTTAATGCCCCCAATAGTCTCTACGGACTGGCGACGGTGTATTTTTCCTCCCAACCAGCTATTCCTTTACTTTACTACGACAAAAGTAATAGAAAAAGCTTCTAACTACAAAGTCCTATTTAACAATGTTTACAGGTTAGCGGCTGCGCCGCTTAACTGCTGCAAACTTAGAGCGACGCGTCTCGCGTCGGGAAAAGATTCAGCTATTATTTAGTAGAGTTTGTATCTTTCCTTTTCATTATCCCGAC
>ENA-UAKZ01000137-UAKZ01000137.1-human-gut-metagenome-genome-assembly--contig:-NODE-137-length-30026-cov-6.509826_pt1 | contig 30026 bp, 15 predicted proteins | sample MGYA00243693_ERZ654454 | MGnify/ENA primary metagenome ERZ654454 (study PRJEB26926, sample SAMN06164508) | human gut metagenome | biome: ENVO:00009003; feature: ENVO:2100002; material: ENVO:00002003... | reverse complement strand
ACTTTATATATTATAATCATGGATTTAATGAAAAAAATACCGATTACCCTTATTTCAAGAAAAGTAAGGATCGTGAGTTTGTAAAGGCTTGTCAGGAAATTCTGGATAATCCATTGTATAGAATGCAATGGGTGGAAGAGGCGGATCGGGAAGACCCGATTATTCCTTTGAAGAAGGGATATAAAGCGTTCAATTGCTATACTTTACCCGACGGGCGTATTGTCAGCCTTTGGAAACATGCACTGACTTCAATCACTGAAGACGGTGGCTATACTTGGGCGGAACCGGTGCTTCGTGCCAAAGGATTCGTTAATAGCAATGCAAAGATTTGGGGACAACGCCTGACTGATGGTATGTATGCTACCGTGTATAATCCTTCGGAGTTTCGCTGGCCGCTGGCTATATCGTTGAGTAAGGATGGGCTGGAATATACGACCTTGAACCTCGTGCATGGTGAAATTCCGCCGATGCGTTATGGAGGAAACTATAAGTCGTATGGTCCGCAATATCCCCGCGGTATTCAAGAAGGAAATGGAATTCCTGCGGATGGTGATTTATGGGTTGCTTACAGTGTGAACAAAGAAGATATGTGGGTATCACGTATTCCTGTTCCGGTACAGATACAAGCCTCTGCACATGCAGACGATGATTTCTCAAAAGCCGGATCAATAGCTGAGTTGACCGACTGGAATATTTACTCTCCCCTTTGGGCTCCAGTCACTTTAGACGGAAAGTGGCTGCGTTTGCAAGATAAAGATCCTTTTGATTATGCCAAGGTAGAACGAAAAATACCGGCTTCTAAAGAACTGAAAATCTCATTTGATCTACAGGCCGGACAAAACGATAAAGGTACTCTTCAGATTGACTTCCTGGATGAGAACAGCATTGCTTGTTCCCGGCTTGAGCTGACTCCTGATGGGATTTTTCGTGCTAAAGGCGGTTCCCGCTTTGGGAACCTGATGAAATATGAACCGGGAAAAAACTATCATGTAGAGGCTATCCTTTCAGTGACCGATCGTAATATTCAGGTATTTGTGGATGGTAAGAGAGTAGGATTGCGCATGTTCTATGCACCGGTACCTGCTATTGAACGTATTGCGTTCCGTACAGGAGTTCCACGAACATTTCCCACTGTAGATACACCGGCTGATCAGACCTATGATCTGCCGAATGCCGGTGACCAGGAGCCACTAGCTGAATATCGTATCGCCAATGTGAAGACCTCTTCTGTGGATAAAGATGCGACTGCTGCTGTTTTGAAGTATGCGGATTTCAGCCATTATGCAGATTATTTCAATGGTATGGAAGATGAGAATATAGCCCAGGCCATTCCGAATGCAAAGGCTTCGGAATGGATGGAAGAGAATATACCGTTGTTTGAATGTCCGCAACGTAATTTTGAAGAGATGTACTACTATCGCTGGTGGTCGTTGCGGAAGCATATTAAAGAAACACCTGTGGGATATGGCATGACGGAATTTCTGGTTCAGCGTTCCTATTCTGATAAATATAATTTGATAGCCTGCGCTATCGGGCATCATATTTATGAAAGCCGTTGGTTGCGCGATCCGAAGTATCTGGATCAGATTATTCATACGTGGTATCGGGGGAATGATGGCGGGCCGATGAATAAGATGAATAAGTTTAGTTCGTGGAATGCGGATGCTGTGCTGGCACGTTATATGGTGGATGCTGATAAGGATTTCATGCTGGATATGAAGGAAAATCTGGAAGCCGAGTATCAACGCTGGGAGTGCACGAACCGTTTGCAAAACGGATTATATTGGCAAGGAGATGTACAGGATGGCATGGAAGAATCAATCAGTGGCGGACGTAAGAAAAAGTATGCCCGCCCCACCATTAATAGCTATATGTATGGTAATGCAAAAGCTCTTTCACTGATGGGAATCCTTTCGGATGATGAAGGAATGGCTATGAGATATGGTATGCGGGCGGATACATTGAAAAGGCTGGTACAAGATAAGTTGTGGAATTCACGTCACCAGTTTTTTGAGACAATGCGTGCGGACTCTTCTGCGAATGTACGCGAGGCTATCGGATATATACCTTGGTACTTTAATTTGCCGGACACAGTGAAGCAATATGAAGTTGCTTGGAAAGAGATTATGGATGAGAACGGTTTTTCTGCTCCTTACGGATTAACTACTGCCGAGCGCCGTCATCCGGAATTTCGTACCCACGGAGTTGGTAAATGTGAATGGGACGGAGCAATCTGGCCGTTTGCTTCTGCCCAGACATTGACAGCAATGGCTAACTTTATGAATAATTATCCACAGAGAGTATTATCCGATAGTGTGTATTTCCGTCAAATGGAATTGTATGTCGAGTCGCAATATCATCGCGGACGTCCTTATATTGGTGAATATCTGGATGAGGTGACAGGTTATTGGCTGAAGGGTGACCAGGAACGGAGTCGTTACTATAACCATTCTACTTTTAATGATTTGATGATTACCGGTCTGATTGGATTACGCCCGCGCCTGGATGATACGGTAGAAGTAAATCCGTTGATACCGGCAGATAAGTGGGATTGGTTCTGTCTGGATAATGTTTTATATCATGGTCGTAACCTGACAATTCTTTGGGATAAATATGGTGATCGTTACCATCGCGGAAAAGGATTGCGTATTTTTGTAGATGGAAAACAAGTTGGATATGCAGATAGATTGACGAGAATCATTTGTGAGAACGTCTTGAAATAATGGTTACTACTTAAATCGAAAAAAACGAATGATGTTTTTAAAAAGATATATTTTCTTTCTTCTTTGCTTGCCGTGTCTGGCACAGGCAAAGAATATAACGGTCAGCCATCTCACTTGCGAAATGCAGGAAGGGTTGGTGCTTGTTGAAGCCTATCCCCGGCTGGGGTGGACCATGGAGTCGCCAGAGAATGGGACGAGGCAGACTGCTTATGAGATTGAGATTCGGGAAGCCTGCACCGGACGTATGGTTTGGAATACGGGAAAGGTCCAATCTTCGCAAAGCCAGTTGATACCGACTCATGGAGCGAAGTTTCTCCGATTTAGTTTCTATAACTACATCTGGCGTGTACGGGTTTGGGATGAAACGGACGCGCCTTCCGAATGGAGTCGAGAAGCAAAGTTTCGTTTAGTTCCCCAAGGTTTTTCTTCGGCTGAATGGATTGGGGCCATCACCCGTAAAGACGCACGCTTGCCCGAAGGACGGAAATTCCACGGAGGCGAGTTGAAGAAGCCGGAGGTAAAGGCGGCATGGGAAGACGTGGATACATTGGCAAAGAAAAGCATTTGCTTGCGTAAGACGTTCCGCACGGACAAAAAGATTGCGGAGGCTACCGCATACATCTGTGGCCTTGGCTTCTATGAGTTCACCTTGAATGGGAAGAAAGTCGGTGACAGTGAATTTGCTCCCCTCTGGAGTGATTATGACAAGAGCGTTTATTATAATATGTATGATGTTACGGAACTGTTGCAGGAGGGCGAGAATGTGGCGGGAGTTTTATTGGGAAACGGGTTCTATAATGTGCAGGGCGGACGTTACCGCAAGTTACAGATCAGCTTCGGGGCACCGACTCTTTTATTCTCACTGCTTGTCAATTATGAAGATGGAACACGGGATGTGGTTTGCTCTGACGACAGTTGGAAATATGACTTAAGCCCCCTTACCTTTAATTGTATTTATGGAGGCGAAGATTATGATGCGCGTCGCGAACAAAAAGGGTGGAACCGGGCAGGTTTTAATGATGCGCGTTGGCGCCCGGTAGTGGTTCAGGAAGCTCCGAAGGGAACGTTGCGTCCGCAAATGGCGGCTCCGGTGAAAATTATGGAACGTTATGGTGTCCGGAAAGTGACGAAAATGACCCCGGAACAGATTGCCTCTGCCTGTAAATCGACCAAAAGAACCATCGACCTTTCCGCTTTCGTACTGGATATGGGGCAGAACCTTGCCGGTTTTCCGGAAATTACCGTGCGTGGTAAACGAGGTCAGAAAGTTACATTGGTGGTGGCTGAGGCTCTGACGGAGGAAGGAGCCTGTAACCAACGGCAAACGGGACGTCAGCATTACTACGAATATACCTTGAAGGGTGAGGGGGACGAGACTTGGCGTCCCCGTTTCTCATACTATGGTTATCGCTACATTCAGGTAGAGGGTGCCGTACTGAAGGGGGAGAAGAATCCCCGGAAATTGCCTGTTCTGAAAGATATTCAATCCTGCTTTGTTTATAACTCGGCAAAAAAGGTGTCTGCTTTCGAGTGTTCCAATCCGATATTCAACGCTGCCCATCGTCTGATAGAGAAGGCGGTTCGCAGCAATATGCAGTCTGTATTTACCGATTGTCCCCATCGGGAAAAGCTGGGATGGCTGGAACAGGTGCACCTCAACGGGCCGGGACTTTTATACAATTATGACCTGACAGCTTTCGCTCCGCAGATTATGCAGAATATGGCGGATGCCCAACATCGCAACGGAGCCATGCCAAGCACCGCACCGGAGTATGTCGTGTTCGAAGGACCGGGCATGGATGCCTTTGCCGAATCTCCCGAGTGGGGAGGTGCTTTGGTCATTTTCCCGTATATGTATTACGAAACCTATGGGGACGATTCGCTGATTAAGAAGTATTACCAGAATATGCGCCGATATGTGGACTATCTCTCTACCCGCGCAGATAATCATATCCTTTCTTTCGGTTTGGGCGACTGGTATGATTACGGTGACTTCCGTGCAGGATTCTCCCGCAATACGCCTGTCCCGCTGGTGGCTACGGCACACTATTACATGATTGTCGAATATCTGATAAGGGCTGCTCGCATTGTGGGTAATGCTGATGATGTCAGGTATTACAATTCGTTGGCGAATGATATCGTGGTAGCATTCAACGAGCGCTTTCAGGATTACGATGCGGCGCAGTATGGTACGGGAAGCCAGTGCAGCAATGCTTTGCCGCTTTTTCTGGATATGGTTCTGAGTAGAGGCCATTCTGGAGGTTATGAAACGGATCGTCATCTGGAGCGCAAAGTATTCAAGAACCTGATAAAAGATGTGGAAGCACACGGCAATCGTCTGACTACCGGAGATGTGGGAAACCGCTATCTGATCCAGACATTGGCCAATTATGGAGCCGATGAACTCATCTATAAAATGTTCAACCATGAGGAAACGCCCGGATATGGCTTTCAACTCAAGTTTGGTGCAACGACTCTGACTGAGCAATGGGACCCTCGTCAGGGCTCCTCTTGGAATCATTTTATGATGGGGCAGATTGATGAATGGTTCTTTAACTCGTTGGTCGGTATCTCTCCGGACGTGAAGCATGGATACCAGAAGTTCAGAATCGCCCCGAAGCCTGTCGGTGATCTGAAATACGTGCAGTCATCTTATGAAACCCTTTACGGTAAGATAACTGTAGACTGGACCCGCGAGAACGGCCGGTTTAAGCTGAAGTTGTCCGTTCCGGTAAACACTGTGGCGGTGGTTACACTTCCGGGAGAGAAAGAACCGAGAGAGGTGGAGAGCGGGAAACATGAATTTGTAGTGAACGAACAACAAACTATAAACGAACCATAAACAACCATACTATGACCATGAAATATAGAATACTTCTTTGTTCACTCTTCTGCCTTTGTGCGGTTACGGTGCTTCGTGCAGAACGTGTAGATATGCTGAAAGCAGGAGCGAAGGTGGATGGAAAGACGTTGAATACCAAACTTATCAATTCTACCATCGACCGCCTGAACGCGAACGGTGGCGGTACCCTTTTTTTTCCTGCCGGTACTTATCTGACGGGAAGCATCCGGATGAAGAGCCACATCACTTTGGAGTTGGAGGCGGGAGCTACTTTGCTGTTTTCTGATAGCTTCGATGATTATCTTCCCTTTGTGGAGGTGCGTCATGAGGGAGTAATGATGAAGAGTTTCCAGCCTCTGATTTATGCCGTGGATGCGGAAAATATAACAATCAAAGGTGAAGGTACGCTGGACGGGCAGGGAAAGAAGTGGTGGATGGAGTTTTTTCGTGTGATGATTGATCTGCGCGACAATGGCATGCGGAATGTGAATAAGTATCAGACGATGTGGGACCAGGCAAATGATACAACGGCTATCTATGCTGAAACAAACAAGGACTACATCGGTACACTGCAACGTCGCTTTTTCCGTCCTCCGTTTATCCAGCCGGTTCGTTGTAAGGACGTGAAGATAGAGGGGGTGAAGATCGTCAACTCTCCGTTCTGGACGGTGAACCCCGAGTTCTGTGAAAACGTGAAGGTGAAGGGAGTGACCATTCATAATGTGCCCTCGCCCAATACGGACGGCATCAATCCGGAATCCTGCCGGAATGTACATATCAGCGACTGCCACATTTCGGTGGGAGATGATTGCATAACGATCAAATCCGGTCGCGATGCGCAGGGGCGCCGGTTGGGAGTACCCTGTGAGAATATAACCATCACTAATTGCATCATGCTTTCCGGTCATGGTGGTGTAGTGATAGGCAGTGAGATGAGTGGAGGCGTGCGTAAGGTGACTATTTCCAATTGCATTTTCGATGGAACGGACCGGGGCATTCGTCTCAAGTCCACCCGGGGCAGGGGAGGAGTGGTCGAAGATATCCGTGTCAGTAACATTGTGATGCGCAATATCAAGCAGGAGGCTGTGGTACTGAATCTGAAGTATAGCGGTATGCCTGCCGAACCCAAGAGTGAACGCACTCCGCTATTTCGTAACATACATATCAGTGGAATGACGGTTACGGATGTCAAGACTCCTGTTAAGATAGTTGGGCTGGAAGAAGCTCCGATCTCTGATATTGTACTGCGCGACATCCATGTGCAGGGAGCCGGTGAGGAATGTGTCTTTGAGGATTGCGAACGCATCACGATGGAAGATGTCATGGTGAATGGTAAAAAGATGTATCCAAAGGAAGTCGATGAAAAGTAAACAATAATATATAGAACAATGAAACGTATTCTTTTCTCTGTGCTTTTTGCTGCATCTCTTTCGGCTGAAGCACAAACACAAACATTTGAAACGGCCTTTGCCCGTCCTTTGAACGAAGTTCTTACGGACATACAAAATCGTTTTGGTATCCGCCTGAAATACGATATTGATACGGTCGGTAAAGTGTTGCCTTATGCGGATTTTCGTATCCGTCCTTATTCAGTGGAAGAATCGCTGACGAATGTATTGTCCCCTTTCGATTATAAGTTTGTGAAACAAACCGGCAATATATATAAGTTGAAAGCTTATGAATATCCTCGGCGGACAGATGCTGACGGAGAGAAAATGCTGGCTTACCTTAATACGCTTTATGCAGATAAGGAAGCTTTTGAACTCCGTGCCGATTCTTTAAGAAAAGAAGTCCGGCAACGTCTGGGAATTGACCTTTTACTCGCACAATGTGTGGAGTCGAAGCCGATTCTTTCCAAAGTGAGGAAATATGCTGGCTATACAGTTCAGAATTTTGCACTTGAGACGCTTCCAGGGCTGTATGTTTGCGGTTCTGTTTATGCCCCTAAATCGAAAGGGAAGCATGCGCTGATCATTTGTCCGAATGGACACTTTGGAGGAGGTCGTTATCGCGAAGATCAACAACAGCGTATGGGAACCCTGGCACGTATGGGGGCTGTTTGTGTGGATTATGATCTCTTCGGTTGGGGAGAGTCAATTTTGCAGGTTGGCAGTGCGGCACACCGCAGTAGTGCAGCTCATACCATTCAGGCGATGAATGGTTTGCTGATTCTCGACTATATGCTTGCTGCCCGTAAAGATATTGACAGGAAAAGAATCGGTGTGAATGGCGGTTCCGGTGGTGGCACGCAAACAGTTCTGCTGAGTGCACTGGATGATCGCTTCACGGCTTCGGCGCCGGTGGTAAGTTTGGCTTCTCATTTTGATGGAGGATGCCCCTGTGAAAGCGGTATGCCTATTCAATTGGCGGCGGGTGGCACATGCAATGCCGAATTGGCAGCAATCTTTGCTCCCCGTCCGCAATTAGTAGTGTCTGATGGTGGTGATTGGACGGCAAGTGTGCCTACACTGGAATATCCTTATTTGCAGCGTGTTTATGGATTCTACGATGCAAAAGATAAAGTGACGAACATACATCTTCCGAAAGAAAGACATGACTTTGGTCCTAATAAGCGGAATGCTGTCTATACATTTTTTGCTGAGGTGTTCGGCTTGAATAGAAATATGCTGGATGAAACAAAAGTCACCATCGAACCGGAATCCGCTATGTATAGTTTCGGTGAGAAAGGAGAACTTTTGCCGGAAAGCGCAATTCGTTCGTTTGATAAAGTAGCTGTTTATATTGACAAGAAAGCTTTTGCCCAATTAAAGTCGGATGCTTCTCTTGAGAAAAAGGCAATGGACTGGGTGGCTTCCTTAAATATGGAGGATAATAAGAAAGCGGGCTTTGCTGTAACCACTATCTATAATCATTTGCGCAAGGTTCGTGACTGGCATAATGAACACCCTTATTCCACTGTTCCGGAGGGTATCAATCCTGTCACTGGTAAGTCTTTAAGTAAATTGGATCGGGAAATGATTGCCGATTCCGCCATGCCGAAAGAAGTTCATGAAAAGCTGATGAAAGATTTACGCAGAGTGCTGACGGAAGAACAAGTAGAGCAGATTCTTGATAAATATACTGTAGGCAAAGTAGCTTTCACTTTGAAAGGTTATCAGGCCATTGTCCCTGATATGACGGGGGAAGAAACCGCTTTTGTGTTGGAACAGTTGAAGCTGGCTCGTGAACAGGCTATTGATTATAAAAACATGAAGCAGATATCTGCCATCTTTGAAATCTACAAGACCAAGTGCGAACAGTATTTTAATGAGCATGGTCGTAACTGGCGCCAGATGTTCAAGGATTATGTAAATAAGAGAAAAGCGGAAAAGGCTCAGAACAAGAAATAAATATATCCCCCAGAATTCAAGTTATGAAAAGTTCCGGGGGATTTCTGTATAATAAGGTGTAGTCATTTATGCGTATTTCATGACAGGCAGTCATATCTTCTGTTCTTACTTTTGATGTTTTCCTTCTTTTCCATACAAAACAAATGATGGAAGGTAGAGTTGAGAGGAGATACTAATTAAAAGAACAGTGTGATGAAAATGAAGACATTAAAGGAGGGTATTATAACTCATGCGGATAGTTTGGGCGAGTTGTTTAAGTTCTCGGCGGAACATACTTGCAGGAGTATGCTGCATAGCTTGGAAGAGTTTGCTAATATGGAGTTTGTTACTTTTAAAGAATTGACGGCAGGATTCTTTCTCGGTTTTGAGCACTATTTGTGGGCTTCGGGATGTTCACGTAATACTTCAGCGTGCTATTTCCGGGCATTGCGGGCTATTTGTCGAGAAGCAGAAAAGGAGAAAGAGCTGAAAGACGCTAAGCGGCTCTTTTGTGAGGTGTTTATGGGGTATGAAGAGACGAGGAAAAGGGCGCTGAGTATTGAACAACTTCGTATGGTGGCGGATGCTGATTTGGAGGATACACCAAGTTTGGGGGTGGCACGGGATCTGTTTATTCTTTCTTATTATCTACGAGGGATTCCTTTTATTGATTTGGCTTATTTACGGAAGACGGATATTCAGGATAATGTGCTTTGCTATCGCCGTAGCAAGACGGGGAGGATGTTGACGATTACGCTTGAACCGTGGATGTGGGAGATTATCGAAAGGTATTTATGTGACGATTCGGGTTCACCCTATTTATTAAGGATTATACGCCAACCGGGGAGTATACCTGAGGAGAGGAAACAATATGAGAGTGCCTTGCGACTTTACAATAAACATTTGTATCGGTTATCCGAGCGATTGGGATTGGGGGTGAGACTGACTTCATACGTAGCACGGCATACGTGGGCGACTCTGGCATATAATGAAGATATACCCGTATCTAAGATTAGTGCAGGGTTGAGCCATGCTTCGGAAGAAATTACACATACTTATTTGAGGTCGTTCTCTGATGAACAACTGGCGGTGGTGAATTTGCAAATGGCAGCATTGGTTAATCCGATGGCAGCAAAGGAATGGAAGAGGAAAGAAAAAGGAAACTATAAAGTGAGGAAAAGCACTAAGAATGAGTTTCATATTTCTGTTCCGATTCCCGGTAGGAAACGGAACGGTTCCGGTGGCAAAGGAACTATTTCCAATTGAAATAAACAAGGAAAGCAGGAAATACTTATCGAAGTTTCCCAGTTTTCTGTAAAAAATCAGTTAAATTACAACACCAGACACGACAAAAACATCTCTCTTATCCTGAAAGCTAGATTTTGTCTCAAAAAGTCATGTCAATAAATATTATATTCCTGTAATAATATGGTATATCAGTGAAGAAGCTCTTTGTATTGATTAAAAAGCTTTCACTTTTTTTGTTTGAATACAAAGTCCCCCTTACCCATACTTTAATACGGAGCATCTCATTATAAAATAGAGGAATACAGGAAGGTGAAATTGGTAATTGTCTTCCTTTTTAGTTAGAAGGGATGATTATTATCCGCCTAATTTATGGTTGCAATAGCGCCCGTTCCGTTTCCTACCGGGAATCGGAACATTCCAAACAAAACAGACAATAATCTACATAAAAAGCAAGCGCTATGTTAACACTCAGAACAAAACTCGCCCTGGCAGTACTGCACGACATACAGTATAAGGATTACCAGTTGAGTACTTCCCTTAATCCTTCACCTTCCGAAATTACGTACCTGCTGCAACGACTCTCAAAAGAGCACCTGATAACACTGATAGAAAATCAGCCGGATAATCACCCCGAATCCTACCGCCTTGCTTGTGCATATCATCAAATCAACCTCCTTTCCATTCTTGAAGCATTGGGAGAAGGCGTTTACTTCAATCGCCCCAGTGACGAAAAATTCTATTCCTGCTATGGGACGACAGCCCGCAAACTGGGCATTGTCAATCAGATGACACGCCTCTATCTGATGGAAATTTCCATAGCCGAACTCCCCGTGAGTGAATGTTTTATCGAGAACTCCATCCCCCATATCTAAACTGTGCAATAAATCCGAATTGCCATGAAACGACTTTATTTGCTGTTCCTGCTGCTCAGTCTGATGAGTACCGCTGCCTTTGCCCAACGCGTGACATTGCGCACCGACCTGCTATTGTGGGGAACTACCACACCCAACGCAGGAGTGGAAACCAGCATCAGCCGTCATTTCACAATGGCACTGAACGGGGCTTACAATGCCTGGAAGTTCGGCAATGATATGAAACTGAATCTCTACCTGATACAACCGGAATTACGCTACTGGCCTTGCCGTAAGTTCGAAGGACACTTCCTGGGAGTGCACGGACATTACGCTTACTACAACGTAGGCCAGATCCCTTTCTTTTCGGGTATGGAAGACATTATTTACCGGGGCGACCTGTATGGCGGAGGTATCACTTACGGTTATCACTGGGTACTGGGCGACCGCTTCTCGATAGAAGCCGTAATTGGTGGCGGATATGCCCGCATGGAATATGATAAATATCGGTGCGCAGGCTGCGGCGAGCGCATGGGACATTATAAAAGGAATTATTTCGGGCCTACACGGGCCGGTGTGTCACTCATTTATTTCATCCGATGAAAGTTATGGTAATCCTCTGTTGCATACTATGGTTCTGCACCTCCTGCACGTTCGAATTTGACGAACCGGGAGTGTGTCCCTACAATGTACGGCTGAATTACCGCTATGCCGGCAGACCCGACGCCGGACAACTCTCCATGTATGTGGACAACATCCACCAGTTCCTTTTCGATGCGGACGGAGTGTTGAAGGACATCCGGTTACTGAAAGGTGACAGTCTGGAGTATTGGCAGGGAGAGTTAGCTCCCGGACGATATACCCTCGTGGCATGGGGAAACTGGGGATATGAAAGCGATGTAGTACCCGCACCCCAACCCGGCGTGACACAAATCCGTGAACTGGCAATGACTTCGGCCACGGGAACAGCTGCAGGAACATCCACAAGCGAATATCGACCGAATACCGAAAGGCTATACTATGGATATAGCACGTTTGAAATTCCCGCTACGGGAAATTCAGTGAACCGGACCATCTACCTGACCCACTGCCACGCCGTCCTCCGGATTACCGTACATTGGGAAGACGGATACTATCCGGCGGAAGGAACGGGAGGATATACATTCCGCCTGCGGGGCGTGCCTTGCGAATACGGCTTTCCGGCAGGTTACGACATACCGCTAGCCAGTGGTGACGGAGCTTTCACATTTCCCTCCATAGGCAGCCCGGTAATATGGCATCAGGCCAAGGCGGCGATGAACTATAACGATGAACTGACGGGAGAATTGGTAACGTATCGCCTGACATCAGGATCACATCCATTGCTGAGCATCTACCGGGGTAATGAGCGGATTATGAAGGAGATTGACTTGCAACTGTTCTTTCGTAAACTACCTGTCAGTCTGGATGAAAATACGGAACAGGAATTCGACCTGCTGGTAACCATCGGGCAGAAGATTGTAGTGACACAGCTCAGTTCGTCGGACTGGGCGGAAGGCGGAGGACTGGGATAAGAAGGCAATTAAAAATTAATAATTAAAAATTAAAGAGGCTGGATGAAAAGGATGAAGAAAATAATAGGATGTCTGGTTGGGGTACTGCTGACTGCGGAAGCATGGGCGGGCGGAACTTTAACATTCGGTTCGCACGTCTTTACGCAGGGAGACAGTCTTCACATAGAACTGCTACTCAATCTGAGCAATGCAAAAGCAGGGAATGCGGAGGCTTATCTGTTCACTCCCGTGCTTCGTGGCACAGGGCGTCTGCAAGAGCTGCCCGCTGTGGTAGTGAGCGGACGTCGCCGTGCCCGCGCCGACCACAGGCGGCAGGCGCTTCAACCGTCTCCCGGCTATTTGCCTCCTTACCGTACGCTTTATGCCCGAAACCGGAAAGACAGTATTATTTATAAGGTATCCGTTGCCTATAGCCCATGGATGGAACACGCTTCATTGATGTTGATGCGCGAACGGTGGGATTGCTGCCGGATGAAGATGCTCGGAGTAGAGCCGGTGATAACCGATCTTGCCCTGACAAGCCCTTTCCATGTTCCGCAGGGACAGACGGTGATTCCGCAGGCGATTATCGAAAGAAGTGAAAATACCACTAATCGACAGGAAACTCCAAGCAGGCCGGACTGTATGCCCTGTGCCAAATGTACAGCCATGGTGACTTACCTCATCCCCGATATGGAAACTCAGAAACACCGTTCGGAAAGTGCCACCTTATATATAGATTACCCTACCGGAGTTTATGACGTCCGCCGCGAATTCCACAACAACCGCCCCGAACTGGAGAAACTGGACAGCCTGATGCGTCCACTCACCGAAGGGAATCTGGCAAGTATTTCGAGTATCTCCATCTGCGGTTACGCCTCGCCCGACGGGATCTACAAGGACAATGAAATACTGGCTTCCAACCGCGCACGCTGTTTCAAGGAGTATATGCGTGCCACGTATGCACCGGGGTACGATCTTTATAAAGTTTCTTCCGTACCCGAAGACTGGGACGGATTGGTGGAGCTTCTGCAACGTCACCCCATGAATCACGGTGACGAAGTATTGTCTCTCATTGCCCGAACCGGCATTTTTGAAGGACGCGAAAAACAATTGATGGATATGCACGGAGGAGCCGTATATCGGGAACTTCTGAAAAGCTATTTTCCGCAGTTGAGACGTATCCGTATCACAGTAGGTTATGAGGCCCGCGCTTTCAATATAGAAGAGGCGGCAAGTCTGATATATACCCATCCCCGTCTGCTGTCATTGCAGGAGATGTACAGGGTAGCCGCATTCTATCGCCCCGGCACGGAGCAATACCGTGAAATTTATGAGATAGCCGCCTACCACTTTCCGGACGACGTGCTGGCCAATATCAATGCGGCTTCGGCGGTAATCATGGCAGGTGATCCGGTTAGCGCACGGCAATATCTGAACAAGGTGGCCGATGACCCGCGTGCATGGAATGATTTTGGTGTGCTGGCCTATCTGGAAGGTGACCGGAAGAAAGCGGAAAAATGGTTTCGCAAGGCACTGGGCATAGAACCGGAAAAGGCGAGGAAGAACCTGAAGAAGATGAAATACGAGGAATGAAGAAATGAAAATAAGTAATAACCGCATAAAAGTAACAAGCATGAAAGCATTAGCTGAATTCTTTCTGTACTTCTCATTGGTGATACTGTCCTGCCTGACGGCAGGTTGCACCTCGGAGGTAGATACAATAGGCGGCACTCCCGAAACACCGGAGAACCCGCAGGCCAATGACCCTAACCGCCGTTCGGTGGTAATCTCTTTGCAAAACAAGCTGATCCTTGTGAACGGTACACCCGAAAGCCGGGCTATCACCCGTGACGGTATAGCCGAGGAGGATGAAAACCGTATTGAAAGTTTCGATATTTATGCTTTCGGCAGTGACAAGGAGGAAGGGCCTTATACCTTTCAGGAGCATTTCGCCTATCGCTCGGATGTCGGAACCCTGCCCACAGGAGTTTCCCCTATCGATTTGAAAGCGGACGAGGCCGCCGGGAAAATAAATGTGGTATTCTACCCCCGCAAGGGTTTATTCACCAAGTTTTATTGCGTAGCCAATCAAACCGAAATGAATGATGCCGCAGGAAATATATACACGAATTATACCCCGTTACAGCAAAGTTCTCAGACACAATCCGGTGTACCGGGAGATATGGTAACGAGCCCCGGAACGCCTACTGAAAGCGATTTCCTTAAACTGAATACCCCGCTATTAAATTCCACCGGCTTTAATGCCGATGTTCTGCTTGCCCCGCTGCCCATGTCCGGTGCCAACAGCCAGCCCACCGACTTGCGCGAATACAGTATGGGAACTTACGTGCGACTGAATGTTTCACTCACTCGCGCCGTGGCACGCTTCGACATAGTAAACGATGCTACGAAGTCTCATTTTACTATCACAGATATCAGTATGGGAAACGGAAGACAAGGTGTAACACTGTTCCCCATTCGTCCGACAGGCGATGTTCCCGCCACAAACGGCCAACTGATTACATACCCTTACCGCCTTTTCGACGGACTGAACGCCAATGCAGGAACTACCACCAAAGCTTTCTATTGCTACCCATGTAAAGCCATAGATGCAGGATTTTTGATTTTGAAAGGACTGTATGCCATGAACCTGACGGATGAAAAGAAAGAGGTATCTTATCGTATCCCTTTCGAACGTGTAACCGACGGTAACGGTACGCGCATCGAGATAAACCACAACCACCGCTATACGGTGCAGATCACAGAAGCTGACCCTTTTGAACTGACAGCCAATATCCGTCTGGTGGATTGGGAAACAGGAGACTATATAGATGATTACGAGCCCGACAACGGATTGGAGACAATCGCGGTAGCTGATTTGTTGCCTGTGGGTGAAACCACTTATAACATCAGCACCAATATTGTGACACTGGCGCTCAAAGTTGGGAGTAGCTTTACTGTTTCCACTGGATCCAATGCCGGGGTAGCAACAAAACTGACTTATAACGGCAACAGCCCTGCTGACGGCTGGTTGAAACTGGAAGAAATCCCTGTCACTACAACACGAACAGGAGCCACGCAACAAGTAAAGTACAAAATTTCTTTCAATGAAAGTTACACAGGCAATAGTTATCCTCGCGGTATCCTGCGTCTGACGGATAATGCAGGAGGCGGTGAAGAAGTGATATTAATAGATACAACCTTTGGAATTCCTATTGTGGAATCCACAGGTGGAACAATGAATCCCGACGGAGTAAATAACTGGGATGCGGCGGATAATACACTCTATCTGGTACAGGTGGCCGGCGCTAATGTATCCACAGGTGCAATAACAATCACTTCCATAGGTGGTAGCAAAGTGGAATTTCCAGCCCATTCGGGCATTACCGTTAGTCCTACTTCAAGTGTAAATACTACGCAGGAATATACTTTCCAATGGGCAGGTACAGATGCTACCGACTTGACTGAAAAAGAAATCACCGTAGCCTTGAAAAATGGTTCGGACGAGACAAAAGTCGAGAACATCAAAGTGAAATTACTGCCTAATCGACTCGATAACTTACAAATAACAAATCAAAGTACAGGAATCAGCCTTTCATCTGTAACAGCCACCACCGCCACGCTTACTATGCCTGTCATCAAGGACAAGCAATTCACCCTAACAATGGATAATTATAGTAAACCTACCATAAGCAAGTGCCCGTCATGGCTGGAGAACATTACACCGGTGTCTACACGCAGCATACCGGAAAGTAAAACAGTAAGTTTCACTTTCAAACTGATAGAGGATGCGGCGAATTTCGATGATACCCAAATCGTATTCATGAACGTTGCCGGAGGAACAGGAATGACAGTAAATATCACGAGGGAATTTCAAGCGCCTGTGATAACAGCTACCGGTACGATGGCCCCCAGCGTGAATTCCCTAAGCGGTAATTCTCTACACATGTATCGCGTTGCGGGCGGACAGCAGTCTAAAGCCCAAATAAAGGTTTATTCGCTGGGAGGAAGCACATTGATTACGCCCGGAAATTGGTGTTATCAACGGATAGTAAGTACTCCCAATAATTATGAGAAAGTATACGAAATTTATTGGGATGGAAATACCAACGACCTTAATACCGCCTATAATGGTTCTTTCTACCTAAAGAATGTCAGCGACAATAACAAACAACTTACAGGTACCTTGTATCAAGATGCGGCACGCCCCACTTTCTCAAGTGATTATAGTTGTGTACGTTTCAATGAACCGACAAATACCTGGTGCTACTTTGATGTATTAGATAACACCAATTTATATGGAAAATATAATTTTACGTTCAATATATATTCTCCGGCAGGAGTCAATATTACCGGATCAGCTTCTTTTGGAAGCATTAGCTTTTCCAAAACAAAGAGCTGGAGTTCCAATTCCCCTTATGATACTTTCAAGTTCAATATCGGTGGTACTTCCTATTGCCTCGGAGGAAATGCGACTTCGATAGGAAGCATAGTATTTAGAAGTAATAGTTCGACCTATTTCCCAGATTATGAATTCAAGATGTATAATTACATGCCCATTTACAAAGGTTACTTCGCCTCATCCAAGGATAACAAGACGAACAGGTTCTGGGTATTTCTGGAGACGACCGGCAAAACATTCGACCAAATTAAAGACAGCGATATGCAGTCTGCCTATAGCGGTTGGCGTCTGCCTTCAAAAGAAGAGTGGATGTCATTTATAGGGAAGACTATTCCCGCTGATGATAGTTGGAACGCTTTCCCCTCAAATCCAAGCAATCTTTTTACCACCCTCATACCGAGTGACCACTGGGTAAAGTGTGCTACGAATAACCCGAATTACAGATTGGATTTTGATAGGCCTAATAATAGATGGGGTATAGATATAAATGATTATGACTCTGCTCGAGAGCGCCGTATATATCTCATATCAAAATAACCTGTGTTAATGGATCTGCGATTTCCCGTTCAAGCGAATTTGTGATCCGTTGATATCAGTTATAAGGATTTAGAATCCTTCGTTCTTTGACATGTTGGAATGATTTTTAATTCAAGCTTCGCAAGTAGCCTAAAAGCCTTTCGGGCTACTTGCGAAGCCTGAATTTTAGTAAGTACAAATTATATAGATTGGTCTATCTTCATAGTATCAACTAATAATGAAGTGGTACTTATATGCTGTACCATCTTTTTTCCCCTTTTCTTTGTTACTTCTTCAATAATCAGTTACTTTTGTTCTATTCTTTTCAGAATGACTCATAAAATACATATCCTCATGGAAGAAAATATAAAAAGAATCCCTTATGGTGTCTCCAACTTTGTCTCAGTAGTGGAGCAAAACCAGTATTACGTAGACAAGACCATGTACCTGCCCCTGCTCGAAGAACAACCGGTGAGTTTGTTCTTTATCCGTCCCCGGCGCTTCGGCAAAAGTATCTTCCTGAGCATGCTGCGGGCCTACTACGATATCGCTCAGAAGCCTAAGTTCGAGGCACGGTTCGGTAATCTGTGGATAGGCAGCCATCCCACGCCCCTGCAAGGCGTTTACCAAGTGTTGCATCTCGACTTTTCCCTCGCCACCGATGGCATCAGTCCGCTTGCCGAAAGTTTTGACGAATATTGCGGCATGGAGATGGATGTGTTCGCCCGGAAATACGAATCCTATTACTATCCCGGCTTCGTGCAGGATATCAAAGAGAAGGGCAGCTTTGTCGCTAAGCTCAATTTCTTGAGAACTCTGGCCCAAGAGTACGGTGCCCGTCTGTATCTCATTATTGACGAGTACGACAACTTCACTAACGTGGTGCTCAACGAACTTGGCGATGAGGTCTACCACTCCCTCACTCATGCCAGCGGCTTCTACCGCGAGGTGTTCAAGAAGTTTAAAGGTATGTTTGAGCGCATCTTCATGACCGGCGTCAGCCCCGTCACACTTGATGACCTCACCAGCGGATTCAACATCGGCTGGAACCTCAGCGTCAAACCGGAGTTCAATCAAATGTTGGGATTCAGCGAAGAAGACGTGCGCCAAATGTTGCAGTACTATAAGGATGCCGGACGGCACAATGGCGACGTCGAAGCGATGATTGCCGACATGAAGCCTTGGTACGACAACTATTGCTTTGCCAAAGACAGTTTGGACAGCGACCCCAAGATGTTCAACTGCGACATGGTGCTCTACTACCTGCGCAACTACATTGATGGGGGCAAAGCGCCCGAACAGATGATTGATCCCAACACCCGCACGGATTACAACAAGATGAAGAAGCTCATCCAACTGGACCGCCTGGACGGCGACCGTAAGGGCGTGCTGCGCCGCATCACCGAGGAGGGACGGATTGTAGCGGATTTGGTGACCTCCTTTCCCGCCCGTGACATCATCAAGCCGGAGATATTTCCCAGCCTGCTCTTTTACTACGGTATGCTTACCATCGTGGGTACGGACGGGCAACGTCCGGTACTGGGCATCCCCAACAACAACGTGCGCAAGCAGTACTATGACTTTATGCTTGAAGAGTATCAGGAGAAGCACAGCATCAACCTCGAACGTCTTATGGACCAGTTTGATGCCATGGCCTACAAAGGCGAGTGGAGTTCCGGTCTTGAATTCATTGCCCGGGCCTATAAGGAAAATTCCGCCGTGCGCAGCGCCATCGAGGGTGAACGCAACCTGCAAGGGTTCTTCACCGCCTACCTCAGCATCTGCAACTACTATCTGGTTGCCCCTGAAATGGAACTTAACCACGGTTTCTGCGACCTCTTCCTGATGGCAAACCTTACCCATTACGCCGTTGCCCACAGCTACATCATCGAATTGAAGTACCTGGCTGTGAAGGACTCTGATTCCAAGGCCGAAGCCCAGTGGCAAGATGCCGTAAACCAGATACGCCTCTACGCTGCCGCCCCACGTGTGGAGCGACTGCGACAGGGCACACAGCTCCATTGCATCATCATGCAGTTCCGAGGGTGCGAACTGGAGAGAGCGGAGGAAGTACAGGTGTAAAACAAGGAATTAACCTAAGTATAATCAGGTAAAATGAGAGATGTATAACATCACACACTAACGCCTGACTTTTAAGCGTTACCCCATATTTAAGAATCATTCCAACATGTCAAACGAGCTTTCGTTCTTTGACATGTTGGAATGATTTTTTTGTGAAACTCCCTCCCGGCTTTTCTCCAAGAAACTCATTCCTCATGCCATAATTATTCGAATTATTAACAACGGCAAGACTCCGGTTTTACCGATAGTATTCATTATAAATATTTATAAATTATGGCAAACGAAATCAAGTATCAAATCAACGGCCAACTGGCGGACAACACCGTGACCGTGGACAACAAGGAGGACATGATCCTCGTCCCCGTATCCATCGGCAGTGCGGACGAAAACCGCATCATCGCCGAACTGAAAGCGGAGGACTCCGGTCTGCGTGAAGAAACCATCCGCCACGTCTTCGACCTGCAAAAACGGGTCATCAAACGCATGCTGATGACCGGCATGAGTGTGAACACGGGATTGTATTACGCCTCGGTCGCTTTCCGCGGCGTCATAGAAAACTCCACCTGGAATCCGGCAAAGAACTCCATCGTGGTGAACTTCAACGTAGGCGCCGACCTGCGGGAAGCCATCAAGGCAACCACAGTGGGCATCATCGGCGAGAAAGGAAGTGCCATGTACATCGGCGGCGTGCAGGATGCCTCCACCCGTGCACAGGATGCTTCGGCCACGGCAGGACGCGCCTTCACCCTTACAGGCGGCAAGCTGAAAGTAGTGGGAACCGACCCGTCAGTGGGTATCACCCTGAAAAGCAGTTCAGGAAAGGAAACCAAAGTAGCCGAAGACCTTTGGGTGACAAACGATCCCTCGAAACTGACGTTCATCATCCCTGCCGATTTGGCGGACGGGACGTATGAACTCAAAGTAACCACACAATTCGGCAGCAACAGCAAGACCATGCTGAAAGTGCCGCGCAGCGTGATGAAAACCATCTATATAGGCACGGCACCTTCGGGCGGAGGCAGCAGTAGCGGCGGAGATGGCGGCTTGGATGAAAACCCGTTAGGATAGTCCGGCAGCAGCCCTACTGCTACGGCAGGCGTAGGTGGCCACCTACGGATGGCATAGACGACCGTCTACTACCGGCGTAGCTGACCGTCTACGCCACACGTAGCAGTACGGCCCAGGAAATGCCTCACAATAAGATTATTAACTTTCAAAAACAGTATAGACAAATGATGAAAACGAAAAACATGCTTTGGATGTCGGCTCTGCTGGCCCTGCTTGCAGGATGCAGCCAGGGGGAGCTTGGCACCGACGACGCTCCGGGAAAAGGAGTAGGCAAAGAGATCCGTCTCGTATTTAGTGGCGGAGGAGAGTCGCAGGAATACACCCGCGCCATCGCTTCCGAAAGTGAGAACCAGATTGACAACCTGGACATCTATGTATTTGCAGCCACCGCCGACGGCGGAGACTACCAGTATCTGGAAACGTGGAAAGCCGCCGCACAGGACGACACCGCAGCGAAAACCTTCAAACTGAGCGGTGCCGGAACCGCCCGCAAGGCCTCCATCTTCCCGACGGAGCTGAAGGGCATCCCCAACCTGAAACTGTATTGCGTGGCCAACAGCACCACGCTCTACAAATCCGACGGAGACCCGATAGACCCTCTGGTAGCGGTGAAAACCAACGCCGCCACCGGAGCCATAGAAACCGACGGCACGAAAGCCACGGACTTTGAGAAGTACTGTACCGCCAAACTGGAACCGACAGGCACCGCCCTGGGCACTCCATTAGTAATGACCGGAAGCGGCACAACGAAGATACTGGGCAATATCGCCACGGTGAACATCGAACTGAAACGCCGCGTGAGCCGCTTCGACATCGACAATGAATCCGCCAAGACGGGACTGATCATTGAAAGCGTCGCGCTGGGAAACGGACGCAACCAGGCTACCGTGATGCCGGGAACGCTGACCACACTGGATGATGCCGGTCGTACTGCCAGTCTCATTAAGTACCCCGTAACCGAAGGCAGCTATCTGATGCTGCCCAAAGCCAATCAGGGAGTGACGGAGAGCGCCCTCTACACCTATCCTTTGAAAGACACGGACGAGGCGTTCCTCATCATCAAAGGCAAATACCAGAACCCGATGCAGAAAGACCCTGTGCCCGTGGAATACCATCTCGACATACAGCGTGCTCCCGATACTGGCGGAGCAGCCGCTTTCATAGACGTAGTGGCCAACACCCGCTACACCCTGCACATCAAGGAAGTGATGGAAGCCACCATCACCGCCTTCTTTGAAATTGTGGACTGGACCAGTGGCGGCGGAGTCATCGTCAAGCCCGACAATGCCGCGCCCGTAGTGACCGCCCTGAATGTGGAAGGAACCGATGCGGACGTCGCCACCAAAGAAATCAGTGTGACAGCCGACGGTACGGAGAAAGTCATCACACTGACCGCTACGGCCAGCGGCAAGGTACAGCCGAAGTTCAGCACCACAACGGGATGGGACATTGATTGGCTGAAACATGACGATGCCAGTTACAAGTCGGAAGTCGTGGACGGAGTGACCACCACTACCATGACCTTCAAATACACGCTGACTGCCGCCACTCCTTATGTTCCCGTCACACTGACCCTGGCCAATGAATCGGCTTCACAGGATGAATCGGTTTACACTACGCTGGCCATTGTGCCGCCCGCCACGGCACCGGTACTGGATTTTGCCACACCGGATGCGGATACGGGGAACTTCAACTTATACGATCAGGCGAATGGTAAACTCACGATGTATAAAACGAGCAAGAGCAGCATCACACTCGGGGCAAGCTGTCCGTTCGGAACGAAATTAGTATTGAATAATCAGCTTCCCTGGCTGGAAGTTTCGAAGAGCAAATCAGGCCCTGCGCCAAGCACGACGGGTACTCCCGCCACTGATGTTTCTGTTTCTACTCCGGTGGAAGAGTACTACACGCTTATGCTGAAAGACGTGACGGCAACCAGCGATGTAAACAGCAAGTTCGAGATTATCAATCTGGGAGATGCAACTCAGACACTGGAATTGACGGTGGAATTGCTCGATCCTGCCATTATAACGATTGAACTGACGGGGACAACAGGCGGAGCCGCTTACAATAACTATAAGATTACCGATGTGCCCCGCACTGACGGAAGCACCGTTGAGGTGAAAATTACTTCTCCGCAAGGCGTGACGGCAAGCACGCTGTCGTCCTGGTTCACCATTGCCGAGACCACTGCCTTTGCAAGAACCGCTCCGACGGATGCTACCGGCAGCCAGACATTCACCCTGACCGTGAAGGATGCCGTTACCGACTTCACAGCCGCGCCGATTGTGCTGAAAAACAATATCTCGGGCATGGAAGACGTGACAGTGCTGGTGAGTGCGGCGGCCGTGGCTCCTTAAACCGTAATATAAATCCTGCGAGCAGCCTGTATGTTAATGAACTATCCCAATTCTCCTCCTCCGGCGGAGGAGGAGAATTGAGATACTCGGTTAATTAAAACAGATACTCTTATTAATCAGGACGATATGAATAACTTGCGAAATATCAGTAAATAAGTAAGTAACTAATAACAATAATATTAAGATTATGATTAAAAATAGAAAACAGTTTTCCGCATGGGTGATAGGCCTGCTTGCCCTGTCCCTTGCGGGTTGCAGCGAAGCGGAAGTGCCGTCGGCGACTACTCCCGGTGATGATCCGCTGGTCAATGACCCGACGCGCCGCGAAATCATCCTCGGCTTTCAGAACAAGCTGAACATAAAGACGGCAGGCACTACCCGCGCCGATGCTCCCATCGCCACGACCGAAGAGAATGAAATCACTTCACTGGATATTTATGTGTTCTCTTCGGACAAGGAAGAAGGGCCATATACTTATCAGGAACGGTTCTGTTACCGTTCGGACGGCTCTACGATACCTAACGCTACGAAAATTATATTGACCGTGGAGGGTGACAACGTAGCACTCGCCACCCTGCGCCCCAAGAAAGGCCTGTTCACCAAATTCTACTGCATTGCCAATCAGCCGAAATTGCTGAAAGCCGGAGCGGAATACACCAATTTCGTAGCGCTGGAACAGAGTTCACCGGGTGCGGACTATAACATTGTGACCAAAGCGGGGATTCCCACCGAAACGGATTTTCTCACCTTTACCACTCCGTTGCTGGACCCCACCGAGGATACGGACATCTTGCTGACACCCCTGCCGATGGTAGGTTCCTACAGCCCTGCGCTCGACCTGCGGGATATCAGTATGGGCTCCCGTACCCGCATCAATATGACGCTGTCGCGTATCGTCTCCCGTTTCGATATCATCAATGACGAGAAATTGTCACATCTCACCATCACCGGCGTATCGATGGGGCACGGTCGCAAAGGCGTTACCTTCTTTCCGGTGGTTCCCGTGGAAGATGCCGATCCGGACAAGACGCTTATCACCTACCCCGACCGTGACTTTGACGGCGCCAATGCCAATAAGGGAACACAGACAGGGGCTTTCTACAGCTATCCCAGTCCGATTGCCGACAAGGGGTATCTGATTATCAAGGGAAAGTATGCGCTGAACCAGACGGATATACCGCAGGAGGTGAGTTACATGGTAGAGTTTGAGCAGTCGGTAGCGGGCACGGGCGGTTACATCGAGGTAAAGCCCAACCACCGCTACACGGTGCGCATCACAGACGCCGACCCGTTCAAGCTGGATGTGAACATCACCGTTTCGGACTGGACGGATGGCGGGGACTTTGAGTATCAGCCGGAAAATGAGCTGGCTATCGGAACACTGACAGGAGCTGGAGCAACCACTATTGCGGGTAACAATACAGCCACCGTCTCCCCGGATGAGACTGAATATTTCAGTATTCCTTTCACCAGCAATTCGGAAGCGGAATGCAGCATTGTCTATACAAGTTCCGCGGGTGGCAGTGCCGAGTGGCTGAAGACGGAAATCACACCGGTAACCCGTGCCGGATCGGCATCTTATACTTGTAAAGTGTCAAAAGCCGATGGATATTCTGGGAATCTTTTCCCGAAAGCCATCATCTTATTGCGCAGCAAGGCAGGGCGCGAAGAAAGCCAGATTGCAGTGAAAGCCGATGTAGGAGTGCCGGGAATTGCTGCGGCAACGGGCACGCCGTCGGAACCGGATGCGGCAAATACCTACACTGCCGGAGGTGAATCACCGGATGTGATCACAGGGACACTCAGCATGCAGAAACAGGCCAATACCGGAGTTACCTCGTCCATGAAACTTACTGTGACTGCCAAAGGCGGTAGCCGGATTGTCGGTTTGCCTGCCTGGCTGAAAGCGGATAAGACGGAAGGACATAGCACCGAGGCTATAGACTATACCTTGACGCTGGATCAAAATGCAAAGGATTTCCCCACAGGATCGTTCCCGGCAAATGCGGCGGCAACCTTTGAGATACAGAATCTGTCGGATGCGGCAAAGAAGGTGACTGTAACGGTAGATGTGACGGAAGCACCGACAGCGCCATAAAGGGAAAATGGACAAGGAGCGACGAAACGTTGCATAAGGAAAAACTTCTAGGAAGAAGGAATCATAAAAAAAACTTCTGAGAAGAAAAAATGAGCGGATGTGCCAGATTTATTTTCGGCACATCCGCTTCGCTTGATATACGGAAAATTTTTATCGAAGTTTTGATAAATCTATTTCCGCATATTTAACTCGCTGCCTTCTCCATGTATAAACAGCATGCAGCCTACCATCTTTTCCCTGAATAATACTTGGATAGGAATATTGACTGATAGGGCTGTCTTCCAATGTAAGCACAGGTTGCCAATTTATACCATCTTCTGAAATGGCTACACAGAGAGGAGTTCGAGGTCCTTTGGGAGTGCCGGGTAGTGTCGAGAAATTATTGTAGATGAGTACATGGCGACCGTCCTGTAATGTTAAGGCATCCGTTCCCGAATTATTATTCGGAACATCCAGAAGTGTTACTTTGCTCCAGGTATCGCCATTATCATTGCTCCAGGCTGTGGCAATCCGGGCATTGCGTGTGCGGCACAATACTTGTAATCTTCCGTCTTTGTGCATCAGTATACTGGGCTGTATCGCATATATTGGTTTTGGACCTTCACCTTTGACGGCTTCGCCACCTTCGTGATCATCTACGTTGACACCTCCTTTTTTACGGTGCTGAGTAAGTACGGAAAGCTCCGCAGCCAGTGATTCTGTTGTCTTCCAGGTCTTGCCGTTGTCATCGGAAATTTCGAAATGAATGCGCCATCCCTTGCCACCTTCTCTGCTGGAAGGACAGATGATACGACCATTAATGTACTCCGGTTTATTCTTGATAGGACCGAGGAATCCTTCCGGCAACGGTTCACGTTTACTCCAGGTCTTTCCTCCGTCGCGAGAGCGCACGAGCCAGCCCGTCCAGTCGCCTACGTTCAAGCCTATTTTATAGAAGAGAATCAGATCACCTCCCGGAATCTGGAAAAGTACCGGGTTCCAGCAAGCTTTCCGGCGGGCAACCAGTTTTCCCCGGGCATTTGTCACAGGAGTACAAGTGGAATCAATGCCTGCCAAGGTTGCCTGCGCATCTTTTATTGAAAATACGCCGTCGGCAGCGAGTTGTGGAGAAGTCCATTCTTTGGCACCTTTCGGCTTGCGACACACCCAGATGCAACAATCCGGATTGCGCTCTTTGGTACCGCCGAAAAACGAAGCGACAAGATCCCCGTTTTTCAATTCTACGATGGTGGCTCCATGACATTCCGGGAAGGAGGCTTTCTCATATAGGAACTCGTCACTCAGGATAGCTACATTCCGGGTAGGGATATCTACACTGAAGTGATGCTTGCCCGAACCTACCATTTCTTTCCGCCCGCCGGGAAGATATACTTCGCCTGTAGTGTTGGCGGGGAGTTCAATGTCCCATTCCAGATGTGTCGGGGTCTTTTTCCACCGGCTGGTTATTTTTCCGTAGATGCTTGTGTAGGAGGCATCTACATTGCTTAGTTCCTGAATGTCAAAGGCAGGCTGGAAGATGATATATTTATAGCCGGGCTTCCAACGGTCGGCACGGATGCCTGCCAGATTGTTGAAGCACCAGGGAAGCAGGTCGCCTAAGAGCATGACGTGATTTCCACTGTTCATTCCGGGATTTGCTTTGTCGCCATTCCAGAGTTCCCAGATGGTGGTGGCGCCTTGCGCGGCCATATATCCCCACGAAGGATAAGTCTTATTAGTGGCCAGAAGATAGGCGACATCGGCATGACCACGGCGGCTTAGTTCGCGTAGCAGCCATTGTGTACCGATGACTCCGGTGCTGATATGTCCTTTATTGGTAGTGATAATGGTAGCCACGGTATTCTTGGCAACTTCGTCCATGTACTGTTTGGGGACAAGTCCGAAAGCAAGCGGCAGAATATTGGCGGTAACCGTGTTGTTACCGTAGAAGATGCTGTCCGGATATAAAGTATGTCCGGGTACGGGGGAAGTACCTTCCTTCACATGAAGGAAACGTGCGTTGAAGGCATCTTTTATCCGGCCTTCCAGTGCTCCCCATTCTTCGGCTTCGGCGGTTAGACCTTGCAGGCTTGCAAAACGATGCATCAGTTGCAGGACTTTCAGATAGTAGGCAGTAGCTATAAGCGCACCATCCGTTTTGCGGGCAGGGTCATTGCTATGAATCATTTCCAAAGATTCGGGAGGTACGCACCAGTCACCGTATTTGTCTTTGGTAATAATGAATTCCTTGGTCAGGTAATACTCGCGGATATGAGATACCCATTTCTTTAAAGCCGGGTAATTCTCTTCGATTGCGCGCCGGTCACCGTAGTTGGTGAAAAGCATGTCGCATACCAGGAGAAGGGTAGCCGGCCAAGTGACATTATCCGAATAGTAATTCCAGTAGGCCGGAGCTACATCCGGGATGCAGCCGTCCTCACGCTGTGCTTCACGAATATCACGTGTCCATTTGTTGTATAGGGCATGATTGTTGAAAAAGAGGCTTTCGCCCCAGGAACCCATCGCGTGGTCTCCCAACCAAGGTTGGCGTTCGTTGCGTTGCGGGCAGTCGACGGGCATACCTTTGTAGTTACTGCGGATACCCCAAAAAGCATTGTGCAATACCTGATTGAGTGTTTCATCTGAGCAGGTGAAGGTCCCGGTATGAGCCATTTCGTCATCTACTACTTCAGCTGTAAAATCTTCGGTCTTGGCATTGGGATAACCGCTGATTTCCACATAGCGGAAACCGTGGTATACAAAGCGGGGAGCCCAGGTGGTATCTTGTGGTTCACGTCCGCTGACAACATATATATCCGTGCAATGTGCGTCGCGCAGATTCTTCGTAAAAATTTCGCCATCCGCTTGCAAGCGCTCGGCAAAGCGGAGACGGATACTATCTCCTGCCTGGCCTTTGATACGAATACGTAGCCATCCTGCCATATTCTGACCGATGTCCAAAATGTGTTTGTCTCCCTGTTTTCGGATAGAAACAGGCTTCAGGCTTTCCGTTACTTTCATGCCCGGCATCATTTGCGCACGCAAGGTTCCTGAGGGAATACTGACGCGCCCGGCGGGTATCCAATTCGTATCATCATAGCCTGTCCGATTCCAGTCTCCTAATTCCTTGCGTGCATCGTATTCTTCGCCATCGTACTCATTATTACTGCGGATAGGGCCTTCGGTGGTTAGTTTCCAGGAAATGTCCGAGGCGATTGTCTGTCTGCTGCCGTCCGTATATTCAATAATCAGATTCAGACGTAGTTTGGGATAGCCAAAAGTAGGTATCTTGTAGGGTTTGTAATTCTGGCGCATGGTGTAGAAGCGCCCGTTGCCGAGGATGACACCGATGGCATTTTCTTTTTGGAGTTGGGGGGTGACGTCATACGTGTTGTACAGGATAGTTTTCCGGTAATCGGTAGGGGCAGGTGCCAGGACTTGTTCACCGATGCGCTGACCGTTGATAAAGAGTTCGTAAAGTCCCATACCAGCAATGTGTACTGTGGCTCGTTTCACTTCTTTGGTCAGTGCAAACTCTTTGCGGAGGTAGCGGGCGGCAAGGCGGCTCCATTGTGTCTCGCTGTCACCGGGGGCGGGGCGGTCCAGGCCGATCCACTGCCCTTGCCAGTCTGCTTCATTCAGTAATCCCATACTCCAGGAGGCGGGTTCGCTCCAGTCGGTTTCATTAGTATGGGTATAGACTTTTACTTTCCAGTAGTAAGGGGTGTTACGCTTCAACGTTTCACCTTGATAAGTGATCCATTGGGAAGCGTCTGTTTTCACCTTGCCCGAATCCCAGCAGTCTCCTTTGCCTTGTGCCAGGAGTTCAGGGGAGGAGGCTACAAGAATATGATAGGCGGTCTGCATTACATTTTGTTCGTCCGATTCGATCCGCCAGCCTAGACGGGGGTGGCGGATATCGATTCCCAGTGGATTCTTCAATTGCTCTGTTCGCAGGTCGGTGACGCGCAAGGCTGCGTGTGCCGTACCAGCGAGGATGAGGAGGTAAAGTAGGGATATTGATATCTTCTTATTCATATTGATTACGTTATGATATTGAGTGATAGTTCAAGATTACTTTTATAAATGATAATTTGTAAACCTGTTATAAAGATTAGGCGCGGATTACACGGATTACGCGGATTAAAGGCTGCGCTATTACATCGATTCATCAAAAAATCCGTGTAATCCGCGTAATCCGCGCCTAAAATTATCATTTAATCAAAGCTATACCAAGGAGTATCAAGGTTTATTCTTATTTCTAAGAATCACCGTCTTATCTCCCCCACCGGTCACAGCATTGGTAAACACGAGCGTAATGTCATCCGTTTTAGATCCATCAGACAATTCGAGCGTATATACCGCCGCCGTTCCGGCAGCAACCGTATCACCTCCGGCATTACCGGCATTCGCTGCCAGGAACTGATTTGCCATTGCCGTCGTAAAATCAACACTCGCACCGCCCGGAGCAGTTACGGTAAAGACGAAAGGTGTAGTGCTTATATTGTCCACATCTACTGTATAGACAATACTTTCGCCCTCAGCACTTTCCGTTACATTTCCCGATGCAGCATCCGTCAATGCCACCGTGATAGCCGGATCTTTCCAAGTGATCGTCAGTGTAGCCGTACGGTTTTCATCCACGCTATTCTTGGCAGTCACCACAGTAGTCGCATCAGTCAATTGACTGGCATCAGACACCTTAACAGTATACTCATCCGTAGCCCCTATCTTTTCAATAGCCAATCCTGTAACCGCCTCAAACGTAGCCGCCTCGCCACAAGTCATCTTTACAGTGATCTGGCTGTTTGCTACTTTATACATCGTGATAGTGGCAGCCGCAGCATCCGAAAAGTCTTTATCCAGCCCTTTATTGAATGTACTCCAACTTGCTTCAGTAGTACCCGCACTGAGTCTGGGTTTACCGGCTTCCTTATGTAGTTTCACATCTGTCTCTTATACACATCTGACGCTGCCGACGAACTCTAGGGTG
>ENA-UAKZ01000107-UAKZ01000107.1-human-gut-metagenome-genome-assembly--contig:-NODE-107-length-32807-cov-5.568668_pt1 | contig 32807 bp, 28 predicted proteins | sample MGYA00243693_ERZ654454 | MGnify/ENA primary metagenome ERZ654454 (study PRJEB26926, sample SAMN06164508) | human gut metagenome | biome: ENVO:00009003; feature: ENVO:2100002; material: ENVO:00002003... | reverse complement strand
TGTCAGAGTGGAAGAGAAGAAAAAGAGTAATGCGGGCAAAAACGCAGACAAAAAAAGCAAACCTACCGGTAAAGCTGCAGAAGAAAAGGTAGAAGATGTAGCTGTTGAATCCACTGAAGAGACAGAAGTTGAGACAAAAGAGGTTTCAGAAAAGGGAGAAACCGGTAAGAAGCCGGAAAAGGGCAAAAAAGGAAATCGGAGAAGCGGCGGTAATAACAAAGCTTTGGAGATGGAATTAGCGAAACAGAAGGAACTGACAGAGGAAGCAAATGATAAATACAAAAGGCTGCTTGCGGAATTTGAGAATGCCAGAAACCGTAACGAGAAGGAATCCAAAAGAATGTATGACATCGGAGCAAAGGAAGTACTAGAAAAGCTGCTGCCGGTGGTGGATAATTTTGAGAGAGCGTTACAGGCAATTCCAGAAGAGGATAAAGAACGGGCGTTTGAACAAGGCGTGGATAAGATATACAAGCAGATGATTGTAACCTTAGAGGAAATTGGCGTGGTTCCAATGAATGCGGAGGGAACAGAATTTAATCCCGATTTGCACAATGCAGTAATGCATGTGGAGGATGAAGCCTTTGGCGAGAATATAGTAACGGAGGAGTTGCAAAAGGGTTACATGTATAAGGAAGATGTGCTTCGTCACAGTATGGTTAAGGTAGCAAACTAAACACAATGTGTTTGGATTTTCTTAAAAACAAATAAGAAACATATAGAATTTAGGAGGACAAAATCATGGGAAAAATTATTGGTATTGACTTAGGTACAACAAATTCATGCGTGGCTGTTATGGAAGGTGGTAAGCCTGTTGTTATTAATAATGCGGAAGGCGCAAGAACAACACCATCTGTTGTGGCATTCACAAAGACAGGAGAGAGAGTTGTGGGTGAGCCAGCAAAGCGTCAGGCTGTAACCAATGCAGATAAAACCATTTCTTCTATAAAGAGACATATGGGTTCCGATTATAAGGTAACAATTGATGACAAGAAGTATTCACCACAGGAGATTTCCGCTATGGTGCTTCAGAAATTGAAGGCAGATGCAGAAAGCTATCTGGGAGAAAAGGTTACAGAGGCTGTTATCACAGTTCCTGCATACTTTTCTGATTCTCAGAGACAGGCAACCAAGGATGCCGGACGTATCGCCGGTATGGATGTAAAGCGTATTATCAACGAGCCTACCGCAGCAGCATTGTCCTATGGTCTGGATAACGAAAATGAGCAGAAAATCATGGTGTACGACTTAGGTGGTGGTACATTTGATGTATCTATTATTGAGATTGGCGATGGTGTCATTGAGGTATTGGCAACAGCCGGTGATAATAAGCTTGGCGGTGACGATTTTGATAATGTAATTACAGATTATATGTTAAATGAGTTTAAGAAGCAGGAAGGTGTTGACTTATCTACAGATAAGATGGCAATGCAGAGATTAAAGGAGGCTGCTGAGAAGGCGAAGAAAGAGCTTTCATCTTCTACTACAACCAACATCAACCTTCCGTTTATTACTGCAACAGCTGAGGGCCCGAAGCATTTTGATATGAACCTGACCAGAGCGAAATTTGATGAGTTAACCGCTCATCTGGTAGAGAGAACTGCAACCCCGGTTCAGACAGCATTAAAGGATGCCGGATTGACTGCTTCCGAGCTTGACAAGGTATTATTGGTTGGTGGTTCAACCCGTATCATCGCTGTACAGGATAAGGTAAAACAGCTGACAGGCAAGGAGCCATTTAAGGGAATTAATCCGGATGAGTGCGTAGCAATCGGAGCTTCCGTACAGGGTGGTAAGCTGGCAGGTGATGCTGGTGCCGGTGAAATTTTACTGCTTGATGTTACTCCACTTTCTCTTTCTATTGAGACCATGGGTGGTGTTGCAACAAGATTGATTGAGAGAAATACAACCATTCCTACCAAGAAAAGCCAGATTTTCTCTACTGCACAGGATAACCAGGATGCAGTGGATATCAACATCTGTCAGGGTGAGAGACAGTTTGCAAGAGATAACAAGTCGTTAGGACGTTTCCGTCTGGATGGTATTGCTCCTGCAAGACGTGGTGTGCCTCAGATTGAGGTTACCTTCGATATTGATGCAAACGGTATTGTAAATGTATCTGCTAAGGATTTGGGAACAGGAAGAGAACAGCATATCACAATTACTGCCGGTTCCAACATGTCTGATGAGGATATCGAAAAGGCGGTTAAGGAAGCAGCTGAGTATGAAGCACAGGATAAGAAGAGAAAGGATGCTATTGAGGCGAGAAATGATGCAGATGCAATGGTATTCCAGACAGAGAAGGCATTACAGGATGTGGGAGATAAATTACCTGCCGAGGATAAGACGAAGGTTGAGGCAGACCTTGCAGCCTTAAAGAGCCTGGTAGAGAGCACAGACCCTGAGAACATGAGTGATTATGATGTAGAGCAGTTAAAGAATGCAAAAGAGACATTGATGACCAGTGCACAGAATCTGTTTGCCAAGTTATACGAGCAGAATGGTCCTGGCGCCAATGCCGGAACCGGAGCTACTGGTCCGGCTGATTATTCAGAGGGTGATGTGGTAGATGGCGATTATACAGAGATTTAAGATTTAATGGGTGATGGAAAATGGCAGATACAAAGAGAGATTATTATGAGGTTCTTGGTGTTTCCAAGACAGCAACGGAGGCAGAACTGAAAAAGGCGTACAGACAGGTTGCAAAGAAATACCATCCCGATATGAATCCTGGTGATGCCGAGGCGGAGGCAAAGTTCAAAGAGGCTTCGGAGGCTTATAAGATTTTAAGTGACCCGGATACCAGGGCAAAGTATGACCAGTTCGGTCATGCTGCATTTGACCCGAATGGTGGAATGGGTGGTGCAGGCTTTGGTGGATTCGATTTCGGCGACATGGGAGACATCTTTGGTGATATTTTTGGTGATATGTTTGGTGGAACGAGAACCCGGCAGTCAAATGGTCCGATGAAGGGCGCCAATATTAAAACCAGTGTCCGTGTGAAATTTGATGAAGCGGTGTTTGGCTGTCAAAAGGAATTAGAACTGCCGCTTAAGGATGAATGTGTCGTCTGTCATGGTACCGGCGCCCAGCCAGGGCATACACCGGAGACCTGTACAAAATGTAACGGTAAAGGTCAGGTGGTATTTACACAGCAGTCGTTGTTTGGCGTTGTCCGCAATGTGCAGACCTGTCCGGATTGTAGCGGAACCGGTAAGGTGATTCGGTATAAATGTACCCAGTGTTCTGGTACGGGTTATGTAAAGAGCAAGAAAAAAATCCAGGTGGTTGTACCGGCCGGTATTGACAATGGACAGAGCATCCGTATCCGTGAAAAAGGTGAGCCGGGAGTAAATGGCGGAGGAAGAGGTGATTTGCTGGTTACTGTGCTGGTAGACCGGCATCCGCAGTTCCAGCGTCAGGAATACGACCTGTTTTCAACGGAGCCGATTACCTTTACCCAGGCAGCCCTGGGCGGCAGCATTACCATCAATACCATTGACGGCCCGATGGATTATGAGATTAAAGCCGGTACACAGACGGATACAAAAATTAAATTAAAGGGCAAGGGTGTTCCTACCCTGCGCAACAAGAGTGTCCGTGGTGACCATTACGTGACCCTGGTAGTCCAGGTTCCAGATAAACTGACGGAAGAGCAGAAGACTATACTGAACAATTTTGATGAAGCGACAGGCTCTACTGCGAGAAGGTCGACAGATTCTTCAGGTGATTTCAGCTTTGGCGGTCATAAGAAAAAAGGCTTTGGAAAGAAGAAATAAAAGATATGCAAAAAGACATCCCTGCAGCAGATATGAAAATTGCATGGGATGTTTTTTTATGCTATAATTCTTTTGTTTAACAAGCAGGGATAGAAAAGGATAATTGGAATTATGAAATGGAAAAAGGTTACAATCGAGACAACAACAGAGGCAACGGATATGTTAAGTTTCCTTTTAAATGAATATGGTGTGGAGGGAATCGAGGTAGAGGATAACATTCCTCTGTCAGAATCAGACAGGCAGGCAATGTTCATTGATATCCTGCCGGATTTACCGCCGGATGACGGCACAGCCCGTATCTCCTGTTATGTGGATGATACAATGGATGTGGAGGAGTTATGCCGTTATATTACCGGACAGCTTAAGGAAATGTCATCTTATATGGAGGTGGGTTCCGGAAAGCTGTCCATCGGGGAAACGGAGGATAAGGATTGGATAAATAACTGGAAGGAGTTTTTTCATCCCTTCCGGCTGGAGGAAAATATTTTAATCCAGCCTACCTGGATAGAAGAAACAGATGTAAGGAAAGAAGATATAGTGGTGTATATTGACCCGGGAACCTCCTTCGGGACGGGCTCCCATGAGACCACAAAGCTTTGCATATCCAATCTTAAAAAATATATCCACCCCGATGGTACAACGGAAGTGCTGGATGCCGGCTGCGGTAGTGGAATCCTCAGCATTATTGCAATGAAGCTTGGTGCCAGAAGGGTTTTTGCTATGGATATTGATGAGCTGGCAGTAAAGGCAAGCAAAGAAAACCTGGAGCTTAACCATATACCGGAGTTAAGTTATACTGTCGTAAAAGGGGATGTGATTGGAGATAAGGAATTTGCTGCAAATGCTGCCGAAATTGGGCAGTATGATATTGTGGTTGCAAATATTCTGGCAGATGTTATAATTCCGTTATCAGCGGTAATCCGGCCGTTTATGAAGGAAAACGGAGTCTTTATCACATCGGGAATTATCAACACAAAAGAGGAAGCAGTAAAGACGGCATTGCTTAAAAACGGATTTCAGATTGAGGAAGTACAGCATATGGGCGAATGGGTGTCCATTGCAGCGCGATAATCGAAGAAAGGGAGAAAATGAAAGTAAAAGAGTTTGTGAAAAAGAACTGGAACTATATCATTGCATTTTTACTACCGTGGATATTGGTGGTCATTCATTCCATTGTGAGGCAGTCCTGGCTTACCGGCAATGGCAGTATTTTATCGGGTGAAGCCGGTACGGTGTATTATGAGATGTACACGGAGCTGTGGGACAAGGTGCATCAGGGAGGCTCACTGTTTTTTACATGGAATGCCGGTCTGGGAATGGATTATCTGGTGAATCTGTTTCAATACCTGATATCGCCTTTTACGCTTTTGGTACTGATTATTCCAAGGAGCAGCATTGCAAATATGCTCCAGTTTATTATGGTACTGAAATGGTCTCTCGGAGCGGTGTCCATGACCTGGTTCTTTATGCATACAAAGCATAACCGCATTGCGCATCACAAAAGGTTTATGAGCCTGGTACTGGCGGCATGCTTTTTCTTTGGAAATGCCGTGATTCAGGCACTCTCCAATGTCAGCTGGGGAGATATTATCATTTTATTCCCACTGGCATTGCTGTTGGAAGAAAAAATGGCAGAGGGAAGAGGCTTTAAACGCTTTTACGTTTGCCTTGCGGCTATGCTGCTGTGTAATTTCCGGCTGGCTGTACCGGTTTTGATTTTTCTGATTTTATGGTATATCTTGCAGTTTGATACGGAGACAAGAGCAAACAAAAAAAATGTTTTCCGGTTTGTGTACAGTATCCTGGCGGCTGCATTGACGGGAATGGCGGTGATTCTGCCATGTGCTGCTGCGACAGCGGGCAGCAGTATAGCATATGGAGAGGAAGGTGCTGCTTTCTTTGTAAAGAGTGTGCTGGTATCCGTGGCAGATTTCATCCAACGGTTATTTGTATGTGATTCCCTGAATATGGCACAGTCAGGACAGCCTATGCTTTATATATCCGTGACAGCTGTTGCCGTGGCTTTGCTGTATATTTTTATGCCTGTGAAAAAAAGGCAGAAGGGGATGTGTATCCTTTTATTGGTATTGCTGATTGCAGGACTGGCTGGCGGTGCAGGCAGTCTTCTCTGGCATGGGTATATCGGTATGGGCGTAAACCACTCGGATATTGCCTTTTTGTTATCCTTTTTAATGGTCTTTATGGCGATGGCGGTTCTGGCGGATTTAGACAAGTTAAAGATATGGAATGTGATTGTGGTACTGGCGGCTGGAATAGCCGTAATCGTATATGTATTCTTCCAAATTCAGGTCTATTTGGACTTTTATGTCTATCTGGCAACCTTTTTATTGTACTTTTTCATTTTGTTGCTTTTAGTCTTTTATTGCAGGAAAAGTATCAAATATCCAAATATGCTGATTGTATTTTCCGTGTTCTGTATTGGGGAGCTGGCGGTCAATGCCTATGTACAGATGGATGCCCACAATATGTATCCGGTGGAATCCAGTTATTATAACGGACAGAGCCAGATATTGGCAGAGCTTGCGGAGCCTGAAAAGGGAGAACGGGTTGCCAATACACAGACTACGGTGAATTATGGCATGGTGTTAAACCAGCCTTCTACATCCGCACAGCTTGTTTTTACGGATACTGCCCGGCAGGACATGTACCAGAAGCTTGGTATGACGATATCAGATGAGTATTACGCATATTTTGGAGGTTCGCCGCTTTTAAATGTGTTATGTAACGTACGCTATGGCATGAGCCAGGACGTGGTGGCATTCAGTGATGCGGAAAAGAAGGGAGAAAACAACGGATACAGCCTGTATGAAATGAACCGTCTGGCAGGGCTGGGTTATATGGTAGAGAAAGATATAACCGGATGGGATTTGAATCAGCTTTCTCCTTTTGAGGTACAGAATGCTTTTGTCAAATGTGCAACGGGGGAAGCCGGAATATTTGAGCCGGTAATGCCGGAGCTTACCTGTACATCCTTACTGGGGGGAACGAGACTGGAAGAGGAGCAGGCACATAACCACGAAGAGGGAGAGGTGCATGTGGAAGAAGAGATAAATCCGGTCACTGTGGTGGATTTTGACGAGGAACAGCAGAATTATCATTATTTCTATGAAAAAATGTATTCCGGCGATGTAGTTACAGCAAGCTTTGAAGCGGATGGCGTGACGGATTATTATGTATTTTTGAAGAGTGAGAAGGATGCGTATTCTACGGTTATGCTTGGGAATAAGGTGATTTATGAGGATGCCGTTGCCAGCAGGCAGGAGACATTCCATATCGGAGTGGTAGAAAAGGGGGAAACTATATCCATTGTAACGAATGCCCTGATTGACGATTTAGGTCATAACGTCCTTTCGTATCAGATTGCAGCGTTTAATGAGGATAATTATGCAAGGGTATATGATAAATTAAGTGAGAATTGTTATCACATAGATACTTATGAAGACAACCAGATTACCGGGACAATCCAGGCTGGCATGGACGGAATTATGATGACTTCTGTTCCGGCAGCAAAGGGATGGAGGGTATATGTGGATGATAAATTGACGGATTATGAGAACATCGGCGGAGCGTTGATTGGAATCCCACTGACGGAAGGGGAGCATAAGGTGGAATTTCGTTACGCAACACCTTATTCTGGAACAGGCGGTGTACTGTCGCTGGTGGGAATTCTCCTGTTTGCAGGATATTACATTTGGGAGAGAAAAGAGAAGACGTCAGCAGAGGAAGCGTGAAATGCATCGATTTTTTGTAAAACCAGAGCAACTGAACAAGGATGAGATTACAATTACCGGGGAAGATTATATCCATATAAAGAATGTATTGCGGATGAAGCCGGGAGAAGAGCTTTTGCTGTGTGATGAAGGCGAAAAAGAATATCTCTGCCGGATAACAGGCTATGATGAAAATAAGGGAGCCGTGGAGGTTGAGGTAACGGATATTTTCGGGAATGCAAGGGAGCTGCCGGTGGAAATTACGCTGTTTCAGGGATATCCAAAGGGGGACAAGCTGGAAACAATCGTTCAGAAAGCGGTGGAGCTTGGAGCAGCAAGGATTGTTCCCGTCATGATGAAGAGAAGTATTGTAAAGCTGGATGCCAGAAAGGCAGAGAAGAAGGTAGAGCGTTTAAACAGTATTGCCCTGAGTGCCGCCAAACAGTCTAAGCGCGGGAAAATACCGGAGGTTATGCCGGTTATGAACACGAAGGAAGCCGTTGCATATGCCCGTAATATGGAATATATTATTGTACCCTATGAGCAGGCAGAGGGTATGGCGGATTCGAGAATGGTAATAGAATGTGCCGCCAGCAAAGCGTCCGTCGCTGTTTTTATCGGTCCGGAGGGGGGCTTTGAGCCATCGGAGGTGGATATGATTGAGGCAGCCGGAGGCAGGACAATCTCTCTAGGACACCGGATATTAAGGACGGAAACGGCAGGCATGACAGTATTATCCCTTTTGATGTTCCAGATAGAACAGGACAAACCGTGAGGGCAGATGATAGAAGGATGGAAACAGCAATGGAAGTATATTTTGATAATGCAGCAACAACGAAGATGATTCCGGAAGTAAGGGAAATTATGTTAGAGACAATAGATAAGGAGTATGGAAATCCGTCTTCCATGCATTTAAAGGGTGTAGAAGCGGAAAAATACATCCGCTATGCCAGAAATGCCATCAGCAGGCAGTTAAAATGTGAGCCGAAGGAGGTTATTTTTACCTCCGGCGGCACAGAATCCAACAATTTAGCCCTGATTGGGGCGGCGCTTGCCAATAAACGGGCGGGAAACCATATCATTACCACCGGGATTGAGCATGCCTCCGTCTATAATCCGGTACTGTTCTTACAGGATATGGGCTTCCGGGTCAGCTTTTTAAGGGTGGATAATAAGGGAAAGGTTGATTTGGAGCATTTGCGGCAGGAAGTGTGTGACGATACGATTCTGGTGTCCGTCATGGCGGTGAATAATGAGATAGGGGTAATCGAGCCCATAGAGGAAATCGGCGCTGTCATAAAAGCCTATAATCGGGAAAAGCAAAAGAACGTCCTATTTCATGTGGATGCGGTACAGGCATTCGGGAAACAGCTGCTCTATCCAAAACGGATTGGCGTGGACCTGCTTTCCATCAGCGGACATAAGATTCATGGACCGAAGGGAAGTGGAGCTTTGTTTGTCGACAGCAGGGTAAAGCTGAAACCGGTTCTCTATGGAGGCGGACAGGAAAAGGGGCTGCGCTCCGGTACGGAAAATACAGCGGCAATTGCCGGAATCGGCAAGGCAGCCGAAATCATGTATGGATGTCTGGAAGAGAACCGGGGTAAAATGAATGCAGTGAAACAGGCATTGCTTACAGGTGCCACTTCCATTGACGGAGTGACGGACAATTCAGGAGAGGCGCCGCATATTGCCAGCTTAAGCTTCCGTGGTGTCCGCAGCGAGGTGCTGCTTCATGCACTGGAGGAAAAAGGGATTTATGTTTCTGCGGGTTCTGCGTGCTCCTCAAACCATCCGGCTGTCAGTGGTGTGCTGAAGGCCATAGCCTTGGATAAGGATTTGCTGGAATCTACCCTGCGCTTCAGCTTTAGTGAGTATAATACGGTGGAGGAGGCAGAATACACGGTGGAGGTATTAAAGGAATTACTGCCGGTGCTTCGCCGGTTTACGAGAAAATAGTGATAAAAACCGACAGCCCTATCAAGCGATTGGCTGGTAAGGGAAGGAGAATGGACAGATGGAATATAAGACATTTTTGATAAAATATGCGGAGATAGGAACAAAGGGGAAGAACCGGTATGTGTTTGAGGATGTTCTCTGCAAACAGATACGGGAGCATGTGGAGCATCTGGGGGATTTTTCCATACGGAGGGAATACGGAAGAATTTTTTTACAGGCAGACTCCGATTATGATTATGAGGATTTGATTAAGGAACTGCAAAAGGTATTTGGTATTGTGGGAATCTGCCCTATTGTAGTGGAAGAGTCTATGGAGTTTGAGGCGATAAAGGAAAGAGCCATTGCCTATATGAAAGAGTGCTATGGCGACAGCAGACTGACATTTAAGGTAAATACCAGAAGAGCCAACAAGGCTTTTCCTATGAAATCAATGGCACTGAACGGCGAAATCGGGCATTTTATACTGGAAAGCTGTCCCAATATGGCAGTGGATGTTCATAAACCGGAGGTTTTGTTAAATATCGAGATTCGGGACCAGGTTTATTTGTATTCCCAGACAATCAAGGGTGCTGGGGGACTTCCAGTGGGCACGAATGGAAAGGCGATGCTGCTGCTTTCCGGCGGAATTGATTCTCCGGTGGCTGGCTATATGATTTCCAAGCGCGGCGTGGAGCTGGAGGCTGTGTATTTTAATGCACCGCCTTATACTTCCGAGCGTGCAAAGCAGAAGGTAATCGACCTGGCGAGAATTGTATCCGGGTATTCGGGAAAGATACGTCTGCATATTGTGAATTTTACAGATATCCAGCTTGCCATATACGATAAATGCCCGCATGAGGAGTTAACGATTATTATGCGCCGCTATATGATGAAAATTGCGGAGGAACTGGCAAAGAAAAACGGCTGCCAGGCATTGATTACCGGTGAGAGTATAGGACAGGTGGCAAGCCAGACCATGCATAGCCTTGCCTGCACAAATGAGGTCTGTACCATGCCTGTATTCCGTCCCTGTATTGGAATGGACAAGCAGGAAATCATCGATATTTCTGAGAAAATTGACACATATGAGACATCCATTCTCCCCTTTGAGGATTGTTGTACCATTTTTGTGGCAAAGCATCCGGTGACAAAGCCGGTTTTGGAAATTATCAAACGCTCTGAGCAGAAGCTGGCAGACGGGATAGATGACCTGATGCAAAAAGCCCTGGATACGGTTGAAGTTGTGGAAGCGCGGGCAGAAGACCTGGTAAATTAGAACAAAAAAGGAACTGGGATTCCTCCGGTTCCTTTTCATAATCCTGGAAAGTATATAACCATGAACAAACTTAAATGATGTATGGCTCAAGTGCCTTAAGAATTTCAGTGTCATCGCCCTCTGCATGGATATTAAGGTCGATAGGCTGTGAAATATCCAGACTGAAAATTCCCATGATAGATTTGGCATCAATTACATATCTGCCTGATACCAGATCAAATTCTGCATCGAACTTGGCAATGTCATTCACAAAACTTTTTACTTTGTCAATGGAATTTAAAGAAATTTTGACTGATTTCATAATATTTCCTCCTAAACTACTATTATATGCCAATGGCATTCTGCTCTTATGATAACTTTTTAAAGGGTAAAAGTCAATACAAATAATGGGTGAAATATGGAATTAACAAACGGGGTGTTACAGTTCAAATGCAAATTTTTTGAAAAAATGGATAAAATTTAAAAAAGGATAGAAACAGTATATATGGAAAACAGAGAGAATATTTTAAAAAAGAAACGAGCAGCCATAATCAATCTCGGCTGTAAAGTGAATAAATATGAATCAGATGCCATGGCGGAAAAGCTGCTGAGGGAAGGAATGGAGCTTGTGACACCGGAGGAGACGGCGGATGTGTATATTATCAATACCTGCTCCGTTACGAATATGGCGCAGAAGAAGTCCCGGCAGATGTTAAGAAGGGCAAAAAAATACAATCCCGGGGCTGTTGTAATCGCAGTGGGCTGTTATGTCAATGCAGAGCATGAGAATCTGCGGGCAGCAGATTTTGTGGATATTGTGGTGGGTAACAACCTGAAAAAGGATATTGTCAGTGTGATTACGGAATATTTTATGCAGACAGAGGAGGAGAAGAAGGAGAATATCACAGATTATTACCTGGACATTGGAAAAACAGAAGAGTATGAGGAGATGGGATCCATAGACATTTCCGTTATGAACCACCAGCGTGCATATATTAAAATTCAGGACGGCTGCAACCAGTTCTGTTCCTATTGTCTGATTCCTTATACAAGAGGCAGGGTCAGAAGCCGGAAACCGGAGAATATCCTGTCGGAAATCAAAAAGCTTGCCCGGGAGGGGATTAAGGAATTTGTGTTGACCGGAATCCATATATCATCTTATGGCATTGATTTTGCCAAAGGTGATGTGCAGTATGATGAAGCCATGGGCAGTGTGTCCGAACAGGCAGTCGGTATAACCGGTCTTGGTGATTTAATATATGAAATAGAACAGCTGCCAGATGTGGAGAGAATCCGTTTAGGCTCCTTAGAGCCCCGTATTATTACAAGGGAGTTTCTGGATAGGATTGGAAAGAGTGACAAGCTCTGCCCACATTTTCATTTATCCCTGCAAAGTGCCTGCAATGAAACCTTAAAACGCATGAACCGTAAATACACAGTGGGGGAGTTTGGTGAAAAATGCCAGATGCTTCGGGACTATTTTGAAAAGCCTGCCATTACAACAGATGTAATTGTGGGATTTCCCGGAGAAACAGAACAGGAATTTTCTGAGACATTGGAAAATTTAAAAAAATTAAACCTCTATGAGATTCATGTATTCAAGTACTCCGTGCGCTCTGGTACAGTGGCAGAGAAGCTTCCCTGTCAGATACCGGAGGAGGTAAAGAATGCGCGCAGCGACATCCTGTTAGAGTTGACTCACAGCCAGAAGCGTGCATATGAAATGGAGCTTTCCGGATATGTAGATGAAGTGCTGGTGGAAGAGAGAATAGAGGATGGGAAGCAGATAGAGGTATTGAAAAAGGCAGTGCTGGCAGAGAAAGCTGTCGGAAAGCTGAAAATGGATACAACGGAGGGGAAGATAGGCGGCGAAATAAAATATTTTACCGGGCATACAAAGCGTTATGTTAAGGTGGCGCTACCGGCAGACAGCAGCCTTATCAACCGAATTGTGAAGGTCAGGCTGGTCTGATTTTGTCAGAATTTTTTAGATTTTCTGACGAATAATGAAAAGGCTTTGCAGATACGACTTGAAACTTTTGGCAAAGTATATTATCATATAGATATCGAAATAAGGACGTGATGCTATGAATAACCAGAATACATTTAATACACAATTTGTGGACGTAGTAAAAGATAATAATCTGCCGGTATCAGAGATTCTTGCTGAGGTTTATACTGCCTTGTCTGAAAAAGGCTATAATCCGGTAAGTCAGATTGTAGGTTATGTAATGAGTGGGGATCCTACGTATATAACCAGTTATAAGAATGCAAGAAGCTTGATTATGAAGGCAGAGCGTGATGAAATTATTGAAGTTTTGTTAGAAAATTATATTGAGACAAGACTGAAATAGCAGGAGACGAAGGATGCGGATTATGGGACTGGATTATGGTTCTAAGACGGTTGGTGTAGCCCTTAGTGATGAATTGGGAATTACTGCACAGCCGATTATGACCATAGAGAGAAAGTCGGAGAATAAGTTACGAAGAACCTTGGCTAAGATAGAGGAACTTATCGATGAGTATGGGGTTTCTTTTGTTGTGCTTGGATATCCGAAAAATATGGACAATACAATTGGGCCGAGAGCTGTGGCAACGGAAGAATTTAAGGAACACATTGAGAGAAGAACCGGATTAGAAGTTGTTTTACAGGATGAACGGTTATCTACAGTGGAATCGGAACGGATACTGATGGAGTCGGGAGTACGCCGGGAGAATCGCAAGGAATATGTGGACAAGATGGCGGCGGCAGTTATTTTACAGAGCTATTTGGATGCCAGTAACAAATGAGGAATGGGTTTATTTTGGGAATAGTCTTATTTTGATGGAAAAATGCCACTATGGAGGCAGGGAAAGGAAAAGCTATGGAAGAATTAGAAACAATTGTAATTACCTTTGAAGATAATGAAGAGGTGGAGTTTTATGTGTTGGAACAGACACAGCTGATGGGAAAGAATTACTATCTGGTTGCACCAGCTCAGGAGGACGAGGATGCAGAAGAGGGAGAATGCTATATTCTGAAAGAGGATGTGGGTGACCGGGATGAAGAGTACGGAATGTATGAATTTGTAGAGGATGAAAAAGAATTGGAAATTCTTTTCCCGATTTTTGAAGAATTGTTAGAAGACAGTGATACGGAGGTAGAGTTTTGAAAGTGAATATGAAAAAGGGTGAGCCTTTTAAGAAGAACAGAGCAGAAAAGGAAAAGGCTCCCAGCGTGAAGATTATTCCTTTAGGAGGTCTTGAGCAAATCGGTATGAATATTACAGCAATCGAGTATGAAGATACCATTGTTGTAATTGATTGCGGTTTGGCATTTCCGGAAGAGGATATGTTGGGAATTGATTTGGTTATACCGGATATAACTTATTTGAAGGAGAATATTGAGAAGGTTAAGGGACTTGTGGTAACCCATGGGCATGAAGACCATATTGGAGCCATTCCCTATATTGAAAAAGAGTTAAATATGCCCATTTATGCGACAAAATTGACTATGGGACTGATTGATAATAAGCTTAGAGAGCATAACTTACTAAATAATGTAAAACGCAAGGTGGTGAAGCATGGACAGACAATTAATCTGGGATGTTTCCGGATTGAGTTTATCCGCTCCAATCATTCCATTGCGGATTCTTCGGGACTTGCTATCTATACGCCTGCGGGAATCCTTGTGCATACGGGGGATTTTAAGGTAGATTTTACACCGGTATTTGGGGAGACCATTGATTTACAGAGATATGCAGAGCTGGGGAAAAAGGGTGTGCTTGCCTTGATGGCAGATTCCACCAATGTAGAACGGCCGGGCTTTACTCCAAGTGAGAAAAAAGTGGGAAGAACCTTTGATATATTATTTTCTGAGAACCGAAACAGCCGTCTGATTATTGCCACCTTTGCCTCCAATGTAGACCGTGTCCAGCAGATAATTAACAGTGCGGACAAGTATGGCAGAAAGGTAGTCATCGAAGGAAGAAGTATGGTGAATGTTATCAATACCGCTTCTGAGCTGGGATTTATCCAGATTCCGGATAATACGCTGATTGGAATTGAACAGATGAAGAGCTATCCGGATGAACAGATTGTACTGATTACCACGGGAAGCCAGGGAGAGAATATGGCTGCCCTCAGCAGAATTGCAGCAAATATTCATAATAAAATCAGCATTAAGCCTGGTGATACAGTTATTTTAAGCTCCAGTCCAATTCCGGGCAATGAAAAAGCCATTAACAAGATTATCAATGAGCTGGAGATGAAGGGTGCAAAGGTCATCTTCCAGGATACCCATGTGTCCGGACATGCCTGTCAGGAGGAGCTTAAGCTGATATATGCACTGACCAAGCCGCAATATGCGATTCCGGTGCATGGCGAATACCGTCATCTCAAACGCCATTCTGAGCTTGCCATTGAGATGGGAGTGGAGAAGAAGAATGTGCAGATTTTAAGCAATGGAACGGTTTTAGAGCTGTCGAAGGATGAAGCAAAAACAGTCGGACATGTGACAGCCCAGGGAATCTTAGTGGATGGGCTGGGTGTTGGAGATGTGGGGAATATTGTACTTCGCGACCGTCAGCATTTATCTCAGAATGGTTTGATAATTGTGGTGGTAACGCTGGAAAAGCACAGCAATTTATTGGTGGCAGGACCGGATATTGTATCCCGTGGTTTTGTTTATGTGAGGGAATCTGAAAATTTAATGGATGAATGTCATGATGTGGTAGAGGATGCATTAAATGACTGTCTGAACCGCAATATCACAGATTGGGGAAAAATCAAAACATCCATTAAGGATGAACTGGGTGAATTTTTATGGAAACGAACCAAGAGAAATCCGATGATTCTGCCGATTATTACAGAAGTGTAGGAAGACTGCTGCAGCCCGCCGGGAAAGGTGTTTACTGTTACGGGGTGCCGGGGGAAGGTCTTCGGGGAAGGAGAAAGTCATGATTACAGCAGAAGCGGCTAAGTTAAATCAGGCAATAAAGAATAGTGAGGAATATAACCGGTATCAGGAAACGATGAAGCGGGTACAGGAGAACCAGGAGCTATACCAGGCAATGAATTCTTTCCGGAGACGCAATTATGAACTGCAGGGATATGAGGACGGAATCAACCGGTATCAGGAGATTCACAATCTGGCACTGGAATATGAGAAGGTGTTGCGAAATCCGCTGGTAAATGAATTTCTTGTGGCGGAACAGATTTTATCCCGGAAAATGACGGAAGTGTATGAGATAATCGCAGATGGTCTGGAGTTGGATTATAATTATATGGGATAGGGAAAGTGTATGACAAGAGATAAAGATAATATTTCAAGTACAATTTTACAGATAAGTCTGAGGACTTTGATTAATGTGATACTGGTATTTATGCTGGTGGAGGGATTTGTGATGACTTATCACTTTTCTTACAAGCTATTTGCTGATTTTTCCTATGCACCTTCCTCAAAGCAGACGGTGAATATTACCATTGCAAGTGGTGATACTGCAAGGGATGTTGCGGTAGTACTGGAACAGAACGGGGTTGTGGAGAGCCGGTATCTGTTTCTAGCGCGGGTTTATCTGGGAAAATACAACAGCCGGATAAAGGCGGGAACCTATACAGTGGGACCGGCAATGACACCGGATGAAATTTGCAAGTTGATTTGCGGATTACAAAGCGAGGGCTCAGCATGATTGTGGATGAGAGAGTTACCTCCTTTATCAATTCCATGAACCAGGATGATAAAGGAATTGTGGGAGAAATCGAACAGGAAGCCATAGCGGATGAGGTTCCGATTATCCGGAGGGAGACCAGGGAATGGATAAAGACCATGTTACTGGTGAAAAAGCCTGTAAGGATATTGGAGGTGGGCACGGCTGTGGGATATTCAGCAATTTATATGAACCAGTTTGTTCCGCCGGAGGGACATATTACCACCATTGAGAAGTGGGAGCCACGGATTGGCAAAGCGAAAGAGAATTTCAAGCGCGCCGGTGCAGAGAATAGGATTACCCTGTTGGAGGGAGATGCGTCAGATATTTTGAAGCAGCTGGATGGGACGTATGATTTTATCTTTATGGATGCGGCAAAGGGACAGTATATACATTTTCTTCCGGATATTATACGGCTTCTTGCGTGGGATGGTGTGTTGGTATCCGATAATGTTTTGCAGGATGGAGAGGTGCTAGATTCGAAATATGTGGTAAATCACAGAAATCGAACCATTCATGGACGTATGAGAGAGTATTTGTATACCCTTAAGACACATCCGCTGCTGGAAACATCCATTATTCCACTGGGCGATGGTATTGCCTTGTCGGTTAAAATACAGAATGCCGGGAACTGAAATGTTTTTTTTCTAAGATTTGGCAGGACGGGAAATGGTGAATAAAATGAGAGAGACAGAATTATTGATTCCGGCGGGAAGCCTGGAAGTGTTAAAGGTTGCAGTAGATTATGGTGCGGATGCGGTGTACATTGGCGGTGAGGCCTTTGGACTCCGGGCGAAGGCACATAATTTTACAATTGAAGAGATGAAAGAGGCTGTCTGCTATTGTCATGAAAATGGAGCAAGGCTTTATGTGACGGCAAATATATTTGCCCACAATGATGATTTGGAAGGGGTGCGGCTCTACTTTGAACAGCTGAAGCCGGTTGGAATAGATGCTCTGATTATTTCAGACCCGGCAATTTTTATGCTGGCGAAGGAAATTCTTCCGGGTGTGGAGCTGCATATCAGTACGCAGGCGAATAATACCAATTATGGGATTTTCCAGTTCTGGTATAATCTGGGGGCGTCCCGGGTGGTGTCTGCCAGAGAACTTTCCCTGAAAGAAATCAGAGAGATACGGGCACATATTCCGGAGGACATGGAGATTGAAAGCTTTGTCCATGGGGCCATGTGTATTTCTTATTCCGGGAGATGTCTGTTAAGCCATTTTCTCACGGGAAGAGATGCGAACCGGGGAGCCTGTACACATCCCTGCCGCTGGAAATATAGTGTAGTGGAAGAGAAGCGGCCGGGGGAATATTTTCCTGTGGAAGAGGACGACAGAGGAACTTATATTTTTAACTCGAAGGACCTCTGCATGGTGGAGCATATTCCGGAGTTGTTGGAGGCGGGGATTGACAGCTTTAAAATTGAAGGCAGGATGAAGACGGCTCTGTATGTGGCAACGGTGGCGCGGACTTACCGGAAAGCCATAGATGATTATAAGAAGAACCCTGAATTGTATCAGAACAATCTTCCCTATTATAAAGAAGAGATTGGTAAATGCACATACCGTCAGTTTACTACCGGCTTTTACTTTGGAAAAACGGATTCAGATTCTCAGGTTTATGATAACAATGCGTATGTGAAGGACTATGTCTATATCGGTAAGGTTGAGTCCATGGATGAAAACGGATATGTACACTTTATACAGCGGAACAAATTCTGTGTGGGCGAACGGGTAGAGGTGATGCTGTTTGACGGCAGCAACCAGGAACTGACGGTGAAGGAAATCCGGAATGAGAAGGGAGAGAGGGTTGAAAGTGCCCCTCACCCAAAGGAGCACTTGATGGTGGATTTTGGAATGGCTTTAGAGCCGGGACTGATTTTACGCCGGAAAGCCGTCGAATGATTTGCGAAGCTTGGATAATGCTTTTTTTTCGATTCTTGACACATAGGAACGGGAAATAGACAGCCGGTCTGCTACCTCCCGCTGGGTGAGCGCTTCCTTGCCAAATAAGCCGTAACGCAGTATAATGACCTGAAATTCTCTGGAATCCAGCTGTTTTTTTATGGCGAGATACAGATGTTTTATGTTATCTGCCAGTATAATATGCTCCGCGATGTCTTTTTCGTCATATTCAACAATATCCAGGAGATTAATTTCATTTCCTTCCTTATCGGTTCCGATGGGTTCATACAGGGAAAATTCTTTCGAGCACTTTCTCTCCTGGCGAAGCATCATCAGCAGTTCGTTTTCGATACAGCGCGATGCATAGGTGACCAGGCGGCTGCCTTTTTCCATGTCATAGGTGTTGATGGCTTTAATGAGCCCAATGGTGCCGATGGAAATCAGGTCATCCGTATCCCTTTCAAAATTATTGTATTTTTTTACAATATGGGCAACCAGTCTTAAGTTGTATTCTACCAGAATGTTTCTTGCCTCTAAGTCTCCGTCTTTGCTTCTTTTCAAATAATACAATTCGGATTCCTTTGAAAGAGGTTGCTTGAATGTCTGCATAGGAGTCACCTTAAAGGGCTTTTCATTATTTTATGTGAAAAAAGGGTAAAAGTGCTTTTCCACAAAGGTTTTTGTGCAAATAAACAAAATTATATAAAAGGTTTCTTTTTTTTTGGTAATGTGGTACAATATTATTAATTAAACTTATGAGAGGATTTGCATATGCGTATTGGAGTAGGAAGAAAGAAAATCAGAATGGGTGATTTGCTTGTTGCAGCAGGTGCAATCACTGAGGAACAATTGCAGGAGGCATTAGCATTACAGAAGGAAAAGGGTCAGAAGCTGGGGAAGACTCTTTTGGACGAGGGCTTCATCAGTCAGGAATTGTTAGTTGCAGTGCTGACCCAGCAGCTGGGTGTTGAATTCATTGACCTGAAGGGATGCAAATTTGATGATGAGGTATTATCATTGATATCGGAAGATATCGTTATGAAATATAATGTTATTCCTCTTGGATTTGATGAAAACAATCCGAACGTGCTGCGGGTTGCCATGGCAGACCCGATGGATATTATTGCCATTGATGATATATCCATTGTTACAGGCTGTCAGGTTGAGGCACTGCTTGCCATGGAGGATGACATTCAGTCCACAATTGGTAAGTACTACGGTAACCATCAGGCAATGGAGGCAGCAGAGGCATACCGGAAGGAACGGGAGCAGGATATGCTGTCTCAGGCAGAAGAGGAGGAAGTGAATGCGGACATCGAGAATTCTCCAATTGTATTGCTGGTTAAGCAGATATTGGAGGGTGGTGTAAGACAGAGAGCTTCCGATATTCATATTGAGCCGTTGGAATCCTCCGTCCGGGTAAGATACCGTATTGACGGTGTATTGAAACAGGTTATGTCCTATGATTATTCCCTGTTGTCAGGTATTTGTGCCCGTCTTAAGATTATGGGTGGAATGGATATTTCTGAAAAGCGTAAGCCTCAGGACGGTCGTATCTCCATTATGGTAGACCGGAAGGAGTTTGATATCCGTGTATCCATGCTTCCTACCGTATACGGAGAGAAGACGGTTATGCGTCTTACCTCCAAGGATGGTCTGACGAGACCGAAGTCCGGACTTGGTTTTACTCCGGAGGAGGAAAAGGTATTCGACGGTATTCTGAGTAATCCGCATGGAATTATCCTTGTAACGGGACCTACCGGTTCTGGTAAATCTACAACGCTTTATACGGCACTCAGTGAGCTGAATACAGAAGATGTTAACATTATCACCGTTGAAGACCCGGTGGAGGCAAATATTGATGGAATTAACCAGTGCCAGGTAAATGAAAAGGCAGAAATGACCTTTGCGGCTGCATTGCGTTCTATTCTGCGACAGGACCCGGACATTATTATGATTGGTGAGATTCGAGACGGCGAGACGGCAGATATTGCGGTTAAGGCGGCTATCACAGGACACTTGGTTGTGTCCACACTGCATACGAATTCAGCGGCTTCTACGGTAACCCGTCTGATTGATATGGGTATTGAACCATATACGGCAGGTGATGCATTGGTGGGTGTCATTGCACAGCGTCTTGTAAGAAGGCTCTGCACCTGTAAGCAGCCGAGATATGCGGAGGATTATGAAAAGAGACTGTTAGGTGTGGGGGATGCGGAAGAGGATGTAGTTATTTATGAACCCAACGGATGTCCTATCTGTAATGATACCGGTTATTCGGGTCGAATCGGTGTGTATGAGATGATGCCGGTTTCCAGAAGTCTGCAGCAGGTTATTGCAAGGAATGCACCGGCGAACGAGATTGAAGAGCAGGCCTTGCAAGAGGGAATGTCTACACTGAAGCTCAGTGTAAGCAAACATGTGTTGAGTGGAATTACCTCTATGTCGGAGATGCGTAAGATTGTATACGAGGCAGGAGACGAATATTAAAAGTATGCGGTTTGCAAAAGTGAGAACCGGCATGACATGTAGCAGGATTGCTATGAATATATGGAGAGCGAAAGGGGAAGAAACATGATTGACATCAAAGAGTTATTGACATTTTCGGTGGAACAGAAGGCATCTGACGTACATATTGCGGTTGGTATTCCGCCGAAGCTCAGAATTAACGGAAAGCTGATTGAGGTGGAGTGTCCTCCGCTGGAGCCGATGGATGCGGCAGAGATGATTGGGGCAACCATGCATGAACGCCACAAGCAGATATTGAAGGAACGAGGAGAGGTGGACTTTTCCTTCGACTCCGATGAGACCGGACGTTTCCGTGTGAATGTATTTATGGATAGAGGGAATATGGCGGCAGCATACCGCCGGGTTGAGACGGTAATTCCAAGACCGGACCAGCTGGGAATCCCTACAGAGGTAGTAGAATTATATAAGAAAAAGCGTGGGCTTGTTCTGGTTACCGGCCCTACCGGTTCCGGTAAATCCACAACACTTGCTTCTATCATTAACAAGGCAAATGAGAATCTGACAGACCATATTATTACATTGGAGGACCCGATTGAGTATGTACATCATCACAAGAAATCCGTAGTTAACCAGCGTGAGGTTGGAATGGATACATTGAGCTATGGCAATGCGCTCCGTGCAGCACTTCGTGAAGACCCGGATATTATTCTTCTTGGTGAGATGCGTGATTTGGAGACGATTTCTACAGCCATAACGGCAGCAGAGACCGGACATCTGGTATTCTCCACACTGCATACCATTGGAGCTGCCAATACCATTGACCGTATTATCGACGTGTTCCCGACACACCAGCAGCAGCAGACCCGTGTACAGCTGGCCATGATTCTGGAGGGAGTTATCTCCCAGGCGTTAGTACCGGCGGAGGATGGAAGAGGACGTGTGGCAGCCTTTGAGGTTATGTTTGGCAGTCCGGCAATCCGGAGTCTGATTCGTGAAGCAAAGACGCATCAGATTCAGTCGACAATCCAGACCAGCCGCCAGATGGGAATGATTACCCTGGATGACCATTTGTATGAATTGTACAGAGAGGGAGCCATTAGTCGTGAAAATGCACTAATTTATGCTCAGGATCAGGCTGCATTAAAGAAAAAAATGTAGATTTTTGTTCATATTTGATAAAAATTTCAAATTATGTTAATTTATTATTGCAATTTTAATAAAAATAGAGTAATATCATGATTAGAGAAAGTTAATAATTTGTTCATATTTTGTTCGTTATTGATATACATAAAGTAGTAGGAGATAATGCAGAATCTGGACAGAGGATGAATGGTGGAGGAGTTGTATGGCACAGTATAATTATAAGGCGATTGATAAGAATGGCAAGCCGAAAAAGGGCACGATAGATGCTGCTGACCGTGAGAAAGCTCAGGAGAAGCTGAAGAACGAAGGCTTATCCGTTACTGAATTGAAGGATGCGGGGGAAGTCAAAGGAGGCTTTCATCTTGGTAAGAAAAAGGTAAAGAGCCGTGACCTGTCAATTCTGTGTAAGCAGATGGTCAGTATATTGAATGCAGGTGTTACGGTAATTACGGCATTGGATATGCTTTCGGAGCAGATGGACAATAAGACGTTGAAGGAAGCGGTTGTGGAAGCTAAGATATATGTTGAAAAGGGTGGCAGCTTATCCGATGCCATGCGGTTGAACTCGGATGTGTTCCCGCCGATTATGATTAACATGGTTGCTGCCGGTGAGTCCTCCGGTAGTATGGAGGTTTCCTTTGACCGGTTGTCGGTTCACTTTGAGAAGGATGATGCACTGAAGGGTAAGATTAAGGGAGCCCTTACCTATCCGATTATGGTAATGATAGTAGCGGTGCTGGTAATTATCGTTGTAATGATTGCGGTTATTCCGAATTTTGTCACTATGTTTGCAGATATGGGAACGGAGCTGCCGCTGGCAACCCGTATGATGATGGCGGGAAGTGATTTTATGATACATAGATGGTATATTCTGATACCTTGTATTGTCGGAATTGTTGTTGCCATTAAGTTTGCACTGGCAACGCCGGGCGGTCAGATGTTTTCCGCGAAGCTTGGAATTAATGCACCGATATTCAGCAATTTGGTAATTAAGTCAAATTCTGCACAATTTGCCAGAACCCTGAGTACGCTGATGGCAGCTGGTATACCGATGCTGGATTCTATCGAACAGGTAGCCAGAATGATGAGCAACAAGATTTTCCGGGATGGTCTGATGAATGCTAAGGCACAGGTTGCCAAGGGCCTTCCTCTTTCCAAACCTCTTAAGGATATGGATGTGTTTCCGACCATGCTGGTACAGATGGTTAAGATTGGGGAGGAAACCGGTAATATTGAGGATATGATGGAGAAGGTTGCGGATTTGTATGACAGAGAGGTAGACCTTGCAACAGAATCCTTAACTCAGGCGATGGAACCGCTTACTATGGTGGTTATGGCAGGTATTGTAGGTATGATTGTGGCTGCCGTATACGGTCCAATTCTTAGTATGTACGAAGGAATTGATAATCTGTAACAACTACGAGCAATGCGTCAGGGTATCGTTAAGGTGTCTGCGTCAAGCTTGCTTGTAAGCAGATATCTTAACATATCCTGACATATGGCGATAGCCACAGCGAGCCGGAGGTGAGCTGGCATTGCGAGGTATTATGATTGATTAATTCTACCGGTGACCATGGTAGTTTTAATAAAAATATTTTATAAGTAAAGGAGAGATTATTATGAAAAAGAACAAAGGTTTTTCAATGGTCGAGCTGATTATCGTTATTGCGATTATGGCTATCTTAGCAGGTGCGCTTGCACCAGCACTTATCAAGTACATCAATAAGTCTAGAATTTCAACAGATATTCAGACTGCCAACACAATTGCGACTGCAATTCAGACAGCATTATCTAATGAAAATGGATATGATGCTGCTACGAATACAACCGGTCCTACGGATGTAAGTAGTATTTATAATGCTAGTGGAGATGCATTTGAAACAGCGTTTACTTCTGCTTGTGGCGGTTCATCTTCACCTACAACAAAGGCTAGCAAATGCGTTGGTTCTAGTCCTACTTCATTTACCAAAGGTTCATTTAAGTACGAATTGAATAAAGAAACTTCTACCATTACTATTTATGAACCGGATGGAAGCCATGTACTTTATCCTACAGCTTCTGAGTGCCTTTCAGATGAGACAAAAGCTTGTCCGTGATTTTGATTTGGGCAAAGGTGTAAGAATCATATAAGTAATTTGGCTATGTGATGTGATAATATTAATAACACATCCTCTCATATAAGAGAGGATGTGTTAATGTTGAATAAGGAAAACAAAGAACAAAGATGGTAATATTTGATATTGTAATAGGCTTATTAGTTAGTGCGGTGTGCTGGCATGCGGTTTCACTGGCGGGTTTTATTAACGAATTTGACAATGAAGATATCTGTCGTGATTGTAATGAACGAAGTCATTGCGTTGCAATGAAACCTACAAAGAACGGAAAATCTTGTTTTATTAACGACTGGATGTTGGTGTCGTATTTTAAGGTTAAAAGGGTATGCTCCTGCCACACTGCAAAAACGAATTATATCAGAAATGTGGGAAGTGTTATTTGCGGCTTTTTTCTGTTTTTTATTCTCTTTTGGTCGGAGGGAATGGGTTTTTTTGGAATGCTGATGGGTCTTGTGGCAATAGTGTTGTTTTTCTTATCGGTTGTGGATTGGAATACGCAGTATATTCCTTTTGAATGCAATATTTTTATTTTTATTTGTGGACTGATTCATTTATTTGCAGATTTTTCTAATTGGTTAGAATATTTAATTGGTCTTATTGCGGTCAGCGGTTTTTTATTCATAGTCGACCGGATTGCAACACCAATTCTCCGAAAAAGGTATCCGGAGGATGAGGTTGACTCAGTAATAGGGGACGGTGACATCAAATTAATGGCAGCAACTGGCTTACTATTAGGCTGGAAACTTAATTTTATAGCGTTGGGAATTGGATGTATTTCAGGGTCAGTGATACATTTAATCCGGATGAAGATTAAGGGGAGCGGTGCGAAACTGGCTCTCGGCCCGTATTTATCCTTGGGCGTATATATAACAATGATATGCGGTGAACAGCTTGTGAGCTGGTATCTGAATATGTTAGGGTTGTACCCTGTTTAAAATAACTTCTGATTAGCGAGGGAGGCTACGACATGGCGAAAAGTAATAAAGTCTTGACAGTAGAGATAACAAACGAAAGTATTACAATTATTGAGGTGACACCTTCAATAAAGAAACAGACAAATGTACATAATGCATTGATTTTTGAGACACCTGAGGATGCTTATGAGGATGGCACGCTCAGGGATGTGGAACGGATTGCATCTGTAATCCGGGAGCAGTTAGATGCAAACGGAATAACGAATAAGAATGTAATATTTATCTTAGCATCTTCCAAGGTGGTAAACCGTGAGGTGCTGATTCCGGAAGTGAAGGAGAACAAGGTAAAGGGAATTGTAGATGCTAACGCATCTGAATATTTCCCGGTTAATATAGAAGATTACGTTGTTTCTCATTCTATCCTTGAACATGTAGTGAATGAAGATAAGACAAAGCAGTTGAAACTTATGGTAGTGGCTGCGCCGATTGCGATGGTTAAGAGCTATTATGAACTGGGAAGTATTCTGGGAATGAATGTCCAGTCAATTGATTACGTTGGTAATGCGATGCTTCAGTTGATTAAGACACAGACCAGTGCTACCATGACAACCATGGTTATTCAGTTGGGCAGTGAAGCTACCATTCTTAATATTGTGAAGGGAGATACCCTGTTATTACAGAGAACCGTACCTTACGGAACCAATGCTGTAGTAACTGAGGTGATGGATGAAAAAGGTGTCGATGCGACAACCGCAATGACCCTTTTACAGAATGAGAGATTAATTACAGTTGATTTTGATGACAATGCAGCAACGGGAGCATTCCGGTATCTGATTAACAATATCGGGCGTGTCATTGATTACTATGTAACGAAGAATCCAGACAAACCGATAGATGATGTATTTTTGGTTGGTGACGGTGCGCTGATTCGTGGTATTGATGGACTGTTTAAGATTCAGTTGAATATTCAGACCAGAATCATGGACAGCTTGTACAATATTAAGTTTGACCCGAAGATTGATTTGAAAATCTATAATCCGGTTTATCTGATTGCTCCAATCGGAGCAGCCTTTGCGCCGATGGGCTTTGTGCCAACGGAGGTGAAGACAAAGGGTTCCGGCAATACCGATTATGTGAAGATTGGTACGGGAGTTCTGGTTGGCGGAGTTGTGATTGCGGCAATTATGGCGGGTGTAACCATTGTGATGAAAAACAATGCAACCTCCAAACGTGACAGCCTGAATGCACAGATTGCGGCGATTGCAGATATTGACCAGATTGTCAGCGATTATGATGCGGCAAAGGCAAAATATGATGACATGAAGAACATGTATAACCAGACCCGCAGTCTGAATGAAAATATAACGATATTTTTTGATGAGCTGGAAAAGAATATGCCGAAGAATATGGCAATTAATACCTATTCCTCAAGTGACGAGGGTGTAGAGCTGAGTGGTGTGACGAGAGATTATGATGAAATTGGTAAGTTTATCATCCAGCTGAAGAAGATTGCCTGTATTGAGGATGCCTTCTTAGTGGATGTCACGGAAACGGAGAGCAGGGTACAGGTAGCAGAAGGTCAGGAAGCTGAGAGGGTGGATACCACCTATGAGTTCAATATCACAGCCAGATTTGTTTCCATGGTAGAGGATGACACGGAAGAAGAGGCAGCTGCGGATGCGGTGCTTGAAGAAACCAGTGCAGAATAGGAGGGGATTGCAATGAAATTAAGAGATTCAGAAAAAGCGTTATTACTCGGCTTGGTTGGTGTGGCAGCTGCTATACTTGTGTTTATGTATGTTGCAAAACCTAATTATGAGGAAGTGCAGACAATAAATACAGAAATTACACAGTTGCAGGCAAGGCTGGCAGAGTTGAACCAGAAGCAGGCAAACAGAGAGCAGTATATTGCAGATACAGAAAAATTCAATTCAGATTTTGAGGATTTGTTAGATGCATTTCCGGCAGATATGAATCAGGAAATTACTATCATGTTCTTGGATGGAATTAAAACGGATAATGATTTTGCATTACAGGCCTTAGAAATGGGACAGAAGGAGCAGTTCTATACATTGGGACAGGGTGGCGGTGACGCATCCCTTACCACCACTGGTACGGATACGGCAGCCAGTACGGAGACGGCTTCTACTGAGGCAGGAGCTACTACAGCAGCTACCACGGAGGCGGCTTCCACTACCGAGGCAGCAACAGGAGGCACTTTGACAGAGGATACCATTACAGGGGATGATGCCGCATATAAGTGTTTCCGTGCCGCATTTCCAATTGACTTTTATGGCAGTTATGATTCCTTGAAGGATGTTATGAATTATGTTGCCGGATATCAGGATCGTATGACAATCAATACTTTGGAAGTAGATTTTGATGCAGAAAATAATGTATATACCGGTGCATTGGACCTGTACTGTTATTCTGTTGAGAGCTCAGAAAGACCGGAGCGTCAGATTGATTTGAATGATGTGGAGATTGGTGTAGATAATATCTTTGATACGGATGTTCAGGCTGGAAGCTCTGGCAGTGCGGATAACAGCTTGAATAAATATAATGAAAATGATGGTGCAGCATTGGAGAATAATTATGATTTCTATGCTATGCTAAATTCTGCAACCAGTGATGTTTCTGCGAAGATTGTGGGACAGAATGGTGCAGGTAAAGAGGCAAGCATCATTTCCAATGCAGATAACAGTGTGTCTACCCTGACCTTTGATTTTTATGAGAAGGATGGAAAGAATTATTGTAAATATACTCTTGACGATTCCACCTCTTATGAGGCTGAGGTGACCTCTGCTGAGGACATTAAGCTCTTGCTGCAGTCTTCTGCGAGAAAGAATGAGGATGATGAAGTTGGACTTCGGGTGACTATCCGCAATACCACAAGCCTTCCGGTTTATGTAAAGGTAAGTGGAGATGACAGTGTATCGCCTCGTGTAAATATTGCAAGTAAGTCAGGTTCAGTTAAGGTATATAAATAGATTGGAGTGATTGTTCCATGATAAAGAAAAAAAATACTGGTTTTAGTATGGTTGAAATTTTAATATCGCTTGCAATCTTTGTATTATTGATGATGCCCATAGTTTCAGGGATTATATCATCACTTAAGGCTTCTACGGCTTCCAAGGAAGTGCAGTACCGTAATGAGTTTGCAGAAAATTTAATGGAACATATTAAATCCGTACCGATTGATGATATTCAGGATGAAGAATATTATGTTAAGCATGGTACAACTACGGGAACCTTTACAGCAGAGACTCCCGTGATTACAAATCATACGGTAACAGGAAGTACGGAGGTTGTTAAGCAGACAGAATTTGCCATCACCGGAAAAACCCAGATAGGTACCCAGAAAACAAGCTATGCATATAGAGTGGAAGTGGATAATGGATATTATGTGGATAAAAAGGTGAATGATGTTAATTTCCTGGACCCGAATAATTTAGCGTTAGGTGTAGTTGAGGATATTGATTATAATAAGGTTGCATTAATTGATGGAACAATCTTGAATTATGATACAGCAGCAGCCAAATCTTTTAAGACAAAAAAGCTTCAGGTGTTAAAGGAAACGGATGAAACGGGATACCGTCAGCAGATTGAGGGTACCGGTGTCGACCTGTTTGCAGGCGACACCGCTTCCCGGCTGACAACAATTGAGGTATCCGGGAGCAAGACAAAGGGGTATACGGTTAAATGTGTGCTGGATTATATAGATGACAATAGAATGCTGGGGACAGATAATTATATCCAATATGTTCCCTATGCAAAGACCTTTGATAAGGAATTGCCTAACATTTATCTGATGTATAATCCATGCTACTATAATACGGATTATTCTTCGGACGATTATATTATGGTGGATACCAGTGGGCTGGAGGATACAGATAAACCAGATGTTAATATTTTTTTAGTAGAGATTGCAAAACAATATTCCGATAATATTATAAATTCCGGTATGCTGGGGGCAGAAGAGGAAGGAAAGATTCTCTATAATGATACTACATTCAATGGCGGCGAACGGGAAAATGTGAAAATCCATATGGTAGCCGTCGTAAACGGAACACCGAGCAATTTTAGCAATATTCATGTCTATCACAATATTGGAGATAATGAAGACGAAAGTGGCAGTTTGAAGCGCAATGAAAAATCAGCTATCGGTAATTTCTGGTATAAATTAACTGGGGCAATAACAGAGGATGAGAGAAGTAATGGTGTGAATGGGGCAATAGATAGCAAGTTTAATTTGTTCGTGGCTAAGCTGAATGAAGGGGTAGCAGGAGGCGCAAAGAAAAATATTTGGCCTTTGGTTGCAGGAACAAGCCAGGATGCGGAGGTTGCCTCTCTGAATGCGGCAACGGAGGAGAACAGAAGCCTTTATCAGGTAAAAATATGGCTTAAGGAGGAATCTGAGGGTCCAATTGACACTAGCGTAGACCTACCGATACTTCAGGGAACGAAGGGAGGCAATGAGACTTGATGAAGAGAAAGAAGAGAAAGCAAAAAAATCAAGGTAATAGTTTCATAATGGTTGTTGCAACCGTTTCTTTCCTTGCTGTTCTAGTGGCGGCTATTCTGGTTGCTGTGGCATTGTGTTATCGCTTGAAGGCATATGATATTAATGCCAGAGATAATTTTTATTATCTGGAGCAGGCGATGGATGAGATTTATGCCGGTGTTGGCGGAGATTCCATGCAGCTGCTGAATCAGGCGTATGATGAGACGCTGGAGGTTATGGTTTATTATGATACGGCGACAAAGTCCTATGTTACAATGGATAATGACCAGGCCAATAAAATAATGAAGGAAACCTATATGACTCTGGTAAAAAAAGATACCAGATATAATAATTCAGCAAATGTCAAGGCGCGGCTTGAAGAGTTTCTGAGTTATCCTTATGATGATTCTACAACAGATGGGCAGGAGGGTGTCCAGCTCTCCGTCGGTAATGTCCTTAAAAATACGGATGATGTAACGGTCTGCAATCTTGTGTTAAAGCGGGAAGCAAAATACAGTACCGTAAATGCCCGGTCAAGAAAGGATTCGGAAGCAAATGGAAAGACTGTTGGTGCAGCCGATACCTTTATCCAGTCCATTACAACGGATTTGGTAATCGGGAAACCGGAGTTTGATGTTAACTTTAATAATATTTCTTCGGATTTGAGCGATTTGTATGGCTTTTCCATGATTAGTGATATGGGAATTGAAATTACCGGAAAAGAAGGCAAGTCTGCTTTGGGTAATAAGGTAAACATTACTGGTAATGTGTATGCAGCCTCTGATTTTTACAATAAGAGCTATAATGAAGACCCGGGAGAGCTTAAGACTGTAAATGATGTGGGGACAACGGTTGAAACGGAACAGATTCAGAAGGTTACTTCTTATAAGGATGATGAACTGCAAAACTGTAATGGTCTCACCACAAAGAGTATGTATTCCGGACTGTATGTGGATGGCGCAACTGTGGTGATGGCGTCTGACCGGATTATTGTTCCCGGTACGATTGCCGCACTGAATTGTGCAGATATCACGATTTCCAATATAGCCAATTCCTCAGTGGATTATGCAGATATCTGGGTGGATGGAATTGTTCTGGATGGCTATGCCTTAAAGCAGAATACAGAGGGAACAAGATTGAAGGGTGCTTCTCTTAATATGAAGGCCCGGGCATATGTATATGATGATTTAGAGGTAAATGCGAATTCCTCCAGTGTGTTGTTAAATGGTCAATACTACGGATATAATTATGCATCCACAGACAACCGTACATACACCAATGCTTCTATTCAGAAGGGAATGCGTAAATTTACCAAGGATACAGTTGATGGCATTACAGACGGACAGGGAATAGAAGGTCAGGCACATTATAACAGTAGTGCAATTATTCTAAATGGTGAGAATACCACACTGGATTTCTCACTGGTCGATGCGTTGTATGTAGCAGGACAGTCCTATATTGAGGTATCGAAAGATATAAGGGAATCGAAAACTACAGAGACGGTGAGCTATACGGTTAAAAATGGTGAAGTGACACAGACAATGACCGACGAGGTAAAGAACAAAAACTATTCCTATCCGACAACCAGCACAAATAACGGTGAAGCAACCGATTATTATACGACGGATGATAATAAGGCAGCAACGGCAATACAGGATTATCGTACCGGTGAAGCAATTTCCATCAAGAGTAACCAGCTTGCGTATATTCCTAGCTGGGCGGTACATGATGAGGAGGATGGGCTTTACTTGAGCATGCCGGAGCGCTTGCGGCAGATTGATGCGTATAAGGGCATTTGGTCTAACTTTAACAGGATACCGGTTATTAAGACTGTTATTTCTGGTAAATCATATTACTTCCTGGATTTTTCAAAATCAGACTTAAAAAACAGTGACGTTATGAATGAGTTTATTGCAGATTATGCTGCACTCTTTGATGAATCTACGAAGACGGAAGAAGATGGAATGACAACCGGTGAGGCATACGGACTGGTGAATATTACGGATTATGATTATTTCCAGGTTGAGATGCTGAAGGTGAGTGAAGAGACAGAAGCGGATGCATACAAAAATATATACACCAATTCTGCAATTACAACAAAGGTGGATGATACTTTTACCATTGTTGCAAGCAGTCATAACAGAGAGCCGCTGCTTCAGGCAGTTGCAAATATTAACGCTGCAATTCAGGAAGGTAATAATGTTACTCCGGAGTTAGGTACCGGAGGCTCAGGCACGGTATTGGCAGCTAATGTTTCATCAAAATTACAGGATCAGTACAAAGAAATGAAATGGCTGCTTACAAATTCCAGTACAAGTGGTGATTTTGTGACAGAGGCTCATACCTTGAAGGAGGAAGTGATTACACCGATTAATCATTATTTTGATTATAGTCTTGTGAATTCTGCAAACAGCAAATATTGTGCACTGGAATGCGGTTATGGTGTATGGATTTCAGATGGAGATGTGGAAATTGGATCACAGACCTTTAAAATTGGCTCAGACAGCGGAACCTATACGACATCCTTTAAAGGCGGAAAAGTACGAGGTATTGTCATTGCAAAGGGTGATGTGACCTTCACAGATGATGTAAATGAATTTGAGGGCTTAATCGTAACGGGTGGTAAGATTATCGTTGATAACTTTGATAAAGTTAACGGTAAAAACACAATGAGCTTCCTTGCTAATGAAGAGGTTGTTAAGACGGTTCTCCGTGAGTGTGATGCTTCCAGAGGGGCGAGCAGCAAGAATAAGAATTTTGGCTTTGTGTGTGATATGTTCCGTTTGTTTGAATCCCAGTATGTTGCTCCGGATGAATCTGGTGATACACCAATTGAATCTATGAAGAGTATAAGTGCTGTCCAGTTTGAGGATATTCTTTCCTTCCGCAACTGGAAGAAGAATGTAGATTAGGCGGTGATGGTATGAAGAAAAATCATGGATACACCTTAATTGAAATGATTATAGTTATAGCGATTATAGTAATATTATCAGGGATGTCCTTTGTGACAATTGGAATTATCAAACAGGCAAAGTGCAATTCTGCGGCGACCACTCTGAGTAATCAGATAGGCAGTCTGCTGGTGAAGACAAGGGCGTTGTCAGAGGCGAAGAAGTCTGCAACAGATCCAAAGAAATCGCCATTGTGTATGAAAATACAGTATAATGACAGTGATGTTACTTTTGCGGATGGAACCTATGCCAAGGCAGGCTCCTATTCCCTGATACTTGGCTACGACAACGGAACAACATTTGTGGAGAAGACAGCGGATACCGTTGAGGCGACACTGCCCGATATTATTACGATAAATTATACCTGTCTCTTATACACATCTGACGCTGCCGACGAACTCTAGGGTGTAG
>ENA-UAKZ01000105-UAKZ01000105.1-human-gut-metagenome-genome-assembly--contig:-NODE-105-length-32973-cov-5.066833_pt1 | contig 32973 bp, 30 predicted proteins | sample MGYA00243693_ERZ654454 | MGnify/ENA primary metagenome ERZ654454 (study PRJEB26926, sample SAMN06164508) | human gut metagenome | biome: ENVO:00009003; feature: ENVO:2100002; material: ENVO:00002003... | reverse complement strand
CTACACCCTAGAGTTCGTCGGCAGCGTCAGATGTGTATAAGAGACAGCTACAATAGTCATAAACGCAGACTGTATAACAGATAACAGTGTATAGGGAAAGTAGACTTGATATACAATTCAGCTGCTAATGCAAATCAAAATTTCTCCAAAATGATTGCAAAATGTATAGTAGATTTGGTATACTATATTACATATGATTAGATTTTCAGTCACTAAGTGGCGAAGGAGGAATAGTTATGGCAGCAGAAGCGCAGAATAATGGCACATATAGCGTAAAAGAAGCAGGTGTACTTGGAGATATTCAGATTGCAGATGAGGTCATTGCAATTATTGCAGGCTTGGCGGCAACCGAGGTAGATGGTGTTGCAAAGATGTATGGCAATATTACAAATGAGCTGGTAAGTAAGCTTGGAATGAAAAATCTTTCCAAGGGTGTAAAGGTGCTGGTATCGCCGGATAATGTGAAGGTGGATTTATCACTGGAGCTGAAATATGGGTACAGTGTACTGGATGTATCCAAAAAGGTTCAGGAGAAGGTGAAACAGGCGATTGAAACCATGACAGGCTTAGAGGTATCGGAGGTTCGTGTGAGAATTGCGGGAGTTGCAATCGATAAGGAGGAGAAAGCAACAAAGGCATAATTGGGATGGAGTAAGGCTGCTGCCTGGGCGTATTACATTGAGTCCGGGGGGCAGCCTTCTTCCGGTTGTCGTGCATATGAGAAAATGGTCCGGTGGACCTTTTCTGAGTTATAAAAATATATTTTTTAGGAGCAGAGAGGATAAGGATATGTTAAGAAGTCAGGTGAGAGAAGAGGTATTTAAGATTCTATTCCGGTTACCCTTTACGGAAAAAACGGAAATGGAAGAGCAGATTGATTTTTCCCTGGAGGAATTAGAGGGAAAAAGTGAAGAAAACCTGATTTATATACGCAATAAGGTAAATGCTATTTTAGAGCAGCTGGATGGGATTGATGCAAGGATAGGAGACTGCTGTGAGGGATGGAATTTTAACCGGATTGGCAAGGCAGAGATTGCACTGATGCGGATTGCAGTATATGAGATGATGTTTGAAGAGGATGTGCCAAGACGTGTGGCAATTAACGAGGCGGTGGAACTCAGCAAAAAATATTGTGACGAGGATGCAAAGGGTTTTGTCAATGCAGTGCTTGGCAAGGTAGAAAAGACTTTGGATTAGGAATTGGATATGGCTTCTATTTATTCAGTATCACAGATTAATATGTATATTAAAAATATGTTTGCGAATGATTACCTGTTGCGAAATGTACAGGTTAAGGGTGAGATATCGAATGTGAAATATCATTCCTCCGGACATATTTATTTTACGTTGAAGGAAGAGGGCAGTGCTTTAAATGGTGTGATGTTCCGCTCCGCCCGGACGGAGGGGCTGGATTTTACCCTGGAGAATGGGCAAAGTGTTGTAATTACAGGAAGCATCGCAGTCTATGAACGGGATGGCAGATACCAGGTTTATGCAAAAAAGATTGCACTGGATGGCAGGGGAAATCTCTATGAAGCCTATGAGTTGTTAAAGCAGAAACTTTACGAGGAAGGGCTTTTTGAATTTGAACACAAAAAAGAGATACCCCGGTTTCCGAAAAAGGTCGGGATTGTAACTGCCAGAACGGGAGCAGCGATACAGGATATCTTAAATATTGCAAAAAGAAGAAATCCTTATGTACAGCTTTATCTATATCCTGCCCAGGTACAGGGTGAGGGTGCCGCAAAAACCATTGTAAAGGGAATTGAAACATTAGACCGGATGGGAATGGATACGATTATCATCGGCCGTGGCGGCGGTTCCATAGAGGATTTATGGGCTTTTAATGAAGAGTCTGTGGCAAGGGCCATTTATCATGCAAAGACTCCCATTATATCGGGGACGGGGCATGAAATCGATAATACCATTGCCGATTATGCGGCAGACTTGAGGGCACCGACCCCCAGTGCCGCCTGCGAGCTGGCAATACCGGATGTGATGTCTTCCATTTATCAGGTAAGACAGTATGAAAGCCGGATGCGGAAGTGCGCTGGACAAAAGCTGCAGCAGCTGAACCAGAAGTGGGGAATGCTGTCGGCAAGGCTTAATAGTGCATCACCGAAGGTCAGGCTTGAAAATCAGAAAATTTATCTGGATTCCTTACAGGATAAACTGATGCAGGGAATGCTGCAGAAAATGGGAAACCGCAGACACCAGTATGAAATTTTACTGACAAAATTAAATGGCTTAAGTCCCACTGCAAAGCTGGTGGGAGGCTATGGATATATTGAACACCAGGACGGACATGCCATCCGGTCTGTAGCGGATGTGAAGGAGCAGGATAACTTTTCTGTGACGGTGTGGGATGGAACCATTGAAGGTGTGGTAACAAAGATTGAAGAGAAAGTGGAGCAGGGAAATGGAAGATAATTTTGATTTGGAACAGGCATTCAAGGAGCTGGAAGAAATTATTGTGAAGTTGGAATCGGATGCAGTCCCGCTAAAGGAATCAATAGAATTGTATGCAAAGGGTGCAAAGCTGGTGGCATCCTGTAAAGACGAACTGACTGGAATTGAGAAGGAAATGATTGTTATCGGTGAAAATTTTGAGCCGGAGGACAAGGAATAGAAGGTGTGAGTGAATATGGATTTTGAAACAACTATGAAACAACGTGTGGATACAATTGAGGCAGTCATCCGTGAGTATATGCCCAAGAATCCGACCTTTCAGAAAACGGTGGTTGAAGCAATGGATTATACAATGTCAGCAGGCGGGAAACGGATTCGACCGCTGTTGATGGGAAGTACCTTTGAGTTGTTTGGTGGAAAGGGAAGGGTAATCGTTCCTTTTATGGCAGCCCTGGAAATGATTCATACCTATTCTCTGATTCATGATGATTTGCCGGCACTGGATAACGACGATTACCGCAGAGGAAGAAAGACAGCGCATATTGTGTATGGAGAGGCGATGGCAATACTTGCAGGAGATAGTTTGCTAAATTATGCATACGAGACGGCGGCAAAGGCATTTTCTATTATAGATGAAGAAGCAGGTTTTTCCGGCAGCAGGGAGGACGGCTGTGAGTTTACAGAGGAACAGTATTTTGCTGTCAGGAAAGAATTAGAATACAGGCGTAATGTGGAAAGAGCCATGCAGATTTTGGCATCCAAGCCGGGCATTTATGGTATGATTGGCGGACAGGTCGCAGATGTAGAGCTGACAGGCACCAGATTAAATGCGGAGCAGCTGGTTTATATTTATGAAAACAAAACAGGTGCATTGATTGAGGCTGCTATGATGATTGGCGCTGTGCTGGCGGGAGCAGATGATGAAGGAATTGAAAAGATTCAGAAAGTAGCGTATAATGTTGGGATGGCATTTCAGATTCAGGATGATATTCTGGATGAAACTGCTACCTTTGAAGAACTGGGAAAACCGATTCACAGTGATGAAAAAAATGAAAAGGTTACTTATGTTACTATTTATGGAATTGAGAAGGCCGGTGAAGAGGTGGAGCGTTTATCTGAGGATGCAATTGAAATGCTACAATCCATTGACGGTGATTCTGGCTTTTTAGTGGAGCTTGTAAGATATTTGGTACAGAGAAGGAATTAGAAAAGGCGGGAGATTGGCATTACCTTTACTAATATATAAGAGGTATTTTTATGGAGCTGTTAGATAAAATAAAAGAACCAAATGATATTAAGCAATTTGATGTGGAATATTGGGAGCCTTTGGCTGATGAAATCAGAAGCTTTCTGCTGCATCATATCTCAAAAACCGGCGGACACCTGGCTTCCAATCTTGGCTGTGTGGAGCTGACAATGGCGCTTCATCTTGTTCTGAATCTGCCGGAAGACAAGATAATCTGGGATGTGGGACATCAAAGCTACACCCATAAGATATTGACAGGCAGGCAGGAACAGTTTCATACCTTAAGGCAGTTTGGCGGAATGAGTGGATTTCCCAAAAGAGTAGAGAGCGATACAGATGTTTTTGAGACGGGACACAGCTCCACCTCCATATCTGCAGCAATCGGTATGGCAAAGGCACATGAGCTAAATGGGAAAAAGAGTACCATTGTGGCAGTTATCGGAGACGGTTCTTTTACAGGAGGTCTTACTTATGAGGCTCTTAATAATCTGGCACAGCTTAAGAGTAATTGCATGATTATCTTAAATGACAACGACATGTCCATAGATGAAAATGTGGGTGGAATGTCTACCTATCTGAATAAAATTCGTGTGGGACAGGCTTACAATGATGTAAAATCTGGAGTGGAAAAAGGGCTTTTGCATATTCCGGGAATTGGTGAAGGGCTTGCCAAAGTAGTAAAACGGGGAAAGGACAGTATAAAGGGCCTATTAGTACCAGGTATGTTTTTTGAAGATTTGGGAATTACCTATATCGGACCAATTGACGGACATAATATATCACAGATGGTTGACACCTTTGAGGCTGCCATCCGGCTGAAGCGTCCCGTTGTCGTACATGTAAAAACAATTAAGGGAAAGGGATACCGGTATGCCGAAAGATATCCGAAATATTTCCACGGCGTAGCTCCCTTTGATTTAAAAACCGGAAAGGCAATCCAGAAGAAGGAGAGGCTGACCAATACGGATGTATTTGGAAGAAAGCTCCTGGCTATGGGAGAAGAGGTTCCCAATTTGGTAGCGATTACAGCAGCCATGGCCTCAGGAACCGGTCTTGAGAAATTTGCCAATGTATATCCTGGCAGATTCTTTGATGTGGGAATCGCAGAGCAGCATGCGGTGACCTTTGCTGCCGGTTTGGCCAGTGAAGGTATGATTCCGGTGGTGGCTGTCTATTCTTCTTTCTTACAGAGGGCTTATGACCAGATATTGCATGATGTATGTTTACAGAAGCTTCATGTCATATTTGCAATTGACCGCTCCGGTCTGGTGGGAGAGGATGGGGCAACCCATCAGGGCATATTTGATTCGGCGTATCTTACACAGATTCCGGGTATGACGGTATTGGCACCGAAAAACCGCTATGAGCTGAGCAGAGCCATGGAATATGCGGTGGAATATGATGGCCCCATTGCGGTTAAATACAGTAAGGGAGATGCATTTTATGGGTTAAAGGAAAAGCAGGAACCGATTGTGTATGGAAAAAGCGAGGTTTTGTTTGAGGGCCAACAGGCTGCGCTGATTGCGGTGGGAAATATGGTTGAAACCGGTTTTGAGGTATATCATGCTTTAAGGGAAAAGGGAACAGAGATTACTTTGGTAAGTGCAAGGTTTGTAAAGCCTTTGGACGAAGAGCTGTTAAGGAATTTAGCAGCAAATCATAAAGTGGTTATAACCTTAGAGGAGCATATGCTTCAGGGGGGATATGGACAGGCTGTTTCTGCATTTTATATGCGCAGTGGAATAACGGCGACAAAAGTCCGGAATCTTGCAATTGAAGATATGTTTGTGGAGCATGGCAGGGTGTCAGAGCTTAGGGAGATGCTTGGCATGGATGCACAGAGTGTAATGCGTGTGGTGGAAGAATATTTGTGACGGATTTGGAAAATGTCTGTTTTTCATACAGGTACAAAAGAGGCATCAGGAGGCAGTTTATGAAAGAACGATTAGATGTAATGCTGGTTAACCGTGGGCTGGCAGCTTCCAGGGAAAAGGCAAAAGCAATTATCATGTCCGGAATTGTATTTGTGGACGGACAGAGAGAGGACAAGGCAGGTTCTGCCTTTGATGATAAGGTAAATATTGAAATTAAGGGACCTACCCTTAAATATGTGAGCCGTGGAGGGCTTAAGCTTGAAAAAGCCATGAATAGCTTTGCTGTAAAGTTAGAAGGCAGAGTTTGCATGGATGTAGGCTCTTCTACCGGCGGATTTACGGATTGTATGCTGCAAAACGGAGCAGTAAAGGTATATGCGGTAGATGTGGGGCACGGACAGCTGGATTGGAAGCTGCGGAAGGATGAGCGGGTAGTCTGCATGGAAAGGACCAATATCCGTTACGTGACACCAGAGCAGATTGGAGCGCCACCGGAATTTATATCCATTGATGTATCCTTTATTTCACTGACAAAGGTATTATCACCCATTAAGGAGCTTATGACGGAAAATGGTGAAATTGTATGTCTGATAAAACCACAGTTTGAAGCCGGCAGGGAAAAAGTGGGAAAAAAAGGTGTTGTAAGGGATTGCAACGTGCACAAGGAGGTTATCCGGATGGTGATGGAATATGCCGCATCTATCGGATTTTGTGTCTGTAATCTGGATTTCTCTCCCATTAAAGGTCCAGAGGGCAATATAGAGTATCTTTTGCATTTAAGCAGGGATAAAAGCAGAGTACCTGCAGACGTTGATGTGGAGAAGGTGGTGGCAGTCTCCCATGAAGCTTTGGATAAGTAGGGGATGGATGGTATGAAGCATTTTTTAATTGCAACCAATTATATTAAGGATGAAAATCTGGTTTTAACCACAAAGGTTGAAAAGTATATTGCCATGCATGGTGGAACCAGCAGAAGGGTAATCGGAGATACGAATGGAGAGATTTCCTATGAGATAGAGGCTGCAGAGTCCTTTGACTGTATTATTGCGCTGGGCGGGGATGGGACAATCCTCAAAGTCAACAGGGATTTAAGAATGCTTGAGATTCCAATTGTGGGAGTGAATCTGGGAACTCTGGGTTTTTTGACTGAAATTGAGCCGGAGCAGGTTTTTCCGGTTATTGACCGTCTGTTAGCAGATGATTATGAGATGGAAGAGCGAATGAACATCTGTGGTACAGTTTATAAGAATGGAAGCGATACGCCTGTTCTTAAGGATGTGGCACTGAATGATATTGTGGTATCCCGGTCCGGATTTTCAAGAGTGATAGGTCTTAAGGTTTATGTGAATGAAAAGGTAATGGATATTTATGAGGCGGATGGTCTGATTGTCAGTACACCCACCGGTTCCACCGGATATAATCTGTCGGCAGGCGGTCCCATTGTTTCACCCAAGACAAGTCTCATGATTGTGACCCCCGTTTCCCCCCATTCCCTTACCTCAAAAAGCATTGTTTTTTCCAGTGAGGATGAGATTGCAATTGAGGTATTAAAAATGCGTAAGGCGCAGGAGGAAGAGGCAATTGTGAGCTTTGACGGACAGCCGGGAACCCAGCTTTCTACGGGAGACCGGATTGTGATTAAGAAATCCGGTGCAGTGACCAATATGGTTAAGCTTTTTGATGTAAGCTTTTATGAAGTGTTACGGGAAAAGATAACAAATCATTTCTGAGGTGGAACATATGAAAGAAAAAAGACAGAATAAAATCAAAGAAATCATCGAAACAAAAAATATTGAAACCCAGGATGACCTGTTGGCGGAGCTTACGAAAGCCGGTTTTACCACAACACAGGCAACTATTTCCAGAGATATCCGGGAAATGAAGCTTACAAAGGTGCCGGATGGAAATGGCAGGCAGAAATATACCCTGATTCAGAGTGCGGATACGGATGTTATGGCAAAATATCATCAGGTCCTAAGTGCAGGCATTCTGGACATGGATTATGCCGGAAATATGATAGTCATCCATACCGTATCCGGAATGGCAATGGCAGTGGCAGCCGCTTTGGATAACATGAAATTTCAGGGTTTTATGGGATGCATTGCAGGAGATGATACAATTTTTTGTGTTATGCGGAACAATGAATTTTGCAGGGAAATTATAAATGATATAAAAAAGGTAGCATCTGACGAATAAGTTGGAGGTATAATATGCTATTAAATTTACATATTAAAAATATGGCATTAATTGATGAAATTGACATCAATTTTGCGGATAATCTGAATATATTAACCGGAGAGACAGGAGCCGGAAAATCCATTGTAATTGATTCGATTATGCTGGCATTGGGCGGAAAAGTACCGAAGGATTTTGTAAGGAAGGATGCAGAGTATGGATTGGTGGAGCTTTTATTTTCTATAGAGGATGAAGAGACTCTCCGAAGGCTTTGTGAGCTTTCCGTGCCGGAAATGACGGATGGCGAGCTGGTGCTTTCTAGAAAAATAATTGGCAGCCGGAGCGTTAGCAAGATAAACGGAGAAACGGTAACACTTGCCAGAGTCAGGGAAGCTGCCGGCTTACTGTTGGATTTGCATGCTCAGCATGAGCACCAGTCCCTGCTGATTCCGGGGAATCATTTAAAGTTATTAGACCGGTATGGTCATGAGACGCTGGATTCTTTTAAGCAAAAAGTGTCAGAATATTATAAAGAATATGCCAAATTAAAAAATGAACTTTCTGCAAATACTATGAATGAGGAAGAAAAGAAGCGCAAGCTGGATTTAATGGAGTTTGAGCGGAATGAAATTGCAGGCGCAGCTCTGAGACCCGGAGAGGATGAGGAATTAGAGGCTTTGTACAAGAAGGCATCCAATAGCAAAAACATAAACGAAAGCGTATCGGCAGCCTACCGTTACACGGAGGATACCGCCTATGACGGTGTAGACCGGGCATTGCGAGAGATGACGGCAGTTTCTGAATTTGATGAGGAGCTTCAGTCCATGATGGATATGCTGGCCACAGTGTCTGACCTGATATCGGATTTTGGCAGAAGTGCAAGAGGATATCTGGAATACAACAGCTTTTCAGAAGAGGAATTTATACAGATAGAGGAACGGCTTAATACAGTCAATCATTTAAAAGCTAAATACGGTAAAACAATCGAAGAGGTATTGTTATATGGAAAGAATCTGGAATTGCAATATGATAAGCTGCTTCATCAGGAGCAGTATTTACAGAATTTGCAAGGAAAGCTTGCAGATGCAGAGAAAAAGCTGGAACAGGCATGCCGGGATTTAAGCCGGGAGAGGAAACGGATTGCAGCACAGCTTTCCCGGAATATAACAGAGGCTTTGGTTGATTTGAATTTTATGGATGTTCGTTTCGATATGGTGTTTGAAAAAACGGAGCATTATTCTGCAGAGGGGATGGACTATCCTTATTTTATTATCTCTACCAATGTTGGTGAGGATATGAAACCGTTATGGCAGGTGGCATCGGGAGGAGAGCTTTCACGGATTATGCTGGCGATGAAATCCTGTCTGGCGGACGCAGATAAGATAGAGACATTAATTTTTGATGAAATTGATGTGGGAATCAGTGGAAGAACCGCCCAGATGGTGGCAGAAAAAATCCACAGAATAGGAAAGAACCACCAGATTATTTGTATTACGCATCTGCCGCAGATTGCAGCAATGGCAAACCATCATTATCTGATTGAAAAACAGGTAAATAATGGCAAGACAATCACCCATATTTCAAAGCTTGATTCCCAGCAGGAAATTAAAGAGCTTGCGAGGCTGATTGGCGGTGTAGAGATTACGGATACGGTTATTCAGAGTGCAAAAGAAATGAAAGAATTGGCAGGTAAGGCAAAGGTTAACTGACTGAGATAAAATAGGATAACCCATAATAAATGTAAAAGCATTTATTGTGGGTTGTTTTTTTGATTTAAAATAAATTTATATTAATATAGAAAGGGAGAAAACAATGCAAAGATACAAGTCATTTTTAAAGTGGTTATTGACGGCAAACATTATGTTTATCCTGGTGGTGGCTGGCCTTGGATACCGGAAGGAATATCAAAATAAAGAGATAGCGGAGGTATACAATACCCTGCAGTCCGGTGGGAAGGAAGCGGAACAGAGTAAAGAACGCACCAATGACCAGAGCCAGAAAGTAATTCCTGTTGGCAGGACGGTGGGAATTTATATCAATACGAAGGGGATTTTGGTTATCGATACGGGGGAAGTGACGGATTTAGAGGGAAAAAATGTGGCTCCGGCTAAAAATAAGCTGATGCCGGGAGATTATATTACAAAATTAAATGATGTGGAAATGAAAACAAAAAAACAGCTCATTGAGGCAATTACAAGCTGTGATGGTAATCCCCTTGTATTTCAGGTGATTCGCAACGAGGAATGTATTGATGTAAAAGTGGAACCAGTGGAAACCGGAACGGATTTGTATAAAGTGGGAATCTGGGTCAGGGATGATTTGCAGGGACTTGGAACAGTGACTTATGTGAAAGAGGATTCCTTTGGCGCCCTGGGCCATAGTATTAATGATACAGACACAGGAGAGCTTCTTCAGGTTTCAGGAGGTGAAATTTATGAGGCAGATATTTTTGGCGTGGAAAAAGGTACTGCCGGAAGTCCGGGAGAGATAGAAGGTATGATTGCCTATCAGACAGAAAATGTAGTGGGGCATATTGATGCGAACCATCTGTATGGAATTTATGGTACAATTACCGATGCCTTTAAGGAAGAGATAGAACAGGAGAATCCGGTGGAAATAGCATCTGTAGATGAAGTAGAAAAAGGGGAGGCATATATACAGTCTTATATCAGTGGAAAAAAGGAATTATATGAAATAGAGATTGTAAATATACACAAAAATAGCAATGGGGACCAGGAGATGGAGATTATTGTGACAGATGACAATTTAATTGATTTAACTGGAGGAATTGTTCAGGGTATGAGCGGAAGTCCTATTCTTCAGAATGGAAAATTAGTAGGTGCCGTAACGCATGTATTTGTGGATGAACCCAAAAAAGGCTATGGTATATTTGTGGAAACTATGAGAAAAGGTGAAAAATAGAATATTTTAGCGAAAAAGCTGAAAAGGTTAATTCACAGTTAAAAAAATTCATATTTTTTTAAAAGTCGGTGTTTATGATTGGACATAAAAAAAGTATTGAAAAATAAAGAAATATTTAGCGGAATGGGATGAAAAATTGTGTTACAACACAATTTTGAAGAAAATAAGTTGCGTTGCATTGTCATACATCAGCTTATAATTATAGTTTGGTTTTGATATAGTCTTAAATGGTCGATGTCAGAATAATTCTGTCAGAGGATAGAATTATTCTTGACGAAAAATCATATATTATAGGAGGGAAGTATGATTAATGTAATGATTGGTAATCATGATGAAATCATGCGAAAGAGGATGGAGGATGTTGTGCGTAAGCAGACACAATGTCATCTTTTGGGTACTTATGAAAAAGGAGATCAGTTGCTGTTACATATTAAAGAGGATGTGCCGGATCTTGTGATTTTGAATCCTGTGATGCCGAAGATTGATGGTATCGGGGTGATAGAAAAAGTTCGTTCAGAGTCACAATTTGATAAAATACGGTTCCTTTTGGTTGCTTCAGCACAGCAGACAAAGGTTTTGAATGTATTACAGAACCGGAAGAATGTAAAATTTCTTCCGTGGGAAAATGACGAAAATACTCTGGAAAAATGTATTATGGAGATACCGAAGCCCGGAGTAGTGACAAACCGGGCGCTTCCAATTGAAGATATAGTAGTAAAGCAGGGAAACCGAGAAAAAGATTTAAATTTACTGGTGACACAGATGATTCATGAAATAGGAGTTCCGGCGCATATAAAAGGTTATTTATATCTGCGCACGGCTATTATCATGGCGGTGGATAATATGGATGTATTGAACGCAGTGACCAAGCAGCTATATCCGGATATCGCAGAACAATATGGAACCACAGATACAAGAGTAGAGCGTGCCATTCGTCATGCAATTGAGGTCGCATGGGAACGTGGCAACATTGATATGATACATGAATTGTTTGGCTATACGATTCAGGCAGATAAGGGGAAACCCACAAATTCAGAATTTATTGCCCTGATGGCAGACAGGATACGGTTAGACCAGTCTAAGGGTTTAAAGTAGGGAGGAATCAAAATAAAACACTGGAAGAAAAAGGAATGATGAAGATGTTAATGTAAAAGCCGGAATGAGGCAGCAGATTGGAGAATGATATGAGAGAAAGTATGAAAATAATAATAGCAACAGGTCAAAAACGGCAGATAACGCAAACCATATTGGGACATATGAAACAGTTTGAGTATGTTATAAAAGAGACTACAGACTCCTATGAACAAATCGTAGAGGATGTGTATTCGATGAAACCAGATATGATTATAGCGGACATCTGCTTGGAAGGGGGAGATGGTATTTCCCTGCTTCAGAAGTGTAAGAGAAAGGAACTGCGGGATACAAAGTTTGTGTTTTTGACCGATGTTACGGCACAAATGATTATTGATTTGGCATATGCAGCCGGTGCGGATTATTATTTTATGTTAAACCAGGAGCCTAAATTTATCGCAAGAATATTGGAAAGGATTCTGGAAAGTCACTATCAGATGAAGCAGCAGCAAAAGCAGCGAGACGGAATGACATTAGAGCAAAAACAGTTTCTGTTTGATTCTACTTTGGAAAATGATGTGACAAAGATGATTCGGGAAATTGGTATTCCTGCTCATATCAAAGGTTATCAGTATATCAGAGAAGGGATTATGATGTCGGTAAAGGACCCGGAGATTCTTAATTATATTACCAAATATCTATATCCCACCATTGCGAAAAAATATCATACCACCACCAGCAGTGTGGAGCGTGCGATTCGTCATGCAATCGAGGTGGCATGGAATCGGGGAAAGCTGGAATCCATGGAGGAGCTGTTTGGCTATAGTGTAAATTCGGGAAAAGGAAAGCCGACTAATTCTGAATTTATTGCCCTGATTGCGGATAAGTTCCGGCTGGAGTACAGGATGAAGGGTTTTGGAATGGATGAGTTCTCTGCGTAGCATAAGATGCGGATGTATGATAAGCAGTGCGTCCTCTTAAAAATAGCTTTTGTTTTTATTATTTTTATGCTACAATAGACGAAAGTCTATTTTGTACGAAGGAGAGAGAATCCGATGAAAAGAATTGCTTATATTGCTTCTGAATGTGTTCCATTTATTAAGACTGGCGGTCTGGCTGACGTTGTAGGGACACTTCCTAAGATTTTTGATAAAAAGGAGTATGATGTGCGGATTATCATCCCTAATTATATGTGTATTCCTTCCAAATATAAAGAGAAAATGCGCTTTATTACAAACTTCCAGATGGATATTGGAGACCACTCACAATATGTGGGAATTATGTATATGGAATATGAGGGTGTGCCGGTTTATTTTATTGATAACGAATTTTACTTTAATGGACTGGCTCCTTATGGTGATACCAAGTGGGACATTGAGAAATTCTGTTATTTTTCCAAGGCGGCGCTATCTATTCTGCCGGTGATTGGTTTCCGCCCGGATATTGTACATTGTCACGACTGGCAGGCGGGTATGGTTCCGGTATATTTGAAGACATTGTTTGCAGGGAATCCCTTTTTTGGAAGCATAAAATCCATTATGACAATTCATAATCTGCAGTTCCAGGGAAGATGGGATATTGAACATGTACGGTATTGCTCCGGTCTTCCAGACTATTTGTTTACTGCGGATAAATTGGAGATACATAAAGATGCTTCCATGCTGAAGGGTGGACTTGTCTATGCAGATGTGATTACTACAGTAAGCAACACCTATGCATATGAAATCCAGACGCCGTATTATGGGGAAGGATTAGACGGTTTGTTACAGGCAAGAAACCAGTCTTTAGTGGGAATTGTTAACGGTATTGATTATGATACATATAATCCGGAAAAGGACAAGCATTTAGCAAAAGCATACAATATTAAGAATGTTAAGAAAAATAAGGGGATGAATAAGACAGCACTTCAGAAGGAACTGGGACTTCCTGTAGATAAGAATCAGTTTGTGCTTGGTATCATTTCCAGGCTGACAGACCAGAAGGGCCTTGATTTAGTGGATGCGGTGATGAATGATATCTGCCAGGATGGTGTGCAGTTTGTTGTGCTGGGAACTGGAGACAGGAGATATGAGGATATGTTCCGGTACTATCAGGGCTTTCATCCGGCAAAGGTTAGTGCAAACATTTATTTTTCAGATGCACTTTCCCATAAAATGTATGGAGGCTGTGATGCAATTTTAGTACCGTCAAGATTTGAGCCCTGCGGACTTACACAGCTGATGGCTCTCCGCTATGGTTCCCTTCCGATTGTCCGGGAGACTGGAGGACTTAAGGATACGGTCATTCCTTATAATGAATTTGAACAGACAGGAACGGGATTTTCATTTGCAAATTATAATGCGCAGGAGCTTCTGCATACTATTAATTATGCGAAAGAGGTTTTTTATAACCAGAAGAAGAGCTGGGAGGATATGCAGGTACGTGCCATGGGTCAGGATTATTCCTGGGCAAGCTCGGCAAAGAGATATGAGGAATTGTATAAATAGAAGAGAACAAGAGCCGCAGGCGGGGAAGCTGTCTGCGGTTTTGTGCAGTAGAAGGAGTAAAAAGAAATGGCTTTTGATGGAGTAGTGATTTCTAATATCGTAAAAGACATGAAGGAACGGCTGACAGGAGGCCGTATTTATAAGATATACCAGCCGGAAAGCGATGAGATTAATTTGGTGATTAAAAATCTGGGAACAACCTTTCGGCTCATGTTAAATGCCAGCCCTACACTTCCACTGGTGTATTTTTTGCCGGAAAACAAGGTAAATCCGGCTACAGCACCAAATTTTTGTATGCTGCTTAGAAAGCATATCGGCAATGGAAGAATTGTGGGGGTTGAGCAGCCGGGGTTTGAGCGGATTATCATGATAGATATCGAGCATTTAGATGAGATGGGGGATTTGTGTAGGAAAAAGCTTGTAATCGAGCTGATGGGCAAGCATAGCAATATTATATTTACGGAAGAGAACGGACGGATTGTGGATGCAATTAAGCGGATTGGCGCCCAGATTAGTTCGGTGAGGGAGGTGCTTCCCGGATATGATTATGTGCTGCCACCAAATGAAAAGGTGGATCCCTTAGAGGTTTCAAAGGAATATTTCCAGACCATCATTTTAGAGAAAGCCATGAGCGTGGAAAAAGCCATTTATTCGTCCATAACAGGCTTTTCCAAGCTGATTGCAGGTGAACTCTGCTACGAGGCAGGAGTGGATGGCAATTTCAGTACGGACAGCCTTGCAGAGAGCAACAAAGAGATGTTGTGGAATGCATTTTCCAGATTGGTTACCCGGGTGAAGGATGGAAATTATGAACCGGTAATTGTATATGACCAAGATGAGCCAGTAGCATTTTCCTCCATACCACTTATGATGTATAATGACCTTAATCAGGAATATTTTAAGGATATATCGGAATTGCTGGCAAGCTATTATGCAAAGAAGGATATTTCTTCCAGAATCCGCCAGAAATCAACCGATTTAAGAAAAGTACTGGCAACAGCGGTGGAACGGACTTCCAGAAAATACGATATTCAGCGGAAGCAGTTGAAGGATACGGAAAAGCGGGATAAATACCGTATCTATGGAGAGTTGCTGCAGACCTATGGCTATGAGGTGCAGACCGGAGATAAGGAAGCTAAGGTGATGAATTACTATACCAATGAGGAGGTAACCATTCCGTTGGATACAACCCTGACACCAGTGGAAAATGCAAACCGGTATTTTAATAAATATAATAAACTGAAACGTACCTATGAGGCTTCCCTGACATTAGTGGAGGAGAGTAAGAAAACTCTGGAGCACTTGCTTTCTCTGCAAAACAGCATGGAGATTGCCACTTCCGAGGCGGACCTGGCAGAGATACGGGAAGAAATGGTAATAGCCGGTCTCGTCAAGGCGAAGCAGAACAGAAAAAATGGAGTGAAACAGGAAAAGAGTAAGCCCTTACACTACATTTCCTCGGACGGCTTTCATATGTATGTGGGTAAAAACAATCTGCAAAATGACCGCCTTACCTTTAAAACAGCAGGAACAAAAGACCTTTGGTTCCATGCCAAGGAGATGCCGGGCTCCCATGTGATTGTAAAATTAGAGGGGGCAGAGGATGTGCCAGATGCCACTTATGAGGAAGCTGCTCGTCTGGCAGCCTATTATTCATCGGGAAAGACCAGTCCCAAGGTGGAGATTGATTATACAAGAAGGGGAAATCTTAAGAAACCGCCCCAGGCAAATCCTGGATATGTTATTTATCACACGAATTATTCCATGGTGGCGTTGCCAGATATTAAGGGGATTGAAGAAATAAAGGAATGAAAATACAGGTTGGGAAAACCTTAGCTTGCATTTCTTTATATATTTGGTTATAATATATAAGTTAATTCATGTCCTTTTGTGAGTTGGCTTATTATTATATTGTAAATTCCAATGGAAGACTGGAAAAAGTAGGTGAAGTGCTTGATAAAGAGTATGACAGGTTTTGGTCGTGCAGAGAGTGTGACGAAGGACCGCAAGATTGTAATTGAGATGAAGTCGGTGAATCACAGATATTGTGATTTGAATATTAAGATGCCAAAGAAGCTGAATTTTTTTGAAGCTGCGATTCGCAATCATTTAAAGAAATATATTGGAAGAGGCAAGGTAGATATTTTTATTACCTATGAGGATTATTCAGAGAATAATGTCTGTGTAAAATATAATCCGGAGATAGCAGCAGAATATGTGAAGTATCTGCAGCAGATGGCAGATACCTTTGAACTGAGGAGCGACCTGTCAGTAGTGGCACTTTCCAGATATCCGGAGGTCTTTACCTTAGAGGAACAATCTGAAAATGAGGAGCAGTTATGGAATGAGTTTGTCGTGATTCTGGATGAGGCGGCAAACCACTTTGTGGAGTCCCGCACCAAAGAGGGCGAAGTGTTGAAGGAGGATTTGCTTCAGAAGCTGGATGGGATGCTGTCCATGGTAGATTATATTGAGTCGGCTTCTCCGTCTCTGGTTGAAGATTACCGAAACCGGTTAGAGGCTAAGGTAAAGGAGCTGTTAGAGGGGGCTGGCATGGATGAAAGCCGTATTGCCACAGAGGTTACCATTTATGCAGATAAAATTTGTGTGGATGAAGAGACGGTGAGACTTAGAAGTCACATTGAGAATACAAAGGCGATTTTGCTTGAAGGCGGCAATGTGGGGCGTAAGCTGGATTTTGTTGCACAGGAGATGAACAGGGAGGCCAATACAATCCTTTCCAAAGCTAATTCCCTTGATGTTTCCAACAAAGCAATTGATTTGAAAACCGAGATTGAGAAAGTCAGGGAACAGATACAGAATATTGAGTAGAGGGTGAGGCATATGAATAAAAAAGGCGTGTTGATTGTCATTTCTGGATTTTCCGGTGTTGGCAAGGGAACGGTCGTTAGGAAGTTAATTGAGAAGTATCACTATAGTCTTTCTGTTTCTGCCACCACAAGAGAACCAAGACCCGGTGAAGTGGATGGAAAAGACTATTTCTTCAAGAGTGTGGCTGAGTTTCAGAGTCTGATTGATTATAATGGATTCATTGAATGGGCACAGTATGTGGAGAATTATTATGGCACTCCCAGAAAATATGTAGAAGATGAATTAGCCAGAGGACATAATGTGATATTAGAGATAGAAGTTCAGGGAGCAATGCGGATTAAGGAGCAGTATCCGGATGCAGTATTGATTTTCCTGACAGCGCCGGATGCACATAGTCTTAAGGAGAGATTAGAGGGCAGAGGCACAGAGGATGCAAAGGTAATTGCAAAACGGTTAAAGCGTGCCTATGAAGAAACAGATGATATGTCAGAATATGATTATCTGGTTGTGAATGATGATTTGGAGACCTGTGTGGATAATGTAAATGCCGTAATTGTGGCAGAGAGCTTCCGCACGGCAAATAACCGGGAATATATTGAACAAACCAAAAATGAATTATTTGATATTCGAAAGGAGATTTTATCATGATACATCCATCTTATAGTGATTTAATGGAAGTTGTTAACAGCGAGGTTGAGCAGGGAGAACAGCCGGTGGTACAAAGCCGTTATTCCATTGTACTTGCAACTGCAAAGAGGGCAAGACAGATTATTGCAGGAGAAGAACCTCTGGTAAAGGGAGAAGGCAGAAAACCATTATCTGTTGCCGTGGATGAGCTTTATCAGGGAAAGGTTAAAATTGTTGGAGACGATGAGGACGAATGATAATACTGGTGGCAGGCAGGAGTGCCTGCCATTTGTGTTGCCAAGCATATGAGGAAAAGGTCCGGTGGACCATTTTTGAGTACAGGTCACTTTCCGTTATGAAAAGTTTGCAGCATTTAGACTAGGAGGTTATATATGAAATTAGGGCAATTGCTAAATACACTGGAATATACATTGGTGCAGGGAAGCCTTGATGCAGAAGTAACTGCAGTGGAAAATGACTCCCGAAAGGTGATGAAGGGGGCACTCTTTTTCTGCATTACCGGAGCGGTATTTGACGGACATAGCTATGCGAGGGATGTGGCGGATAAAAAGGCTTCTGTAATTGTGGTAGAAAAAGATGTAAATTTGGAGGGAAATGCAGAAACAGCAGTGGTAAAGGTGCCAGATACCCGGTATGCCATGGGAATAATTTGTGCTGCATTTTATGGTAATCCATCTGATAAGCTGACGGTAATTGGCATTACCGGGACAAAGGGAAAAACCACCACCACTTACATGATTAAATCTATGCTTGAAGCAGCAGGACACAAAACCGGGCTGATTGGAACGATAGAGAGTATTGTAGGTGATAAAGCAGTTCCAGCCAATAATACCACACCGGAATCGATTGTCATGCAGAGAACCTTGAAGGAAATGGTGGATGCCGGTCTGGATAGCGTGGTAATGGAGGTTTCTTCCCAGGGCCTGATGCTTAACCGGGTGGCAGGCGTTTCTTTTGACTACGGTATTTTTACCAATTTATCGGAGGATCATATCGGACCAAAAGAGCACAAGGATTTTGCAGAGTATTTAGGCTGGAAAGCAAAGCTGTTTACGCTCTGTAAAACAGGAATTTTTAATGTGGATGATGAAAATTGCGACCAGATATTAAAGGGACATACCTGTCAGGTAATTACCTATGGCATAAAAGAGGGAGCAGACTATCAGGCAGAGCATTTAAAGCTTTACAAGAAGGATGGATGTCTGGGGATTTCCTATCATTTGGATGGAAAATATCAGGAAGAGGTGACGGTAAGCCTGCCGGGTGAGTTTTCTGTGCACAATTCCCTGTCTGCCATTGCTGTGGCGAAGGAAATGGGCGTACCTATGGAAAAGATTTTGGAAATATTGAAGGATATCCATGTAAAGGGCAGGGTGGAGCTGATTCCGATTTCCGATGCATTTACCATCTTAATTGATTATGCACATAATGCAGTGAGTCTGGAAAGTATCCTGACCACCTTACGTGCTTATAATCCGAAACGGCTGGTTGCTTTGTTTGGCTGTGGGGGAAACCGCTCCAAGGTACGGAGATATGAGATGGGAGAGGTATCCGGTGAACTTGCAGACTTTACAATTATAACCTCCGATAATCCAAGGGATGAGGAGCCTCAGGCAATTATGGATGACATCAAAACCGGAATTGCAAAGACAGAGGGAAAATATGTGGAAATTGTTGACCGGAAGGAAGCAATCCGTTATGCTATAATGAATGCGGGGGAGGGAGATGTCATTGTTCTTGCCGGTAAGGGGCATGAGGATTACCAGGAGATTAAGGGCAGGAAATACCATATGGATGAACGGGATTTGATTAGAGAGATATTGGAGGAAGAGGATGTCACCAAAATATGCGGATATAATAATCGATATTTCGCATGAGGCGATTGACCGGACATTTCAGTACCGGATTCCGGAAGGTCTTGTGGAACAAATCAGGATAGGCACACAGGTGTCTATCCCTTTTGGTCGTGGGAATCATTTGAGGAGCGGATATGTGGTGTCCTTTTCTGATACACCGGCATTTGAGGAAGCCAGGCTAAAAGAAATTGCCGGTGTGAAGGAGGGAAGTGTTGCCATTGAAAGCGCATTGATTGAGCTGGCAGCCTTTATTAAGGAACAGTACGGCTCCACCATGATTAATGCATTAAAGACCGTTATGCCCATAAAACAGAAGGTAAAGGGGCTGACTCATAAAGAGGTGCGGCTTCTGGTGCCGGAGTCGGAAGCACAGGAATTGTTGGAGCAGTACCGGAAAAAGAATGCCAGGGCAAAGGAGAGGTTATTGACAGAGCTTATGGAAGACAGGGTTATTCCCTATTCCCTTGTTACGGGAAAGCTCAATATCTCTTCCTCTACACTGAAGGCAATGCAGGACGGGAATGTGATTGCTGTGGAGGAGGAAGGCTATTACCGGAACGTAGTTTGGGATGAAATGGAAAATGGTGAGGAGGTTATTCCCAATCCTGAACAGCAGGAAGCCATATCGAGAGTTGTGGAGGATTACCAGAGTGGACAGCCGGGCACTTATCTGTTAAAGGGAGTTACCGGGAGCGGAAAGACATTGGTATACATTGAAATGATTGACAAAATTGTCCGTATGGGCAAGCAGGCAATTGTGCTGATACCAGAAATTGCGTTGACGTACCAGACTGTCAAGCGGTTCCGCAAACGCTTTGGCAGCCGGGTGACGATTATGAATTCGAAGCTTAGTAAGGGGGAGCGCTATGACCAGTTTGAAAAAGCAAAGAATGGAGAGGTTTCCGTTATGATTGGACCGCGTTCTGCCCTGTTTGCGCCGTTTAAAAATCTTGGTATGATTGTAATTGACGAAGAGCATGAAGCCACGTATAAAAGTGAATATCCGCCCAAATACCATGCAAGAGAGGTGGCAATCCACCGGGCTCAAATGGCAGGGGCATCCGTGGTTTTGGGCTCAGCGACCCCTTCTGTGGAGTCCTATTACCATGCCTTACAGGGGGATTATGTTTTGCTGAATTTATCCGGCAGAGCAAGGAAATCGGCATCCCTTGCGGAAACCTCTGTGGTGGATTTACGGGAGGAATTAAAGCTTGGAAACCGCAGCATTTTTAGCGATAGGTTAAAGAAACTGATGGCAGACCGTCTTGCTAAAAAGCAGCAGATTATGTTGTTTTTAAACCGACGGGGATTTGCAGGTTTCATTTCCTGCAGGAGCTGTGGGCATGTGTTTAAGTGTCCCCACTGTGATGTGACCCTGACGGAACATTTTTCCGGGACTGCAAAAGAAAAGCTGGTGTGCCATTATTGTGGGTATGAACAGAAAAAGCCGGCAGTCTGTCCGGAATGCCAGTCCAGATATATTGCAGGCTTTGGAATTGGTACACAGAAGGTGGAGGAGCAGGTGAAGGCTTTGTTTCCAGAGGCAAGGGTACTCCGGATGGATATGGATACCACAAGAAATAAGGATTCCCACGAGAAGATTTTGAGCCAGTTTGCCAACGGTGAGGCGGATATTTTAGTGGGGACACAGATGATTGTAAAGGGACATGATTTTTCCAATGTAACACTGGTGGGTGTGATTGCCGCAGACCTGACACTGTTTGACAATGATTATAAGTCGGCAGAGCGCACCTTTGATTTGCTGACCCAGGCGGCGGGAAGAGCCGGCAGAGGCAGGCTTAAGGGTGATGTGGTAATCCAGACCTATGCACCGGAGCACTATGCAATTAAAGCGGCGGCAAAGCAGGATTACCAGGCATTTTATGAGGAGGAAAAAGCATACCGCAGCCTTCTTGCGTATCCTCCGTTTTGCCATATGCTGGCAGTGTTTATGGAGTGTGACGGATATGAAACACTGTGTCGTCTCTCGGAGACATTAAAAGAAAAAATAATCTATTGGGGAAAAGAGCAGGGGGTACATGTAATCGGTCCCTGTGATGCAGCGATTTCCAAGGTAAATGACCGCTACCGACGGGTGATTTATTTGAAGGATAAGCGATATGAGGCTTTGGTGGAATGGAAGAACCAGGTGGAGCAGTTTTTAGAAGAACAGTCAGAATATAAAGACTGTTTTGTCACCTTTGACTTTGACCCGGTGCATTCTTATTAGAATAAGTGACAACCCTTAAATAGTATGATACAATAAAAAAGTTGTTTCATCATTTGAATAGATAGATAAAAGTTAGTAATGCTAACTGGATAACAGAGAAAAGAGGAGAAGAACAATGGCAATAAGACAGATACGGTATGATGGTGATGATATTTTACGGAAGAAATGTAAGGAAGTAAAAGAGATGACAGAGAGGACAAAAACTCTGATTGATGATATGCTCGAGACAATGTATGAAGCTGATGGTGTAGGCCTTGCAGCACCACAGGTTGGTGTGCTGAAACGGATTGTGGTTATTGATGTGGATTATGAAAACCCATATGTATTGATTAATCCGGTTATTGTGGAGAAGGATGGGGAACAGACTGGTGATGAGGGATGTTTAAGTCTTCCGGGAAAGGTAGCGACAGTGACACGGCCAAATCATGTAATCTGCAAATGCCTGAATGAGAACATGGAGGAGGTAACCGTTGAAGGCGAAGGGCTTCTTGCCAGAGCAATCTGCCATGAGCTGGACCATTTAGAGGGAATCCTGTATAAGGATGTAGCCGACAGCCCGCTTCGGGAGCTGCGGTATAGGGATGAAGAAGGCGAAACGGAATAAACATAGTATCAGTTAGGTTGGTGATGAAATGAAGGTTGTATATATGGGAACCCCGGATTTTGCAGTGAATACACTGGAGGCAATTGTAAAAGCTGGTCATGAGGTGCTGCTGGTGGTAACCCAGCCAGATAAGGCAAAGGGGCGGGGCAAGAAAATGGTGATAACTCCGGTAAAGGAGAAAGCTTTGGAGTATAATCTGCAGGTGAGCCAGCCGGAAAGAGTAAGGGAAGAGGCGTTCATGGAGGAATTGGAGCGCTTAAAACCGGATGTGATTGTTGTGGCAGCCTTTGGGCAGATTTTACCGGAACGGATTTTGAATATTCCAAGGTATGGCTGTATCAATGTACATGCATCGCTGCTTCCGGCATACCGCGGTGCAGCCCCGATTCAATGGGCAGTTATAGATGGTCTGGAGGAGACCGGTATAACCATTATGTATATGGAAAAAGGACTGGATACCGGTGATATCATCTGTCAGAGCAGAGTAAAGCTTTCGCCGGACGAGACCGGCGGCTCTCTGTTTGACCGTCTGGCAGTAGAAGGGGCGGACCTTCTTGTGGAGGCACTGGAGCAGCTGCAAAATGGCACTGCAGCCCGGAGAAAGCAGGACGACAGCAAATCCAGTTATGCGAAAATGCTTTCAAAGGATATGGGATGTCTTGATTTTACGCAGGATGCGGCAACGTTGGAGCGTCTCATCCGGGGGCTTAATCCATGGCCGAGTGCCTATACAAGAGTTAATGGAAAAAACCTTAAGATATATGCGGCGGAGGTGCGCAGGGAGGATGAAATTGCCGGACAGAAGGTAGCTGCCGGTACGGTTATTGCAGTGGATAAGAAAAGTTTTACAGTCCGTTGTGGAAAAGGTGCCCTACGAATTCTGAATCTTCAGCTGGAGGGAAAGAAACGGATGGATACCGCAGCTTTTTTACTGGGATATGATATCCATAAGGGAATGATGCTGGGGGAGAATCAGAACAACGCATAAATTTCGGAGAGTGGCTATGGCAGAACAGGTAAATACCAGGCTTCTTGCATTAGAAACGCTGGTGGAAATAGAAAAAAAGAATATATTTGCGAAAGATGCCCTGCATAAACAGTTATTCCAGAAACAGTATTTAAGTAAGCAGGACCGGGCATTTATAACAAGGCTTGTGGAAGGTGTGACAGAATACCAGGTAAAGCTTGATTATGTCATCAACTGTTACAGCAGCACAAGGGTAAATAAATGTAAGCCGCTGATTCGCTGTGTGCTCCGGCTGGGTGTTTACCAGATATTGTATATGGAGCGTGTACCGGATGAGGCGGCATGTGATGAATGTGTCAAGCTTACAAAGAAAAAGGGATTTCAGAATCTTTCCGGCTTTGTAAACGGGATTTTGCGCAGTGTGGCACGCAATAAGGATACCATTGCCTTTCCGACAGAACAGGAGGATCGGAATGCATATTTGTCCATTGCGTATTCCATGCCCCAGTGGATTGTGGAACGGATGCTGGAATGGTATGGCATCAAAAAGACAGAGAAAATACTGCAGGCGTCCCTGGAGACGCCGGATATTACGGTGCGGGTTAATACCGCTAAGATAGCAAAGGAAGAACTGGTAAAGAAATTAAAGGATGATAATATAGAAGTGACGGATGGATATTACGTTCCAGAAGCACTGCATTTAAATAAAATTAATTACGTGGGAAGAACTCCGGGATTTAAACAGGGAGAATTTTTTGTACAGGATGAAAGCTCCATGTTGCTGTATCATACGGCAGACATAAAAAATGACGGCGCAAAAGCCTTGAAGATATTGGATTTGTGCGCGGCTCCCGGCGGGAAGAGTACACATTTTGCCCAGATGCTGGGGGACAAGGCATGGATTGAGGCAAGGGATGTGTCTGACAGAAAGCTTGCCTTGATTGAGGAAAATATAGAGCGTATGGGACTTTCCAATATCCAAACCGTCTGCTGGGATGCGCTGGTTTTAGATAATAGTAAAAAGGAATGGGCGGATATTGTAATTGCAGATTTGCCGTGCTCCGGCTTTGGTATTTTCTCGAAAAAAAATGACATTAAATACCATATAAAGGAGCAGCAGCTGTTGGAGCTTGCTAATCTGCAGAGAACCATTTTGACCAATGCTGCAGATTATGTGAAGCCGGGAGGAATTCTGCTGTACAGTACCTGTACCATTAATCCGGAGGAGAACAGGGAAAATGCGGAATGGTTTCTGGAGCATTTTCCTTTTGAAAGAGCCGGGTTTGAAAGGACGTTACCAGAAGAGTTAAGGAGCAGCGTCATAGATGGAAATATGCTGCAGCTTCTTCCGGGAGAGGTGAAATGTGACGGATTTTTCATTGCAAAATTCCGCAAAAGATAGAGAGAGAACGGTATATGGATATTAAATCAATGACATTGGCTGAACTTACAAAATATATAGAAGAACAGGGATATCCGAAATTCCGGGCAAAACAGATATATGACTGGTGTCATGTAAAGCTGGTGAGGAATGTGGAGGAAATGACGAATATTCCGAAAGAAATCCGGCAGAGGCTATCAGAGGGCTTTGTTACATTAGAGGCGGTGGAGAGGCTGGAATCCCGGATAGATGGAACAAATAAATTTGTCTTCCGGCTGGAGGATGGCAATGTGATTGAAAGCGTATTTATGCCATATAAGCATGGAAATTCCGTGTGTATTTCTTCTCAGGCGGGATGCCGGATGGGGTGCAGATTCTGTGCGTCTACACTGATGGGATTAAGCCGGAATCTGACACCGTCGGAGATGCTTGACCAGATATATGCAATTACAAGGATTACTGGGCAGAGGGTTTCTAACGTGGTGGTGATGGGAACTGGTGAGCCTTTGGATAATTATGAAAATCTGTGCCGTTTTATCAGACTTTTGACAAATGAAGACGGACTTCATATCAGCCAGAGGAATGTGACGGTTTCCAGCTGTGGGCTTGTACCGGAAATCTACCGGCTGGCTGATGAAGGCTTTGCCATTACATTTGCGTTGTCATTACATGCACCCACTGATGAAAAGAGAAGGGCATTGATGCCCATTGCAAACAAATATACCATTGCACAGGTGATGGATGCCTGCCGCTATTATTTTGACAGGACTGGAAGGAGAATCACTTTTGAATATTCTCTGGCTGCCGGTGAAAATGATACAGCGGAGGATGCCGAACAGCTGGTTTCCCTGCTGAAAGGCTTTCCGTGCCATGTGAATCTGATACCGGTCAACCCGGTGAAAGAGCGGAATTATGTGCGGGCAGATAAGAATTCTATTGAAAAGTTTAAAGTTTTGCTTGAAAAAAATGCAATAAATGTTACTATTAGAAGAGGTATGGGCAAGGATATTGATGCTGCCTGCGGACAGCTGAGGAAAGCCTATATGCAGGAGAACAGGTAAAGGAGGATTTCGATGTGATATCCTATGGCAAAACAGATATTGGTATGATAAGAAGCATGAATCAGGACAGCATCTTCTTTTCTGACAAGAGCATCGGCAATCTTCCGAATTTATACATTGTTGCTGACGGAATGGGAGGGCACCAGGCAGGTGATTATGCTTCTGCACATGCAGTTTCCTGGTTTGTAGAATATGTAAAAGATTGCAGGTATGTGAATCCCATAACCATATTGAAGACAGGAATTGCAAAGGTAAATGACATGCTTTTGCAAAAAGCAGCGGAGAATAATGAACTAAAGGGAATGGGAACAACGTTTGTGACTGCTGTCGTGTTGGATGATAAGATGTATGTGGCGAACATTGGAGACAGCAGGCTCTATGTAATGGGAGAGGAAGCAAAACAGATTACGCTGGACCATTCTTTGGTGGAGGAATTAATCCGGACTGGACAGCTTGATCGGCGAAGGGTAAGATTTCATCCGGAAAAGAACATTATTACAAGGGCACTGGGAACAGGTAATGAAGCCGTACCGGATTTTTTCGAGATTGTTTTACAAAAAAAAGAAAAAATATTGCTATGCACAGATGGCTTGACCAACATGATTGAGGATGACGAGATAAGAGACATTGTAATGCAAAAGCAGTTTTTAAATAAAATATGTGACCAGTTGATAGAACGAGCCAATTATTATGGCGGTAAGGACAATATAGGTGTTGTTGTAGCAGAGCAGACATTGAATGAGGTGTGAAAATATGTTTGAACAGGGAATGATAATTCAGAATAGATATGAGATTATAGAAGAGGTTGGCTCCGGCGGAATGAGTGTCGTGTACAAGGCAAAGTGCCATGTATTAAATCGTTTTGTGGCTATTAAAGTGTTAAAGCCGGAATTTAGTGATGACAAGAGCTTTGTAAGCAAGTTCCGGATTGAGGCGCAGTCTGCAGCAGGACTTTCCCATCCGAATATTGTGAATGTATTTGATGTAGGGGAGGAGAACGGCTATTATTATATTGTCATGGAATTAGTGGAGGGAATTACCTTAAAGGAATATATCCAGCAGAATGGGCGTTTGCCATATCAGACCGCTCTCGATTTTATTATGCAGATTTGTGCGGGTATTGAAGTAGCACATGAACATCACACCATTCATCGTGACATTAAGCCCCAGAATATTATTGTCTCCAAAAATGGAACCTTAAAGGTAACAGATTTTGGTATTGCAAAAGCGGCAACCTCCAATACAATTGCCTCAAGTGCAATGGGAAGTGTGCATTACATATCACCGGAGCAGGCAAGAGGCGGTTATTCAGATGAGCGTTCTGACATTTATTCTCTGGGTGTTACATTATATGAAATGCTGACGGGAAGAGTACCTTTTGAAGGAGAAAATAATGTTACGGTCGCATTGATGCATATACAAAGTGAAATGATTCCTCCGAGAGAGTATTATCCGGATATTCCGGTGGGATTAGAGAAAATTGTATTGAAGGCGACGCAGAAGAAACCGGAACGTAGATATTTAACCACCAATGCTATGCTGGCGGACTTGCGAAAGGTTGCTATGGACCCAAATGCCGATGTGGGAAATGTGGGTGTGGTAATGACAAATAATGCACCGACGATCCAGATTTCGGAGGAGGAACTGGCAGCAATCAAAAATTCCTCTAGCCAGCCAGAAGGTATTTCCATGTTTCCTATAAACCAAAACAATTCAGAGCTGGATGAGGCAAATGAAGCATTGGAAAGCCTATACGATGATGATGACTATTTAGATGACGAGGATGAAGATTCTTTGTTTGATGAAGAGGATATAGATGACAAAAAAGGGGATTTGGACCCTAAAATGGAGAAAATCATCACCATTGGAGCCATTGCAGCTACGGTAATTATAGCGATAATTATTATTATTGCCATTGCATCGGTTACAGGCGCATTTAAGAAGGATAAGAAAACAACAGAAGAGATAACTACGACAGAAGAAATTGTTAAAATGATAGATGTGGTTGGAATGGAAGAGGCAGAAGCTACAAATGCCTTAGATGAAGCAGGTATTTCTTATGAAATTGAACGGGAGTATTCTGACCAATTTGAAGAAGGCATTGTTATGAACCAGAGTATCTTAGAGGGAGAAACGGTGGATGAGGACGAAAGAGTCAAAATTGTCATCAGCAAGGGAATTGAGGAGGCGGATGTTCCGGATGTTGTAGGTAAGACTCTGGATGAGGCAAAGACATTGCTCACTGCCGCCGGTTTTGTAGTAGAAGAAGACGAAGAATATGATGATGAGGTGGAAGCGGGTAATATTATCAGTCAGACTCCGAATGGGGAGACAAAGGCCGCCAAGGGTTCTACCGTTACGATTGTAGTCAGCAAGGGAAAAGAAGTGAAGGTGGCAACGGTTCCGGACCTTAAGAAGAAGACGGTGACAGAGGCGGAATCTGCACTTTCAAAGGTGAAATTAAAGCTTGGAAATGTCAGCCAGGAGTATAGTGATACCATTGCAGAGGGTAAGGTAATCAGACAGAGTGTTGCTGCCGGTACTGAGGTAAAGGAAGAGACGGCAATTGATATTACAATCAGCAAGGGAAAAGAACCGAAGGTAAAAACCTATACGGCAACCTTTTCAGGCTCCATCAGTAACAATGGCTATGATTTTGAAGAGGGAGAAGCAGTTTATGTTAAACTGACCTTTAAGGTTGGTGATGCAACCTATGAAATAATAGCAGATTATTATCAGGAAAATTCATTCCCAATCCAATTGTCCGGTTTGCCGGCTATAGAGGGATTAACCAGTAAAAATGGTACGCTGAGTTATAGTGTCCAGGATGAGAATGGCACGAATATAACAGGCAGTTTTTCGTCCTCAGGCAAAGCGACAATAAAGGAAGTAGAGCAATAAATGCAGGGGAAGATTATTAAAGGTATTGCAGGATTTTATTATATACATGCGGGGCACCATATTTATGAATGCAAGGCAAAGGGAATTTTTCGCAGCCAGAATATTAAGCCTTTAGTAGGCGACAATGTGGAAATAACGGTATTGGACGAGAAAAAATGTCTGGGAAATATCGAGCGGATTCTTCCGCGTGCGTCCCAGTTGATTCGTCCGGCAGCTGCCAATGTGGACCAGGCGCTGGTAGTGTTTGCAGCTGCGTCTCCAGAACCCAATTTTAATCTGTTAGACCGCTTTCTGATTATGATGGAAAAACAGGATGTTCCGGTTATCATATGCTTTAATAAGACCGATTTGGCAGAGGAGGAGAAGCTGGCCCGGTATGAGGAGATGTATGCAAAAAGCGGATATCCTGTGATTTATGCCAGCACCTACAGAGTGCATGGGATGGATATTTTGTTAGAGGTCTTAAAAGGAAAAACAACTGCACTGGCAGGTCCTTCCGGTGTTGGAAAATCCTCGATAATGAATATGCTGAATCCGGATGCCAATATGGATACCGGAGTTATCAGCAGGAAAATTGAGAGAGGAAAGCATACTACCAGGCATTCTGAGATTCTTCCAGTGGGAGAGGACACATATCTGATGGATACCCCAGGCTTTAGTTCAGTATATTTTTACGATATACAGCCGGAAGAACTGAAGTTTTATTATAGGGAATTTGAGGAATATGAGCCATATTGTAAATTTGGCGGCTGTAATCATATTGGAGAGACGGAGTGTGGAATTAAACAGGCAGTAGAGGATGGAGAAATTCCCCGTTCCCGTTATGATAATTATAAGCTGTTTTTTGAGGAGATAAAAGATAAGAAGCGTTTTTGAGGAAAGGATAGGAGAGATGAACTATTTAGCACCATCAGTATTGTCAGCAGATTTTTCAGCTTTGGGAAAAGATATTGCAGCAGTTGCAGAAGCAGGAGCAGAAATCATCCATTTGGATGTTATGGATGGACAGTTTGTTCCCAATATTTCTTTTGGTGCACCGGTAATCTCTTCTGTACGGAAGGTAACGGATGCCATGTTTGACGTGCATCTTATGATTGAAGAGCCTGTCCGTTATCTCGAAGCGTTTAAAAAGGCGGGAGCAGATATCATTACGGTTCACTATGAGGCCTGCCGGGATGTGAAAGAAGCACTTCGGCAGATTAAGACTATGGGTTTAAAGGCAGGATTGGCGGTCAGTCCGGATACTCCGGCTTCTGTAGTGGAACCATTTATACCTATAGTAGATATGGTTCTAGTGATGAGTGTATATCCTGGCTTTGGAGGACAGACTTTTATTGAGAGCAGCCTGGACAAGGTTCATGCAGTTAAGGAAATGCTAACGAAAGTGGGAAAAGAGGAAATGTGGATTGAGGTTGACGGAGGAATCGGTGCTGCTAATATCAGGAAAGTAAGAGATGCAGGAGCGAATGTTTTGGTAGCCGGTTCGGCTGTATTTCAAGGGGATATGGTTGAAAATGTTAGGAAATTAAGGAAACTTATTCAGGATTAGGAGCTTAGCAGATGCATCATGTGTTGATTGTAACAGGGGGATATTTGAATATTGATTTTGCAAAAGCATACAGTAGGACCTTATCAATTGATAGGGTCTTTGCTGTTGACAAGGGTTTGGAATATGTGGATAGTATGGGGCTTGTGCCGGACTATATTGTAGGTGATTTTGATACAGTGGATGAAAAGCTGTTGGAAGCTTATGAGAAAGAGATTGCAGCAGGCAGGATTCCGGCTTATCTGGAGCGCTTTCCAGCAAAAAAGGATGCTGCGGATACGGAATTGGCGGTTATGGAGGCAATAAAAGAACAGGCAGACCGGATTACGATTTTGGCGGCGACAGGAAACAGGGTGGACCATGTGCTTGCAAATCTGGGGTTACTGCTTCAGACAGCAGAGGAAAACATAGAATGCCATATAGTAGACGAAACAAACCGGATTCGTCTGCTAGAGGCAGGAACATGCTGTAAAATAGAAAAAAAGAATCAGTTTGGAACATATCTTTCTCTGATTCCGATAAGCCCGGTAATAAAGGGTCTGACTATTACCGGAGTTATGTGGCCGTTAAATAACAGAACGGTAATGCAGGGCAGCAGTCTTACCGTTAGTAACCGCATTTTGGAGGAAGCTGCCATAATTACCTTTACAGAAGGAAAGCTTCTGGTGATAGAGAGCAGGGATGGGTGAAACCATCCCTATTTTTTCTTATGCTTATCCTCTTTGGAACGCTTTGCGGTATCCTTCTTTGAGCCTTCTTTTTTAGGACGTTTTATATCCTTTGTTTCTTTTGTAACTTTTGTTTCCTTTGTATCTTTTACCATGGATGTCTGGTTATTATCCATGATTGGTGTAATATATTGTGATTCATAATAATGATAAAGCGCCTTATATTCTTCGCTGAAGCTGTCATTTGCATGTCCATGCATTTCGTCAAAATCCCGGTCATTTCCCACACGTTTCACAATGTGAAGCGAAATGTTGGCACAGTGGGAGGAAATACGCTCAAAACTGGTCACAAGATCCACCAGGGAAATTCCTCCTTCAATCCCACATTCACCGGACTGTAACCGTTCCACATGGTGAGCCTTGACAGTTTCCTTTAATTTATCAATGGTTTCTGCCAGTGGCTCAATTCGAATAGCAGCGGCGGCGTTATCGTGCTTGAATGCCTCAAAGGTGGTTTTCATGGCATTGTCCACAGCAGTGATTATGGTATCAATCTCCTTATGTCCGGCAGGAGAGAAATGAATATTCTGTGCATTCTTGTCCTGTGCAACATAAAAAATGTTAATGCAGTGGTCTCCCATCCGTTCAAAATCGCTGACAGAATTTAAAATCTCCGATACCACCAGACGGTCATCTGCCGAAAGCCGTTTGGAGTTGATTTTTACAATATAAGCAGAGAGAGCACTCTCACATTTATCTATAAAGGATTCATTTTCCTCCAGCAGTGCCTGCCTGGATGGGTCATAATTGTAAATTAATTCAGTTGCAATCTTGTAATTGTCATAGATTGCGTCCGCCATAGCGGCGATTACATGCTTACACTGCTCCAAAGCAATGGTAGGTGTATTGAGAAGCATGTCGTCCAGGGTGGCAAGCTCCTTATCTGTCTTGGAAACATCGTCATCTCCGAGGATTTTACCAGTCAGGCTGTCAAGCTTCTGGTTGAACGGAAGCAGCAATACACTGGTAAGAAAATTGAATAAAAAGTGTACATTTGCAATATCACCGCGGTTTACGGTATTATTCCAGAAGCCGATTCCCACTGTATAATAGAGGCCGTAAATAATAATGGTGAAAACAATGGCTCCTATTATATTGAAGAGGAGGTAGCTTAAGGACACCCGTTTTGCTTTTTTGTTTGCGCCGATGGAGCCGAGGATAATTGTCATGCATTTTCCAAGATTCTGTCCGATAATGATTGGAACAGCAGTGGCATAACTGACGCTTCCGGTGGCAGATAATGCCTGTAAAATACCTACGGAAGCAGATGAACTCTGGATAATTGCAGTAATCACAAGACCGATTAAAATGCCGAGCAGAGGATTACTGAAGGAAGTAAATGCATTCTGAAAGGCTTTGGAATCCTTTAATGGAGCAAATACAGCTTCCATACTGGTCATTCCGTAGAACAGGACCCCCATACCAACCATTATTCCAGCAATATCCTTTGCCTTTTTCTTTGTCGTAAACAGTAGAATAAATGCGCCCACTCCCACCAGCATAGGTGCAAAGGAGGAAGGCTTTAACAGGGTTAAAATCAGGTTGTCGGAGCCTAAATCACCCAGACGGAGAATTTGGGCAGTTACGGTACTACCCACATTGGCGCCCATGACAACCGGAATTGCCTGGGCAAGCTTCATAATACCGGCATTTACAAATCCAATCAGCATAATGGTTGTGGCGGCAGAGCTTTGAATGATAGCTGTCACGCCGGCACCTAATCCCCAGCCCTTGATAAAGCCCACTCCTTTTCGTTTACTGGTGGTTAATTTCTCCAGAATTCGTTCCAGACCGGAGCCCGCCAGTTTTTCAAGGGAAGAACCCATAAGATTCATACCGTATAAAAAGAGCCCGATACCTCCAAGAAGCTGTAAGATTGATAATATATCCATTTCCGTATCCTCCCAAATTTGTTTTATCCATAATTGTTAAAACAATGTAAAATCTAAGTAAAATAAAACGCAAACACAACCATTATTATATGATGTCTGTCTCTTATACACATCTGACGCTGCCGACGAACTCTAGGGTGTAGA
>ENA-UAKZ01000101-UAKZ01000101.1-human-gut-metagenome-genome-assembly--contig:-NODE-101-length-33434-cov-6.440786_pt1 | contig 33434 bp, 35 predicted proteins | sample MGYA00243693_ERZ654454 | MGnify/ENA primary metagenome ERZ654454 (study PRJEB26926, sample SAMN06164508) | human gut metagenome | biome: ENVO:00009003; feature: ENVO:2100002; material: ENVO:00002003... | reverse complement strand
TTGTAGGACGAAATGTCCTCGTCCACGTTGCCCAGTTCCTGTTCGATTACGCCCAGTCGCTCGTTGATGAACATCGAGGTGCTGACCGCGATCTGGTTCTTGTCCTTCACCCAGTTCTCGTTATAGACGGAGATCAGCATGTTCAACATATCTTCCGCCCGTTGAGTGGAGTTATCCTTGAATGACAGGTCGATGACCGAAGCCTTCTCGTTGTTCAGCGCCACAAACAGATTGGCGGAATAGGCATTGACGGCACTATACAGGCTAGATTTGTCCACGTACAGTGTATATGCCTTGCCATTCACGTAATTGGGCGTTGTGTGGACAATGATCCTGCCTAACGGGGTAGGTATGGAGTCGAGCAAACGCCCCGTTATACCCGTTTCATCGAGCTCCGTCCCGTTCCGTGTAAAATCGGATAAGAATAATGTGCTGTCCGGTTGTACTTCCAACGTAAAGCTTGCCGATTCATTTTCAAGTAAATCACTCATCGTCACGTTCACAGGCAGTGTCAGCCCATAAGCGACCCGACGGTGGAATCTTTCCGGAACGAAGTAATTCATGTCCAGACGCAACCGTTTCACCACCTCGGTCATCAAGGCCGGCGACTGGAAGGCGATGAGTTCGTTGTTGACGTTCGTCCCGGACTGGAACAATCCTAAGTCAGAGAACGCATCCATCTCCGAAGATACGGATTTCCCTTTCGAGTCCTCTTTGATCAGCACCGACGCCGTACGGGTATAAACCGGTGGCGTACACAAGATATAAAAGACTGCGACGCCGAGCGTTACGGCCAACGAAAGGACAAACCATTTCCATTTGGCCAGACACAGGTAAAACAGGTCCTGTATCCGTAGGAAATCATCCTGCTGCCCCGGTTTTGTATTTTTTTGATTGATGGTCATCATATCTGATTCTATGTTATTTCACGATCAACACGGTAATGGTGGTCAGCAGCGAAGCCAACGACATCCAGAAAGAAGCCGAGCGGACATTATTGCCGTTTACGGTCGCCTGTCGTGCTCTCATCGAGTTAGGTTCCACATAAACGATGTCGTTCTGCTGTAAATAATACACGGGAGAGGCATAAAGGTCATAACCCGAGTTCAGGTTGACTTTATAAAGAACTTTTTTTCCATTCTCCTCGCGTTGAACCAGCACATTTTCCCGTTTCCCGTAAACGGTAAGGTCTCCGGCCATACTCAAAGCGTCCAAAAGCGTCAGCCGGTCCTTGTCGATATTGAAACGTCCGGGATGAGCCACTTCGCCCAGAACAGACACGGTTAAATTCATGAACTCTACTGTTACCACCGGATCTTTGACCAAATTCTGGGTCATCAGCTTGTCCTTGATATGTGCGGCAATCTCTTCCCTCGTCATTCCTTCCACATGGATTTTACCAAGCACGGGGAAATCGATATCCCCGTCCCTGTTTATCGTATATCCCGAAACCCCCTGGCTATTGGATGTTCCCGATGAACTACCTATTTGACGAGATATAATTGGAAGGTTGAAAAGGTCCATCAACAAGGGATCTTTACTGTTGACCAATATCGAGATCTTGTCTTCGGGGCGTACCCGGATTTCCAGAGGATTCAAAACCTGCTCTGCGGTACCTTGCTTTATGTCCGTGAAATAGGCGACCCTCGGCGCAGCACATGATCCTAACAGAAAGGCCACAGTCAATAAGAATAAAGTGTATTTGATTTTCATATTTCAAGAAGTTTTATTTGTCAATTGCTTGTTTCGACTGAAGTTGTTCGATATGTTTCGTCAGCCGGATGTTAGCGAGAGTCCATATCAGGATATCGCCCAATATAATCCAGTTTACATCGAGATAGAGGGACAAAAGAATATTCAACAGTATGAATACAGTCGATACGGAAATGATGGTAATCATAGCATTTCGCTGCTTCATTCCGATAGCAAGTAGTTTATGGTGAATATGGTTCTTGTCGGGCAGGAACGGGTTCTTCCCGTTGCGTACCCGATGCAGGTAAACCCGTACCACGTCGCAGCAGGGAACCAGCAGCGGCGAGAAGGCCAGCACCATCGGATGTACGTTTCCCGCATTGCCGTCTGGTCCGCACATAGTCAGCTTGAGACTAAGGAAACAGAGCATCATGCCGATGGTCAGGCTGCCCGTATCACCCATGAAGATTTTCCGGCCATGTTCGGCGTTCCCGAAAACATTGTAATAGAAAAACGGCAGGAGCACGCCCAGTGTGGCAAACGCCAGCATGGCGTAGATATATTGGTGAAGCCAGAAAAAAGTCAGCCCGTAAAACAGGCAGGCAATACCGCACAGCCCCGATGCCAGTCCGTCGATGCCATCGATCAGGTTGATGGCATTGATAATGAAGACCACGACCAGAATGGTCAATGGATACCCCAGCCATAACGGAACCGCGTGGATGCCCGCGATACCATGCAGGTCGTCGATATATATTCCTCCGGCGATGAGCATCACTCCGCACAGGATCTGGATAACGAACTTGGCTCGATAGCGGATGCCTATCAGGTCATCGGCCATGCCGGCCAGATACAGTATCATGAGGGAACAGAATACGAAGGTCAGCGGCCGTATGTCATTGTCGATTTCGGCCAGCATCTCCGAATGCCCCAGTAACATATTGGATCCCAGCAACAGGGCGAAGGAAAAAAACACTACAGGCTTGAACGCTATGCCGCCCAGCCGGGGGACGGTACATTGATGGATCTTCCGTTCATCGGGGATATCGAACAGTCTCCGACGGAATGCGACCAGCAGAATCTGGGGAATGACGATGCCCGCACAGAAGACACAAAGCAGAAACACCAAGAGGCAATTTACAATCCAGAAATTCATATATAGTTCACTTTATAAGAAGCTGTCGTAATATGCGTCGAGTTGTTCTTTGCAGATACATTCCGTCAAAACGGATAACAATAGCCAGTATTCATTCTGCCTCGGAGCGCAGTCCGTCATATTTCTCAAGGAGGTTTCCCGTATGCTACGGATCATGTCCATGTCGATTTCCTGTCGGCTGCCACTTCTGTTTTCCAGATCCAACAGGAGTGGCAATGCCGATAACGGTATATTTCCGTTGCTCATTTTTCGTTTGTAATACCGGTAAGCTTGGGGGATGTAAGCATCAAATGTTTTGTCGAGCAATATGTCGGAATTGCGATTCATGATCTCGATACGACCGAGCGCCTCAGTATCCGATATATCCTTCCATGCGTAATCTTCCGAAAAGGATTCGCGCCATGCGACAAGCTTATTCCAATATCTTTGGAAAGCCGGATCGCATTCCCTTTCCGGTTTATCCAACATGCTTGTCAGTTCGATTACAGCCCACATCGCCCCGAGATCTTCCTTCCATGAAACGGATTCCCTTTTCATCCATAAATCGACCAAATGGCCCGCGAACGTATTACAGGTATACACCGATTCTTTTTTTATCGGCACCAGAGAAGGCTCCGCCAGACTATAAAGCAATGGAACGAAACACCCCAATCTGGCGGAATCGTCACAGTCCCGACAGCGGGAAGCGCATTCGTCGAACAACCGATTGATACGGCCCAATATCACGAAGTGTTTCTCGGCAGTATCGTCTTGACGGGTATAGCTATTCAGCTCATGGATCGATAGGTATATCTTACTCAAATAGAACAGTCGATTGTCCGGCAGTTTATGATTTATGCGTACCGCTTGAACTTTGTGCCATATGTCATCCAAAATAGAATTAGACATATTTATATGTTTTATTTACAACAGCTTGATGTATTCGGGACAGACTTCCACCCCGACAGAAAAGAAGTTTGGCAATTCCACTAACAGACGCTTCGTTTTCGATCCGCGCACGGTCAGCAATTTCCCTTCATAGCCGTCCAAAGGACCGCCCACGATACGGATGTTCCGACCGCTCATGGCGGGGATTAATTCGCATGGAAGATAATATTTCGGATTTTCCGACACACTCACGGCATGTATGAAACGTTCCATATCCTTATCCGGAACGGTCATCGGCTTTCCGTAGCCGCCACCTTTCTGGAAACGATACTGGATTGTCGGGATCTTATTCACAATCGGATCGATAGCCTCTTTTGTGTCATGGACAAAAAGCAGATCCTGAATAAAGGGAACCTTTTCACGAACCCGCCTGTCTCCACGGATGCTCAATCGCTCTTTCATGGGAGTGAACACCTCGAAATGCTCGGCTTCCAGCAGTTTGTATGCAGGCAGCTTGGCATTGGCCCGTTTAAGGTCTCGCATTACGAACCAGCATATCCGTTTTTCGATCTCCGGATCAGCCATATTTTGAATCAGAGCAATTCTTCTAATCCTGCATGATTGTAAATAAAACTATAAATCAAGCAGTTATGGGCAGTAGTTCCAAAAGTTGGGGAATAATCCCCCGTATTAATACATCTGTTTATGTTTACCATAAACGCTTCTGTAATCACACATGGGAAACTTTCCCATGCCGTGTTCGGTCTCATCTTTCAATACTTCTCTCCGCAAGAGAAATATATATACTTAATGTTGATATTAACAGCCTGATAAACAAAGGGAGACTGTCATGCATAGATGCCTATTCGCACAACATTCGTTGAACGAAAGTGCCCCGAATGAACTATCTTGCTGAAAATTACCCCCGTTCTATGCGGTTTTTATCAATAAATTAAGTACCTTTGCACCGGTTAATATTTCTCTTGCGGAGAGAATGAAATAGTTACTCAACAAGTTCCATCTCCGGTAAAAACGCCTCACTTTATGGTTTCCCAATGCTCTTGTCGGAACCACTCTCAGAACAAAACTGTTCTTTTTCTTCTTCGTTTGTTCTTTGTGGAAGAAGCGTGTATGTTCCGTTTTGGCATCCGTTAACCAATACATCTCTTTTTGAGAGAAATAGCGAAATAGAATGATTTTATTATCAGTAAATTCCATTTGAAAAGTCTTGTTTTGCGCAACAATCTCCCGTTTCAGTACAACATTTTCAGCTAAAAATGCGATGGAGATCAATTTTTACACTGACTTTTATTGCTCTATTTCGTATTTTCATTACCTTTGTTCTCGTGTAATATTTCTCTCAAAAAGAGATATTCTCAAATTGCGCAACAATCCCCGTATTGTTTTAACCGACCGAAATGATTCTACGGATAAGTTTTCCTACAAGGCTTTCAATATTTGGCTGTTCGCCTTATCGACGGCAGAGGTGTCCAGCGAGGCGAGATATATGCGCGTGGTTTTCTCCGAATCATGTCCCATCGCCTCGCTTATGATCGAAAGCGGAATGTTCCGGCTTTTGGCAATGGATGCCCACCCATGTCTTGCGACATAGGTCGTCAGCGGAATATCCAACCCCAGTTCCCGTCCCAGTTTTTTGAGTTTGTCATTGACTAAGTGCGCGGCGTTCTTGTACTGCCTCCGGTCATCCTCGTTCATCGTCTGGATTATCGGCAGCAGGTAAGGGGTCCCGCTCGTGTCGTACTTGTCCACGATTTCCTGCATGGGTTTCTCCCACTTGATGAAAAGCTGCTGTCCCGTCTTCTGCCTGCGGTAAGAGAGTATCCCGTTTTGCAGGTCCCTCTTTTTCAAATAAGCCATGTCGATGAACGACATCCCTCTGGTATAGAACGAGAACATAAAGATATCCCGTGAAAAGTCCATGGCGGGGAACAGCGTCAGGTCCAGGTCCCGGATCTGGCGGATGATTTTCAGGGGCACGGCCCGCTTGACGGTCTTGTCGATGCCCGTGTAGACGTATTTGAACGGGCTGCGCTGCACGGTCAATTCCTTTTCCACGGCACGGTTATAGACGGCCCGTAATCCTCGCATGTAATAGGATGAGGTATTCGGACATACTCCGCTCGATTTCAGGAAGTTCTCGTACCGAATCATCAGGTCGGAATCTACTTCGTCCAGAGGCACGTCGCTTTCCCCGAGAAAACGCCCGAAACTGTTCATGACCGTAGCGTAACGTTCGGCGGTACGGGGCTTCCCGACCTGTTTCAGTTGCCGGATGGTATCTCGGGCGAAGGAGATGATTCCCCCTGTATCCGGGGGCGAGAGGTAATATTTCACCACCTCTTCGGCAGTATAGTCTTTCCGTGTCTTTTCGAGGCGCAGGATAACGTTTTTAAGACGCCCCGTATCTTCGCGCAAGGTCTCTTTCAATGAGACCAGATAGTTCCGGCGGGAATCCTCGATACCGGGAGGGAAAACGACTGCCGCACCCGCCGCATCCCACTCGTACGGGTATAACTTGTAACCGGTATTAACCTGCCGCGCCACGCGGTTATGAATCACCTGGTAGAACAATGCGCCCTCCCTTGTCGGAACAGAAGAGGCGCGAAATTTCACTTTTACTGTTGCCATTGCTTATATATTTGTTATTAATTTCTTGTAAAGGATAAAAATAAGACAAGCTGTCAAGGGGGTATTTTCCACGGGAGTTCATATATAAATAGCGGAAGGGTCCTGTTTGTTTCGAGACTAAAGGGACCCCTTCCGTTATTTTGTCTACTTTATTTTGATGTATTCGGAATAACTGATTTCCGCATACGGATTGTCGCTGGATATGGTCTGGTGTACGGCCTTGACCCGTTTCCAGAACCACCAACCCTTGTATTCTATCCATACCGCTTGGCGGAGCGTTACCGGTACTCGGATTTCACCCCGCAATCGGTTGTCCTCGATAATACCTGTCAGCCGGATATGGGGCGAAATCATCTCTACTTTCTGCCGAAGCAGCGGCACGGTGTCCCGGATGACGACCGTGTCACGCACTGCGGCATCGATTGGTCCGGCTACCTCGATTTCATGCCGTGCCGCCGTTTCGAGGTTTTTGATTTTCACCCCGAGCCGCCTGATGGTTTCGGCATCCTCCTCCCGGAAACGTTTGTACTCGTCGAGCGTCAGTTGCAGCACCTCGGTATCAAGCGCCATCGTTGCCGAATCCGCCTGTATACGCCTCACTTTCGAAAGCAGGGCCGTGCTGTTCGACCGGTAACGGTCCCGTTCCTCTTTCAGCCTCACCGTGTTCCGGTGCTGGAGCCACACGATGCCGCCAAGCACCACGACAGCTGCCAGCAGGCATTTTATGAGTATCTTATTCATAAGCTATCGCGCTTTCGGGGATGAACCAAAGAAACTCGTCCATGTACGTCTCTTCCAGCAGTACCAGTGCACCCCTGTTCCTCTTCCGGCCGAAAGAGAGGTCCTCGACGACGAGTCCGCGCCGGCCGGCCAGCTCGCCGAGCTTCAATTCGGAGAGCTCCGCCGAGGCTATGATCGTCACGTATGCATTTTTTACCATATTCTACCTCCCGTTATAGTGGCTATTGTGTTCCAGCAGTGAGCGGATGTCCTCACGTATCTCGTGCAGGTCGTTCTGAATGGAATTAAACCGCGTGATCGTCGCCTCGAACACGGCCTTGTCGAGCTTGATGGCGTCGATACGGTCGTACTGGTCCTGAATCTTTTCTTCCAGCCTGCCGCAGCGGTGCTCCAGTTCCTGAATTTGCCGCGTGTTGTTCAGGTGCTGGACATACATCGTCAGCAGAAACGAGAGCACGACCGTAATCATCCTGAAATGTTTTATTACAAACTGTTTGAACTGTTCCATATATCTATTCCATTAGTAGTGTGAATGCTTCCCTGATGGCCCGGAGCAGGGCTTCCGCCGCCTCGCTGTTCCAAAACCCGTAGATGACCAGGGCGATCATGATTGCCAGATAGACCCACCAGGCAATCTCCTTGCGGTCAATCTTCCGGTTCTTCATCCTTGGGTGTGTTGGCGGGTACGATGACATTGAAGATGACGTTTCCGTCACTTCCCTCGATACGCAGGCGATTCTCCTCCTTGTGCTTGATGGGGAATATCTCCATGAGCGCCTTGGCGGCGTTGACCGAGACGGCACGCAGCGGTGCCGGCGAGAGCGGGACCCCGAACCGGTCGGTATAGTCCGTCGTGGCGGTCTCGTCCATGACGGCTTTCAGCGTTTCCGCCACCTGCAGCTTGACGGCCATCGTCTCCATCTCGAACCGTTCGGAGGAGAGCAACGCCTTGATATGCGTCAGCACGTGCGGTTTATGGATCAGGTAGTTGGCTGCCGAATGCGGGTTCTTCACCGCTTTCTCGCCGAACACCTCGACATAGCATTTCTTCGGGCGGCCGGCATATTCCAGCCCGCCGTTCACGTAAAGCTCGCAGAATTGCAGCTCCTCGTCGGAGAGCGTCTTCTCCTCCCTGTTTTCGGGTATGTTGTTCGTTTTTCCGGACATCTTCTCTTTTTGTTAAAGAGTAGGTGCTTTGTCTGCGGGAGGTTTTATGAAACCGGCTTTTGCCTGAATCAACTGCTCGATAAGCGTGTCGTAGAAGACCTGCGCCAGCGCGTCGGCACACGCCTCGGCGTCGGCGAGCGAGTTGATCAGGCGCATGTTGAACTTGATTTCGAGGTCGTAGCCCGATATGACGGCCATGAGCTCGTTCCCGTCGTAGCCGAGGGCGCCGTAAGTTATGCGGTCTGCCGTGCGGAAGGTGACGGTTTCGGGAATCTGCTCCCGGGTATCCTGCTTCTTCTGTTCCATGGGTTATATCTTGAAATGTTCGCGTGTCTTCTCCTTTTTCCGTACCATGTCCGCCGCGCTGCCTTCGCCATTGCGTAGCCGCGAGGTGTAGACTCCCAGTATGTCGAGCGTCGCCGTGACGTCCGCCGCCGCATCGTGGGCGTCGTCCAGCTCCACGCCCAGCCGCGGGGCGATCAGTTCCAGCTTGTAGGAGGTGACTCCCGTATCCGCAGCGAAGGCCAGCCGGCCGAGGTGCAGCGTGTCGATATAGTGGGGCTGGAAATTGCCGTAGTAGTCCCTCGTCCCGGCAAAGGTCTTTTCGAACTCGGCGATAAGCCCCGCGTAGTTCATCAGCTGTTGCAGAAAGCCGATGTCGAAAGCGATGTTCTGTCCGATAAGCACGGGTTTGCACTGGCTGCCTTTCGAGAGCGTGTTCCGTCCCGCGAAGGCGATGATGTTCCCGGCGATCACGCGGATGTCCGTCCCCTGCGAACGTAGGAGCTCCATGGTGATGCCCGAGTAGTCCAAAGCGGCCTGCTCGTACTTCATCGGCATGGATTCTTCCAGCGCCTGTTCGCGTCGTGTGCGCATCACTTTCTTTCTGGGCAGCCCCGCCTCCTGCCTGCGGTAAGGCGCGACATAGGCCTCGTAGCGCTCCATGACCTGCCACGTGTCGAAGCGCACCGCCTGCAGTGATACCTGCGTGCAGGCGCATTCGCGGCAGTCCAGCCCTCCGGTCTCGAAATCCAGACCGATACCGGTGTATATCTTCCGTTCCGTTTTCTGTACCATAGCGTTATTGTTGAATGAATAAAAGTGTGTTTTTAGTCGTCTGTAGGGTGTTGCAGCCGCTGTAATCGCTGTACCGGACCATGGCCGTGAGGATGATGACCTTGTCCTTGAGCGACTGTATCTCCATGCGGTGCGCCGCATAGTAGTCGTTCCAGACGACGCATTCCGCAAGTCGGTTGTTCTGCGAGAGCGTCAGCTTGGCGAAGCGTTTGCTGCTTCCCGTCTCCCGGTCCTTGTAGACATGTTCCGCCACCTCCGCGACCGTGGCGCAGACGGCGGCACGCCGCCCGTCGTTCTCGTCGCGTGCCACCTCTTCCAGCGAGAGGTAGGACGCCTTGCCCTTGACGGCGGCCCGCGCCTCCGAGTTGTCGAAGATGCGGCGGTAGTCGATGGAACCGATGCCCGACACGGCGATCTGCTGCTGCGACCAGAAGTAATGCCTGTGCCGCGTTTCGGCCGGAAAATCCTTCTCGGGGAGGGCGAATCCCAGCTCGCGGGCGGCACGTTCCAGCACGGCATGGCGTTCCGTCACCGCCCGCACCTTCTCGACACGGTCGAAACAGCCGGCCAGAATCATGTTCTTGACATGCCGCGCGTTGACCGGTACTTTCACCGCCTCGGCGGGATTGTCGGGGTCGTCCCAGTACTTGTATTTTTTGAGCTTGTAGCGGAAGATGCGGTGTATGAAGTTCTCCACGCTCCCGAACGGACCGCGCGCCCGTTCCGAGACGATGTACTCCACGGTCTTCATGCCGACCTGCTTGATGCGCGAGAGCGACCAGAATATCTCGTCCGTGGTGTAGTCGGTGAAGAACTCCACGCCCGAGCGGTTGATGTCCGGCGGCACGATCTTGGCCGGGGAGCAGCGTTCCATCTCCGACATGAGGGCCGGTATCTCCCTGTCGTCGGCCCATTGCAGGGCGACGGTATAGAACGCCGAGGGGAAGTTGGCCTTGAGCCACGCCCCGCAGTAAGCCGTCAGGGCGTACGCGGCGGCGTGGGAGCGGTTGAACGAGTACCTGCCCGCCACCTCGATCTTGTGCCAGATGGTTTCCGCCTCGTAGTCCGGACAGCCGTTCTTCACGGCCCCTGCGATGAAGTCGGCCTTGAGCGTGGCCATCAGGTCGGCTTTCTTCTTGCCGATGGCCTTGCGCAGCAGGTCCGTCTTGCCGAGGTCGAAACCGCCGAGCGTGTGGGCCACGGACATGAACTGCTCCTGATAGGCCATAATCCCGAACGTGTTCTTCGTCGCCTCGTAGCAGCCGTAATCGTAAACCGGCGCCACCTCGCCCCGGCGGTAGCGGATGTAGTCCTCCGTGGCCCCGATGTCGAGCGTCGCGGGACGGTACAGGGCGTTGATGGCGATCAGGTCCTCGATGCAGTCGGGCTGCACGTCCTGAATGAAGCGCGTGATTCCCGGCGAGGAGAACTGGAAAACGTTTTGCGTGTTGCCCTCCGAGAGCAGCCGGTAGGTTTTTCCGTCCTCCAGCATCTCCTGCGTGATACGTTCAATGGAGAGTCCCTGTCCGAAATGCCCGTTGACCAATGCGATGACAGAGCTGAGCTTGGCAAGCTCCTTCGTGGCCAGCACGTCTTCCTTCAACAGCCCGATCTCGTCCACCGAATAGCCGTCGAACTCCGAGACGAGCATACCGTCCGTCTTGCGCACGGGCAGGAAGTCGAAGCACTCCGCCGTCCGCCCGTCCCGGGTCTCGGGCGTGACGATGATGGCCGAGGCATGTACCGATGCCGCCCGGGGCTGTCCGAGCAGCAGCCGCACCTCCTCGACCACTTCCGGGTAGGTCCGGATAAAGTCCTTCAGTTTCCTGTTCCCCGCCGCCTGCCTGAACAGCCCTGTCCAGTCCGTCCCGTCGTCCAGCATAGCGGTGACGTAGTTCACCGTGCCGTGCGGCACGCGGTGTACGCGGGCGACATCTTTCAAGGCCGCCTTGAGCTGCATCGTGGTGAAGGTTCCGGCGGAGAAAACCCGCCGGCGGCCGCCCGTGTTGTACCGCTGCTCGAGGTACTCCTTGATTTCCTGACGGCGGTCGGAGGCGTAGTCGACGTCGATATCCGGCAGGGAGGCGTGGCCTCCCTCCACCAGTCCCTTTCCGACAAAGGAGTCCGCAGCGGTAAGGGCCTCCCTCGTCCTTCTGATTTTTATGTCCTGAACTTTCATCGAAAATATTTCTTGTATCGTATGATGGCGCTGACGGTCTGGCGGCTGACCCCGTATTTCCTTGCGAGGGCCTCCTGCGAGATCCCTCCTGCATGGTATTTCTGCCGTATCTCTTCCGCCTGCGCGTTGGTCAGCTTGGCGTTACGGCTCTTCTCGCCGTAGTCGTTTTTCAGCCCGCCCGCTATGGCGTGCTCCATGTTACGCTGATGCGTGCACATCTCGAGGTTGTCCGCCGCGTTGTTGTAGCGGTCTCCGTCGATGTGGTTGATTTCCAGCGCCGGGTCCCAGTCCGGCAGGAAGTGCCGGGCCACGAGCCGGTGCACGGAGAACTTCGTCCCGACGCCGTGCCTGTAAAGCCTCACGCGGTCGTAAAGCGACGTCGTGCCGCACCAGGGGGAGAGTATGCGCTCGGGCTGCGTATAGGTGATGCCGTCGTGCGATACCTCCCGTTCGAGGCTCTTGACCCTGCCCCGATTGCTGATCTGATATTTCCCTTCATAACCTTGAATGTTCACCCACGTTTCCGGGGTGTCAGCCATCGATGATTCTGTTACATGCGGTTTGAAAAATCTGTTTGTCTATCTCGATACCGACGAATGGCCGCCCGGTGTTGCGGCACGCCACGGCGGTGCTGCCGCTGCCCATGGCGAAGTCGAGCACCGTGTCGCCCTCGTCGGTGTAGGTGCGTATGAGGTATTCCAGCAGGGCCACGGGCTTCTGCGCGGCGTGCAGACAGGAGAGCTGCTTGTCGGTCTTGTACCTGAGCACGCTGCGCGGGTAACGCTCCGTGGAGATATAGTCCCGGTAGTTGTCGTGCCGGTGATAGATCTCGCCCGCGTTGCATTTCTCCTGATGGGCAGCCATGACCACCTTGCGCGGGTGTCCGCCGGTCTTGACGGGGTTGTATTTCGGCAGCCTGTCGTAAAAGACCAGAATGTCCTCGTGCGCCTTCATCGGCATGCGCCGGGCGTTCAGGAATCCCGTCGGCTGCGTCTTCTCCCACACCCACGCGTAACGCAGCCGTTTGAGGTTCGAAGCCCCCAGCACGCTGGTAAAGGGCTGCTGGCAGAACAGCAGCACCGGCGTTTGCGGCAGGATGATCCCTTTCAGCGCCTTCCACATCCCCGAAATGTCGATGATGGCGTCCCAGCGGCAGTGCGTAGTGCCGTACGGCGGGTCGGCAAGGATCATGTCCGCCCTCACGCCCTGTCCGGCAAGCCACGGCAGTACCTCGAGGGCGTCGCCCCGATAGAGGTCACAGCCCTCATAGGGGCGCAGATGTTCGCAGTTCGGATTCATAGGCGATACTTTTCAGGTTCCACAACAAATCTCGGCGGTCGAAAAGGATGTCATCGCCACATTTCAATTCATCGGCATATACCGTCAGCTCTTTGCCCTCACGCACGACCCGCAGCCGGGCGTCCGCGCACAGGCGGCAGGTCGCGCCGTCCACCGTCATTTCCACGTACCGGTCCCCGCGCTGCAACGCCACGTCCGGTGCCAGCACCGTGATCTCCTCCTTCCAGACGAGGCCGCAACGTTCCGGGACAAGGAAGCGGGAGAAGAGCAGTCCGTATTTCAGCGGGTCTATGGAGGTGATGCCGAGCAGGTAGGCGACCAGCGAGCCGCCGGCCGAACCGCGTCCGATACCCGTCGCTATGCCGCGCCGGTGTGCCTCGCGCACCATGTCCCATTGGACGAGGAAGTAATCCACGTTGTCGGTCGATTCGATGATGTAGACCTCCTCGTCCAGCCGTTCGCGGTAGCGGACGTGCCCGGCTGGCGGAATCTTCGCCTCGAGACCTTCGTCCAGCAGGCGCAGGAACATCGTCCGTCTCTCCCCGTATCGTTCCCGCTCTTCCGGCCGCATCCGGTACTCGGGCATGAACATGCGCCCCGTCTCGAAGGCGGCGTCCGCCTGCTCTGCGATCTCCACCGCGTGGCGGCACATACGGCGGAACAGCGCGTCAAAATCCCACTTTTCGGAGAAGAGCGGGCGGAGCCTGTCGTAATGCTCGTCCATGCTCTTGAAATAAAGGTCGTCGCTCTGCTCGTGCGCCGTGCCCGAGGCGATCTTGTTCAGCACGATTTTCGTTTCCGCCTCGTCCTTGTCCGGGTAGTGGCAATCCGCAATCAGGATGGGTTCCACCGTGAAGGTGTCCGCCACGGGGTCGTAGCATTCGTCGAAGTAGTGTTTCAGGGCCAGCAGCCGCTCGCGGTCGATGCGGTCGGCCTTGTACTCGCTGCCGTCCACTTGGTAATAGACGGCTTCGAACCCCTTGCGCAGCCGTTCCACTTGCCCGGGGTGCGAGCTCATCCAGCGGGCCGAGCGGGTGGCGAAGACCAGCACGCAGCCGGCGGTGCAAACGAGCAGCCGGTCATACGGCAGCACGTGCCGTTCGGAGTCCACCATCACGGCCCGCTGAATGAGTAGGAGGTTGTGCAGCCCCTCGCCATTCAGGGCGTATATCTTGATGTCGACTGGCTCCCCGTTGTGCTCCATGGTCAGCGAGTAGCCGAAGACGTGTTTCAGTCCTGCACGGGCGCACTCTTTCTGGAGGTTGAGCGTTGCGGCCATCGTGTTGCGGTCGCAAATGCCGATGGCCGTATGCCCGAGCCACTTGGCCTTGCGGCACCACGTTTCCAGACTTCCCGAGGCGTTCAGCAGCTCGTAAGGGGTGTGAATGCCCAGGTTCACGAACGGGATGTTGTGCCTCGGCGGTTTGGGGTGCCCGATGTATTTGAGGATATTGAAACGGAAGCTCTCCCGCAGGTCGTAGTAATACCAGTTCCGCCCGAAGGGGAACGCGACGTGGCGGATGCCTTCCTCCATCAGCACTTCGGGACGTTCCATGAGGTTGAAGGCGAGGTTGTCGCCCTCGCCCCGGAAAATGGAGTCCACGCCCGAGAGGTCCGCCACGAAGAGGCGCCCGAAGCCGGGAACCTCCACCACCTCCGCATCCACGGGGCTGTAATCTATGTCGTGGTCGTCGAGCCACGTCAGAAGTTCCTGCATCATCTTTCCTGTACTTTTTTGAGTTTGTATTCGATAGGTGTCAGCAAGCGGTACGCGAACGTCCGGTAGGTTTCCCAGTCGCCCATCCCGTCCCAGTCCTTGCCCGCGTCGGCGATGTCGGCGATGAAGACCTCGAAATAGGCCTTTAGCCGCTCCGCCGTACGCTTGACGGCCTCCACCGCGTCGCCGTCATAACCCACAACCACGGTCTTCACGCCCTTCGCCTGCAGCTTGTAAATCTGCACGTCGGAAATCTTCTTCCCGAAGGTCGCTACGGCGGCCACGCGCGAATTGTCGTAGAGTTCCAGTTTGCGCGTGAGGGCGATGACGTCGAAGATTCCTTCCGTGAGGATGACCGTGTCGGTTTCGCCCGCACGGACCGCGTCATAGTTATAGAGCAGCTTCGAGAAGTCGTTTTCCGTGGAGTTCCGGTAGCGCAGGATCTTGTAGCCGCCGGAGTATTTCGCCCTGCGGTTGTAAGCGTCGATAGCCTCTTTGGGCCACGTGTGGCGGGCGACATACCCGACCGTCATTTCTCCGTCGATGACGGGGAATACCACGTAGTCGGCATAGCGGAGGTTGAGCCTGCCGGTCGTGCCGGCGGGGAAATACCCGTAATCGTCGGAGCAGAATCCCCGCGCCTGCAGGTACGGGTGCCGGAAGGTGCGCCTGTAAAAATCCGGCAATGACGAGGGAACCAGCCCGTCATCGATCTCCTCCGGCTCGTGAGAGAAGAGAAGCAGATTTTCCAGCGGTGCGGCGATGTCAGCCGTCGGCGCGACCATCAGGTCCATGCGGCCGATGGCTTCGAGCAGCTGTCCGAGGGTGCGCGTGGAGGCGCCGCACGAGAAGCAATGTCCCATGAAGGGCTTGCGGCGGGTGGTTTCGGGACCGATGTAGATGCCGAACTTCCCGCCCGTCTTGCCGCAGAACGGGCAGCGGGGGACGATCAGGTTCTTGCCCCCGCCGTCGCGTTTCGCGCCTGTCTCGCGGGCGATCTCCCTGACCAGATATTGCTGTTCCTGTACCGATAGTTCCATACTAAGGTATAGTACCGGTTCCTGCAGCAAGGTTTGAGAAAGACCCGAAAAAACGAGGGAATTTGAACCGGAGAAACAGGCGTTTTCATTCGATTCAATCGCTGTAATGGACAAAAAAGCGTGTTTTGCGGGGATATTTTCGTCGCGTATGAAGGAAATTCGGCCGGCCATAGCAATAACCGGATCTCGTCAAAACGGTGAAATGACCATATCCCCTACATCGTATCATGGTAGCAGATGCCTCTTTTCACAACCGTATTGCAACATGCCGTGAGTGCGGGATTGTGGCGGTTGGCAAAAATAATCCGTCCGGTTTCCGCCGTGCATTCCCGAACTTGCAATCCCGGGCTTCTCCTGCAATATCATTGGCTTCTCAGTTTCATTCCCTGTTCAGGTTCAGCGTCCGTTGGGCATCGAAGAACACTTCGTTGTCGTAGTCCGTGGCAATCTTTATGGTGTCGCCTTTCTTGAAGAAGCGGCTCTTGGCCACGTGCAGGCGCATGACGTTCTCCTTGCGCTCGGCCGATGACTGGTTGAGCGAGATAAGGTGCGTGCAGGGCCGCGCCAGTCCTTTGGCCTCGGAGCAGTTGTACTCCGTGAGCACGTTGCGCTCGTCGTTGAGCCATTCGCGGTCCTCGATGGTGGACTGGTAGGTAACGACCATCCACACCTTCTCGTCGGCCGCAAGGTCTTTCAGGTCATTAGCCACGGCAATGCGCTTGGCCCGTTCGTGGCTCGCGTCCCACAGGCGGCGGTTGGCGTCCGTCAGGAGGTCCATCGAGTCCACGATCACGATGTCCGGGTTATGCCCTTTGAGCTTGCGGTACTCGGATATGCCGTTCTTGATGTCGAGCGTCGATACCTGGGCGTTGAAACGCGGGTAGCTGCGCACGGTGATGCTTCCGGCATACGAGAGCACCAGCTTTTCCAGATGGCGCATCTCCGTGTCCGAGATTTTTCCCCGCTCGAAATAGTAGGCGTTCTTGGAAATCAGCCCTCCCGAGTAGGCGTTCAGCGCCTCCTCTTCCGAGCCTTCCAGCTGGAAGTGCAGCACGTGGAGTCCGTCGTCTATGTCTGCCCGTACACCTATCCACTTGGCGATATGGGATTTCCCGATACCCGTAGAGGCGAGGAAGCAGGTAAGCTGCCCCCGCAGATTACGTCCGGCGTTGAGCGCGTCAAGGTACGGAATGTAGAAACGCGATACGCGGGGCGCCATCGAGCGCTCCTCTTCCTCCTCGCGGCGTCGGTTGCGCTCGAATCGCTCCGAGAAGGTCTGGGCCACGTCGATGAACGAGCTGCTCTTGAGCGTGAAGCCCGCCAGCCACTCGGCGTACTCTTTCAGCGCCTTCTCGGCCTTGTCCTGCCGGTTCTCGTTGTAGAGCTTGCCCACCTCGGCATAGACGGACTGCAGCCTCACGCCCTTGATGTAGCTTTCGAGCATGTCGGTCATCACCTCCGGGCTCTGGCCCTCGTCGTACTCCCGGAAGGTGTCGATGAGTTCCAGAGCGTCGTAATCCCCGTGGAAGGTCTGCGCCAGCACGGCATACGAGGGCGGGGCCTTGTAGGTGCGGTAATGCGAGGCAATGCTCTCCTGTACCCGCTGGAAGGAACGGTCCGGCAGGTATTCCTTGCGCATGTGGCGGGAGAGTATGCCGCAGAGCCCTTCCTGCCTCAGTGCCGTGGCGTACAGCTCGTAGAGGAACTCCGCACTCAGCGGGCTGGTCGTGCTCATGGCCGCACCTCCTGTCTTTTCGTCCACGCCTCGCAGCGGAGGCGGTAGAGTTCGGGGTACAACGCCTCGGTTCTGCGACGGCACCGCCCGGCATGGGCGCACCGCCGGCAGGAGGGCGAGAAGGGCGTCCAGAGCAAGGTGGACGTGCCGCAGACGGCATAGCCCGCCTCCGTGGAGAGCAGGCGCCGCTTGGTCGTCTCCTCGTACTCGGGATAGACGAACCTCGAGAACGGGTGGCGGCTGCGGTCTTCCACCGAGGCCGCCAGCTCCTCACGCGAGAGGGAGAAGCTCCCGAGCCACCGGTCCTCGCGGTACCGCCGTTTCCGGTCCGTCTGCATGTACCTGCCTACCGCCTTCTCCCCGAACGAGTGCGAGACATCCCACCGCCGGCGGTAGTCGGCACCGTACCCGAAGATGGCATGGACCTGACAGATGCAGAAGTCCGCCAGCCGTTCCGCGCTGACCGGGGTCAGACGGTCGAAGCAGGCGTCCAGCACCCTGCCGGCACGCCCGCCGGCGGGGAAGACGAAATCGTCCCACAACGTCGTGCGCACGAGGCGTGTGAAGAGCCTCCGGCTGTTATTTTTCCACTCGTCTCTCTCCATCGCGTGTCAGAAGGTTACGCAGTTGTGTCTTGGCCAGAAACAGGCGGCTCTTGACCGTCTCGATGTTCCGAGTATGGAGCGTCCCGTTGGTATAGGTAATCTCCATGATTTCCCCGATCTTGTATCCCGCCTGTTGCAGGAGGAAGGCTTCCCGGTAAATCGGTTTGAGCCGGTCCAGCGCCCAGAGGATGTCGTCGTTGTAGAACTGGCGGTAGTTGTCCATGCCCATGCAGTTTTCCGACGGCTCGTCCTCGGCGAGCAGCGAGGAGCGCAGCTCCCCGATATCCACGTTGTCGTCCGCCGGCACCCGGTTGCGGTTCCGGGAGTTCAGGTCCGCGACAAGCCGCTTGGTGACGGCGTATATCCACGTCTTCACGGGGCGTGCCGGGTCGTAGGAGTCCATGTACTTGAAAAAATTGGTAAGGGCCTCCATGTAGTTGTCCTCGACATCCTCCTGATTGAAGGTATACTTGATGCAAATGCTGTATATCAGATTTTTATGGGGCAGGATGTACTTTCGAAGAAGCGCCGCCCTCCGTTTCGCGGATTCATCCCCAGAGGATGGCTCCGCTGTAAAAAACATGTCTTTCTTTTCCACACTTTCACTGACAGAAAGAAGTTCGTAGCCAATCTCATGTCCTAATCTGTCAGCTTCTGCGAGCGTCAACTAAAAGCGGGCGGCAGCCTTTTCCGCCGCCCCGAATCTCAAATGCCTGTCATTTTACAATCTGTGCCTGCGTATATAGTAATAGAAGAGGTGGCAGGCGTCGGCCGCATTGTCGTCCACGGGCACGATGCCGTACCTGCTCTTGCACGCGGCGATCATCTGCGCCTTGGTGGCGCGGCCGTCTCCCGTGGCCCATTTCTTCAGGGTCGCGGGGTTGATGAACTCCGGTTCGGGAAGATCCAGCTCGTCGCAGACCTCAAGCAATATCCCCCGCAGCTCCGCCAGACGCCGCATGTCATAGAAATGACGGTTCACCGACACGTCCTCGGCCACGACCTGCCGGATGCCGTAGCGGCGCATGTAGGCCAGCAGGATCGTGCGGAAAGCCCCGTGCATCTTGTTGCCGTTGCGCCGTTTCGACTCGGTGAAATTCCACACTCCGGCCTCGTGCAGCGAGAAATATCCCGTGTGCGTGGCGATGTCCAAGGCCACGACCTGCTCCCTTGTGAGGGCCTCATTCCCCGATTCTCGACTCTCCATGTTCCTTCACGATTACGAGTTTGTGGGGATACCCCTCGGCCACGTTGCCGTGCGAGACGACCAGCACGGTTCCGCCGAGCGCGTTCAGCGCCTCGAACATCGAGGCCAGCCCGGTCTCGTCCACCGCCTCCAGTATCTCGTCGAGAACCAGCAGGTCCAGCCCTTTCCCGTCGTCGCAGTTGGCATTGACGAGCTTCTGCATGGCAAGGATGGTCGCGAGGTTCACCCGTGCCGCCTCTCCGGCGGAGAACTTGCCGAACGAGCCGCAGTCCACGCCGTCACGCAGCAGCGAGACGGAAATCTTCTCGCGCATCTTGCCGCTCTTGAGCATCGTGTAGCCGTCGAAGCGGACGCGGATGTCGCTGCCGATGCCGGCGAGGAACTCGTTGGTGACGCGGCCGAGCGCCTCGATCTTGGTGTTGGCCAAATAGGTCTTGAACTGCACGAACCGCTCGCGCTGCACCTCCAACGCCCGCACCTTGTCATCCACCTCGAACTTCCGTTTGGCGGTCTGCGTCGAGCGTTGTTTCTCCTGTTTCATCGCGGCACGGAGCGACTGTGTCAAATCGGTCGTCGCAGCCTCGTTCACCTCGCGGACGGTCTCCAGCAAAGTCTCCACGGCGCACTCGGCGGCGCGGATATCCTCTTCGGCCTTGCGCTTCTCACGGTCGAGGGCCGCATTACGTTCGTCGATGAAACCGAACACCTCGTCGAAGACCTTGCGGCGGATGCCGTCGATCTCCTCCTGCAGGGCGGCAATCTCCGCGTGGACGCGCTTGCGGTTGCGCTCGGCACTCTCTACATTGTCGGTAGCACTGCGCACCGACCGTTCGTGGTCGGAAAGCTGTTGTTCCCAGCCTTGGCGGTCATCCTCTAAGGTGCGGCGCTCGGCACGGATGCGGCTCTGCCGCATCTCGACCTCTTCCGTTTGCTGCTCTCCGGCTTCTATGCGGCCGTTAATCTCGGAGAGTTGCTGCTGACGCATACGCAGGTCTTTTGTCCCCGCCTCGATGTCGAAGCCGGGATGTGCCACCAGAAACTTGTGACCGCAGGCGGGACAGGTGATCGAGCCTGCCAGCTTGTTGGACAGCTCGTCGATACCGGTGGAAATGGTACGCCGTATCCGGCGCAGGTTATCGAGGCGTCCGGCAAGGTCGCGCAGCTGTCGGTCGATATCCAGCAACCGTGACTGGAAGTCCGTTGTCCGTTCCTCGTACCCGGAGCAGAAGCCATCATACCCCGCCTTGAACTCTTCCCACGCCGCACGTTTCTTCGCCAGCGTTTCCTCGGCGAGCCTCACCGCAGCATCGAGGTTGTCAAGGTTGGCACGGGCAACTTCCAAATCCTCTTTTTTGAGTTCGAGTGTCCGGCTCCAATCCGTGCGCCGGGCGTCAGGGAAAAGCGGCATAAACGTTTCAATGGCTTTTAGACACTCTTCCAATGGGGTGTCCGACGATTCCAGCTCCTGCAACGTCTCGTCCGCCTGCCGGATCTTCTCCAACGCGGAATCTGCCCCGGCAAGCGATTCCTTCCGCAGACGTGCCTGCTCCCGCTTGGCGGCGATGGCCGCTTCGAGTTCCGCGATGCGGGCCTCCCGGGTGCGTCCGCGCTCTTCGCCCGCCGCCGTTTCCCGTTCGATCTGCTCCTGCAACATCCCGATACGGCCGTCGATGCCGGCCAGTTCGAGGTTGACCTGCTGCTGCTCGGCGACAAGCGGCGCGATGTCTTCCTCGACGCAGGCGATGGCCCCGTCCACGAGGATGCCGTTCGAGAAACGGTTGATAATCTCCTTTTTCTCCCGGTCGGAGGTGGAGAGGAAATCCTCGTAGCGGTACTTCGAGAGTATGAAGTTGTTCAGCAGCTCATCGCGCGTGATACCCAGCTTGTCGAGGATATAGCGGTTGTAGGCATCGACCGAGGGTTGCACGGCTTCGTCCGTCTCTACCTCCTTGCCGCCCCGCCAGAGCGTGCAGGCGACCGTCGAGGCCCCTTTGCGGGGAATACGACGTTCCACGAGCAGCTCTTCGTTGCAGGCATTGTTGGTAAAATGCAACCGCAGACGGCACTCCCCGGCGGCGTCGTTGATGATCTCCTCGGAGCGTATCTTCCTGAGCGGGCTGCCCGTGATACCGATGGCGATGCACTCCAGCAGGGCGGACTTGCCGGCGCCGTTCGACTGCTGGGAGTCGTTGTCCCGGTTGTCGCCGAAAATGAGCGTCGTGACCCCTTGCTTCGGGGCATACGACAGGTGGCGGAAAGCGCACAGGTTCTCCGCCTCTATGTTCCTTAATTTCCACATGGCACGTTTTCGATTTTAGATAAGTATTCCAGTCCGACAGCCACCTCCTCGATTTGCTTCTCGCGGCAGAACTCCTCGTAGGTCTCCCGGATGCGGCGGCTGTCGAATTTCTCGAAGAGCGACGAGGAGCAGGCTTCGAGCATTTCTTCGTCATCGGCGACAAGCTCCACCTTGGAGGCACCCGCCTCTAAAAGCGCCGCCTTATCCACCGACTTCATGGCGGCCTGCGGCGCGTGAACCCGCACCTTGACCTTGTAGCGGCCGTCGGCGCCGATCTCCCTGAGCTCGTCCATGAGGTGCAGCCCGGCACGTTCCACGGGGACATCCAGCACGCGGTAACGGGTGTTCACGCGGTTCTTGATGAACTCGTGCGAGCCGTCGGAGTAGATAAGGGTATATCCTTTCTGCTCGTCCTCGCCGAAGTTGTGCTGGCGCGAGGAGCCGATGTACTCGATGCGGGTCTTGGGGATGATACAGCGGTTGTGGTAATGGCCGACAAAGACCTTGTCGAATGCCTCGAAAATCTTGGCTGGCAGTTCCTTCTCGGAGGGCTGGGCCAACGCCCCGTTGATACCCTCGTGTATGTAGAGGAAGTTGAGCCGTCCCGGGTCGAGGGCTTCCTCCCGCAGGCGGTCGAGGCGTGTGCAGAACGAGCCGTCCTCCGGGAAGTAGCCCATCATGTGAAGGACGAAACGGCAGTCGTCGCCCACGGGCAGCGACACGTACTCGTCGCACACCAGCACATTGGGATGCCGGTCGAAAACATGGCAATACCCCCTGACAGCCTCCTGATTGACCTTGTCGTGGTTGCCTTCCGCCAGCGTGACATGGATGCCGTGCTCGGCGGCGGTAAGCAGGGCGTCGTGCACCGCCAGCAGCACGTCGAGCGTCTGCGCGGCACGCGAGAAGAAGAGGTCGCCGCCCACGGCGATCTCCCGGACATCCAGTTTCCTGCAAATGTCGATGGCCTCCTGCCAGTTGGCCGTAAATGCAGGGATATTGTCTTTCGACACGTGTATGTCGTTCAACAGCAGCAGGCAGGGATAACTCTCTTTCATAAGCATGGTGAAGATTATGACGGGAGGCATAAGACCTCCCGCCGGATGACTCTCTGTTGTTCCTTATGAAAGGTTATCTGCGCCGTCGGGGACGCTCCGTGCGCTCTTCCGGTTGCGGTTCGTCTTCCTGTCCCGTATTCTCCTCTTCGGGGGCTGCCGGTTCGTGGCTTTCCGGTTCCGGCCCCATCATCTCGTCGTAGATCAGGTCCAGCAGTTCGCTGTTCGAGGTCGAACGGGTGACGCGAACGGCAAGCCCTTCCTGCTCGATGAAGGCGCGGATCATCGCCCGCAGTTCCTGTCCCTCCTCGGTACGGTCCCCGAGCGAGCGTCTGTTCAGGTCGTCGTAACGGTCGCTCAGGTCGTCGTACGAGATGCGTCCGCCGCCGTTCTGCCCGTTCTCCCTGTTGTCCTTCGTGCGGCGGTCATAGGAGAAAGCCGAGGTGTCCTCCTTGGGCAGCTCGCCCTCCAGCGTGTCGATGACCGCTTTCATGTCGTCGCCCTCCATGAGCGACATGCCGTAGAGCGTGTCGCACTGTTTGAGGAACTCCACGGTAGCTCCCAGATGGTAGCGGGTGTAGCGGTAGATGATCTCGGGAATGCGCGGCGCGCCCATCAGCGCCGTCAGCTCCTCACGCGTCAGGGACACGGGGTCCGATTCGTTGTCGATGGAGATGACGTACTCGGTCTTCGAGCCGTTCTTGCGCTTCTCGATCTCCACCGGGTAGGCGTCGTGCACCGACGAGATCGGGCACGGGTATGCCGGATTCTTTTGCAGCTTCTTCTGCCACAACTTGAACTTGCGCTCGTCCAGGTCCTTGAACTGGGCGTGCGAGAGGGTCATCATCTGGATGCCCTTGCCGCGCTCGTTCAGGTCGAAAATGTAGAGGCAGTGGCCGTAGCTGTATTTCAGGCCGCCGCCGAAAGAGCCTCCGTCAATCTTCTCGGCCAGCTTGTCGTCGCCCGTTTCTCTGGCCTGCGCCACGGCCAGACGGCGGTAGGTCTCGATGGGGTCCACCGAGTAGCCGGCGTCCGTGGCGCGGGTAACGGTGACGTACATCTTCTGGGGCTTGTTTCCCGTGGTCGGCTTCTCCAACTCCAAAAGGAGCTGGTGCACGGGGTACTCGTAACCCGGACGTGAGGCCGTGCCGTCCGCGTTGGGCGCCAGCGGTAGCACGCGGAGCCTGTAGACGCCCAGCTTGTCCATGCGGAAGAACTCCGTGCGGGCGAAAGCCCGGTTCTCCTCCTGCGCCCGTTGCTGCGCCGCCTCGTAGGATTCCTGAATCCCGAGGAACATCTCTTCGACAGACATGCCTTCCGCGCCGCCCGTCTTTTCCAAATCTTCTTGCATCATAATTGGATAGTTATGGATTAAAAATGCCCGAAGGGATGACACGGCCGTGCCGTACCATCTGAAACTGGATGCAGGGCGGACGGGTTCGGTTGCACCGTCCGTTTCAATTGACAAAATTGGGAGAGAAGTCTCGCTGACCGTACCCCGGCGGGATACTCATTTTACAATATGCGGGGCCTTGAACGACCGCTGGCAAAGATAGTCAAACAAACCCCAGAAGCCATAAATGCAATTAGATGTTTTGCAAAACACTTTTTATCAGTGTATTACAGTTTGTTTTTGACGATATGTTTCACCTCCCGCAGCATTCCCTCGCCGCATGGCGGCTTCCCGTGCCTCCTTTCGAGCCGTGCGCGGTTTGCCCGGATGAAGGCGTCCAGCTTGCGGCGGCGGATACCTTCGTAGTAGGCCTTGCGCCCGGCTGTGAGCCGCTTCCCCCGCCGGCAGTAGAGACCTTCCCGGCTGTACTCCTTCAGATAACGGCGGAACTTGGGCTTGCGGTACGAGGGGTCTTTCGAGGCCCGGGCCACGGATTCGACGACCCGCCAGTCGGGCTCGAAAGGCTGCTGCCCGGCACAGAGCCGCCGCAGAAGATAGTAGACCACCGGCATCTCGTAACGGAGCATGAAACCCAGACGGGTCTCCTCGAACGGGAACCGTTTAAGGGTTCCTTTCGGTCTTCCGTCTTCGCGGCTTCGGGGTGACGTCTGCGGGATGGTCTTCGTTTGCCTCATGTTCTTTTTCCTGACTTTCTTCATCTTGTTCCGTTGTGATAGCCGGTACTACGGCAGAGGAGAGATGCCTCTGGGCGATTCTTCGGCGACTCTCGATGTCGCCGCTTACGTTGATTCGTTTCATCATACAAAATAGGTAAAGTTGATTTCTATATCGACGTTGTAGAAGCCCCGCTCGTAAAGTTTGACCTGCCTCAGACCGCCTTCGATGGTGAACGAGGAGCCTCTATTATATTTGTGGTCGTCGTTCCAATGGCAGACGGTTGTCCGGACGCTGTATCTCGGGGGCTGTATCTTGTTGGGGAGGACGGCGACCACACCGCCCCAGTTGCCGCCGTCGCGTCGGGCCGTGTTCACGATGCCTTGCACGGAGACGATACTGCCGATCTGCCGGACAAAGAGCCTCCGGGTATCTGTTCCCGAACCGCTGTTCGCCATCTGGAGCCAGCCGGTATCCGCGAGCACGGGCTGGTAGTCCGCCGCAAAAGCGGCCCCCAGCGTGCGGCACACCTGACGCTGCGCCTCCGTGCCGCCCAGCACGAGGTCCGTCAGCTTGGCGTCCTTGCGCAGGTAGTCGCGGACCGTCTCGTCCTTGGAGAGCAGGTTCAGCTTTTCGCGCAGCAGCTGCTGGGCCTGTGCCGTGGTCTTTCCCTGCGACACGAGGTAGGTGACGTAATCTTGAAAGAGGCTTTCAACTTTGGCGAAACGCCCGTCCGCGATGCTTCTCGTGTAGAGGTTCAGGTTGGCGGCGACGGTGTCCTGCTCCGAAGTGTTGTAGCCCGCCAGCAGGCGGTCGGCTTTCAGCTTGAGCTGTTTGACGACCTGCGAGGTGGTGAGGTAGCCCTCGACCTGCGCGTGGGATTTTCCCTCTTCGTCCGAGTAGGCGAACGAACCGGTTTTAATCTCCAGCAGCTTGTCCCGCAGTTCCGCCGTGAAGACCACGCCGTCGTAGGCGGCCTCCGTCGAGAGCTTCCCGGCCAGCAGACCGTCTATCTCTACCTTGGAGTACACCCCGAGGTTCCCCCGGGCCTTGCCCTTGTCCGGCACGTCGGAGAGGTTCGAAGCCTTGGCGAGCTTCAGCTCCCCCGTGCCTCTCTTCTCGGCATCGAGGGTGTCTCTCACGGCGGCCTGCTTGTCGGCCTTCAATGCCGCCGCTTCCTCCGCGGAGAGCGAGTTGATTTCGTCGGCCGTGAGCCGCACCAGCTCCTGCAACCCCTCGGAGATTTTCAGGAACACGCCTCCGGCGTCCGCCTTGGAGTAGACGTCGAGGTTGCGGCGGGCAGCCGCCTTGTCCATCACGTCCAGCAGGTTCTCGTTGGCCGAGAGTTTCATCTTCAGTGCTTCGGCGACAGCTCCCGAGGTGACGTAGCCCGTGCCTCCCGCGTCGAGCGTGCCCGTGGTAATGGCGTCGAGCTTCTTCTTGTATTCGGTGGTGAAATCCTCCGTGGAGAGCTGCTTGCCGGCGACCTTGTCCACCTTGCCTTTCATCCCCGCCTCGTAGGTCGTGACGGCGACGTAGGTCTCGGCAAGGGGACGGCCGTTGACTTTCAGGGTTCCGACGACATCGACGCTGCCCAGCGGCGCGAGGACGATCTCCCCGAGCGTGTTGCGCACGACAAAGCGGAACCCGTCCGCGGTGTCGTAGCCGACGGCGGCGATGCCCGCCCCGGCACTGTCCCGCCACGAGAGGAGGTTCGTCAGCTTCGGGTTCTCTTTCATGTAGGCCGTGTTGCACAGCTCGATGCCGCGGCCGGCGCTCCGCACCGAGAGCAGCCCACCGACCTCCGCCGTGGCGCTCTTGCCGGTAACTTTCAGGATCGGAACCGCCTTGCCGTCATGGACGGCGAAATCCCGGTATCTGGTCGCGCCGCCGTCCTGACCGTAGTAGTTGATGCGGACGCATCCCGCGTCGGTGATGTCCGCCGTGTTAAAGAGGTCGCTGCCCTGGATACGCAGGGCGCCGATACGGGCGGTGTCACTGAGCGAGGTGCCGTACGAGATGCCGTTCTCCGTGACCCGTGCCAGCTCCTTGCCCTGCTTCATGAACGAGAAGCTGCCGTCGGTACGGATCACGATCTCGCCGATTAAAAGCCCGCTGAGATAGGCGCCGAGCGAGGCGCCGCTGTCCGCCTTGACGATGCCTTTGAGCATGTAGCCGTTCTCCCCGGCGACGGATACCGCCGTCTTCGAGCGGAACTCCTTCTCGGCGGTGACGCTTCCGGCCAGCACGAGGTCCTTCTTTACGGTCTGCCGGGCGAAAGGCGTGTCGAGCAGCACGGCATAGCGGCCGAAGAACCTGTCGATAAAGCGCGGGGCGTAGTCCTCACGGATTTCTATAAAGGCAGGGAGCTTGCCCGTGACGGCATCCGCCGTGTCGGGAATCGCCGTGCTGCCCGCGCACAGGTAGCAGGTGCGGCCCCTTTTGTTCACCTCGTTGGCGTATACTACCGACTCGTGGCGGTTGATCTCGTGGATGTAATAGGGATAGACAGCGTCCGCGGCTCCCTCGAAACGGCGAACTTTGCCGCCGAGCCAGACGTAACCGGGCGAGATGCGCGGCCCGTCCGTCTCGCAGCCCGAGATGATGAAATCCGAACAGCCGTCGAAGATGGCGCTCAGGCTCAGCGCTAGCTCCTGCAGGTTCAGGATGTCGTCCGAGTAGGTATATCGTCCGCCGGTTTCGGCTACATATTCTTTCATTATGCGTTGGTATTGGGTTCGTACTCTTCTTCGTCGATTTTTATAAGGTAGGTCTTGCCCGCGATCCGGTAGCGGTTCACCGCGAACGACAGCATGTAGACGAGCTTCCTCGCAGGTACCGTTATCGGCGGCACGCAGACCATGAAGCTGACCTTGTTCACGATCTTCTCCTCGGCGAGCCGGTAAAAGGGGCGCGGGCGCTCCGCCTCGTCCGTGGCCGTGATCTCCTCGCCGTTGAACCAGAGGGTGCAGGGACGCTGGTATTCGGACCTCTCGTGGTAGAGGTCTACGCCGAGGCTCTCGCTGTCACGGATGAAGATGCGGTCCCTGCCGTCTTTCAGGTACTTGCCGAAGCGGTAGTTCAGGTACCACTCGAAGTAGATGACCTGCGAGGTCATGCGGGCCTCGATGTGCCGCTCGCGGGCGAAGGTGCGGAACCGTTCGTTCAGGCCCTGCAACGGGTAGAGGCTGCTCTGCACGAAGAGGATGAAACGTCGTCCCGACAGGTAGTGCGGCACGAGCTGGTTCACCAGACGGTCTATGGGAAGTTTATACCTCATGGTTCTCGATTCTGAGCGTGATGGCCTCCCGGAAAGTCGGCAGGGCCGACTCCTCGTCCTTGCCCGAGGACTCCTTCAGGTAACCCGAAGCGGTGTAGGCCACGCGGCCGACACGTTGCAGGGGCTGTATCCCGCCGTCCGCGTCGTGGCAGGCGATGAACACGCCCTGCTCGGGCACGGCCGACTCGTCGATATAGACGTCGGTGACGTGCTCCGCCTTCCGGATGGCATCCGTCAGGCGGGAGACGTAGACCGCCGCGTCGAAGTCGATGCCCGTGATGTAGTCGCGGATATGCTCCTCGATGGCGTCGTACATCTCTTCCTCGGGGACGGCCCCGTCGTAGAAGACCGTAAGGCGCGGGACCAGCACGTCCCCCTTGGTCGAGATCACCTCGATGCGGGTACCGGCGAATTTCAACCTGCCGATATAGGCGTTGATGGGTACCAGCTCCGCGGCGGGGATAGCCTCCAGATGTCCCTTCGTGCCGGTGGCGACTTTGAGGATCAGCTTGCTGTCGAGGTTGCTGTCGTCCGTGCTCTCCACGTAGGATACCTGCGTGATGATACGTTTGGTCTCGTCCACCTGGGCGTAGCCGAAGGCGAGGCCGTCCTCGCGGACCACCAGCTCGTCGCCCTGCTGGTACTGCAGCAGGGCGTTGGCGTAATAGTCCGGTGTGCCGTTGATGCGGTTGTCGATGACTTCCGAGATATCCATGGCGAAGACGTCCAGCAGCGTCTCGAAGCTGTGGATGACTGCCGCCACGACCCACAGGATGCCGTTCATCACGGACAGCTTCGAGTCGCTGGCAAATTCCGTCAGCTCCAGCCGCCGGTTACGCTCCTGCACGGCCTCGTTGTATATTTCCTTGATGGTTCGGCTCATTCCACGGTATAGGTTTTATCGTCGATAATGAATTTCCACGTCCCGCCCTCGTTCCACGCCTCCTCGTGCAGGATGACCCATATAGCCTCCATGCCCGAGGTAATGCGGTAACGGCCGCTTGCGGAGTCCCGCTCGGGCTCACGGTAGACACCTGTCGGTGCAACGGGCAGGAGGACCGTGCAGTTCCGACGGTTCCCGTAACGTTCCGCGAGGGCGATCAGGTAGCGGTCGATGGCCGTCGGTTTCAGGCGGGCGGCGGAGAGGTCGAGCCTCATCAGCTCCCGGCTTTCGGCAAGCGGCGTGAGGTCGGAGGCGGCAAGGCCCGAGAGGTTCAACAGGCAGGTGCCGCAGAGCAGTCGCAGGGCCTCTACGGAGAGCGTAGCACCCATGAGCGTCAGTTCCTCTACCGGCAGTGTCCGCGACAGCACCAATGACTGCGGTTTCAAAGCACTCCAGTCGATGGTCTTGAAACGGGCATCGGTAAACCACCGTACCGTGCGTCTTTCCCGCACCTTGTTGTCGAAAGTATGGGTAAGGCGCTGCGGCCTCTCCGTCAGAGAAACGCGCTCCGTGTCGCTGTTGTCGCCCCAGTCGATTTCCACGGTTCCCGACCCGGAGAGGGAACATTGCACGGTGACGGCTTCCGCGTCGAGCGTGATGACGGCGGTAAGCGGCCGGGTAAACGTCTTGGGATAGACATGGCGTTCCCCATTGGCGGGTACTATGCCATGCAGCTCGTTGTAGGCCACCACGTCGGCACGGATGACGAAATCGTCCGTGTAGACGAGCTCCTGCCCGGCTGCCAGCGTCGTGTCGAAAGAAAGATTGGGGTTACTGATGAGCAAATCCACGACCCCCTCGATGCTGCCGTACAGGTGCAGGGCGACATCGTAGAGGTTCTGCCCGGCTGTGATCCTGTAGCTACCCATCGCTCTCCTCCTTTTCCACGGTTTCCAGCAGCAGCTCGCCTGTCGAGGAATCCATATAGGCGTTTTTGATGATGACCCTGTCCGCGGAGAACTCCGCCTGCAGCTTGGCGGCAAGACCGTTGTTTTCCAGACTTGAATGCAGGTAGTCGATAAGTCCCACGCCCGTGGTCGGGTGTTGGTAGAGGTTGCCGGCGGAGGCTTTCAGCAGGAAGGTCTCGTTCTGGGTCTTGGCCGTACCGATCCTGAAATCGGTATCCTCACCGCTGTACACGGCAAGGAACCCCTCGCGCGGCTGCAAGCGGTAGATGCCGTCTGCATTGAGAGTGGGAAACGCGGCCAGAGCGATGTCTGCCGTACCGTCTTCCGCCTCCGTCATGACGGGGAACCAGTGCCTGCCCGTCGCGGGGTTTTTCAGGTACTCCGTGCCGCCTGAGTCATGCTCGACGACGAAACGGACTGCAAGGCGGCGCATGTCGGGCGTGTAGGGAATCCGGACATGGATGCCCCGGCCATCGCCGTCCAGCCCTGTAAAACCCGCAGGTACGGTGATCTCCCCGTAGCGGAACGTGTCGTTGTCCGCGCCGGCGAGGGCACCGAGCAGGCGGAAGTCATGGAAACTCTTGCCGGCCACGTTGCCGGAAGTCTCCACCTCGCCGTATTCGGCGTCCATGAGGATGTCCTGTCTTGCCATTCGGGTTTTCTTAAAGAGTAGATTATAGCACCATTCTTGGTTTAAGAAACCCCGAAGGCAGAAAAGTTCGGAATAAAACAGCGAAAAAGTTCGGAATGGATTTGCTGAATTGTTCGGAATGGATTTTTACTTTCCCCGGCAGTTTCTGCATTCGTCGAACAGAACTGCGTATATACGGGGAACGGCACCCCATCCTTGCAACGGTACCGCCCTCTTCTTATTTCAAATTTACGCCCATTCGGGCGGATTTTTGAAATACATTTTTTAAGGGAAGCTATGGGCTGTTCTTAGGACAACATAAAAAAGCGGCAGGAGCGCCGCTGATCCCGCATGTGGGAAAAGAGTACATGTGAAAAGGTTGATGACAGAATAAAGTGTTCGATTTTTTGCGAACATTCGGAATAAGCACTATATTTGCATCAGAAAACAGGATGCGATGTACATTGAATTCGACAAGGAGTACCTGCGCGAACTTTATGAACTGGGCCGCACCGCAGACAAGCGCCACCGCTACCAGCCGGAAGTGATACGCGGCTATCAGAAGGCGGTATTCGCTCTTTTGGCAGCCAACTGCATCACGGACCTGTTCCGTAACAATGCGCTGAACTACGAGGCGCTGCAAGGCGACAAGACCGGTATGTCTTCCGTGCGCATCAACCGGAAATACCGCCTTGAGTTCACGGTCAGGGACGTGCTGAACGAACAGGTGATAACGGTTTGCAGACTATTGGATATCAGTAACCACTATAAATAATGACAAGATGGAAGCAACGAAAAGAACATACGCACCTCACGAGCTGACACCCTCGGAGCCTATACATCCCGGAGAGATGCTCAAGGATGAATTGCAGGCCCGGAATATCTCGCAGAGGAAGTTCGCCGCTCTGATCGGGGTGTCTTATTCCGTCCTGAACGAGGTGATCAACGGAAAACGTCCCGTGACCACGGAATATGCCCTGAAAATCGAGGCGGCGACAGGCATAAAGGCCTATATCTGGCTGAACATGCAGACGGCATACAACATGCAGACCGCCCGGTGCGACAGGGGCTTGGCCGCCGTACTGGAACAGATCCGCAAGGCTGTGGCGATACTCTGAACGCATGCGGGGCAAAACGGCAAAAGCCCGGTTGTACTTTCGGAAGTGCAACCGGACTTTCTCTTTGGAAGAGCGGCAGAAAGAAAGGGTATCTTACAATTCCTGCGTATTATCGTAAATCCGTGCGACGGTCGCCCACATGTCGTCCGGGAGTTCCTCGTCGGAAATTCTCTCGCATGCCTTCCGGAGATACTCCGCCTCTTCCTTGGAAAACTCCACCTGAAGCGGCCGTTCCTTCTCCACGTCCCACTCGATGCGCTTGTCCCCGGCGTTCTCGTGCAGGCCGATTTCTTCCCGCTCCTCGTCGCCGATGGCGATCTTGCGCAGGATTTCCTTCTTGATGTTGAATTCCTTGAAATTACCGCGTGCCGGAAGGAAAGACGGCAGGTAAAGGCGGTCTTTGACTGATAGTTCCATGATGCTTTATGCTTGATTGGTTGATGACTCCCCGGAGTGCTGTGCGGTTTCTGCGGCCACCTCCTGAAGGATAGCCCCGATACATTCTGCGGCATCGGCCAGATATTGCGCCATATCGCTGCTGTAAGGCAGATTGACCGTCATACTGCCGCGGTCATAGAAGATGCTTCCGACAGCTGCGGGCTGTTTTTCCACCTCGGTGTTCTTGTATACGGTGATCTGCACGCGTTCCAGCATGCCGTCCGTAATGCTGTATTCCAGATTGTATCTCCCGCTCCGGCCGTTAAACTCCGCCATTTTGGTGATGATGGTGTTCGTAATTTTCATTTCATCCATAGTTTCCGTTTTTATAAAGCATAGTCCGTTTTCCGGTTCAGGGTTTTAATACGCCTGTTATTTCCAGTCTCCGTTGCTTACGACCATAAAATTGAACGAGCCGTCGTTGCGGCTGGCGTCGTCCTGCGTATAAACGTCGAAATAGTAGCTGTAGATCGCTTTCAGGGTGGCGTAAATCGGCGTATTCTCCACCGTGGAATAGATGCCGCTCAAAAATACCGTATAATATCCGGAAAGCCCCCAGCTGCTGGGCATATAGACTCTGTATTGCCCTGTTCCGAGACGGGAGACGGAGATGGTGGAACCGTCGAATGTGCGGTACTTGACCGAGAGGCGGCTCGTGGAGGATACGGTAACGGTGCCCATCACGAGGAACTTGCAAACCGAGCCGTATTTCTTGGTGGTCATGATGTCGAGCCGGTTCACCACAATCCAGCCGAAGAAGGTCGTCTTGTCCCCGTAGCCGAGCAACTCGATCACCTCCCGCGAGAAACTGATGGTAGATTTGGCTACGCCGTCTTCGTAGAAATACTTCCCGCTGGGAGCGGTGATGCTCATGTAGCCTACAGTGGTGTTGGAGCCCCACTTGTAATTGACCAGACAGACACGCCGTCCGCTCTGGTCCAATGTCCAGGGAAGAGGAATGTTCTCATCCCAGGAGCCCCGTATGGCCACCACGTTGTTGTACTTGTTCAGGTTCAGCTGCGGGTCCGTGCCTCCGATATATATGGTGCTGTCGCTCAAAATAAAGGCATTGCGGATGGTCCCGATGATCTCCACATCTTTGAACATCCCTTTCTGTGCCGTGATATTGCCGCCGGCATCCCATTTCAAATTGCCGTTGGCCACAAAGCCGGAGCCGTCATTGGCGAAGGAAATCTTCCCGCAGCCGAACGTGGCCGAACCATCCGTGTTCAGTGCCCAGTAGTTGACCCCGGTGGAGGGGTTGTCGTGGTAGATGTATCCCGAGGCCCCCATGACGATGCGGTGGCCCGAGGCCGGGGCCGAGGCGGTCAGGGAGCTCGTACCCAGTACCCAGCCGCCGATCTTGCCCGCCACGGCCGTGATGCCCGTGCGGTCGAGCGTCACCTTGACGTTGTTGCTCGCGTCCCGGACCGAGATGCTGCCGTTGTAGGTGCTGCCGCCCACGACCAATGCACTGTCCACGACAACCTGCCCCGCCTTCACCGTTCCCGTGTCTGTCTCTTATACACATCTGACGCTGCCGACGAACTCTAGGGTGTAGAT
>ENA-UAKZ01000084-UAKZ01000084.1-human-gut-metagenome-genome-assembly--contig:-NODE-84-length-35276-cov-6.054683_pt1 | contig 35276 bp, 33 predicted proteins | sample MGYA00243693_ERZ654454 | MGnify/ENA primary metagenome ERZ654454 (study PRJEB26926, sample SAMN06164508) | human gut metagenome | biome: ENVO:00009003; feature: ENVO:2100002; material: ENVO:00002003... | reverse complement strand
CGAGATTAGCGAGTGTCTCGTGGGCTCGGAGATGTGTATAAGAGACAGGTATGAGGTGATATTACAGGCAAAGAGCTTTCTGGCAGAATATGATACGCTTGGAGGGCTTTACTATTTTGAAGCGGGAGAGGATGTTTATACAAATGCAGGGGCATTATCTGATATCCGAAGCAGAGCGGACTGGTATTGTTTAACGAAACCAGCTGGAGATTCGGCTGTTGTATATACAAGGAACACAAAAGAAGGCGTGTCAATGTTTGGCGAAACCACTCTTGCAAACGGAGCGGTTACCTTCCCGGAAAATATCACACTGTATTTTTCTATGGAGCCGGGGAGCCAGGTGAGAAGTGAAAGAGAGATTGTACGCCATTTCCAGGAGTATTCCTTTTATGCCAGCTATACATTGGTGTTTCTGGCAGCGGCAGTGATGGCATTTATTTTGCTTGTTGCGCAGGCGGTGTGGCTGATAAGGACTACGGGAAGAGAGAGTAAGGAAAGCAAAGAGATTGTTCTTAACAGGTTTGACCGTATACCTACAGAGCTTTGGGCGGTTCTATGTGGTGCAGCACTGGTGGGAAGTATATTTTTTGCCTGTACCAACCCAGGTGGAATCCTTTTTGATGGTGATATTGTGAGTATGTGTGTTGTGGCAGTACCATTTGCATTCTTTTTTATGATACTGACATTGAGCTTTGCAAGGAGAATTAAGGCGCACAATCTGTGGAAGGGGTCCCTGCTTTACAGGCTGGTCAGGCAGCTTCGGAATAAATCTTACTGGAAGAGGTTCCACAGTATAAAGGGAACTCATAAGCTGATGATAGTGTTTATAATCTATGCTGTAGTATGCACCCTGTGCATAGCTTTGACTTACCGGAGCCAATGGTTTGGGATGGTTTACCTTTTATCCCTCCTTGGAGCATTTTTTATGGTTTGCTATATTATCAGGGATGTGAACCGGATAACTCAGGGGGTGCAGGAAATAACCAGGGGAAATCTGGATTATAAGGTAGAGGTAAACAGGAAAATCAGCCTTTACAGTGAGCTGTCAGAGGAAATTAATCATATTGGTGACGGATTGAAAAAGGCGGTGGAAACATCTCTTAAGGATGAGAGGATGAAAACAGAACTAATCACCAATGTGTCACATGATTTGAAAACGCCCCTGACCTCCATCATTAATTATATTAATCTGCTGAAAACAGAGAAAATGCCTACTCCAGAGGCAGAGCATTATGTGGAGGTATTAGACAGCAAAGCCTGGCGTCTCAGGCAATTAACCGAGGATTTGGTGGAAGCAGCGAAGGCGACCTCCGGCAACATTGAGCTTGAAATGATGCCCCTTGCTTTTGATGAACTGATGAAACAGGCATTGGGGGAGTTTGAGGACAAGTTTGTTTCCAGGGATTTGGCGGTGGTCTCACATTATCCGGAGGAACCGGCAATGGTGATGGCAGATGGGAGACGGATATACCGTATCATAGAAAACGTGCTGCAGAATGCGTATAAATATGCGCTTCCGGGAACCAGAATATATGCGGATTTAACGGATATGGATGGAACGGTGACTCTTACGCTTAAGAATATATCAGCGGCTCCATTAAATATCAGTCCGGACGAGCTGATGGAGCGGTTTACAAGAGGAGATGCGGCCAGAACCACAGAGGGAAGCGGACTGGGTCTCTCCATTGCAAAGGACTTGACCAGGCTGCAGGGAGGTACATTTAAAATTATACTGGATGGCGACCTTTTTAAAGTGCTGATTGCGTTTCCAGAGTTAAAATAGTAAAAAATACACATAGAATGCACAAGTTGCTCATATAATTAAATTTGAGTAATTGTACTTGCAGGACATACCGTTATATGGTTAAAAGGAGGTTTGTTTTATGAAGGTAGGATTGACCCAGATGGATATTGTCTGGGAGGATAAGGAAAAGAACATGGAAAAGGCAGGAAAGCTGATGGAGCAGGCGGCGAAGCAGGATGTGGAGCTGCTGGTATTTCCTGAAATGACGCTGACAGGCTTTACAATGAACACAGACCTTGCAGGCGAGGAAATGTTGTTTTCCCCTACCTTACGATTTTTTAAAGAGGCTTCAAGAAAATACCATATGGCAGTGGCGTTTGGTTATGTGGAAGATTTTGGAGAAGAATATTACAATAAGCTGATGATTGTTTCGGAAGGCAGGATTCTTTATGATTATGATAAAATCCATCCATTTAATTATAGCGAAGAGGGCAGGCATTATATTGGCGGCCATGAGGTAAAGACTGCTATGCTAAAGGGAATGGAGCTTTCCGGCTTTGTGTGCTATGATTTGCGTTTTCCGGAGATTTTCCAGGCGGTATCGGGACATGCTGATATGATACTGGTTATTGCTAACTGGCCAAAGGACAGGATTCTTCATTGGGAAACTCTTCTTCGGGCAAGGGCCATTGAAAACCAGTGCTATATTGTAGGAGTGAACCGTGCGGGCAGGGGGAATGGTCTGGAATATACAGAGAGCTCTATGGCGTTTGACCCATTGGGAGAACGGCTTACCAAGGCACACAGTAAATCAGAGCTGATGATAGTTGATGTGGCACCAGAAAAGGTAAAGCAAGTACGGGAGAGCTTTCCTTTTAAGGAAGACCGCCAAATGGAATTATATGAGAGCTTTTATAGCAAAAGCGCCGCCGTACTGTCACATTAATTTATTGCTACAGGTATGTGGCAAGTCCATAGAGAACCAGCAGATGAAGGGGATAAAACCAATAGAATATCATTTTGGCAGACGGTCCCCGCTTTCCGTTGTATAAAGTTATTGGAAGCATGGCAATCAGGCCATAGAGTTCAAATGCGTTAAAGAATATATATAACACCAGAGCGCATAAAATGAGTCTTACCCATGGCGTTTCCCTGGTTACATAGAATATGCAGATTAGCAATACACCTCCGATTCCATAGTCACAGTGCAGGACGATGGCGGCGGCCCAGATGAGAAGCAGGGGGATTACGAATTTTCTTGTTGTGTTCATTTCCTCCAGGCAGAAGATGGCAAGCAATCCCAGTGCCAGTGTAAAGAAAACATTCTGATGCCCCCAGTCAAACAGGGTATTTCGGAACGCCAGGTCAAAGGGTATCTCAGACAGTATTGCAAACAGGGTAAGCCGGATTAGATAATTTAAATGGCTTCTCGTATGGTAAAAGCCTTCGACAATGAGAAAACAGAAAATAGGAAAAGCAATCCGCCCAACTGCCCGGAATGCGGGAACAGCTGGGAAAAATATAAGTCCTACATGGTCCACAACCATGGTAATAATGGCAATCATTTTCAAAGTAAAATTATTAAAAATTCCAAAATTCTTATTCTCCATGGGGAATCCGCCCTTCTTAAATATATTTTTAGAAAATTGCGAAACTTTTTATTTTACACAACGTGCGGTTTCAAAAACTGAGTTTCGTAAACGTTTAGTATATTTCCATAAAGCAAAGTATAACAGACAAACTGTCAGAGTACAACTAAATTTCCATAATTTAAGGTAGCATTTATAAGGAAATATTGTTATAATAATAACTAATAGTGCCCGTGTAATTTTGCGAAGGATAAAGAGTAAGGCTTTTAGTACAAATTTGCAATCATAAGGCATGTAGTAATGTGCGAAAGGAGATTTTATCATGGCAAGAGAAGAAAGATTTAAGACAGTGTCCTTTGGTGGATATGATAAAGCAGCGGTGGAGCAGTTTATTGATGATATGAAAAAGTCCCATCAGCAGGATATTGCAGATTTGAAACAGACGATAAGCAAGTTAAGTGAAACGGTAAAAAGTCTTCAGCTGGTGAAGGATAGTATGAGCTCAGAATCGAACCAGGCCATTGAAAATATGCAAAAATATAACGAATCCCTTCAGAATGAGCTGGAAAAGGCAAATCGCAAGCTGGCTGAGCAGGAGGAGAATAACAAGGGTTATTCTGACAAATTGGAGATAATTTCAAAGACACTGGTAGAGACAAATGAGCGTTGCGATGCACTGCTAAAGGAAGCAGAGGCGAAGAGCAAAAAGATGATGGAGGATGCAGAGAATCAGAGTAAAAAAATGCTTATTGAGGCAAAGGAAGAAAGTGATAAGCTTCTCAGTAATGCCAAGAGCCAGAGCAGCTATATGATGAATGAGGCGGAAAAGAAGAGCAGGAACCTGATTGAAGATTCGGAAAAGCAGAGTGAGAATATTATGCGCCGAGCAGAAGAGGAGAGAGATACCCTTCGCATTCGTGCAGAGGAGGAATATAAACAGGCAGTGGCACAGAAAAATGCAGAATGTCAGAAAATGGTTTCCGACGCAGAGGCAGAAAAGGAAAAATTGTTAGCGGAGGCGAGAGAAAAGGTCTCTTCTATTCGGGGTTCCATGAAGAGGGAATGTGAGAATGTAAGCAATTATATGGCAAGCCTGATGCAGTCTGTGGAAGGGGTTGTTAAGGCGTGCAATGAGACGAAAGTGATTACGGATAAAGCGTTTAAGGGAATTGATGTGCCAAAGGAGAAACCTGCACTTCCGGATGAGGATGCAGAAGAGATACCGCAGATTAGGTTCAATTAATTTGCAGCCGTTTAGTAAAGGAGTTACGTTACCGATGGATACAAAACGAATTGAGATTTTTAAGCAATTTGCAAAATATCTGGAATATCCCATGGTTGTGTTTGAGGCAGAGTCGGGTCAGGTATTAGAGATTAATCATGAAGCGGAGGTTCTGCTTGGCAGTCATGTGGAAAAGATTCATATACAGCCGGGAAGGTCTCTTACGAAACTCAATTTTTGGGAGATGCTCCACGGAAAGAAAAGTCTTATGTGGCACCGGATTCGTATGGTGGCGGATGGTAAAGAGCATTTGGTCTGTGGTCTGGTAAATGAGACAGTGGAGACGGGTACGCTTATTTATACCGTGTTATTTGAGCTCCGTGCAGATTTGAATATTGGAAGTTTTACTCTGGAGAGGATTGTGAATCATGCCAGTATTGTGGCAATCCATATGGGAAAAACAGAAAACGGATACCAGGTGGAGTATGTATCACGAAATATTAACCAGTATGGATATACAAGGGGACAGATGTACGACAATATAATAACAATACAAGATATTATTTGTCCTGAGGATTTAGAACGGATACAGGAAAATATTGCGGATGCTGCAGAGAAACACATTAATGAGAGTACGCTGGTGTGCAGAATTGTTACGGAGGAGCATGATTTGATACCGGTTCGCCTTCTGATTCATTATATTTATGATGATGGGGGAAAGCTGACAGATTTTGAAGTTTTGTTATTTGATTTGAGGGAAGAATTTCGCAGGAATAGTGAAAATGCATATCTGAATAATGCAATTTCCAAGATGAAGAGTGTGGTGCTGGTAAAATCCTTCTATGCTGGTAAAAGGGCGTTAAAATATATATCTCCTAATGCAGGAATGGTAGGAATGAATGTAGATGCGTTGAAAAAAGGCTATAAGCTGACAGAGGATTACATTCATCCGGAGGATCGGGACAGTGTAATCGATACCATTTATCAGGCAGTTGCCAATGGAGTGACCGATTATGTGCACACTTACCGTATGGTAAGGGATGACGGCAGGCAGATATGGGTTGAGAATGAGGTTACGGTAACCCGTGTATCGGATGGTGAAGCAGAGATATCTTTTCTGTTAACGGATATAACGGAGCAGAAGGATATAGAAAAGGAACTGGCAGCCACTGTGGAAGGCGAACAGGTACCGGCTGAGACGAATAAATGGAACAGCTTAAGTCTGATTACCATTGACGAGAATGATAAGGAAATGCTGGAGCAGTTCCAGTTGATGGCGGAGACGCTAAGCCGGAATGCGGACTATTACAGTGTAGTGCTGAATGCCGAGGGAAAGCTTTTGACTACACCGGCAGGTCCGGCAAATAATATCGGACAGTTTTATGATTTGTTTGAACGCCCGCAGTTAAAGGAGCAGTTTGCAGAGGTTTCCGTGCGTGCGAGAGAGCAGCTTATACCACAAAGCGTGTCCTTTACGGTGGACAGAATGGAAGTGCATATGATATTTGCCCCGCTTATGTTGGAGAATACCGTTACAGCATACTGGGTTTTAACCAGCTTCTCTAAGGATGGTGCACAATTGTTAGGTGAGGTGATTGGAGAACAGTGGGAGCTTGCAAATTTCATTGCAAAATGCTTCTATGCGGAGGAAATGGTACAGAATGAGACCAGGCTTAGAAAGCTAACGGAGATGCAGCTTCATAAGGAGCAGCAAGCGCGGCATGTAATACGGGATTTGCTGGATTCTATGATAAAGGAAGGGGAATCCGGTCTCGGAGAGATGTGTTACAAGGCGGGAATTTATCTGTCTGTTACAGATATTGGTCTGTACTTAGAGAATAAAGAGGCAGGCAATGCGGAAAAATACTTTGTGTGGAATCGTGCCGGTGAGGATAATGCCTTTTTTGATATCATGACCATGACCGTATCAGAGTATAAGGTGTTAAAGGATAATCTGAAGGATAAAACGGCTCTGGTGGCAGATAAGACGACCCAGTCCCCGTTTTTAAAGGAAATGATTCGGAAAACTAATATGGGTACTATAATGATTCTGGCTATGTCTCCTGTTTGCGGCACGCAGGGTTATATTGTGTTCGCAGATAGCAGCAAGAACCACATATTTGAAGAAAAGGATATCCAGTTTGCCTCCTATATAACCAGAATGTTTGAAAGTGTGGTACTTAGTAATAAAAATGTTGTAAAGAACGATATTGTAAAAGAGGGCTTTTTAGAGGCTTATGACCATATACGGGATGCTGTTTTTGTGAAAGACAACAAGTCTGGGGATATAATTTTCGCCAACAAGGCGACGGACAAGCTGTTTGGTTACAGTCTGGTTGGAATGCCAGCAAAGGATGTTGTGAATGACCAGTTAGAGCAGTACCGAAGTATGCAGGGAATAAGAAAGCGTTTTATTGCTAATAAAAAGGTTACAAAATGGCAAAGCTATATGAAAGAGCTGGACCAGATTATGAATATTGTAGAGATTCATATGGAGATGTTAGCCGGCGCGGACTGCAGTTTGTTTATTCTGAAAAAGAATAAAAACAAGTGATATAAAGAAAAACTTTATTTTTGACGATAAATATATGAAAGGGGCACGAACATGGCAAGTTCAGACATAGGAATCGATTTGGGTACAGCCAGTATCCTTGTTTATGTAAAAGGAAAGGGAGTTGTTTTAAAAGAGCCTTCCGTTGTAGCATTTGACCGTGACACGAATCGGATTAAAGCGATTGGTGAGGAGGCAAGATTAATGCTGGGAAGAACACCGGGCAATATAGTAGCGGTGAGACCTTTACGGCAGGGTGTTATTTCGGATTACCGTATTACGGAGAAAATGTTAAAATATTTTATCCAGAAAGCGGTTGGAAAGAGCTTTTTTGGCAGAAGACCGCGTATTTCGGTTTGTGTACCCAGTGGTGTTACAGAGGTAGAAAAGAAAGCGGTTGAGGATGCAACTTATCAGGCAGGGGCACGGGATGTATCGATTATTGAAGAGCCTGTTGCGGCAGCCATTGGAGCAGGAATTGACATTGCCAGACCATGTGGTAATATGATTGTGGATATCGGAGGTGGAACTGCGGATATTGCGGTTATTTCTTTGGGAGGAACCGTTGTCAGCACATCCATTAAGACTGCCGGTGACGACTTTGACGAGGCGATTGTACGCTACATGAGAAAGAAGCATAATCTGTTGATTGGAGAGCGTACGGCAGAGGAGATAAAAATTAAGATTGGTACCTGTTACCGTCGTCCCGAGAATCTTACATTGGATATCAGGGGGCGGAATCTTGTGACAGGACTTCCGAGAACCGTTACGGTAACTTCTGATGAGACGGTAGAGGCACTGGAAGAGGTAACAGAGCAGATTATCGAGGCAGTGCATTCTGTGTTGGAGAAGACCCCACCGGAGCTGGCTGCAGATATTGCAGACCGTGGTATTGTATTGACGGGCGGCGGTGCAATGCTGCATGGACTAGAAGAATTGATTGAGGAAGAGACCGGTATCACTACAATGACTGCAGAGGATCCGATGACCTGTGTGGCGATTGGAACCGGTAAATATATAGAGTTTTTAAGTGGAGCGATGGAAGAGGAATAAAGAGGTGATGAAATGGTAAGAGGTCTTTACACAGCGTGGACCGGTATGGTAAACGAGCAAAAGCGTCTGGATGTTATTTCCAATAATATGGCAAATGCTGATACAACGGGATATAAGAAGCAGGGAGTAACCTCTCAGTCTTTTGATGATGAATTGACACTTCGGATTCACAATAACAATGCAGCTTCCCCGTTTAATTACCGCATTGGAGATATGAATCTGGGGGTAAAGATTGGGGAAACCTATCATGATTTTTCCCAGGGCAGTTTGCGGGAAACCGGGAACACATATGATTTGGCTTTGAGTGGAGACGGATTCTTTACTATTCAGACAACAAACAAGCAGGGAGTGACCAGTATCAAATATACCAGAGACGGTTCCTTTACTGTAAACACGGACGGTTATCTTGTTACCAAGGATGGGAATTATGTGTTGGATACGAATGGAAACAGAATTCAGATTCCGGGAGCACAGACTGCTAAGAGTGTTGCATTTGACGAAGAGGGAAATGTAATTGTAGATGGACAGCAGGTTGCAACCCTTGGTATTGCGGGATTTGCAAATCCGCAGGCGCTGCTGTTATACGGTGAGAATATGTATGATGCTACGGCAGCAGCGGGACTGCAGGCCGGAACGGCAACGGTTCACCAGGGATATCTTGAAATGTCGAACACCAATGTTATTGAAGAAATGGTGGATATGATTACAATTACAAGAGCCTATGAGGCAGGGCAGAAAATGATTCAGACAGTAGACACGACTCTGCAGAAATCAGTAAATGAAATCGGAAGAGTATAAGGAGGATTTATTTTATGATGCGTTCATTATGGTCTGCGGCATCTGGAATGATTGCACAGCAGACAAATCTGGATACGATATCCAATAATCTGGCAAATGTGAATACGGCAGGATATAAGAAGGATACAGTGGAATTTAAGTCTTTACTGTATCAGACATTACAGTCTCCATCTACGAATAATGTGGGAGAGAACAAGCCGGTGCCTGCCCAGGTAGGTCTGGGAACCAGAACCGGATCCATTACTACAGTATTTACCCAGGGCAGCCTGCAGGAAACATCCAATACTACATATATGGCAATAGAAGGTTCTGGATTTTTTAAGGTGAGAGATACGGATGGCAATATCTGCTATACTCGTGATGGAAGCTTTGGCTTTCAGCCGGTAGAAGGAGGAATGATGCTCTGTACTTCTCAGGGTTATCCGGTTCTTGATCAGAATAACAATCCAATTGTGGTTCCTTCTCCTGCTCGGGCAGAGGATGTGAGTGTGGATACAGAGGGTAACATTTATATAACCAGTGGCAACGGAAAGAATTTAAAAACAGATCCGCTTACCAATACTGCAAATGGACAGACCTATGCCCAGAAGATTGGATTGGTACAATTTAACAACCCGGCAGGTCTTGATAGTATAGGCGGCAATATGTACCAGACAACACCTGCTTCCGGAAATGCCATTGAGGAGTCTTCTACTCAGGGAATTTCCCGGAGCCTGGTCCATCAGGGATATATTGAAATGTCAAATGTACAGGTGGCAGATGAAATGGTTAATATGATTGTGGCACAACGTGCATATGAGATGAATTCTAAGGCAATACAAGCGTCAGATGAGATGCTTCAGCAGGCAAATAATTTAAGAGGATAGCAATTTATATGTCTAATTTGTGAAAAAATTCAAAATTAATAAATAAATTTCAAATAAGACATTGACAGATGAGGTCACTTTGTGATAAACATGTATATAGGTAGATTAGGAGGTAAATATGGCAATTACAGGAATTGACCCAAGCAGCTATTATAGTGATTATTATTCTCAGGCAACAAATGCTTCATCGTCTGCATTAGAAAATACCTTAAGCAAGGTGGGAAGTGAGACGACGGAGGCCGAATTAATGGAGGCTTGTAAGGAATTCGAGGCCTATTTTATCGAACAGATTTACAAGGGCATGGAGAAAACGATTATGAAGGCAGAGGATGAGGAAACCAGCAGTTCCAGTCAGTACATGGATTATTTTGGTGATATGCAGATTCAGGAATATGCCAAGCTGGCTACTGAGCAGGGGAGTGGAATCGGACTTGCTAATCAACTCTATGAACAGATGAAACGTAACTACGGACTATAATTATGAAAGAAAGTGAGAGTATGAGTATGTTTATTGAGAAGTTAACAGAAAGTGAAGAGCTTGTAATGAAATCAATTTGGGATTGCCGTAAGGAGCCGGTATTATCTGACGTGGTTGAGCGTGTAAATGGCTATTATGGTAAAGACTGGAAGCCACAGACAGTTTCTACTTTCTTAGCAAAGCTGGTAAGAAAGAATTATTTGAAATTGCAGCGTAATGGTAAGATTTATACTTACAAGATTTTAATTTCTGAAGCTGCATACAGACAGAAATTGTACAGACATCATATTAGTTTTTGGAATCATAACGATATCAGTGAATTTGTAACTGAGATGTTTGATAACGGAGATTTAACAAAAGAAGATTTAGAGGGCTTGAAAGCAAAAATTAATGAATTATAATGTGATGTATATTTTGAATGGAAAACTTGCATATGTTGTACTGGGTGCATTGGCAGCAACGCTGGCAGGTTCTTTCAGTTATTTCATCTGGCTGTTTCTTGGAAGGGGAGCAGCCAGATTTTATATTAAAAATACTATGAAATTTCTGAAGCTGATTATAGCTTGTTTTTTATTACCGATTCTTCCTTTTTTCATTTTACAGTTTGTAAAGGGAATGGAGAACGGTGAAGCAATTCTGCCTGTGGTAACGCCCATATCTGTTCTTTTGTTTGTTTTGGCATCCATATGGGTGGCTACACTGGTAATTGTACTCTTATACAGATATTCACATTATCGCAGCAAATTACGGCTGTGCGAAGAAAATATTTCCGCAAGCTGTGATGCGCTGGACGCTGTTTTGGATAAATGGAAAAAGAAGCTAGGGATAAAAAAGAACATAATCGTTTATTATAATGATTATGTATCTTCTCCTGCGATTATATACAATAAGGGATACCAGATTTTATTGCCTACCTATACATTGTCTGATGAGGAGGTTAATATTGCCCTGCTTCATGAGCTTGTACATTTAAAACATGGGGATATCCTGACCAAAAATATTGGATTTCTTGTGAATGCAGTACATGCGTTTAATCCGGTAAGCTATGCCTTGAGAACCCAGATAGAACGGTGGGCAGAGGTGGATTGTGATTTGGATGCCTGCGAAATTGGAAAAGAAGAATTCAGTCGAAAGGAATATTTTGACTGTATTCTCAATTTGAAGCAGAAAAGCCAGGAGGCTTTTTATGTAGATGAAATGTGCTGCTTTATGGAAAACCAGAAGTTAATAGAGTTCCGGGTTGACATGATGATTAAATACAAAAGCGGGGAGCAGAGGCTTTCCCTTTGGGCTTTTTTGCTGACATTGTTCTTGATGCTTTTTGTTACGGCAGGTACATATGATATGTCATCGGGCGCATATCGGTTGTGGTATGAACATTCTCTCCACTATACGGAAGAAGCTGCGGAGAAAAATGAGCAGAATTTGGCGGAAAACAGCATTTTTGCAGATACAGAGCTGGTTTATTCAGAGAAACAGGTTTTAAATCAGATGGCCAGCACGGATTTTTCAATAAATCCTAACGAAGCCTGGATTTTTGATGTTTCGGAGGAAGCCTTAAGCGATGTGTTTGTCAGTGTGGTGTGTGATGGAGATAACTATTGTATTGGATGTATAAGCAGTGAGGGACAGGTGGTCTCCATGGAGGCTTCCGGTGATATAAGCAACTTACTGAGTACAGATGGGACAATTAAGCAGATATTTGTTAAAAATCAAAGCGACAGTGTGAACAAAGTAGAAATGCTGGTTATGAAGCAGATGACAGCAAAGTAGAGAAAAGGTTAACACTATCAGGCAGGGCTTGTCTTTCTTTTTAGTATGTGCTATTTATAGCCTACATAATAAAAAGGAGGATAATAACATGAAAGGTAAATTATTTCTTGCAGGCGTATGCTTTGTACTATGTGGGCTTTTTGGTCCCGGGTTCCAGTCCAATGCGGAAGAGCTGGTAGAGCACACGGCTCATATCACAGACCCGGAGTTTGAAGGAATTTTACAGGAAATGGTAGGAAGCATTATTGAGACCAGGTCTACAGCCTACACGATTGACTGGAAAGTTCCTTCCGGAAGAACCTATACCACAGCGTATTTTGAGAAGAAAAAGGGTACAAGCATTGGTCTCGGGGTTGAATTGTCAAGGACAGGAATGGCGGGCATCATGGATATGGACGGTAATGTAAGATATGTGAGCGGCAAATCGATATATCATACATTTGATATCAGCAAATCCTATTATTATTGTGTAATTGTTCCAAATAAGACTACAACAACAATTACAGCTAAGGGTTATTTTGTAAAATGATGAAAGCATAAAATGACAGAGAAAAGGGCTTTAGAATGAATTTTCTAAGGCCTTTCTTCTGTTTCAATCATTTTGTTTATGTACAAAATCTCTCCATTTGTTAAATTATTCTTGTGTGGGTCTGGCATATATGCTAATATAACCTATACATAGTGTCTTTTTTATCTTGATTATATTTTCCACAGCTGGCGGCTTCTGCCAGGAAAATTCATTAATTGATGTTTCGGGGGAGTTCATGCTGTTTACAAGTATTCTGAGTCGGCAGAAGGATTGTCAGCTTTTTGGACTTTCATAGTAAGATGTGTTAAAATACAGAGAGTATACAGTTTAAAGCAATAGAAAAACAGACTGCCGTATTGTTACGGCAGCCTTCGATTTTGGTTTGCGGGTTACATATGAATTGAATGGTATTTGTCTTTTACTGGTGCGATTTCTTTTTTTGCAGCCCAGGTGTTGAAAAGGGCTCAAAGAAATATTGTGGCGGCACATTCAGTTCCCTGCTTATGTTGAATAATACTTCCAGGGAGAAAGACTGGCAATTGTTTGAGTTTTCAATTCTGCTTAGGTAGGACCTGGAGATATTTACACGGTTGGCAAGTTCTCTTTGTGTAATGTTGGCGCGTTTTCTGTAAAAGGAAATGTGCTCGCCTAAATCCACATAGTAGTCCCGGTTTTTAAATGCCGGAAAATTTGTTTCATGCTCTGCGTTCATTTTATTTGGTACCTCCTCATTGGTAAAATGTTTTTGTAATAAAAGTATAATAAAAGCACAAATTAAAATACATAGATGTTAACGGGTGTGGGCAAAATGCAAACGGGTAGTTAACGTAAATATAGATACTAAAATAGAATTTAAACAATTTGACGGATAGCAGGATAAATAATCAGGAAACGAGGCGTTACATGGAACGGGAAGGAATCGTATCAAAAATAATATATAGAAATGAAGAGAATCAATATGTTGTTTTCGCCGTAGAAACCAGTGATGGTGAGGAAGAGACTTTTGTTGGGAATTTGACAGGAATAGAGGAAGGGATGTACATTCTGGCAAGGGGAGAGTATGTGGACCATCCCAGCTACAGCATACAGTTTAAGGTGTCTTCGTATGAGATAAAGATGCCGGATGATTTGGTAAGTATGGAACGGTACCTTGCTTCCGGTGCCATTAAAGGTATTGGAGAAATTATGGCAAAACGGATTATAAAGGCTTTTGGTGCAGATGCTTTCCGAATAATAGAAGAGGAGCCTGAGAGACTTTCTGAAATAAAGGGAATCTCTGAGCGGAAAGCCAATGAAATCGGGGTACAGTTTATTGAAAAACAGGCACTGCGGGAGGCATTGATGTTTCTGTCAGAGTTTGGAATTTCTCCCAATCTGGCGGTTAAGATATTTAATGAATACGGACAGAAGATGTATACGATAGTAAAGAATAATCCGTATAAAATAGCAGAGGATATCAGTGGTGTGGGCTTCAAAATGGCAGACGCAATTGCTGCCCGGGCAGGAATTGGTATGCAGTCTGATTTCCGCATCAGGGCTGCACTCATTTATACTCTGAATCAGGCTACCGGTCTGGGGCATATTTACCTTCCAAAATATCTGCTGCTGGATTGGACGAAGCAGCTGCTGGCAAAAAGTAATGATATGGCAGGAAAAGCGGATAGGTATGGTTTGGATGGAAATCCCTTTGCGGTGGATGAGGAAGTGATAGAGACACAGTTGATGAATTTGCAGATAGAGGGGAAGGCTGTGTATAAGGAGATAGACGGGGAGGTTGTGGTGTATGCCTCCAGCCATTACCACCGGGAGCTGGACACGGCAAGAATGCTTCTTGAGACCAAATCCACAGTTGGTATTCCGGATGCAGCGTTGGACAAAACCATTGAAATGATAGAGGACAAAGAAAGTATTGTGCTGGATGAGCTGCAAAAAGAGGCAATCCGGCAGGCGGCACGACAGGGAGTGTTGGTGATAACCGGTGGTCCCGGTACTGGAAAAACCACCACGATTAATTCGATTATTAAATATTTTGAAATGGAAGAGCTTGATTTACTGCTGGCAGCGCCCACAGGGCGTGCGGCAAAACGGATGACGGAGGCAACCGGTTATAAGGCACAGACGATTCATCGTCTGCTGGAATTAAATGGCGGAGTGGATGAGGAAAAGGGCAATGTGGGAATCCGGTTTGAAAAAAATGCATCCAACCCACTAGAGGCAGATGTTATTATTATTGATGAGATGTCTATGGTAGACTTATCCTTAATGCATGCTTTGATGCTGGCTGTAATGCCGGGGACCCATTTAATCTTAGTGGGGGATGAAAACCAGCTGCCATCGGTGGGGGCAGGAAATGTACTAAAGGATATTATCCGGTCCGGCTGTGTCCCGGTGGTGGCGTTACATCGCATTTTCCGGCAGGAGGAGGGCAGTGCCATAGTGCAAAATGCCCATAAAATCAATAAGGGCGAGCCAATCCAGATGGACAACAAGAGTAAGGATTTTTTCTATTTGCCGCGAACCAGCACCAGAGCCGTGGCAGATGAGGTGGGAGTATTGCTTACGAGAAAGCTTCCACGCTATATAGGCTGCTCGGGAAAGGAAATCCAGGTGCTGACTCCCATGCGCAATGGGGATTTGGGAGTGGGGAATCTGAATATTCTGCTTCAAAGGGTATTAAATCCGGCAAGCGCACAAAAAAAGGAAAGGGAGTTGAATAATGGCACCATATTCCGGGAAGGTGACAAGGTGATGCAGATTCGCAATAACTATAAGCTGGAATGGACTATTTACAGTGGTAAGGGGCACTTCAAGGTGGAAGAAGGAGTGGGCGTGTTTAATGGAGACATGGGCTGTATTAAAGAGATAGATACATACAACGAGGAAATCATCGTTCTGTTTGATGATGACAAGGAGGTGCGTTATCCCTATAATCTTCTGGATGAATTAGAGCTTTCCTATGCCATTACGATACATAAATCCCAAGGCAGTGAATATCCGGCGGTGGTGCTTCCACTTTTTAGCGGACCGAGGATATTGATGAACCGGAATTTGCTCTATACGGCAGTGACCCGCGCAAAGCAGTGTGTAGTGATTGTGGGAAGCGGCCGGCTGGTGGAGGATATGATACAGAATAACGATGAGCAGAAAAGGTATTCTTCGTTAGATATACGGTTGCAGGAGTTGGCAGTGGATGGGTTTTAAATAAAGGTTCCGGCTCGAAGGAGGTGAAGGGAATACATTTTACAGATAGTAAAGATATCTTTTTAGACTTGCTATATCCGAAGAGATGTCCTTTATGTAATCAGATACGTCCGTATCAGCAGGCTGCGGTATGTCCGGAATGTATAGGGAAATTAAAGAAAACAGAAGCACCAAGGTGTCTCAAATGTGGGAAAACCATTGACAGTGAGGATGAAGAATATTGTATGGACTGCCAGTCAATTCCCAAAAGCTATCATCAGGGGTATCCTGTTTTTGAATATACAGACGCCATAAAAAATGCGTTATATGATTTTAAATATAAAAACCAGAGGGGGTATGCAGCATTTTTTGCAGATTGCATGTACCGATATTATGGCGTACAGATGAAAAAGCTAATGTTAGACGGGATTGTGCCGGTTCCGGTGCATGCCCGCAAAAAAAGGGTGCGTGGATATAACCAGGCTGAGCTTTTGGCAAGGGAATTGTCGAAAAGGTTGCAGGTTCCCGTGTATCCATATTATCTGATACGCCGGGAAAATACCAGCCCGCAAAAAGATTTAAATCAGGCTGCCAGAATGAAAAATCTAAAAAATGCTTTTAAAATAGGGAAAAATAAGATAAAATTAAGAAGAATCCTTCTGGTGGATGATATATATACATCAGGAGCCACAATAGAGGCCTGTACAAGAACATTGTTGTTGTCGGGAGCAGAGGAGGTTTATTATTCCAGCGTTGCTATCGGCCAGGGCTATTAACACTTTTGAGAGGAAACAGACAGGAGGGAATGTAATGGAAGTAAGAACATGTAAGCAATGTAAAAGATTATTTAATTATTTAAGTGGTCCAACACTGTGCCCAAGCTGTAAAGATAAGTTAGAAGATAAGTTTATACAGGTCAGGGATTATATTCGTGAGAATCCCCATGAAGGTATAAATGAGGTGGCAAAAGAGAATGATGTGTCAACAAACCAAATCCGTCGGTGGATTCGTGAGGAACGCTTGGCATTTTCGGATGACTCCGATATTGGAATTGACTGTGAGAAATGTGGAAGGATGATTAAATCAGGACGTTATTGCAAGTTCTGCAAGGATGAAATGGTAGGACAGATGAAGGGTTTGTATGGGACTGATAATTCCGTCGTCGCAAAGAAGCACAGAGAAGCGGCGAGGATGCGGTTTTTGGATAAGGAACAATAATTTTTTTAAACTTATTTTATTTTAGTATAATGTTTTCTGAAAAGTCGCCGATATAATTATTGAATCTAGTGAATGGATTTAATAATCCGGTTACCGATGGGTCATCGGGATTGGACAGAAGGAGGAAGGTGTAACAATGCGAATTGGCTCATACAATCAGATTGCCCAAGTATATGGAAATCAATCTGTCAAGAAGAGTTATAACTCTAATACAATTGGCGCTACATCGACTAAGGATCAGCTTTCCTTTTCTACAGTGGGAAAGGATATGCAGATAGCGAAGGCAGCTTTGAGTTCTGTTCCTGATGTCAGAGAAGACAGAATTAAGGCATTAAAAGAAAGCATTGCAAATGGTACCTATCAGGTGAGTGCAGAGAATTTTGCCGATAAGATTTTAGCTGCATATGATGAGAAATCCATTTAGTATCCGGAAGCATATGCTTTCGGATACTGTTTGGGCATTTGATTGAAACAAAAGGAGAATCAGATGGCAAGCTTAATTGAGACTTTAATTACGACTCTGGAGGAGGAGAGTAATCTGTATGATGCTCTGATGAAGGAGTCGATGGCGAAGACACCGGCTATTGTGTCAAATGATCTGAAGCAGCTTTCGGAGGTCAATGGAAAGGAGCAGCAGATTGTAGACGAGATAACGGTGGTGTCCCATAGAAGGAATCAGGCGTTAACAGAGATTGCTACTGTATTAGGCAAGGATGCGAAAACAATTACTGTTTCTGAGGTCATTAAATTGATGGAGAAGCAGCCGGAGTTTCAGCATCCTTTAATTGACCTTAAAGACAGGATGTTAAAGCAGGTGGAGACCTTGAAACAGGTTAATCTTCATAATCAGGAGCTTTTAAAGGAGTCCTTAGAGATGACGGAGTATTCCATTAATTTGCTTCAGTCCGTAAATCAGGCACCGGAGACAGCAAATTACAGCGGAGCCAGTTATAGCGGTTCCACATTGGGAAGCAGCAAGTCTTCCTTTGATACAAAGCAGTAAGGAATGTTCCCAATATAAAAAGAAAAGATAATTTTAGAAGAATGAATATTACATTTTGGAAAGGAGGAGAAAAATGGCAGGTACAATGGGTAACTTCTGGGTTGGTACCAGTGGTCTGCAGTCCAGCCAGTATGCGTTGAATACAACGTCACATAATATAACCAATGCCGGTACAGAAGGCTATTCCAGACAGCAGGTTCTCCTTACAGATGTTGCATATACAAATCTTGGCAATACGGCAATCGGCAAGAATCAATCAGGTCTTGGTACAAGAATTTCAGATGTCCGGTTAGTAAGAGACCGGTTTATGGATAAGCTTTATCGGAAGGAATTGGGAAGAGAGCAATACTATCAGACCAAGTATGATGTGGTGGCAGAGGTGCAGAATTACTTTGGTGAACTGGAGAGTAGTACATTCCGAAAGACCATGGTAAATATGTGGAGTGCGGCCCAGGAGCTGCAGAAAGAATCTAACAGTATTGTTACCAGAAGCTCATATATTGCCAGTGCGGTTACTTTTGTACAGCAGGCAAACCGGATTTATGACCAGCTGACAACCTATCAGAAGAATCTCGACGATGAGATTACAGATCAGGTGGATCGTATTAATGAGCTGGCAGACATAATATACGAACTCAACAATCAGATTGTCATGGTAGAGGCTGCAAAAATAGAAGGAGCAAATGATTACCGTGACCAGCGGGATGCTGCACTGGATGAGTTGTCCGGTCTTATTTCTATTTCTTATAAAGAGAATGACAGCGGGCAGGTGGATGTATATGCGGAACAGAGGACGCTTGTCAGCATGGACCGTGTCTACAGAATGGGAACAAAAGAGGTTAGTGAATCCTGTGATTATCTGATTCCGGTATGGGAAGATGACCAGGAAAATGTATTTAACATGCATTATGACCCGGCGAAGGACCCGAGAAATAATCCAAATGCATATAAGGTGCGGGTTCCGGATGCAGAGGAGCAGACTGATACCGGTTCCCTGAAGGGGCTTATCATGTCCAGAGGCGACTGGGTTACGAATTATACGGATGTTCCTGTGGCACCTGTGGCGCCGGAAAGACCGGTGCGCTCAGATTATGCCAGCGATTTGGAATATAACGATGCGCTGACACAATATAATGTGGATTATCAGCAGTATCAGACGGATTACCAGGATTTTGTGAAAGAAAAAGAATTTTATAATACCTATGTAGAGCCTTATACGGTAAGTAATATCATAGCACAATTTGACCAGCTGGTTCATGGTATTGTGACGCGAATCAATGACGTGCTCTGTCCAAATAAAGAAATTACGATTGTGGAGCCCGGCGGTGGAACAAAAACGATAACCGTGCTGGATGAAGAAAAAGCCGGTTACGGAATGGGAGAAGAGAACCAGCTTCAGGGAACAGAGCTGTTTAAGCGGCGGACGGTTGACCGCTATACCGAGCAGACTGTTACGTTGGAGGATGGAACCACAGCAACGGTGAAGGTCTATAACGAAGAAAATAAGGATGATTATCTGTCCTTATATACATTGGGCAATCTGGAAGTAAATGATGAATTAATTAAGAACCCAAGCTTATTGCCCCTTTCCAATAAGCAGAATGAAGAGCTGCAGGAGATAGCAGATGAGCTTATTAAGGTATGGGAAAATGATTTTGCAACTCTTGGACCAAACAGTCTGGTGACGAATGACTTCTTCGGTTATTATAAGGAGTTTATCGGAGATTTTGCCAATAAGGGCAGTACCTATAATGGTATTGCACAATCGCAGGCACAGGCTGTACAGGAGGCCGATAATCAGAGGCAGGCAGTTGTTGGTGTATCTACAGATGAAGAGTTAGGCAACCTTATTAAATATCAGCAGGGTTATAATGCATCTTCAAGATACTTTACTGTAGTATCGGAGATGGTAGAGCACCTGATTAATAAGTTAGGATAGTAGGATAGAAAAGACAGGAGGAAGTGAGTATATGCCATCCACATTTTTAGGATTAAATACAGGTTTGTCAGGACTTAATTATTACCAGGCGACCCTTAATACAACCGCACATAATATATCGAACTCAGATACCAAGGGTTATTCCAGACAGACAGTTCTTTCTAAGGCAGCTCAGGCACTCAGGGTGAACAGTTCTTATGGTATGATGGGTACCGGTGTACAGACTACGGGAATTAACCAGCTGCGCAATGTATATTATGATGTGAAATACCGTGCTGCCACTTCCCAGTTATATCAGTATAGTGGAACACAGGAACAGCTGCAGCAGCTGCAGTCATATTTAAATGAGATGAAATCAGAAACGGGCTATACTAAGGTTTTTGACACGCTGAATGCTGCCATGCAGAGCTTGTCAACAGACCCGTCTAATGCAACGTATCGTACCCAGTTTATCCAGACAGCATGTAATTTTACAGATTTGATTAATGAGGTTGCGACAAATTACCAGAAGACCCAGACAGATATCAATAACGAAATCGCAATGCATGTAGATACAATTAATTCGATTTCTGCCCAGATATATACGTTAAACCAGCAGATTATGAATATTGAGACAAGGTATGGTAATTCAAATGATTTAAGGGATCAGAGAGAATTACTGGTGGACCAGCTTTCTGAGCTGGTGAATGTTGAGGTGATTGAAACACCGATTACTTATGGAACTGGAAAGGATGCACAGGAATCCGGAGCCAGCCGGTATGAGGTACGTATTGGAGGCGCATTACTGGTGGATGAGCTGGAGTGCCGCCAATTAAAGGTGTCTGCAAGGGCAGAGAAGGTAAACCAGAATGATATAGACGGCTTGTATGACGTGTACTGGGTTGGAGTGAATAATACACTAGGTGAAAAGTTTAATTTTAACAGCAATAATGTAACAGGTTTGATGAAAGGATTGTTGGAAGCCCGGGACGGCAACAATGCCAATCCGTTCTCCGGAACCATTGTAGGGATGAATACCAACACAGCGTCAGGCTCTACGGCAACGATTGAGCTGGCTGCCGGTATAGATGTTGATAAATTGAATCTGCCGATGCAGGGAACCATCACATTGAATTGTAAGGATTATTACTATGAAGGATTTGAGGCGGTATATGATGCGGATGGCAAGCTCAACGGTTTTACGTTCAAAAATATAACCATTCAGGATGAATCCGGAAGGCGGGTTCCGGCGGATTTTAATATCGGCACAGATATGGGCAAGGAGGGAACTCTTGGTGAGAGTATCGACTGCAAGGGTATTCCTTATTATATGACACAGTTAAATGAATTTGTCCGGACACTTTCAAAATACATGAATGATATTTTCACTACCGGAGCAGATGCCAACGGGGATGCAGGGCTGGATTTCTTTACAGCGCCGAGTATTGCTACAGGTAAAGACCATATTCTGACCGGTAATGCCAATACTACGGGAATATCCTCCTCCGAATCCAATTATTATCAGATTACCGCATTGAACTGGTCTATAAATCAGGATATTGTAAAGGATCAGTCAAAGCTGGTGGTGTCCTATAAGGAGGATATTGAACAGCAGGATAAGGATGCGAAAGGTGTTCTGGAAAAAATCATTTATGGCTTTAATGACCAGGCCATGTTTTCACAGGGTACCGTTACACAGTTTTTACAATCCATCACTACCTCTCTTGCAGTGGATGTATCAAAATATGATGCATTTACAACCAATATGGATGAGGTAGCAACCGTGATTGATAATCAGAGACTTTCGATTTCTTCTGTGGATACCAATGAGGAAGCGGCAAGCCTGGTAGTCTTTCAGAATGGGTATAATTTGTCAAGTAAGGTAATATCTGTAATGAATGAGGTTTACAATAAGCTTATTAATGAAACAGGAGTTTAGGACGATATATAGTGTATAGATTTTTAATGGGGCGTGAATGAAAAAGATTCAGGCAGTATACCGTGCAGGGAAGTGACGGCGAAAAAGTGAGGTTAAGGGAGTAACCGGATAGGAGAGAGACGATGAGAGTAACGAATCATATGGTGACCAGCAGTTCATTGCGGAACATGCAGAAGTCTATGCAGCGGGTAAGTAAATTAAATGAACAGGTTACAACCGGTAAGAAGATATCGGCGCCTTCTGAGGATCCGGTTGTTGCAATCCGGGCACTTAAGCTGCGCACTACCTGTGACCAGCTTCAACAGTATAAGAGTAAGAATGTAAAGGATGCTTTGAATTGGCTTGACACAACACAGACTTCCATTCAGAATATATTTGACCGCTTAGATGATGTGTATACATACTGTGAACAGGGAGCAACCGATACATATCAGACCAAAGACAGAAATACCATTATCAGTGAGTTGTATGCGCTGAAGGATGCAATTTATTCTGAAGGTGGAACAACTTATGCCGGAAGATATCTGTTTTCAGGATATAAGACAGAGACAAATTTGATTTTTCAGGATGAAGAAGCGAAGAAAGGACTTTCCTATAATATTACAGAAGATATTAATCCTGCTAAGATAGACGTTAAAAATGTGGTAATAAATGAAATTGACCCTGGCCAGCTGGATGGTATTCTGGGTGGAAATACCTATACGGCACCGGAAGCAAGGAGTGTGTATAAGCTTAGACTGGCATATAACGATCTGGATAAAACCGGAAATGACATTCAGATTACCGTGACAAATGCGGACGGAAGTGAGACAACAATAACACCAACCATTAAGCAGACAGGGGATTCTGCAACCTATTATGATGTGGCAGATGATGGGGTGAATTATATTCCTGAGACAGGAGAGATTATTTTTGGAAAGGATATTTATAATACGGTTAAAGAAGCAGATAATATTTCTGTGAATTATAACAAATCCAATTTTGCGGTGGGCGATCTACGACCGGAACTGTATTTTAACTGTACACAGCACAAAGAGCTGCCTGACGGTACAATCAAGGATACGGATTTTGTGGTAAGTGAAGAAGGCCAGCCGATTAAGTATGAGGTTAATTTCAAACAGTATGTAACGGTTAACGCAGAGGGAAAGGACTTAATTACCCATGACATGGGTAACCGGATAGAGGATTTGGCGACGGCTGTCCAGGATGTTCTGGATATAGAGAACACGATAACAAAGCTGAAGGATTTGTTAGAGGACCCACAGTATAAGGATGATGCAGATGCGGTTGAACAGATTAACAAAATGCTGGAGGGTGCAGATGTAGAGCTTGCTCTCAAGAGAGAGAATATGCAGAAATTATTTGGTAATAATATGACAAACTTCCAGAATTTTATGGAAGATGTCAGTGCAGTTCAGGCAAAGGTTGGTACAACATATTCTAAGGTGGAGCTGATACAGACCCGTGTTACGGAGCAGCTGGCTGATTTTGATGACTTAAAGTCAGCAAATGAGGATGTTGAGACAGAGGAAGTTGCGATTGAGCTTTATCAGTCTGAGCTGGTATATGAGTCAGCGTTGGCAACTACGGCAAGTGTAATTAAGAAGACATTATTAGATTATCTATAATGAAATTTACTTGAAAGGAGCAGGAATATATGTTAGCGAAGACAAAGTTTTTTGGCGAAGTAGAGTTGGATGATGATAAAATCCTGGAGTTTCCATATGGTATTATCGGATTTGAAGAGTATAAAAAATTTGCCATAATGTACGATGAGGATAACAAAGCAAAGACAAAAATCAGCTGGTTACAATCTTTAGAGGAACCTTTAATGGCATTGCCGGTAATCGACCCACTGGCAATAACGGAGGAATATGTTCCGGTGATTGAGGATGAATTGTTGGCACCTTTAGGCAATCCTGCGGATGAGGATTTGTTGTTTTTGCTTGCCATGACAGTGCCTTCCGATATGAAAAAGGTGACAGCAAATATGAAAGCTCCGTTTATTATCAATGCAGCAACAAAAAAGGGTGTACAGTTAATAGTGGAAAACGAGGATTATCCGGTGAAATTCAACGTTTATGAATCCGTACAAAAAATGAAAGAAAGGGCGGGTGAATAATATGTTGGCTTTATCTAGAAAAGAAAATGAATCCATTATGATTGGAAATGATATTAAGATTACCATTCTTGAAGTTAAGGGAGAACAAGTTAAGATTGGTATCACTGCTCCGAAAGCGGTACCGATTTACCGGGAAGAGGTATATACCCAGATTAAGGAAGCAAACAAGGAGGCTGCCTCTGATACAGTACAGGAGAGTCTGAAGAAGTTATTCGAGTAAATAGTAATTTGAAACAGCAGGGAGGCAAGGTTTGTTCCCTGCTGTAATAGTATTTTGCTCTGTGGCGGTATACCATATGTTGATAAAAGTGGTATTTTTATGCGTTACAAGAGAAAATATCTAAATTTATTTGAAAAATATAGCAAAAAGTTATAATATATAAATGAATAGTAACCGATAAAATTATTGAAGAATACATTTATTGCGTTATAGCAAATGGTTGAATTTCACATGGAGGTGGATAAGAATGGCAATTGAAGCAGTTAAGTCAAATGTAGTAAGCCAGGTGAGCAGAGTCGGTGAGCCAATCGCCGTGGATAACGGTGAGAGTACACAGGTAAAGCCACAGCAGGTTGTGCCTGTATCGGGAAGGCAGTCTGGCTACGAGCCAAAGGATGGGCAGGAAAACAGTGCAAAGGATGATGGTAAGAATCTTTCTGAGGTGTCTCCGGAGAAGGTTAAGAATGCAATCTCTGAGATTAATAAAAAGATTAGACCAACACATACGCAGTGTGAGTTTAAGTATCATGAGAAGACAAAGAGAATTACAATTACTGTCAGGGATTCCGAAACAGATGAAGTGATTAAAGAGATTCCACCGGAAAAGACTCTTGACATGATTGCGAAATCATTGGAGCTTGCTGGTATTTTAGTAGATGAGAAAAGATAAGGAGGATTTATATGGCAGGAGTAAGAATGACCGGTCTGGTTTCCGGATTAGATACGGAAAGCCTTGTAAGTCAGCTGTCAGAGGCTTATCAGACAAAGGTTAATAATGTTAAAAAAGAGCAGACAAAGTTGGAGTGGAAGAAGGAAGCATGGGCTTCTTTAAATACAAAGATTATGGATTTCTATAAGGGTGCGCTGTCAACCTTTAGAAGTGTATCAACCTATAGAACAAAGGCAGCAACAGGAAATTTATCTGGTGTCAAGATTACTGCGGGAAGCAATGCGGTAAATGGTACGCATAAGGTGAAGGTAATCAGTACAGCTACTGCACAGATGTGGACCGGTAAGAAGCTTAACAATAATACATACACGGCAACTTCGTACAAGGCGGCTATAGATGGTACAATGAAGATGTCTGATTTAAAGGACAATGTTGGTAATTCCGTTGGAAGTCAGCTTAGGAATGCAGAATTTAAGGTGTCTGCCAACGGACAGGAATATACTGTCAAGGCTGGAATGGATGAGAATGGCAATGCGCTGGGTGAGGATGCTACAATAGATGATGTTGTTGCAAATATTAACAGACAGTTAGATGGTTCCGGTGTTACAGTAGAATTTGCTGCAGGTAATTTCCGGATGAGTAATAATTCAGCCGTTCAAAGTGAGATTGAAAATGATACCGGCGATATGGAAACCGTTTTTAGCGGCGGGTATGATGTACGGGTAACTGCTGCAGATGATAGTAGTGCCAAGATTTTTGGAATTACTACAGATGAAGAGGGAACTCTAATTGAGCCTCGTTCAAGTGACCCGGATAAGGAACCAGTTACTACGATTGGGGGAACTACAAAGTTTTACCAGGAGGTTGAGACTGCAGATACAAAGGTAACCGCTGGTACGAAGCTGGTTGACCTGGGTATTGCAGAGGGCGCAGAGATTAAGGTAAATGGTAATACCATTACAGTAGACAGGAAGACAACATTAAAGAGCCTGGCAGACCAGATGGCAAAGCTTGGAATTGAGGCAAATTATGATGCCGGTCAGGGAAGATTTTATTTAAATTCCAAGGGAACCGGTCAGGCGAATGGATTTACAATTGATGCAGATGCGGATACTTTAGCAAAGCTCGGACTGGATTTACAGGTGGGCGATGAGGGTCGTATTGATGCAGAAAATGCAGTCATTGAGTATAATGGTGTAAGATATGAGCAGGCAAGTTCCACCTTTAATATTAATGGTCTTACAATTGAGGCAACCGAAGCAGGGGAAACACAGACCTTTAATGTGGGTACGGATTCCCAGGGTATTTATGACAAGGTAAAAGAGTTTGTTAATTCATATAATACATTAATTGATGAGATGAATACTCTGTACAATGCTGGAAGGGTAAAGGACTATGAGCCGCTGACAGATGATGAGAAGGCAGGCATGAGTGATGACGAAATCGAGAAGTGGGAAGGTGTAATTAAAGCATCTCTGTTGAGAAGGGATGACACCATAAGCTCCTTGTTATCCAGTATGCGTTCTACTCTGAGTAAGCAGGTTTCTGTAACCTTGTCAGATGGAACCACAAAGAATTTTGCATTGACTTCTTTTGGAATTAATACCAGTGTCTATACGGAAAGAGGTAAGCTTCATATTTATGGGGATTCAGATGATTCAGATTTTGCAGATTTTGACGATAGTCTGATGAAGGCAATTAACGAAAACCCAGAGGCTGTAGAAAAGACGTTGTCAACCCTTGGCTCAGAGATATATAATAATCTCATGAAGGCCATGAACAGCAATAAGGAGTTAAGCAGTGCCTTAACCTTTTATAATGATAAACAAATTGATAAAGAGATTAAGGACTATAAGGATAGAGTCAGTACATTACAGGAAAAGGCATTGGCAGAAGAAGATAAATACTATGAACAGTTTGCGGCTATGGAGAGTGCACTGGCAAAGCTTCAGTCCCAGCAAACATATATTTCACAGTTGTTTGGCGGTTGATAGTATAGGAAATGACTGATGAAGGAAGGATTTATAAATCCTTCCTTCATAATATTAATCCGTGTATTCCGGAATGAACTTGCGATACAGAATGATTAGGACATATGAGGTGAAGACATGGCATATAATCCAATGGCGGCATATGGAACCAATAGGGTAACCACTGCAACTCCGGCAGAGCTTACATTGATGCTTTATGAAGGAGCGATTAAGTTTTGTAATATTGCCAAAATGGCAATGGAGAAAAATGATATTGAGAAAGCGAATCTGAATATTCAAAAGGCGAGAAATATTATCGTAGAACTGCAGAGCACGCTTAATTTTGATTATCCGGTGGCGAAGGATTTTGATATTATTTATTCCTTTATATTTGACCGTATGACGGCGGCAAATGTTTCGAAGGACCCGGCGGATGTGGAAGAGGTATTGGTGCAGTTGAGGGAGCTGCGGGATATTTGGAAACAGGTGATGAGAGTAGCGAAGGATCCAAGTATCTAGGAAATGAGGTAGAAGAATGGATGAAAATTACGTTCAGGTTTTGATTGATACGATAACCAAAAAGGAAGAAACGCTGCGTAAAATTCTTGAGATTACCAGACGGCAGGAGCTGCTTAGTAAACAGGAAGTTTATTCATCAGATGAGATGGAGGAGACGCTCAACGAAAAAGAGATTCAGATTGCAAGAATTAATTATCTGGATGAGGGATTTCAGTCTGTGTATGACCGTGTCCGTTCTGAAGTACGAAATAATATAGAAAAATATAGACAGGATGTTTTAACACTGCAGGAGCGTATTCGTACCTGTACGGAGATAGCAAATGAAATTCAGGTGTTAGAGGAGAGAAACCGGAACCGGTTCAGTGCATTGTTTTCTAAAACCCGGTCGGAGTATTCTACTTCTAAGACCCGGGCAAATGTGGCACAGAATTATTTCAAAACCATGAATAATTCCAAGGTCATGGATGCATATTTTGTAGACAAAAAGCAGTAGAATGCTATATATAGTGGAAAAGAAAATTTTTAAAAATTCTTTGAAAAAAATAAAGAAAAGTGTTAATATTAAGAAAAAGAATCCGATATATATAATGTAAGTTACACTACAACTACATATGGAAACGCATGGTAATAACTTCCGGATGAGGAAGATATTATAAAACCATTTACGGCGGTAAACCCGCTAGTACATGTCGCAAGGATGCGGCATTATATTCAAGGAGGAATTTATTATGGTAGTACAACACAACATGCAAGCAGTTAACACGAACAGAATGTTAGGACAGAACGTGAAGGCTGTACAGAAGTCAACAGAGAAGTTATCTTCAGGATATCAGGTAAACCGTGCAGCAGATGATGCAGCTGGTCTTTCTATTTCCGAGAAGATGAGAAACCAGATTCGTGGTCTTAACCAGGCTGTTAAGAACGCAGAGGATGGTATTTCTCTTATTCAGACTGCTGAAGGTAACATGAACGAGATTCATTCTATCCTTCAGAGAATGGGCGAGTTAGCTATCAAAGCTCGTAACGATGTTAATGCAAGTGAAGATCGTCAGACTATTCAGGATGAGATTTCACAGCTGAAGCAGGAGATTTGCTCTATTACAAAGAAAGCTGAGTTCAATGGAACTAAGTTATTGAATGGTAATATGGCAAGTGGTAAGAACCTTCAGGTAGGTGCTAATCAGGGTGAGTTATTGAAGATCACAATTAGCGGTACATCATTGAAGAAGTTAGGTCTTACAACTACTTCTGTAACAACAGCTGCATCTGCATCTGCAGCAATTAAGCAGATTCAGAGTGCTATCAAGAATGTATCTGCACAGCGTTCATTACTGGGTGCTATTCAGAACCGTCTTGAGTACACCATTAACAATCTGGAGAACTACTCTGAGAACTTAACATCTGCTGAGTCACAGATCAGAGATACTGATATGGCTACAGAGATGGTTAACTACAGCAAGAACAATATCTTGCAGCAGGCTGCTCAGTCAATGCTTGCACAAGCTAACCAGTCTAACCAGGGTGTATTATCATTACTTCAGTAATTTCATAATTATTGGAGTGAAAAGCCGGTCCATAAGGACCGGCTTTTTCATTTTATAGGAAGCTTCTCGTTTCAAGGCTTTTAGAGTTTTGCAAAACTCTAAAAGCCTTCATAAAAAAATAAAAAAATTTTAAAAAAGGTATAAAGTTATCGAAAAGAGTGTCGATAAATATAGTGTAAGGAACTTGAAACGGAATTGAGTTCCAATAGAACAATAAAAAAGGAAAATTATCAAAAGGATTTGATATCAAGGAGGAATTTATTATGGTAGTACAACACAATATGCAGGCAGTTAACACAAACAGAATGTTAGGACAGAACGTAAAGGCAGTACAGAAGAACACAGAGAAGTTATCATCTGGTTATCAGGTAAACCGTGCAGCAGATGATGCAGCAGGTCTTTCTATTTCCGAGAAGATGAGAAACCAGATTCGTGGTCTTAACCAGGCTGTTAAGAACTCAGAGGATGGTATTTCTCTTATCCAGACTGCTGAAGGTAACATGAACGAGATTCATTCTATTCTTCAGAGAATGGGTGAGTTAGCTATCAAGGCTCGTAACGATGTTAATGCGAGCGAAGACCGTCAGACAATTCAGGACGAAATTTCACAGTTAAAGCAGGAAATCTGCTCTATTACAAAGAAAGCAGAGTTCAATGGAACCAAGTTATTGGACGGCTCTATGTCACTTGCAAATTCTGGAAAGCAGTTACAGGTTGGTGCTAATCAGGGTGAGTTATTAAGAATTTCTATCAGTGGTACATCATTAAAGAAATTAGGTCTTAAAGCTACTTCTGTAACGACAGCTAAGGCTGCATCTGCAGCAATTAAGCAGATTCAGAGTGCTATTAAAATGGTATCTGCACAGCGTTCCTTACTGGGTGCTATCCAGAACCGTCTTGAGTACACTATTAACAACCTGGAGAATTACTCTGAGAACTTAACATCTGCTGAGTCACAGATTAGAGATACAGATATGGCTACAGAGATGGTTGAATACAGCAAGAATAATATTTTACAGCAGGCAGCACAGTCAATGCTTGCACAGGCTAACCAGTCTACACAGGGTGTTCTTAACTTATTGCAGTAATTAATTATACATGGAAATAATAGGCTGGCCTTTATGGTCAGCCTATTTTATATTATCTTAAAATATGATAAAATGGAAAGGGCAGGAACGAGGAGTTATGAATGATTTATTGGAAGTATTGGAAAAAGTGGCTGAATTATTGTATCAGGAAAGAAAGAATGACGCATATGGAATATTGGTAAAGTGCCTGCCAATTATGGGAGTATATATTGGAGAGATAGAGGATGAGGCTTTGCAGGAAGAAATCAAGGCTTCTTTAAATGATGCGGTTGGAGCGATGGAGTCCAATGATTACACGTTGCTTGCGGATATTTTACAGTATGACATTATTGATAAGCTTAGGGGCATAGGAGAAGAATAGGGATGTCTTTTTGGGATAAGAATTTAGAAGTTATAAAAGAAAAAGATAATGATATGTTCCGCAAAATACAGGAACATAAAAATATAGAGAAAAACAGCCCGCAGTTTATAATTGAGCAGGCAAGAGACGGCTCCGATATACTGGGTATATTGGAGGAAGGGCGTAAGATAATGCTTAATAGTACTTACCGTCCGAAGGATGAGGCAGTTAAATTTGCGGGAAAGATTGAACTGACAGAAAACTCCATCACCGTTCTGGTCGGGCTGGGCAATGGGATAGTTGTATCGGAAATTTTAAACAAATTAAATAAAGAAGCTATGCTTTTTATTTATGAACCATCTGTGGAATTGTTTTTCTTTGTGATGGAGCATTTTGATATGGCGGATATTTTGAGTGACAGTCGTGTCCGTTTGTTTGTGGAGGGAATTGATGAGGATATTCTAGGGAATAATCTAAGTTTTGTTCTGACGAATATCAATGTAGGGGTTACGGTGCTGGAGGCTCATCCTAAGTACAAGGAATTATTTCCACAGCAGTATGAAAAGATAAAGAAAGTATTTAAAGAATGCAGGGAATGTGCATTGACGAATCTTCAGACAGTGATTAACAGGAGCAGGCTTATGACAGAGAATGCCATAGCGAATGTTCCGTATTTTTTGCGTTCAAAATTGTCAACAGATTATATTGGGAAGTTTCCGGAGGATATGCCAGCTATTATAGTAGCAGGCGGTCCTTCTCTTGACAAAAATTATGAAGTGTTGAAACAGGCAAAGGGAAAAGCGCTTATTATAGCTATGGACAGGACAGCAAGATTTTTATTGGACCGGGGAATTGTGCCGGATATGTTTTGCTCTTTGGATTATAACAAAAATCCGGAACTGTTTAAGGATGACAGGTTAAAGGATATACCATTTTTGTACATGCCGGATTTAAGCCGCCGGGTAATGGATATTGTAAACGGAAATAAATTAATGTATGGAACGGGTGACTTTAAGTTTTATGATTCCCTGATAGAAGAATATGGGAAAACCCCAATTGTCATACCGGTAGGTGGTTCCGTTGCGACATTTGCCTATGGTTTTGTCAGGAGGATGGGATTTAAGCGGACGATTCTGGTGGGACAGGATTTGGCGCTTACAGGTGGAAAAGTGTATTCCGGAAATTTACAGAATAAAAGAGCGGAAGCAGAGGAATTTGCACATCTCATGGTGCCGGGAAATGTAGAAGAAATGGTAGAGACCAGAGGTGATTTTTATGTATATCTGGTATGGTTTAATCAGGCAGTGAAAGAAGCCGAGGGACAAATGGAAGTGATTAATGCCACCGAAGGTGGAGCAAGGATTGAAGGAACAAAGGTGATGACACTGCAGGAGGCTGTAGATGCTTATTGTACGACAGAATATGACATAGGTGCAATTTTCGATGCGGAGGATTATATTTTCCCACAGGATAAACTGGAAGAGGTATATAGTATATTAGAAAAGCACCGGATGGAAATGAAAGGGCTGAAGGGAACTGCGAAGAAAGCATCGGAAGCTGCCAGAAGATGTGCGGTGCTGACAGAGCGTGGAGATTCCGGAAAGGAATTTAAAGAAAAAAATAAGCTGCTTTCAAAGACAGGAAAGCTTTTTGATGAGGATATAGCGGCAAATCTTATCAGTAAGTATACGGAAAATCTTTTATTGCAGCAGGATATGGACCTTTATGTGGCAGAAAGCGATAATGAGAAAGAAATGTTACGGCTCTATCATAAGCTGGAATATGATTATAATGTAGTTTACGAGAATATTGACGGGCTGTTAGAGCATTACGATGCAATGCTGTCCCGTGTGAGAGAAGCGTATAATTTGAATGTATAGCTGTCTCATTAGATGACGGACGTGGAATAAAGGGAAATAGACGGTTATCGAAACAGGAAGGATGGAAGGTATGAAAATATTGGCTGTTATTCCGGCCAGAGCCGGCTCAAAATCAGTCCCCCATAAAAATATAAGGGAAATTGGCGGTAAACCCATGCTTGCACATTCTATCGGACACGCAAAAGCATCGGAATATATTAACCGTATTATTGTCAGTACAGACAGCAGGGAATATGCTGAGATTGCAGGTAAATATGGCGCAGAGGTTCCGTTTATAAGACCAAAGGAGTACGCAACAGATACCGCTTTGGATTACGATGTGTTTTATCATGCATTAACCTGGCTTGCGGAAAAAGAAGCTTATATGCCGGATATTGTGGTACAACTGCGGCCTACATATCCAATTCGGGATGTTCATGATATTGATAATATGATACAATTATTAATAACGCATCCGGAGGCGGATTCTGTCCGCAGTATGGTAAAGGCAACAGAGATACCATATAAAATGTGGCGGAGGGAAAAGCCTGTTTCGGATATGGAGGATAAAGAGGCATTGGGTAACCGGATTGTTCCTCTGATAACTGATATACCGGAGTGTTATAATATGCCCAGACAGCAGCTTCCGCAGGTGTATTATCAGAATGCATGTATTGACGTATTCCGTCCGGAGGTTGTGTTGCAGAAGCATTCCATGTCAGGGGATTATATTCTCGGATATGAAATGAAAGAAAATTATGATATTGATACAGAAGAAGATTTTCAAAAGGCAATGCAGCGCATGAGATAATGGTATTCTTCTAAAAAGACGATATAATAAATAGGTGGAAACATTTTGTAACATAAATTTACCTACCAAGGAGGGTCACATATGGGAAAAGAATTATTTGAGGATTTATTTATTTTTGAAATGGCAAATTCCCATCAGGGAAGTGTGGAGCATGGAATAGATATTATTCATGCCATGAGTAAAATTGCCAGGAAATATAATGTAAAAGCAGCGGTAAAATTACAATTCCGCAATCTGGATACTTTTATACATCCGGATTATAAAGGCAGGCAGGATGTAAAACATATACCGAGATTTGAAAGCACCAGGCTGAGTGTAGAAGACTTTACCCAACTTGTGGATGCGATTCATGAAGAAGGGCTTATTGCCATGAGCACCCCTTTTGATGAAGATGGTGTGGACTGGTGTATGGATATGGGCGTGGATATTATTAAGATTGCCAGCTGTTCTGCGTTGGACTGGCCGCTGTTAGAGAAGGCAGCCCGGGCAAATAAGCCGCTTATTATATCAACTGGCGGCAAGGCTCTGTCAGATATTGACAAGCTGTATAATTTCTTTACACACAGAGGCTGTGATTTTGCGTTCCTGCATTGTGTAGCAGAATATCCTGCCCCGATGGAGCATTTGCAGTTGGATTTTATAGATAAAATGAACCGAAGATATCCGGATGTAACGGTGGGATATTCCGGTCATGAGAATCCGGATGATAATACAGCTCCGATGCTGGCAATTGCAAAGGGTGCCAGGATTTTGGAGCGCCATGTAGGTCTGCCAACAGAAACCATTACATTAAATGCGTATTCAATGAATCCGGAACAGGCAGACCACTGGGTTGCGGCGGCATTGCAGGCTAAGACAATGTGTGGCATGAAAAGAGATGGGGAGAAATATATATCCCAGGAGGAGCTGGATTCCTTGAATTCCCTGATGCGGGGTGTGTATCTGAAGAAGGATGTAAAAGAAGGGGAAGAGCTGACCCGTGAGGATGTATTTTTTGCAATGCCTTGTCATGAAAAGCAGATGACATCCGGTGAGTTTTATGACGGGGTTATAGCGCATAAAGACTATAAAGTAAATGAAGAATTGCATGAGAAAAAGAAGGTAACAGATGTAAATCTGGCGAGAAGTGTCATTCATGATGCAAAAGGAATGCTGTATGAAGCGGGGATTGCCCTGGGAGATGATTTTGAGGTGGAGTTGTCCCATCATTATGGCATGAAGCATTTTCGCCAGACAGGTGCGATTATTATCAATATCATTAATAGGGAATATTGCAAGAAGCTGTTGATTGTATTACCAGGACAGAAGCATCCTGTACATGCCCATAAGGTGAAGGAAGAGACCTTCCAGCTGCTGTATGGTGATTTGACGGTGACAATTGAAGGGAAAGAGCGAAAGATGAAACCGGGTGATATACAAACGGTTCTCCGGGGAGAAAAGCATGCATTTACTTCCCAGACAGGAGCCATCTTTGAAGAGGTATCTACCACCCATGTAAAGAGTGATTCCTACTATGATGACCCATTAATCCGCAGAATGGACCCAATGGAGCGGAAAACCATATTAAGGAAATGGTAACACAAAAAAATTATATATAACAAATGAGTCGTTTATTTTGAGACGGAAATGGAGGAGACTATGCAAAAAGAAAATTTATCGGCATCGGAGGCTTTGAAGAAACTGCAGGATGGAAACAGTCAGTATCTGACTGCAATGACAAATCCGGGCGATATATCGCCAGAGATTCGCAAAGACACTTGTGAAAATGGACAGGCTCCGTATGCAGTTGTTGTGACATGTTCGGATTCGAGAGTTATACCAGAAAGTATTTTTTGTGCCGGAATCGGAGAATTGTTTGTTATCCGGGTGGCTGGAAATGTTATTGACAACCACCAGCTTGGCAGTATCGAATATGCGACTGCTCATTTAGGCACCAGGCTGGTTGTCGTGCTGGGTCATGAGCACTGTGGAGCGGTAGGTGCTGCAATCCATGATGAGCCGGATGGATATATTAAGACAATCACAGACGAAATCCGCAAAGCCATTGGCGAAGAAAAGGATGAACTTCGGGCAAGCTGCCTGAATGTAAAGAGAAGTGTGTCTGTCGTTAAAGAACGCCTTGGAGTCACGGATTCGGATGAGGGCATAAAGGTATGTGGGGCGATGTATCATATTGATAATGGTTCGGTTGAATTTTTAGACTAGCTTTAAATATTATATTCCTGTCTCTTATACACATCGACGCTGCCGACGAACTCTAGGGTGTAGATCT
>ENA-UAKZ01000079-UAKZ01000079.1-human-gut-metagenome-genome-assembly--contig:-NODE-79-length-36467-cov-6.328546_pt1 | contig 36467 bp, 40 predicted proteins | sample MGYA00243693_ERZ654454 | MGnify/ENA primary metagenome ERZ654454 (study PRJEB26926, sample SAMN06164508) | human gut metagenome | biome: ENVO:00009003; feature: ENVO:2100002; material: ENVO:00002003... | reverse complement strand
CGAGTGTCTCGTGGGCTCGGAGATGTGTATAAGAGACAGACTGTCATATGCGGAAACAGTACGCTGCCCTGAATGGCATAACCGATATTTCTGCGAAGCTGTGTCTGGTTTTTATTGCGGATATTTTCACCGTCAACGAATATATCTCCCGAAGTCGGCTGAATCAAACCGTTTACCATTTTGAGAGCAGTCGTTTTTCCGCAGCCTGATGAGCCGATAATCGTTACAAATTCGCCCTTTTCTATGGAGAGGTTAAATCTCTCCATAACTACCTTTTCATCATATGCTTTTTTAATATTCTTAAATTCAATCACTGTTTTCATTATTATATTCCTCCTCTCTAAAAAACGTCCACTGGACATTTTTCTCATCTGCTTGGCAACTGTAAAAGATTGTGACTGCGAAGAAACTCTTCCGCTACATCTCTTGGCTCTTTATTCTCCGTTTCAACGGAATAGTTCATTTCCGCCATATCGCTGTCGGTAATCAGCCCGTTTAGCTTTTCAAACACAGCTTCCAGCTCTGGATATTTCTCAAGCACTTCTGCACGGATTACATTTCCGCAAATATAGGAGGGATAAAAATGCTTGTCATCCTCCAAAACGACCACATCGGAAGCTGATAACTGTCCGTCCGTTGTAAAAATCACCATCACATCAATCTTTTTCTGATTGATTGCCTCATATTTGAGTCCGATGTCTAAATCCATCGTTTCACCAAACGTCAATCCGTAGGTTTCACAAAGTGCGTCGTAGCCGTCCTCACGCTCAAAGAAATCATATTCCGCACCAAAGGTAAGACTGTCTGCCACAGATTGCAAATCGGAATAAGTTTTCAGGTTGTATTTTTCTGCAATTTCACGGCGGACAACTAAACCATAAGTATTGTTAAAGCCATACATTCCAACCCAATTCATATAGAATCGTTCACTGTATTCCTTTTCCAATTCACCGAATAAATCTTCGGTATATAAACCGTCGTGCTTAAGGACCATATTCCAGCCCGTGCCTGTGTACTCAGGATACAGGTCAAACTCTCCACTCTCCATTGCTGGCTGGATATTTGATGTTCCGCCGCCAACGCCCTGTGTCAGCTCCACATTCAAATCAGTATCCTGCTCAATCAGGATGTCCAGCATTTCACCGAGAACATATTGCTCTGTCATCGGCTTTGTAGCAATCTGTATGGTGTCTTTCTGCTGTGTGTTGATTAAGCCGCCTCCCACAATGCCCAAACAGAGTGTGGCAGCGATAACAGCCATTATTTTGTTGGTTTTCTTATGCTTAACGCTATGTTTGCTCATTCGTTTTTCAATGAATCCAAGCACAAAGTCCATTACAAGAGCAAGCAGGGCAATCAGTAAGCTGCCGACCATTGTCATTGCCGCATTATTTGTCGTAATCCCCCGGTAAATCGCAACACCCAAACCGCCTGCGCCGATAAAAGAGGCAATACCTGCTAGGGCAATTGTCATCGTCACCATATTACGAATACCCGACATAATCACAGGCATGGCAAGCGGAAGCTTAATTTTAAGCAAAATCTGTGGTTTTGTGCTTCCCATACCTTTTGCCGCTTCCAAGATAGAAGGCTCTACATTGGTAATGCCCGTATGCGTATTCCGCACCATCGGCAGCAGGGCATAAACTGTCAGTGCAATGATTGCAGTTGCATTGCCCACACCCGAAAAAGGGATTAAAAAACCGAGCATAGAAATGGACGGTATCGTATACAAAAAATTAATCACACCTAAAGTCGGCTTTGCTGTTTTTTGAAATTCACTGATTAGAATCCCTACAAGTCCTCCAAACAGTATGGCAATCAAAATGGAAACCAACGATATTTCCAAATGTTCCAGCAATAGTTCCAGAAAAAAATCTTTTCTGTCGATAAAAACAGACCACATATCTTTTATCATTTTTACACGCTCCTTTTTGTAATTGCCTTTACGGGGCAGTTTTCAAAGCACAAACCGCAGTGAAGGCAGTGATTTTGATTGATTTCAAACGGCTTTCCTGTGCTGATACATTGTTGAGGGCAGATTTTTCTGCATTTTCCACACCCTATGCAGGTTTCGGAGATTTCAAACCCTTTTTTCTGCTCTTTATGATTTCCAATTGTAAAATTTTCACGGTTAATCGGCTCTTTGCCTAAATCAAAAAATTCTATATTTGCGTTTGCAATGCGAAACGGCTCCAATATGTAACGGCTTTCACCCGGATAAACACTGTTCATACTCGGATTTTCCTCAAAAATGCGGTCTATCCAAACTTTCTGCGACCTCAGTTTTTCGACAGTGCCCGACAATCTGACCATTTGAAAATCTTTATTCACAGCAGTAATGGCAATGTGATTGTCACGCATTAACTGTGCGTAAAAATCTTTCCCCCGTGCCGTGCAGAAATAAATTTTTTCATTTTCCACAAGCATAACATCTATAATTCGTATCTGTGGCAACCCTTTTTCATCCACGGTTGCGAATGCCACATCTTTCACATCCCGCAAAATCCGCAAACAACCCTGTGCATTCATTTTATTCCTCCTCAAAATTCAGCTGATGGATACGGCTTTGTTTCATCTCTCTTTGTACGCCTCTCGCATACTTGATTTCGGGATAACCGAAACCAATCATCATACCAATGTAATGATAATCCGGAATATTCAGCATTGCCTTGATGTCCGGCATTTGTTCCAATGCATCGAGAGGAAATGTCAGCATTACAGTCCCAAGACCACGGGAAGCACAAAGCAATTCAAAATATGTTCCGGCAATCACCACATCCTGTATGGGCTCACCGTGTCCTAACGGTGCGTGGGGAATTAAAATATGCGGTGCTCCGCAAAAAAGCATATCAGGGCGAACCGTCTTTTCCCACCGTTTCATATCCTCATACGCCTCTTTGTCGAATCCCTTTGGATAGATACCTCGCGCCGCCAGTTCTTCCATTCGAGAATAGGCAAGCTGACGAAAGTGATTCATCTGCCCCCGGTCATCAATCAATGTAAATTCAACCTGCTGCTTGTTGCCCCCGTTCGGGGCGTCTGCCAGACGTTCCAGCATATCATTAATAATGGCAGCGTCAACATTTTTATCCTTGTATCTGCGGCAGGAATGTCTGTTAGCAATCAGGGAATCCATTGTCGGTGCAGCGATTTCACAATCGACAATAGGAAGGCTGTTTTCCGGTTTATGCCCAAAAATGGAAATAGCACCTGTAGGGCAGACAGCAAGACAATGCTCACATTTCCAACAACCGTTCCACCCAAATTCCTTAAAATCTGCAATCTCAGCCTTTTTTGCCTGATTCAGGGAGAGAATACCGCCGGGACAAACCTTCACACATTTTCCGCAGCCCACACACTTTTCTGTATCCACAACAAAATCAGCCTGATTCATAATAAACACCTCCTTCCCTTGTTTCGATACCATTGTAACGGCTGTTTTTTTGCTCTACAAGTACGCACTTTTTTATAACCCGGTCACCTTTTTGTAACCTTTGCGTTATTTCAAGAGTTATGGGCGAAAAAATTTTTGAAGATTCCATATCGCATACTTGACTTTATCAGCATATAACACTATAGTTAGAGTGTAATATTCAAATATGAACTAATGGAAATCCCGGAGGTATAACATATGGTGACGAAAGAAGAAATGCCTGCTTGTCCTGTTGCAACAACTGTTCAGTTGATTGGAAGCAAATGGAAGCTTCTGATTATGAGAAACCTTCTCGCACGCCCGTGGCGTTTTAACGAGCTGCGAAAGGATTTAGAAGGAATCAGCCAAAAAGTGCTGACCGACAGTTTGCGCTCTATGGAAGAAGACGGTATCATCACCCGTACTGTCTATCCCGAAGTACCACCCAGAGTAGAATATGCATTGAGCGAATTAGGCGAATCTATGCGTCCTATCATCAAGGCTATGGAACAATGGGGGATTGATTATAAAGCTCAAAATAATTAATACCAAAAATTATTTATAAAGCTGTTTCATAAGTCGCACAGCGTCTTGATTGATTTGTGCAGCAGGGCAACTACATCAGCAGATTTCAGCACTTTGCCCATAGACACAACCTTTTCATTGACAACAAGGGCAGGCATACTCATAACACCGTATTCCATTACTTTCTGCATATCGGTAATGTATTCGACTTCTACGGAAAGCCCCATTTCCTTTGCTGCCTGTTTAGCGTTTTCATACTGTTCGTGGCAGGATTTACAGCCTGCACCCAATACCTTAATACAGCAAATTCCGTCCTTTGTTTCAGTACAGCAGTCATTTGTGATTTCTTCTGTTTCACCTACCGGACAGCCACAGTTGCAAGCTGAGGCAGGTGTTTTCTTTTCTTCTTTTTTCTTTCCAAAATTAAATAATGCCATAGTGATAACCTCCTAAAATTAAACAATTAAATATTGTATTGCGTTAAAGAAATAACCTACAACGATAATACCGACTGTGCATATTGCAATGAAAACACCGAGCAATTTCGGCTTTACTGCCTTGCGAAGCATAATCATTGATGGAAGAGAAAGGGTAGTTACACCCATCATAAAGGAAAGGACAACACCAAGCAGTGCGCCTTTGGCAAGCAAAGCTTCCGCAATCGGGATTGTACCGAAAATATCCGCATACATCGGAACACCTGCAATAGTAGCAAGCATAACACCAAACGGATTGTTATCCCCAAGCACCTTGACAATGAAATCTTCGGGTATCCAGTTGTGAATAATTGCACCGATACCCACACCGATTAACACATAAGGCGCAACCTTTTTCGCTGTTGCAACTACTTGTTCCCAAGCATATTTCATACGGTCTTTGAAATGCAGTTCTTCCTGCGGAACATCTAAAGCATGACCGTTTCGGATATACTCTTCCACTTGATTATCAAAGTGCCGTTTTTCAATCAGCGTACCGCCAACAACGGCAATGACAAGTCCGAGTACAACATAGATAACTGCGACTTTCCAGCCAAAAATACTTATCAGTAAAACAAGGCTGCCGAGGTCAACCATTGGTGAAGAAATCAAAAAAGAAAATGTAACGCCAAGCGGCAAACCTGCGCTTGTAAATCCGATAAATAGCGGAATAGAGGAACACGAGCAGAACGACGTTACCGTACCGAGTAATGCGGCGATGATATTTGCCCATATCCCGTGAAATCTGCCAAGTATCTTTTTTGTCCGTTCGGGTGGAAAATAACTTTGAATATAGGAAATAATCAAAATCAACACACCGAGCAGTACCATAATTTTTATAGTATCGTAAATAAAGAACTGAATGCTGTCACCAACTCTGCTTGCAGTGTCTAAACCGCAAGCGTTCAATATAGTTGATATGAGCCTGCTCAGCCAACCCATACCGAGGACTTCATTTTGAAAAAAGTCCCAACCAATTTTTAATGCTTCCATAGGAATCTCCTTTCATATAGTTATATTGAAATATGTCAATATATGGATGATTTTATAAGCCGTGCGGAAAAGCAGTGTGTTTACTCTCTTACTTTTCACAGCACGACTTGTTTTCACCTTCAACATCAAGTGTTGTCAACTGTTTCAAACATTCCTTTGCCTGTTCCACGCCTTTTTCTGAAATGGAATAATACGTCCATTTTCCTTCTTTACGACCGACAACAATCTCAGCGTCACAAAGTATTTTCATATGGTGGGAAAGTGTAGGCTGTGTCACATTGATTTCTTCTAACAGTCTGCAGGCACATTTTTCGCCCGAACGCAATAGCTTTATAATTCTAATACGGTTTTCATCACAAAATGCCTTGAAGATTGCCGCAATTCTTCTTTCATCCATCTATTCAATTCACCTCCCATAGATAGTTGTCTATATGTTATTATATGCAACACATAGAAAAATGTCAATGAATTTTTCAAACTGCATTTTCCTCTCTTCTCCTATTTCCGTTTACATTTCACAATATACTCATTCCCATTCATGACTTTTATCACAATCTCCCCAGTATTTTCGTCCACCTTTATATCTTGAAACATCGGCTCATCTGCCTCGCTTATCACATCAAACAGGTATTCCTTAAACTCTGTTGTCTCTTTCATCTCTTTCCGTTTTACCATGAATTTACTTTTATTTTTCAATAATTCTGCCTGTAAGCAGATTCCAATCTGTACTCCTATTTCAAAATAAACCGACTGTATTGTATCACCATATTCTTCTAACCCACCTACTATTTTCTCTGTGTCACACTCCCGCATTTTTATTGAATTGACCATTCTCATCTTAGCTGCTTCTTCTCTTTCAAGCAAATCTGCGTTTTCATCCGCCGCACCAGCATTATACTGAATCAGATTAGCCAACTGGTGTATGCCGATAGCTCTGCTGATATCCTTAAAATAACTTAATTGATATTCTTTTATTACCTCATTTTCCATAATAATATCCTTTCCTTTTGTAACTATTTAGTAGCATTTTTGTATATTAAGTGCAACTGTTTGGTAACATGCTTTTGAGGTGATACCATGTATTATACAAACCGAGTGGAAGATTTGCGAATTGACGCTGACAAAACCCAACAGCAGATTGCTGATATATTAGTCTGCCAAAGAGAAGTTTATCGCCGTTATGAAAAAGGCGAACGAGAACTTCCCCTTTGGGCTGCCATTAAATTGGCGGAATATTACAATGTCTCACTGGATTATCTGGTTGGATTGACTTCAAAGCGGACTCCATTCCCCAAAAACTAGATTCAAACCTTTGCACAATTTGATTATTAAAAGCTTATACTAAATGCTCCACACCCAACCTGGCTCCTATTTCCATTCCAAGTTCTAAATAAATATTCTGAATCATTCCACTATATCGAAACATAATCTCCTCAATATCAGCATAATCAAATCCTGCATCTATCATTTGATGTATCAGCTTATTCTTTGCTCGTTCCTCTCTTTGAATATACGATAAGTAATCTTTTACTACCATATGATTGTTTACATAGTGCTCCATTATCAATTCCGCATCCATATGCTTCTTTGCCCATTCATACCAAACAGAATATTCAGCTTGCTCCATCAGAATCCCTCCTAAAAATTTCACGCTACCAAATAGTAGCATTTCTCTCTTCATTATGCCACTATTTGGTAGTATTATCAAGAGGTGATTTTATGAACAAACCAAATCGCATTGAGGATTTACGCATAGATGCTGATAAAACACAACTTGAAATTGCCAGAATACTCCACTGCCAGAGAGAAGTTTACCGCAGATATGAAAAAGGTGAACGAGAAATACCAGTTTGGGCTGCTATTAAACTAGCTGAATATTACGATGTCTCTGTTGATTATCTTCTCGGACTTTCAGATAATCGACGTCATTTTAATCAATAAGATATCCTTTAACAATATTAAATCCGGTCATCTACACATATTTTTCAAATCTGCATTGCTCCTGAACCTTATCACCAAGCAGTGTAATCGCCTGATTCGGACAACTGCTGATGCACCGGTAACACATGGTGCATCGGTTATCCGAGTGCGGTTTTCCCTCTTTCATCGTTATATTTCCCATAGGACAAACGGAAGCACAAAGCCCACAGCTGGTACAAGCGTCTCCAATTTTTAACTTATCTGTATATCCGGTTGTCTTTTTATAAAACCAAAGTCTCTGCCCAAATAATCCGATTATGTGGGAAATAAATGTCACCCCATCCTTCGGGTATTTGCCCTGTTTGATTTGTTGTGCCGTCCGGATAATTTTATCATCTGCTTTTCTGACGATTTCCTGATTTTCCTCAATTGATTTTTTCAACAGCTTGCTATCGCATACAGAATCTGGCATCTTTATATGTAACCCGCCAAGAATGATTGCACCATACCGCTTCAGCAACCTCGCAGTACAGCCCGCACCGTCACCACTGAATGCACCCATTGTCGCAATGCATAATACCTTTTTGCTTTTCCACAGAGAGGAATTCGATTTAATAAAATCCCTTACCATATATGGCGCATTGGAAAATTGTGTTGGATACCCTATTATAATTGTATCATTGCTTTGTATACTTTCAATCACACGCTCATCCTCTAAAGGTAAAACCTCTGCGGTTTCATTCAATAATTTAACAAGCTTTTCTATGCAATGCTTTGTATTTCCTGTTCCACTTAAATAAATTCCTATCATTTTCTCCTCCAGACGATTCTATTAAATACAATAAGCTCTTTATTCATACCTGCTGCTGTCTACATTTATATAAAATGCGCCATTATTGATTTTATATCGTTCTTTTTTCCCTTTATAAAGCGTTTCTTCTCTGACTTCTTTTCCAGATTCATCATATATCTGACCCTGCACTACTATAAAATCAACCGTTCCATCATGGGTTATATCTTTTATTTCAAGCGACACACTACCAATTGATATAATCTCCCCTTGCAGGTATTCACGGGTCTCCATAAATGCATCGGATGTTTCTGCATTCACCTCTCCTGATATGGTTATCGTAGCCCATGAATGTGTATCAATATATTTTCTTACAGAACGATATACTAAGAAATATCCCAGCATAATTAAACCGAATACTATTGCTATTATAATGATAACAATTTTAAGAATCCTTTTTCTTTTCATAATCTTTACCCCTGCTCTTCAAAATAAGCATCATACCGGAGCCATTAACACTTTTCCTGTTCCGCGATATACATTTACCAATCCTTCTCCTCCTGCCGCAGAACCAATCAATGTTTTAGTAGAACGCTCTACTGTAAAGGTAAGACTTCTGCTCCATGCAATTGCAAAAGGTCCATCTACCTTTAATTCATCATCCTTTAGTTCAATCTCAATCAATTCTTCTCTTGGGCAATTGCACTCCAATACTGCATATCCCTGACCCGTAAGACAGCTGTTAAACAGTCCTTCTCCTCCTGCCACAGCAGAAGATAGCGTCTTGCGGGCAACTGTTTTAATATCTATTCCTGCATCACAGGCATAGAACAATCCATCCTCAATTACCATTCCATCCCATGAGCCTACATCCTCAATAATAATATATTTATAAGTCGGTTCCAGCACTAAAACACCGTTTCCCTTATATAGCGGTTTAATCGCAGATTCATTGGTTACCTTTGAGCTTACCAGCTTCTTCGCAAAATCACCAACCCCCTTCACATTCGTCCCACTTTGCACCTGTCCGGCTGTCCACTGCATGGCTCCCCGCTGAATAATAGCAGAATGGTCATCATCTAAATCAATCATAACCTGACGTTTCCTGATATTCATCTGTGATGCATAATAATTCTGCATAGCCAGTCCAGGATTATTACTCATATCATGGTCATACTCAAAAACCGTGAAATTTCCTTTTCTCTCAATAACCTTTCTCAGATTTGATTCCTGCATGTTTGTTTTAATCATGTACATATCCTCCTTTATTTGTAAACAATTTTACAAAGTAAAATTGCATATACTTGCCCCACCCTCATCTAAACAATGAGCACAATCTGATTTCTAATTTTAACACAGAATCCATGAGACAACCACAAAAATTTACTTTAAAGCTTAATATTCAAAACGAATTTCGGACGCTCATTTCATCACATTTCAGGCATATGAGAAAATGGTCTGGTATTCTTCCATCCCATACAGTTATAAAGCATTTGACGAATCCCTTTTACCTCTATATAATAATGCCAGAATAACGATACCGCTTATAATTAATAAGGAGAACCATATGTGGGTAGCAGAAAATTGGAAAGACTATGAAGTAATTGATACATCAAATGGAGAAAAATTAGAGCGCTGGGGAAAATATATTCTTCTCCGCCCGGACCCGCAGGTACTTTGGAATACCCCAAAAAAGAATCCTGCATGGGAGAAACTGAATGCCCACTACCACCGCAGCAAGAAGGGCGGCGGCGAATGGGAATTTTTCGATTTGCCAGAGCAGTGGTCTATTCATTACAGGGATTTGACCTTTCATTTGAAGCCCTTCAGCTTCAAGCATACCGGATTATTTCCGGAACAGGCAGCGAACTGGGACTGGTTTTCCGAGCTGATAAGGAATGCCAACCGCCCAATCAAGGTGCTGAACCTGTTTGCCTATACGGGAGGCGCCACCTGTGCCGCCGCCAAGGCAGGGGCAAGCGTCACCCATGTGGATGCCTCAAAGGGCATGGTAACCTGGGCAAAAGAAAATGCACAGGCATCCGGGCTTTCCGATGCACCAATCCGATGGATTGTAGATGATTGTGTGAAATTTGTAGAACGGGAAATCCGACGGGGCAATCATTATGACGCCATTATTATGGACCCTCCTTCTTACGGACGGGGTCCAAAAGGGGAAATCTGGAAAATAGAAGAAAAAATTCATCCGTTTATTGCCCTTTGCCAACAATTACTAAGCGATAAACCATTATTCTTTCTTGTTAACTCCTATACCACCGGACTGGCACCGGCAGTATTAAGCTATCTGATTTCCACAGAGGTGGTAACCAGACACGGTGGAAATGTAGTTTCGAATGAAATCGGTCTTCCGGTCTCAGATAACGGACTGATTCTGCCCTGCGGCGCAGCGGGAAGATGGGAAAAATAACCCTGTCTACTATATAATATTTACAAAACAAAAGCTTATACTATTATACAACAGGAGGACTACCGGCATGAGCAGACAGAATGTCATTGACAAAGAACGAAAACGGGGCGACTATACCATATTTATGGATAAACTGGTATGGGTAATTGTACTCTTGCTCTTACAGGTCAGTTTTCTTGTATTTGCCTATATCCAGCTCAAGGAACAATATTTTCATATACAAATTGTACTGACGGCTATCAGTATACTGGTAGTGTTATATATCATTAACCGTCCTATCAACCCTGCCTACAAGCTCGCCTGGAGCGTTACCATACTGCTGATTCCCATTTTTGGCGGATTGTTTTATCTTTTGCTTTCTGTGAATAATACCAGACGTAAATTCCGCAAAAGTATCCGCCAGGCGGTGGAGGAATCCAAAACACATCTGGTTCAGGACAACGCTGTTCTCGGCGAAATCCAGAAAATCAGCAGACACGCAGTCCCACAGGCAGCCTATATCCATAATCTGGCGAAATATCCGGTATATAAAAATACATCCACAGAATATTTTTCCACCGGGGAAGCTCTGTATATCCGCCTGCTGGAGGAGCTTGAAAAGGCTGAACATTTTATTTTTATGGAATATTTTATTATTCATGATGGCATTTTCTGGAACAGTATTTTAGATGTTCTGAAAAAGAAAGCCAGGGATGGCGTAGAGGTAAAAATTATTTATGATGATATGGGCAGTGTCCGCACCTTACCCGCCAACTACTATGAAGAGCTCAGGGAGTATGGTATCGACTGCTATTGCTTTAATCCCTTTAATCCCACTCTTTCCCTTCGACTCAACAACCGTGACCACAGAAAAATTACTGTGATTGACGGCCATACTTCCTTTACCGGCGGTATTAATCTGGCAGATGAATATATCAACCAGCGGCAAAAGCTCCACGGTTACTGGAAGGATTCCGGCATCATGCTAAAGGGCGAAGCTACCTGGAGTTTTTCCGTCATGTTCCTGCAGCTCTGGCAGCATGTCACCGAACAGCCTGTAGACTATGAAAAATATCATGTCAATCCGGCTGATTTTCCACAGGAGTGCAAGGAAAATACAGACGGTTTTGTCCAGCCATACGCAGACAATCCGTTATTCTCTGAAGTGGTAGCGGAAAATGTGTATCTGAATATGATTCATCGCGCCACCAGATATATCTACATCACCACCCCATATCTGATTGTAGACAATGAAATGATTACGGCTTTGGTTCTTGCCGCCCAAAGTGGTATTGATGTACGCATTGTCACACCGCGGGTGCCGGACAAGAAAACCGTATTTATGATGACCCGGTCCTTTTATGAACCCCTTACGAAGGCCGGAGTTAAAATATATGAATATCTGCCCGGCTTTATCCATTCCAAAACAATGGTAGCCGATGACAATTATGCCGTTGTCGGCTCAATCAATCTGGATTTCCGAAGCCTTTATTTGCATTTTGAATGTGCCGCATTCCTCTATCACTGCGAAGAGATAAATGCCATCAAGGAAGATATTTTAGAAACCATATCTGTCTCAGAGGAAATGACCTATGAATCCTGCCTGCAAATGAACAAGCCATACCGCCTTTGGCTCAGTCTGCTCCGGTTGTATGCACCTTTGCTATAGGCATTATGAGATTACTATTTCGGATTTTACCTTATTCTCCTCTACGGAATCTAATTTCATGCGGATTTGCTGCATAATCATATCGGTATCTGCGATGCGGTCAGCACAGGAAAGCAGTTCATCCGCTATCACTTCCTCTTCCTTCGGGTCAATATTTTTCTTATACTTCAGTTCGTGGTCAAGGCTCGCCCAGAAATCCATCGCAATGGTCCGGATTTGAATCTCCACACGCATAGGGGTCTTCCCCTTGGAAAAGAACACCGGAATCTCCACTATCATATGATAGCTGCGGTAACCATTGGGTTTTGGATATTTGATATAATCCTTAATCTTAATAAGCTTTAAATCATCCTGCATGGCCAGCATAGCCGCTATTGTATAGATATCATCAATAAACTCACAGATGATACGGACGCCTGCCACATCTGACAGATTTGTCATAATGGCTTCTACTGTAAAAGGAAGTCCCTTTTTATATAACTTCTGGGTGATACTTTCCGGAGATTTCACTCTGGAAGAAATGCTGCTAATCGGGTTTCTATGATACCGGACAGACATTTCATCATTCAGAACCTCAGCCTTTGTCCGAACCTCTCTGATTGCACAGCTATACATCATCAACATTTCCTGAAATGGCTGGGACTGCTGCATCATAAGCTTTAATTTTTCTACTAAATCCCCATCTATTGTTGATAGTTTCGGCTCCTTCTCCCGCAAGCTTGGAAGCATTATTTTATCCTGCTGCATTATCTTCACCTCGTATGTCCCATCTATTGAAAATGCGTTCTCTTTATAAATTCACTGTACTAAGTTTATTAAGCATTCCCGTATTCTTACGAATGCCACCTCAAAACCTTCGGTTTTTCGGAAACTGCATTTATATTATATCACATTTATATTAAAAAACTATGAACAAATTGAAACTCTTGTTTACTTGACTTTTCCCCCTATATTTTATACAATTTACTTTAACTGGTAAAAGCGTTAAAGCTTTAAATCTAAAGAGAATCACAAAGGAGAGGGAATTATGCCGATTACCGAAATTTTAGAACGTAACGTCAGGGAATATCCTGATGATATCTGCTTAGTAGAAATTAATCCGGAAGTAAAAGAGGTGCGCCGTGTCACCTGGAAGGAATATGAATTGATGGAGCCAAATCCTACCACTCACTACCGTAGGGAAATCACCTGGCATGTCATGAATGAAAAGGCAAACCGTTTTGCAAATCTGCTTCTGAGCAGAGGCATCAAAAAGGGGGACAAGGTTGCCATTCTTTTGATGAACTGTTTAGAATGGCTTCCTATCTACTTCGGTATTTTAAAAACCGGTGCATTAGCCGTACCCCTTAACTTCCGTTACGCACCAGATGAGATTGAATATTGTGTAAAATTGGCAGATGTGGATATTCTTGTATTTGGACCGGAATTTATCGGACGTGTGGAAGAAATTGCCGACCATATCAATAAAAACCGTCTTCTATTTTACGTGGGAGACAACTGCCCGACCTTTGCGGAGGATTATACCTCCATGACTGTCAATTGTTCCTCTCTCTCTCCAGATATCAAGCTGACAGATGAGGACGATGCCGCCATTTATTTTTCTTCCGGAACCACAGGCTTTCCAAAAGCAATCCTTCACAACCATGAAAGCCTGATGCATTCCTGCCGGGTTGAGCAGAACCATCATGGACAGACAAAGGATGATGTCTTCCTGTGCATACCGCCGCTTTACCACACCGGGGCGAAGATGCACTGGTTCGGAAGTCTTTTATCCGGCAGCAAGGCCGTTCTCTTAAAAGGAACCAAACCGGAATATATACTGGATGCCGTTTCCAAAGAAAAATGTACCATCGTATGGCTGTTAGTTCCCTGGGCGCAGGATATTTTAGAGGCAGTGGAAAGCGGGCGTGTCAGACTGGAGGATTATGAACTATCCCAATGGCGTTTGATGCATATTGGTGCCCAGCCTGTTCCACCAAGCCTGATTAAGAAATGGAAGGAATATTTCCCAAATCATCAGTATGATACCAACTATGGTTTAAGTGAATCTATTGGTCCCGGCTGTGTCCATCTGGGAGTAGACAATATTCACAAGGTTGGTGCAATTGGCAAAGCCGGTTTCGGATGGGAAGTCAAGATTGTAGACGAAAATGGGAATACTGTACCAGACGGAGAAGTCGGAGAGCTTTGTGTCAAGGGGCCCGGCGTTATGACCTGCTATTATCACGATAAAAAGGCAACTGACGAAGTATTAAAGGATGGATGGCTTTTTACCGGTGACATGGCGCAGAAGGATGAGGACGGATTCATTTTCCTGGTAGACCGCAAAAAGGATGTTATTATCAGCGGTGGAGAAAACATTTATCCAGTACAGATAGAAGATTTTATCCGCACCCACGGTGCCGTACATGATGTGGCAGTCATCGGATTACCGGACAAACGTCTTGGGGAAATCACATGTGCCATTATTGAAACAAAGGAAAACCAGATTTTGACAGAAGAGGATATTAACACACTCTGCCAGCAGCTTCCACGTTATAAAAGACCACGGAAGATTATTTTTGCCGACATCCCCCGCAATCCAACCGGTAAGATTGAAAAACCAAAGCTCCGGGAAATGTATGCCGGCGGAAGTGTTGTAGATGCACAAAACCATGGTTAATGAAACGAATCTATACATATAATATGGAACTGAGGGGAAATACCTCAGTTCTATTTTATTGTTTCGAATATCCGTACAGGATTATTTACAGAAATGCTTAAGCAAATTTTAAGATTTATCACATTTACTATCATTTTCAAATGTGATAAACTGGTTAGGAATATATTTCAAGGAGGCATTCCATGGCTTATCAGAATCTCACATTACTCACAGATCTTTATGAGCTTACCATGATGCAGGGATATTTTAACGAGAATAGCAAAGACACTGTTGTGTTTGATGCATTCTACCGCAAAAATCCATCCGGCAATGGCTATGCAATCACAGCAGGACTGGAGCAAATTATAGACTATGTGAAAAACCTGTCATTTTCTTATGATGACATAGACTACTTAAGAGGGCTGGGAATCTTTAGTGAAGATTTTTTAGAATATTTAGCTGGTTTTCATTTTACCGGTGATATCTATGCGATTCCGGAGGGAAGCATTGTATTTCCACAGGAACCTTTAGTTAAAGTAGTTGCTCCGATTATGGAAGCCCAATTAGTGGAAACTGCAATCCTTAATATATTGAATCATCAAAGTCTGATTGCAACCAAGGCCTCCCGTGTCTGCTATGCAGCAAAAGGTGATGGCATTATGGAATTTGGATTAAGACGTGCTCAGGGACCGGATGCAGGAACTCTCGGTGCCAGGGCAGCTGTCATTGGCGGCTGTATCGGAACCTCTAACGTGCTGTGTGGACAAATTTTTGACATTCCGGTGCTGGGAACCCATGCTCACAGCTGGATAATGAGTTTTCCTGACGAATATACTGCCTTTAAAACCTATGCGGATATGTATCCAGATGCCTGTATTTTGCTTGTGGACACCTATGATACATTAAAATCCGGTGTACCAAATGCCATTAAAATATTTGAGGAAATGCGGGCAAAGGGAATTCACTCCAAGCGATTCGGTATCCGACTGGACAGCGGTGACCTTGCCTATCTTTCCAAAAAAGCGAGGAAAATGCTGGATGCGGCGGGATTTCCAGATGCTGTTATATCTGCTTCCTCTGATTTGGACGAATACCTGATTGACAGCTTAAAAACCCAGGGAGCCGCCATTACATCATGGGGCGTTGGCACGAACCTGATTACCTCTGCAGACTGTCCTGCATTCGGTGGCGTATACAAACTGGCTGCCATTAAAAAAGAAGGACAAGAGAAATTTACTGCAAAGATTAAAATTTCAGAAAACCCTGCAAAGATTACCAATCCTGGAAACAAAACCGTATTCCGTATTGTAGATAAAGAAACCGGAAAGCTAAAAGCTGATTTAATTGCATTGGAAGAGGAAATCTATGATTCTTCAAAGGACTTGGAAATCTTCCATCCCATTGATACATGGAAACGCTCTGTCATTAAGGGCGGAACCTATGATATAGAAGAAATACTTGTTCCGATTTTCAAAAAAGGACAATGCGTATATGAATCACCAAAAACAATGGAAATCCGGGCATTTTGTGAAAAGGAATTAAATCTGTTATGGGATGAATCCAGGCGTCTTGTCAATCCGCAGGAGGTCTATGTGGACTTATCCCAGCCACTATATGATTTGAAAATGAGCCTATTAAACAAAAGGGGGAACAAAGCATGATTAAGGAAGACCGCAAGTTATGGAAGCTGGTACTGCTTACGATACCTACCTTTGGCATTTATAACATTATATTCTGGTTCCAATTTACCAGAGATATAAATGAAATGAACAGAGAAGACCGACGTATCAAGAACTATATTCTGGTATGGTGTCTGTCTATTTTAACACTGGGTATCTATCGCTGGGTATGGTTATTTTACTTAGAAGACCGGTTACAGGTTACCGGTGAACGCATGGGCATCCGGATTAAACCGGGAGCAGGCACTGTATTAAGCTGGAAGCTTTTCGGTTCTTTTATCCTGATTGGACCATTCGTAGCGGATTATTATATTATCCGGAATATGAACCGTTTAGCTAGGGAATACAATACAAACATATTAAAAAAGACAAAGGTTATCAAACATTAAATAATCATCCCCTTGCTGTCATCCTTCAGAGGATTACCGACAGCAGGGGGATGGTTTATTTTCCCAAACCGTAATCAGCGGCTCCGCTTATATATTTTCTTATCCTTGTTTTTTCCCAGCGCGCTCCTTATTACCAAACTTCGTATATTTCCCCAGCCATACCAGCTCCACCGGTCCGGTAGAACCGTTTCTCTGTTTGGCAACTATGATATCTGCAATACCAGGCTTGGTGGATTCTTTGTTATAATAATCATCACGGTAGATAAACATGATAACGTCTGCATCCTGTTCAATGGCACCCGACTCACGCAAATCCGACATGACCGGTTTATGGTCCTCACGGCTGTCCACAGCACGGTTCAGCTGGGAAAGCGCCACCACCGGCACATCTAATTCTCTGGCTAATTTTTTTAAAGAACGGCTGATTTCAGAGATTTCCTGCTGGCGGGATTCCGCCCTGCTGCTTCCATTCATCAGCTGCAGGTAATCAATAATAATCAGTCCTATATTCTGTGTCTGTTTTAATTTCCGGCATTTGGAGCGCAGTTCTGCAATAGAAATGCCAGGTGTATCATCAATAAACATCGGTGTGGAGCCTACCCGGAAAGTGGAGTCCATCAGCTTATCCCAATCAGAATCCACCAGCTGACCGGTACGAATTGCCTGGGAATCAACCATGGAATCCATGGCAATCAAACGGGTAGCAAGCTGTTCCTTACTCATCTCAAGGCTGAAGATTGCACAGGGAACCCCCGATTTCATTGCAGCATTCTGTGCAATGTTCAGAGCAAATGCCGTCTTACCCATGGCAGGTCTCGCAGCTATCAAAATCAGCTCCGAGCCATGAAGACCGGTAAGCTTCTCATCCAAATCAATAAATCCTGTAGGCACACCGGTTATCTTACTTCCACGCTTAGCCGAGGCTTCAATGGTATCTAATACATTCAATACAATATCCTGCATCGGCACAAACTCATCTGCACCATTGCGCTTCTGTACAATATCAAAAAGCTCCTTCTCCGAAGTCTCCAGCAAATCTGCCACTTCACTCTTGCCGGCATAACAGGCCTCCGTTGTCTTTTCTGTAAATTTTATCATTTTCCGGAGGGTTGCCTTATCCTGTACAATCTGGGCATACTGCTTCGCATGGGTAGATGTCGGCACAACTGCAATGATATCTCCAACATATTCCATACTGCTGACAGAATCCGGCGCTCCCATTTCCTTTAGCTTATTGCTGACTGTCAGCAAATCTACTGGCTTGCCTTCATTATAGAGCTTTACCATGGCTTCAAACAACAGTCCATACTGACTATAATAAAAATCATCCTTTGTCAAAATATCTGCAACATCCACAATGGCATCCCTGTCCATCAGCATAGAGCCTATTACAGACTGCTCTGCCTCTGCGCTATTCGGTTGTATCTTCTTAATGACTGCCTCGTCCATTTATAATCCTACCTCAAGTAACTCTCTTTATTTTCCCACTACATTTACCTTAAGCGCAGTGGTAACCTGTGGATGTAATTTAATCTTCACCTCGTGTACACCAACAACCTTAATTGCATCCTTAAGCTGAATTTTTTTCTTATCCACGTCAAATCCCAACTGGCTCTTGACCTCTTCTGCAATCTCCTTTGAGGATACGGAACCAAAGGTTTTACCGCCCTCTCCGACCTTAATTTTTACGGTAATTTCAGACTGTTCAAGCTTCCTGCCCAATTCCTTTGCAGCCTCCAGGTTCTCTGCCGCAATCTTCTCATCATTGGCTTTTTTCAGTTTTAAATCATTTAAATTTTTCCCTGTTGCCTCTAACGCCTGCTTTTTCTTTATCAGCACATTTCTGCCATATCCGTCATTTACCTTGACCACATCACCTTTTTTACCTACATTTTTTACATCTTCCAATAAAATTACTTCCATTTTCTGTCCTTCCTTTCTGCTAACAAGGGGCGCTCCGACTCGATTGTGGACTCCGCCCTATCAAAAGTCCCCATCGGCACGCATCTTTTCCAGTAATTCCCGGATTTGCTGCTTTGCCTCTTCTATTGTTACATTTTCTATCTGGGCACCTGCCACAGTACCGTGACCGCCGCCGCCAAAATGCTCCATAATCACCTGGACATTTACATCATCAATGGACCTGGCACTGATGTACACCACATTATCAAGCTTTGAAAGCACGAAGGATGCCCTGACATTGTCCACGTCCAGCAAATCATTTGCCACCTTAGCTGCCAGTACGGTAGGACTGTCCACACCCTCCGTCGGCACATCGGATATCGCAAAATTATCCATATAAATCTCTGCTCTGGCTACACCCTCTGAAAGCTGCTTGTAGCTAATCATATCGGTACGGTATGCCTTGCGGACTCTCGTCATATCCGCACCGGATTTTCTAAGAAAGGATGCCGCTTCAAAAGTACGCACTCCGGTCTTGGTCACAAAGTTATCCGTATCCACTAAAATTCCGGCATACATGGCATCCGCTTCTGCCGGGCGGAGTTTTGGCTTATCCATGCTGTACTGCAAAATCTCTGCCACCATCTCACAAGCCGAGGATGCAAAGGGCTCTATATAAGAGAGCGTTGCATGCTCAATAATCTCACCACTCTGCCTGTGGTGGTCTATAACGACAATATTCTTTGTATGGGAAAGCAGCTCCTCACATTCCGTATAATTGGGCCGGTTTACATCCACCACAATCAGAACGGTATTCGGGTCAACTGCTTCTAATGCCTGCTCGCTGTTATAAAACATATCCTCCGGGTACACATTGCTTCCCATAAAGCTGTTCATGGCCGGACGAATCGAACTGGTTATCTCGTTAATGACAATATGGGCTTTCTTATCCATCATGGAGGCCAGCCGGTAAATTCCGATTGCTGCCCCCAGACAGTCAATATCCGGTTTCTTGTGTCCCATAATAATTACCTGGTCTTTTGTGACAAGCATTTCCTTCAATGCATGCGCTTTTACCCGGGCTTTCACACGGGTATTCTTCTCCGCCGACTGGGTCTTGCCTCCATAGTATATTATCTTATCTCCCTTTTTGATAACCGCCTGGTCACCGCCTCTTCCCAGCGCCAAATCCATTGCCATATGGGAATACTCATAAGACGTTGTATAGTTGTCATCATCCGGGTCAATTCCCACTGCAATACTTAAGGTAACCGGTGTTTCATTTCCGATATTTATGCTCCGCACCTCATCCAACAATGAAAACTTGCCCTGCTGAAGCTGCTCTAAATGCTGCTGCTGACAGACAAAAATATATTTATCTTTTTCCAGTTTTTTAATAATGGCATCCGCTGTCTGCATATATTTTGTAATCTTTCTGTCAATCAATGCCACCAGCAGGGAGCGCCTCACCTCTTCCGTGGAATCCATCGCTTCCTCATAGTTATCTATATAAATGTGACCTGCCACCAGCTTAATTTTCTCCTTCTCAGCCAGTGCCTCTACCAGCTCTGTTTCATCATACAGATAAATGGCAAAGAGTACCTCTTCGTCGTCCACATTCTCTGTAATCTCCGGTGTCAGAATCTCCTGTACCTCCACCTTGCGAATCTCAACACGGTAATTGCGGTTTGACTGGAAAATGTGTACAACTCTCTGGTTATTATCCTCCGGTTCCATCTGCAAAAGCTCCAGTGTAATGTCCGTAAATATATTCTGAATATGCTTGCGCATATGCTGCTTATCACTCTTCACCGTCTCAAAAAACGCCTTATTGCTCCAGAGCACACGGCCATTCTGGTCCACGAGAATATAAGGAACGGAAAGCTCTTTGATTAACTCTCTCTGAACCGAATCATGGGTAAAGCTGAATGCCAACAAATCCGACATAATATTCGGCCGTTTACTAAAATACAGATACCCCGCACTACCGAGATATGCGACAATAAATACCGATACTACCACACCGCTGGACACATCTATTCCATACACGATACCATTCATAATCACTAAAAGAATTAACATATAAAATGGAATCTTTAAATATTTTTCAATTTCTTTGCGCAACAAGTTCTTCTCATTCATAACTAGTCTCCTAAATCCATACGATACCAATTATCCCATTGGATATACTCCTGTATCCCATACACCTGCATATATTTTAGCAGGCTTATCCCTGTATTATAACATTTCTCACATTTTCACACAACAAAACATCTTGTGCTGTTTTCCCCGGGTATACGCAATATTTAGATTTGCCAGACGGCTGCCAAAATATAACAGCTGCCTACCCATAAATATCAAAAGCTTCTGGAACGGGAGGCATTCCATATTCATATATCACTACCTTCTCATCCCAGTCCATAGCATATGCCGGAAGCCTGGCAATGCGGTATAGCTGGAAATGTTTGTAACGCATATGTCTGCGATACTCCTCCTTCGGATAGTACATCATAACAAAAACCCGGCGTGGGTGCTCCTCCACACTCTTTATTATATTATCAATTACCTTCTCAAAGATATTAATTTCAAAGGGATTAAAAAAATAAAAGAAATTATCCTCCGGATGAATTTTATATTCTTCTGCTTTCCCATTGATAATCTCAATTTTATCCCAGGTATCCCGGAAACGGGTGTTATAGTATGCACGGTTATCTAATGCCGCCTCGTAAAGCTCCTCATCCACTTCGATACCACAGACCTCACACTGGAATCTCTGATTGACATAGAACAACACCCTGCCCTTACCACAGCCAAAATCCACCAGCCGGTCATATTTCGTCATCACAGCTTCCAATTCATCAAAAGCACAAATGAGCCCACTATAGCTGGTAGGCTCATATCGGTAATAGTCATCATTAAACCGGTTATTATAGACAATTTCTGTACTTTCAATCCCTAAAAAATGTTCAAATTTATCATTTTCAAAAAATTTTGGAATCTTTCCCTTTTTCTTTTTCATCTTGCCTGTACCTTGAAATTCACTTCACACTCAGAAATAAAATTATAATTGATATCCAGCGCATACTTTACATTTACCAGCAATTGATTCTCTGTTTCCTCAACAGACAGCTCACTGGTTACTGCATCAACCTGTATCGGACCCACAACAGTCTGGTACACGGTTGAGGTCTTTTTTTCTCTTTCAAATAACAAGAAAGAATTGCTTTCACCCTTTTTTGTCATCTCAAAATGACCCTCATAAAACTTTACAATATTCTTTGTAACCTGCCCATTGCCTTCCGTCTGTTCCTCATATAACACATAATGCTTTCCATTTTTCAGATAATAGGTTCCCACTGTGACAAGCTCGACGGGCTCCTCCTCTATATCAAGCTGCATGCCGGATATAGTTATCAAAACATCCTTGGTCATGTTCCCTGCATTTCCTCCCTATAATTAATAGCTCTCAATATCTACAACACGGGTATCTGTAACATGACAGGGCAGTACGCTGTCTGCAAAAGAAATAAATTTATCCACACCGTCACTGACATAATATTCATATTCCGGTTTATGCTTATCCATGTTAAGGATTCCCTGTTCCGTCAACAACTCCTTCAGGCTCTTCGCCGTCTCAAAAGCAGGGTTGACCAGATGAACCGAATCCCCCACAAAACGCTTTATGGTATTCCGGATTAACGGATAGTGGGTACAGCCCAGCACCAGGGCATCCACACGATACTCCTTCATTTCCTGCAAATATCTGGACACAATATCATCCGTTACCCTGTCCTCGATAAGTCCCTCTTCTACCAGGGGCACAAACAGAGGACATGCTTTACTGACCACTGTAATCTCCGGATTCAATTCCCTTATATATTCGTTATAAATACCAGATTTTATGGTACTTTCCGTTCCGATAACACCGACATTACCGGTTTTCGTGGTCTCCACCGCCATTTTTGCTCCCGGCTTTACTACCCCGATAATAGGAATATCTATTTCCGCCGCAATCTCATCAAGAGCCAGCGCACTGGCAGTATTACATGCCACTACAATCGCTTTCACATCCTTTGTCCGCAGAAAACGGACAATCTGTCTGCTATATTTTAATACTGTCTTCTTCGATTTGGAACCATAGGGAACCCTGGCTGTGTCTCCAAAATACACCAAATCCTCATTGGGAAGCTGGCGCATAAGCTCCCTCGCCACGGTGAGCCCTCCCACTCCTGAATCAAATACACCAATTGGATTGTTCATATTTTTGTTCCTTTCCAAGTACCGCAAAGTAAATGATTACCTGCTTAAAATATATAAACCGTTAATATTTTCTCTTAAAGGCTAACTGAATCTGCTTTTCCACCAGCTCTTCTATACTGATTCCCTCCGCTTTCCAGAGCATCGGATACATGCTGATGGAGGTAAAGCCCGGAAGCGTGTTAATTTCATTAAATATAACTTCGTTAGTGTCCTTCTCTAAGAAGAAATCTACACGGGAAAGTCCATATCCATCTAAAGCGGTAAAAACTGCCTTTGCCGCATTGCGGATTTCCTCCGTCTTCCCTTCCGGAAGAACCGGAGAGATAACGGTCTTCGATTCTGCATTCGTATACTTGGCATCGAAGTCATAAAATTCAGCTGCAGCTAAAATTTCGCCTACCCCGGAGGCTTCCGCATCCGAAGCACTTCCAAGCACCGCACACTCAATTTCCCTTCCCGTTATGCTGCGTTCTACCAAAATCTTAGTGTCATGCCCTGCCGCCAGCTTTAGCCCAGTTATCAGCTCCTCCCTGTTATGGGCTTTGGAAACTCCCTTGGAAGAACCCGCCTTACTCGGCTTAATAAACACTGGATAATTTAATTTATCTTCTACGCGTTTTACCTGAATATCCATCACACTGCTGTCACTCTCTGCCTTTTCCACATCTGCCGCCCGTACCAGCACATATTCCGCCTGATTAATACCCAAATCATCCACAATGATTTTCGTATACACCTTATCCATTCCCACTGCAGATGCCAGCACCCCACAGCCCACATACGGAATTCCGGTCATTTCAAACAAGCCCTGGATTGTGCCGTCCTCCCCATACATTCCGTGTAACACAGGAAAAATCACATCAATCCTTTTTGTGGTTACCCCATCCTTTCCGGAAAGAATAATTTCCTTCCTGGCAGCGTCCGGAGAAAGAATGGCTTCCGTTTCCGAAGAGAGCCAGCTTCCATCCGCAATACTCTCAATGGAATCTGCCAGAATCCAATGTCCTTCTTTTGTAATCCCTATATATGTAATATCATATGCATCCTGATTGATTGCTCTGGTCACAGTCTGTACGGAAATACAGGATATATCGTGTTCAGAAGACTGTCCGCCAAAGATAACCGCAAGGTTTAATTTGCTCATAAATTGCTCCTTTCCAATGCATCATCAACCAGACATTTGCGAAACTCTGATTTTGTTACCGACCGTTGTACAATATAAACCATATCAACGCTGGGCACGCTTGCGCTGCTTGTCACTCGCAACGGTACTAAGCTCGAAAACACCTCGCCAAGCACCGGCGGTTCCAAAGCACCCTGCTTATGATATGGTTTATATTGCACAACTGGATTTTGAAAATAAGGAGTTTCGCAATTGCCTAGCATCATCAACAATAATTAGAATATCATGTGTAGAGTAGCATATTTTTCGTGATTCTTCAACCGCTTTATGGAAAGCCAGAAATTGGGGTTCATTTACTTAATGACAAATTCTATCATTTCCGCTATAATGGGAATATCTATGCGCACAGTCTTACTATGCGCCGACAACCAATAATACAAAAGGAGGACTCTCATGTCAGAGAAAAAGGTTATGCTCGGCAACGAGGCAATTGCCCGCGGTGCATATGAAGCAGGTGTGAAGGTATCTGCTGCGTACCCGGGAACACCAAGTACCGAGATTAGTGAAAACTTAGTAAAATACCCTGAAATTTATTGTGAATGGTCACCAAATGAAAAGGTTGCCATGGAGGTGGCTACAGGTGCTTCCATCAGCGGTGTCCGCGCCATGGCTTCCATGAAACATGTGGGCTTCAATGTGGCGGCTGACCCAATGTACACCGCCGCCTATATCGGTGCAAATGGCGGTCTTGTTGCCGTTGTGGCAGATGACCCTGGTATGTATAGCTCCCAGAATGAACAGGACACCCGCCAGATTTGCCGTGCCGCACAGGTTCCCGTTTTAGAGCCATCCGATTCCCAGGAAGCAAAGGATTTCATGAAGCTTGCCTTTGCACTTTCTGAAGAATATGATACGCCTATGGTTCTCCGCACCACCACCCGCCTGGCTCACTCCCAGGGTGTTGTCACATTAGAGGAGCGGATTGTTCCAGAGGATAAACCATATGAGCGAAATATTGCCAAAAATGTCATGATGCCGGCAAATGCCATTAAACGTCACGTTTTTGTGGAAGAACGTCTTAAAAGAATGGCAGAGGATGCCAACACCCTCACGGTTGCAGACTGCGGCTTCGCAAAGGATATGCCATTAAACCGTATGGAGATAAATGATACCAAAATTGGCTTTATCACCAGTGGTATACCTTATACATATGTCAAAGAAGCCTGTCCAAATGCTTCTGTATTAAAGCTTGGAATGGTACATCCTCTTCCAAAGAAATTAATTGAGGAGTTTGCTTCCAAGGTAGACACCCTTTATATATTTGAGGAATTAGAGCCGGTTATCGAAGAACAGGTCCGCGCATGGGGAATCCCATGTATCGGCAAAGAAGCCTTTACCGTTCAGGGTGAGTACAGCGCAAACATGCTCCGAAAGGCAGTATTAAAAGAAAACCTGCAGCTTAATACTCCTGCCGAGGTTCCTGCAAGACCTCCGCTTCTCTGTCCAGGCTGTCCACACAGAAGTGTGTACACGGTTCTGAATAAGTTAAAGATTCATGCAGCGGGAGATATCGGCTGTTATACTTTAGGCGCAGTCGCACCCCTAAGCGTCGTAGATACCACCATCTGTATGGGTGCCTCCATTTCCTCCCTGCACGGTATGGAAATGGCAAAGGGCAAGGATTTTATCAAAAACTGGGTTGCAGTTATCGGTGATTCCACCTTCATGCACACCGGTGTCAATTCCTTAATGAACATGGTCTATAACCAGGGTACCGGAACAGTTATCATTTTAGATAACTCTACTACCGGCATGACCGGGCACCAGGACCATGCAGCCACCGGCAAAACCCTGATGGGAAAGACCGTTCCTGCCATTAACATTTATCAATTATGCAAGTCCATGGGAATCGAGCATGTCACAGAGGTGAATGCCTTTAATATCAAAGAACTGGAAAAGGTCATCAAGGAAGAGGTGGCAAGGGACGCTGTTTCCGTTATCATCACCAAGTCACCTTGCGCACTGTTGAAGGAAGTCCACTTCCCGAATAAATGTGTTCCGATTCCTGAGAAATGCAAGAAATGCGGTATGTGCTTAAAGCCTGGCTGTCCTGCCCTTACGAAAAATGAGGACGGAACCATTTCCATCGACGCTACTATGTGTAACGGCTGTGGATTATGTAAGAATCTGTGCCCGTTTGATGCAATTGAGGAGGTGGCAAAATAATGAGTGAGACAAAAAATATTATGATTGTCGGTGTTGGTGGACAGGGCACCCTGCTTACCAGCCGGATTCTTGGTGGTATCATTTTAACTGCCGGATATGACGTAAAATTATCCGAAGTACACGGTATGGCACAGCGGGGTGGTTCCGTTGTCACCTTTGTACGGTATGGGGAAAAGGTGGCTGAGCCTATCGTAGAGGAAGGACAGGCAGATGTGCTGATAGCCTTTGAACGTCTCGAGGCTTTGCGATATGCCCACTTTTTAAAACCGGGCGGCGCTTTGGTGGTGAACGACCAGAGAATTGACCCGATTACGGTTGTGACCGGTGCTGCACAGTATCCGGAAAATATTATTGAGAAGCTCAATGAAACCTATAAGGTATACTCCATAGATGCCGCCGCAGAGGCATTAAAGCTTGGAAATTCCAGGGTATTTAACAATATCGTGTTAGGTGTTGCCGCAAAGCATATGGATTTCTCCAAGGAAGACTGGTTAAAGGTCATTGCCAACACGGTTCCTCCTAAGACAGTGGAGATTAACCAGAAGGCATTTTTAGTGGGATTTGAACAGTAATTGACAGAACAATATACAAATACAATACCAGCAGGCTCCGATATTATATGCGCTCCTGCTGGTATTTTTAATGACACTAATTACGTTACCCCACCAAAGAAATCTGATATTTTGAAAGCCAGTAGTTCACCTGTAAGAAATATGCCAAAAGCTGGGGACCTGCCATAAGCTGCCCGTAAAATGGTCTGCCATAATCCGTTGGATTTTGCATAAACTGCTCCACCTTTTTACGGTCAACCAGAGTACAGATTGGTGCATTTCCATCCTCTAACAGCTCTGTCATTTTCTGCCTTAACAATTTTTCATAAGCCGGGTCATAGGTCTTTGGATATGGACTCTTTTTCCGGTAAAGAACCTCCCGTGGCAGATATTTTTCTCCCGCTGCACGCAAAAGCCCTTTCACAATTCCATCATGGCACTTCATTTCCCACGGAACATTCCACACATATTCAATAATTCGATGGTCTGCCAAAGGCACTCTGGCTTCTAACCCACTGTACATGCTGGTTCTGTCCATACGGTCAAGCAGCGTCTGCATAAACCATTTGAGATTCAGATAGGCAATCTCTCTCCTTCTCTTCTCCTCAGGACATTCCCCCTGCAGAACCGGGGTTTCCTGAACCGTTTTGTCATAAGCCGCCTTTGCATACTCCTTTATCGGCAGCTCCCTAAGCACCTCATCCTTTAAGAGCATTGTCCGGGGCGTAAAGTCCATGGACCACGGAAAAATGTCTGCCTCAAAGCATTCCTGCTTATGAAACCACGGATACCCACCAAAAATTTCATCCGCACATTCCCCTGTCAGGGTAACCTTATTCTGCTTTGCAACCCTTTTACAGAAATACAGCATGGAGGATTCCACATCTGCCATGCAGGGTAAATCCCTGGCATCCACTGCCTCATATAAGTAATTGTAAAGCTCCACATTATTACATTCCAAAAAATGATGGTTCGTCTGTGCGAAGTCGACCATCTTTTCTACCCATGGACGGTCCTGGGTAGGCTGGAATGCATTCGCTTTGAAATTCACGTCATTATCTACAAAATCAAAGGAATAGGTATCCAGCTGCTTTCCCTGTTTTTGCAGCTCCCGGCTGCAAACTGCTGTCACAAAGCTGCTGTCCACACCGCCGGACAGAAACGTACAGATTGGCACATCAGAAAGCATCTGCTGCCGTATAGAACCTGTCACCAGCTCACTGGTATGCTCCACCGTGTCTGCAAAGCCCTCCTTATGAGGACGGCTTTCCAGCTTCCAGTAGCAGTGCTGCTTCAAGCCCTGGCTTCCAAACTCCAGAAAATATCCCGGAAGAACCTCCTTTATATCCTTAAAAACTCCCTTTCCATAGGTTTTTGCAGGACCCAGACCAAAGATTTCGCACAAGCCCTCTTTATCCACCTGCGGTTTGATTCCCGGATAACAGAATAAACCTTTTATTTCGGAGGAAAACACCAGCGTATTGTGATACAGAGTATAAAACAACGGCTTAATTCCTGAACGGTCTCTGAACAGATACAGCTTCCGCTTCCCGGCATCCCAGATTGCAAAAGCGAAAATTCCATTTAATTTTTTAACAATTTCCACTCCATACACCTGATATCCCGCCAGTATAACCTCCGTATCACTGGTGGTGCAAAAGCGGACTCCTCTGTCCTGTAACTCCCTCCGCAATTCCCGCATGTTATAGATTTCCCCATTATATACAATGGTGCAGTCTCTTCCGTCTGCAGAACGGGTCATAGGCTGGTGTCCGGTGGATAAATCAATAATAGATAACCGCACATGGGACAACCCACAGCAGGCATCCAAATAAGTTCCGTCATCATCCGGTCCCCGGTGCTTTTGTACCTGATTCATTTTTTCTAATATTGAAGTCCATTTATCTGGAGCAGCTGCATAATTCATGGAAAAATTACTAAAACCTGCTATGCCACACATTCCTTACATCCTTTCTATAATTGTTTATATTTAGGTAATTGCGAACCCCCTATTTTCAAAAGCATAGTTGTGCAAAATAAACAACTTCACAAGTAGTGCAAACGTGCCCTGTGTTGAATTGTTTATTTTACACAACGTGCGGCTTCAAAAACAGAGTTTCGCAATCACCTATTAAAACGCCTCTATTATCGGCTGGTACTGCTTCCCCTCCAGTGCAAGCTCTAAGGTTGGTATCAGCTTGTCAGTATGTGCAATCAGGGAATTATTCTTCTTTTCCGGATTATCCTGCCCAAACGGAACAAAATATATGTTTTTTGCATTCAGCAGCAAACCGATATTTTTCATATTCATTCCCAGTGCATCATTTGTGGAAACGGAAATCACCAACGGTTTATTATTCCTTAAATGCGCCTTCGCTGCCATCAGTACCGGCGTATCTGTAATCCCATTAGCTAATTTTGCAATTGTATTTCCTGTACAGGGAAATATTACCAGAATATCCAGATAGGCTTTGGGACCTATGGGCTCTGCATCCTCAATTGTAAAAATCGGTTTTTTCCCCGTAATCTCTTCTGCCCTGCTTATAAAATCCTCGGGTTTTCCAAAACGGCTGGAAATTTTCTGGGAAGCATCTGAAAAAATAGTATAGACATCTGCTTCTGCCTTTACCAGCTTTTCTAACTCTATAAATATTTTATCAAAGGTACAAAATGAACCGGTCAGTGCAACACCAACCTTTTTCCCTTTTACATCCATTTAAAAAACTCCTTTTACTACTCTATAACTCTGTCTTCATGATATCTCCGGATTACAAAATCAGCCAGCTGTTTTGCGGATATCTTCGGCGCATATTTTCCCGGCAGTCCAAGGCAGTGAAGAGCAGAAATTCCCAATTCCCCTGCTGCAAAATAATCCACTCCTCCCGCACCAGAGGCAATATCAATTATCAGTGCATCCTGCCTCATTTGCTCTAACACCTTTCTTTTAAGCACCACCGCAGGAACGGTATTGTAAATGTACTCATACGCAGAAGCCTTCTCTGCCAGCCTCTCCAAAGGCAGTGTATCCATTCCAAATGTACCGGCACAGGCTAATTCTACCTCACTGCGGCTGCACACCGTCACCCTGGCATCCAGACCCTTTAGTTTTTCTGCCAGAACCCTGCCGCATCTTCCATAGCCCATCACCAGACTCTTACTGCCATGTATATTAGTCTTCTGACATTTTAAAGCCTCCAATATGGCCCCCTCTGCCGTGGCAACTGCATTTAAAATGGCCAGCGGTTCATCTTCCATAAAGTCATGGCACGGAACTTCTCTCTGCCTGCACTGTTCTATAAATCCCTTCGGTATCACACCGCCAAAGACCTTCTGCCCTTTTTTCAGATGCCGGTACAGTTCATCCGCTTCCATATCCGGCAGCATCTGGCTTGAACATATTTTCCCATCCTTCAAAAGAGGAATCCCGCCCACAATGCAGTCTGCCTGTTCCACCGCTTCCTTCAGGGTCTTTGCATATATAATGGAACTGTCGTGGCTCCCTGCTAATTTCTGCATTCCATAACAGATGACCTTATATTTTTTCTCTAAAAGATAGGGTGCCATATAGGCAATACGTGCATCTCCACCCAGCAGTGTTATATCATATCGTTCCATACACTTTTCCCTTCAAAATCATTTCTCTAATTTTAATGTATGTAACAGATATATTTATGTGCCCGTCTGCATATTGATTATTTTAGTAGAATTTTTATCCCATTCATGTTACAATTATTTTGATTTGTTCATTTTACATAACGTGCGGTCTCAAAAACAGAGTTTTGCAAATGTCTATGATTGGGAAAATTTATGGAGGATATGAAATGCCAAAAAATTATATTGAAATTGAAGATATCCCTAAAGGATTTGAAAACAGAGTAAAACAAAACCTAAGCTTCAAGACTGGTAAATTTATATGGCGCTGCCGGTTCACAACAGCCCTTGACCCCTCTACTGTTAATTCCAATAACCTGTATGTAGAAAATGCTAACGGTACCCACCTACAGACAAAATTTACATACAATGATGCCGATATGGAGATTGAGGTAGAGCCATTGGAACCATATGCCCAGAACACGGATTACTTTTTAAACATCACCACCAATGTAAAATCACGAGGCGGACAGCGTTTGAAAGAACCGGTCCAGATTAAATTCCGCCTGTAATCCCTTGCATGGCATACTCTTTATTCCTATTTCGTTCCAAAAATCCGGTCTCCTGCATCCCCGAGACCCGGACAAATATATGCATTTTCATTGAGGCAGCGGTCTAAATGCCCTACATAAAGGTGAACATCAGGATGTGCCTTCATCAGACGGTCAATTCCCTCCGGTGCCGCAATAATACACATAAACTTAATATTTTTACCGCCCTTTGCCTTAATAAAATCTACAGCAGACACTGCGGAGCCGCCAGTGGCAAGCATCGGGTCTACCACTACAATAGTACGCTGGTCAATGGGATTTGGCAGCTTGCAATAATACTCCTCCGGTTCATGGGTCTCCTCATTTCTGCAAAGCCCGATATGTCCAACCTTGGCAGAAGGCACCAGAGTAAGTATTCCATTTACCATGCCAAGACCCGCACGTAAAATCGGAACCACAGCCAGCTTTTTCCCGGCAATCATCGGTGTCATACAGGTTTCAATCGGTGTCTTAACTTCCACGTCCTCCAGCGGCAGGTCGCGAAGCGCCTCAAATCCCATCAATGTGGCAATCTCCTCCACCAGCTTACGGAATTCGTTTGTTCCCGTCCTCTCATCCCGCAGCATGGAAATCTTATGCTGGATTAATGGGTGGTTTAAAAATGTTACATTTTCTGTATTCTCCATAATTTGTCTCCTTCTATTCACGAGGCAGAACGCCCTGTCATACATATCAATCTACTTCAAAGCCTTAGGCTCCGAACCCTCTCTCACTTCTTCTGAGGAATAATCCGGCAAAACCGCATTTAAAACAATTCCAACCAGTGCGCCCACAGCCAGTCCACTCAAGCCAATGGTCACCTCACCAATCCGGATATTAATGGCTCCCGCCGTACTATATTTAATTCCGATGGAAAGCACTAAAATGAGGGCTGCAATAATAACATTTTTTGACTCCTTGAAATCCACCTGGTTCTCCACCACGTTCCGGACACCAACCGCAGAAATCATACCATACAATACAATGGAAATACCTCCGCAAGTAGCCGCCGGCATGGAGCTGATGACGGCTGCAAATTTCGGAGAAAAAGAAAACAGGATTGCGATACATGCCGCAATGCGGATAACCCTTGGGTCATACACTCTGGACAATGTCAGCACACCTGTATTTTCTCCATAGGTAGTATTAGCAGGCGCACCAAACAGAGAGGCTGCCAGCGTTGCAACACCATCTCCCACCAGAGTTCTGTGAAGTCCCGGCTCTTCAAAAAAGTTCTTGTCCACCGTGGAGGAAATTGCCGCAATATCACCGATATGTTCCATCATAGTAGCAATGGCAATAGGCATAATCGTTATAATCGCTGTAATAATCAAAGAAGTATCCGGGTCTTTAAAAATAGCAAACACCGTATCCTCCATCTGGAAAGGCAGACCAACCCATGCCGCCTCCTTCACCGCAGTAAAGTCAACAATACCAAAGGCAACCGCCACAATATAGGAACCCAGCGCTCCAAGAATAATCGGAATGACGCGAATCATTCCCTTTCCCCAGATATTGCAGATTACAACGATGAAAACGGCAGTCAGTGCGACCACCCAGTTTGTGGAGCAGTTGTCCACTGCCGATTGGGAAAGCGTCAGGCCAATGGCAATAATAATCGGTCCTGTTACAACCGGTGGGAAAAATTTCATTACCTTCTTCACACCAAATGCTTTAATCAATGCTGCCAGAACAAAATAGAGTAATGCTGCAAATGCCACACCCAGACATGCATACGGCAGCAGTTCTCTCTCCCCATTTGGTGCGATGGCACCATAACCTGCCAGAAACGCAAAAGACGAGCCCAGAAATGCAGGCACCATACCCTTTGAAATAAAATGAAACAGCAATGTGCCGATTCCTGCAAACAGAAGTGTTGCAGATACACTGAGGCCTGTCAGCTGTGGTACCAAAACCGTAGCACCAAACATGGCGAACATGTGCTGGATACCGAGAACCAGCATTTTAGGTACTCCCAACTGTCTCGCATCATAGATTGCCTCCCTGTTATTCATAGATACCTTTCCCATTTTTCCTCCTTTTCCCGCCACAACCTGTTGTGACACCGTTTCTAAAAAACACTATATCTATCATACTTGCTTGTCTGATAGAATGCAAGAAAATAATGGGTTAATTTTCTTCGTTTCTATACCTCTCCCTGTACTCCTCCACAAAGCCCTTAAATACTTCCCATCTGTCTTCATGCTCCACAAAATATTTCGGACAGTTTTTCCCCGTCACATCATAATGCCGGATTAAATGGTCCATATCCAGATTATAGTAATTCATCAGCTTTGCCACTAAATATACACAGTTGTTATAGGTGGCATCATTAAAATTGCCAGTGTCATCTGGATGGCACATCTCTATGGAGATACATATCTCATTCAGATTATTGGAACAGTATGCAATCTCATTACACGGTACGCACTGAATAATCTCTCCCTCTAAGCCAATCACAAACTGGGCGCTGGCATAGGTCTCTGCGGTATCCTTCAGGTTTTCAAAATAGTTCCTGTTCTGTTCCGCAGTGGAACCGGGATTGGCAGTATAGTGAATGACAATATACTGTGGATTGGTAGTCAGAGCAAGCCCCGGTCTGGAATACTGGTTTACCGTAAGAAATTCCTCCAAAATTGGCAAATCCGGAAATTTTTCTGCCACACCTGCAAGGGGCGGCACTTCAATAACCTGCTCCTCCTCTGGTTCCCTGTTCTGCTTCATTTGCAGATAAAAATGCCGGAAGGAAAAAATAATGGCAAGCAGCACTAAAAAGGTCGAAGACAGCAATACACCTACTGTGATAAGCCTTCTTTTCCTCTCTTTCTGCCTTCTCCGGTTTCGGGCATTTTGCCGCTCTCTTTTTCTCTGTTCATTTGTATTGTCATAAAATCTCTCGTATTGTGGTTTCATTTCTTCATCTCTTGTCTCGTTCAATCAGTTTAAGCTTGTCCTTACGGCTTAACTGCTTTATGGCATACTCCCGCTGCATAGCTTCCTGCTTTGTGTGGAAAATCTCATAGTATACCAGACGTACCGGAAGCCGGGACCTGGTATATTTCGCCCCCTTACCCGCATTATGACACTGTATTCTCTCCTCTAAGCGATTCGTCCATCCGGTATAAAGGGTTCCATCTGCACACAGCACAATATAGGTATATGCCAGACCCTGTGTATGCATATCCTTCATTCCTATTATCCTCTCTTATGATAAAGCCCTTGATTCTAAAATATAACATATTTCTGTATTTTTCCACAATGCCAGTTCCACAGCCAATGGCTGCACCTTCTACCTCAGATTACCCAGTGAAATATTCAAAGGCGAATTTTCTTATAACCTTAGTATATTCCGATTTTATGTGTTTGTGCATCCTATTTTTCTGTCTACAACATGTATCATACCACAAATCCTGCAAAGTGGAAGCTGGAAATAAAATCTTAATTTTTTCTTCATTTCCATTCTCTCCCCCTTGTAGAATCAAAAAAAATAGGGTATGATACGCATAAGTATAAACAAAAAACCCTGTCGGAGCATAAGGAGACTGATATGTTAGAAAAAGCGATTGAAATTGCTGTAGAAGCGCATAGAGGGCAGATTGACAAAGCTGGAAAAATCTATATTCTCCATCCAATGCGGGTCATGCTCCGCGGAAAAAATGAGACCGAAATGATAGTGGGAATCCTGCATGATACCGTAGAGGATACCCCTGTCACTCTGGACATGCTCCATATAGAGGGCTTTTCCGAAGATGTTCTCGCAGCTATTGCCTGTATTACCAAAGAAAAGGGCGAAGACTATGGACATTTTATCGACCGGGTTCTCACAAACCCTCTGGCAACACAGGTCAAGCTTTATGATATAGAGGACAACCTGAACCGCGACCGGATTCCATTCCCTACCCCCAAAGATAACGCACGCTTTGCCAAGTATGAAAAATATCATAGTGTCATTCTGGATAAGCTCAAGGACTACGAAAGCCAGGGACTTCTATAATTACAGTTCTATTTCTCCGGTTTCTGATAAAAGCTCCCCCTTTTCACTGCATCGGAGCCATATTTTTCTCTTATGGAATCCAGTGCCATATCCAGATTTTTCAATTTATCATGACTTTCCATGTCAAACAAATTAAGCTGCCACATTCCGTTTTCCGTCACCTTATTCGCTGTCACGCCAATCAGCCGGATAGGGGAACCGTCCCATAATTCATCAAACAGCTCACAGGCGGTTTTATAGCATTCATCCGTCACATCAGTGGGAGAAAGCAATGTTCTCTGATGCCTTTTCACCACAAAGTTACTATCCTTAAGCTCCACCGACAGCACAGCTGCCTGCACATCATCCTTCCGCATACGGCTGCACACTGACTCACACAGCCCCATAATCGTATGATACGCATCCTCCGCATCCTTAATGTCATAGGGTATTGTAGTGGAATTGCCATATCCCTTTTGTACTGCCTCCGTCCGGTCTTCCAGGGTCAAATCAATTCCATTGGCAAAGTTATATATAACCTCTCCGTGACTTTTAAAATGGGATCTCAACACAGGCAAATCACTCTTTGCAATATCCCCAATGGTATGGATTCCAAGGGTGTGCAGCCTGTCCGCAGTTGATTTCCCCACATAGAACAAATCCTCCACCGGAAGAGGCCACATTTTCTCCCGAATTTCCTCTGGAAACAGAGTATGCACTTTATCCGGCTTGGAAAAATCACTTGCCATCTTTGCCAGCAGCCTGTTGGATGAAATTCCGATATTAACTGTAAAATCCAGCGTTTCCCGAATCTCGTCCTTAAGCTTATAGGCAAATGCCACCGGGTCGCCGTACAGGGCATAGGTGCCCGACATATCCAAGAAGGCTTCATCAATAGAGTACTGGTCCACCACCGGTGCATACTTTTGAAACAGCTGCATCAGCTCCCTTGAACGCTGCTTATAATACCACATATGCGGTTTAAAGGAACGGAGTCCCGGACATTTTTTCAGGGCGGATACCACCGGTTCCCCGGTTCGTACACCATATCTCTTTGCTGACTGGGACTTTGCAAGCACTACACCATGCCGTTTGGATATATCTCCTCCGATAATGGCATCTAATTCCCTGATATCCTCTGTCTCCCCCAGCTCCCGCATACGGTATAACGCCTCCCAGCTGAGATAGGCATTATTGACATCAATATGAAAATATACGGTATTTCTTTCTCTGTCTGGAAGCATTTCCCATATCCTTTCAAATCTATTACTCTTTAGGCGTTTGTGAAACTCTTTTTAAGCCTGCGTTGTACAAATGTAACAAATATGTTTTTCGGACCGTTTGCAC
>ENA-UAKZ01000077-UAKZ01000077.1-human-gut-metagenome-genome-assembly--contig:-NODE-77-length-36798-cov-10.962387_pt1 | contig 36798 bp, 38 predicted proteins | sample MGYA00243693_ERZ654454 | MGnify/ENA primary metagenome ERZ654454 (study PRJEB26926, sample SAMN06164508) | human gut metagenome | biome: ENVO:00009003; feature: ENVO:2100002; material: ENVO:00002003... | reverse complement strand
ACGAGATTAGCGAGTGTCTCGTGGGCTCGGAGATGTGTATAAGAGACAGATTGTTTTTGGAGAACGTCGATATCGTGCCTCCCTCATGGCAGGATTGGAAGACATTCCGGCTGTCGTTATGGAAATTTCAGACGAAGTTGCCGAAGAAATGGCGGTAACTGAAAACCTCCAGCGCAAGGATGTTACCCCGATAGAGGAAGCAAATGCCTACCAAAAGCTCATTGATAGTGGTCGCCACGATGTGCAGTCTTTGGCGGTGCAGTTCGGTAAAAACGAAAGCTATATCCGCACACGGCTTAAATTCGTTTCCTTAATGCCCGAAATCGCACAGCTTTTGGAACAGGACGAAATCACAATCAGCGTAGCGAGCGAAATTTGCCGTTATGGGGAAGATATTCAGAAAGAGGTGTACAACAAGCATCTTAAAGAGGGGGTGCAGTACAATAGTTGGCGAGGAATGAAAGCCTCTGATGTTGCACGGAACATCGAACGGCAATATACCACCGACTTGGAGCGATACGCATTTGACAAGACCCTCTGTCTGTCGTGTCCTCACAATACAAATAATATGATGTTATTTTGCGAGGGCGGTTGCGGAAATTGCGCCAATCGTACTTGCCTTGCTGAAATGAATGCGGCATACCTCACGGAGAAAGCCGTGCGCCTTATGGAAGAACGCCCTGAGGTATCCCTCTGCTATGAAAGTTTCAACAGCAATGAAGCCGTAGTAGAACGTCTTACCGCCATGGGTTACGAAGTGGAAAGCCTTAACTATTATGCAAAGGCATATCCCGAACAGCCCGAAGCACCCCGAAAAGATGAGTACGACACCACCGAAGAATACGAACAGGCACAGAGCGAGTTCGAACAGGATTTGAACGATTACACGGAAGAATGCGAAGAAATCCGTACCCGAAGTGAAGCAGGTGAAATCATCCTTTATTTCCGTATTGAGAGCAAGGACATCGTACTCTGTTATGTTCCGAAAGTTACCTGTACTACCAATGACACAAAACAGGAGCAGACGCTTTCACCGGTAGAGAAGTTGGAAAAGCAAGACAAACGCAACAAGGAAATTGCCCTTGAAAAGACTGTAGAGGACACAAAAAAACAGATTTTGGAGGTTGATATGTCCGATTGCAAGTTTGGGCAAGACGAGGACAAGATGATTTATTTCTTCTTGCTATCATCCCTCCGCAAAGAGCATTTCGAAGCGGTAGGTATCGAGGAAAAAAAGCCTTATTCCTACCTTACAGATGAAGAAAAGATAAACATCATTGCCAACCTCACGAGCAAGCAGAAAGCGATTATTCGCAGGGATTTTCTAATTGCTAATTTCAAGAACGCATACGGCAACAATGCCATTGCATCCCTCTTGCTTGACTTCGCACAAAAACATATGCCCGACCTGTTGGCAGACATCAAGAACGGACATAATGAAGTGTATGAGAAGCGTCACCAACGTATCGAAGAGAAAAAAGCCGTTCTTTTGGTGCAGGAACAAGCAAAGCAGGAAGCGGAGCAATCTGACAAACAGCAATCCGAAGTAGGGATGCAGACCGAAGAACAGCCACAAGAGGAAGATATTGCAGCTTAACCATAATCAGTAACCAACGAATAGAGGGTGGAGTAATCTGTCCTCTATTCGTTCCTAATTTGTAATTAGATTAAGGTGAAGATGTTCACGGACAACTGCTCCAAACCGTTGTCGGGCGGCGTGTCTGCCGGGCAAACCCGCCATCCGCGCGATTATGCCTTTTCTATCCCATTTATAGCTACCTCCCGATACCCCACCGCCACCCGTCTCCATTTATACCTATCAGTTTCCTCCTTTTTATCTTTTCCATCTTATTCCTTCTCCGGTCCCTTCCTGTCCTCGCCGGTTGGTTTTCCAGACGCGAAGGTGGACTGCCGCGCTTGATTCCATCGCTTTGAAGTGCATTTTTATAAAATTCTTCCTTTCTGTGAAAGAGTAATTTTCCAAAAAAAGCGTTGGAAATAGCTTGTTCGTCAGTCCTGTAAAGCATCTGTAAATCCCAAGCGGTTCAGACAGAATATAGAACCGAACAGAGGGAAGAAAAATAAATCATTAAAATTTCATGACAATGGACAACATCAAAGAAAGCAAAGAGTACAAACTTGCCAAAGAATGGGAAATGGCAGTGAATAGTTTTAGTTTCAATCCCAAGCGTTTTGCAGCCGCTATACCTGATATGCACCCCACACTGCAACAGAGCCTCTATAGGTTGTTTAAGGAGTGCATCATTGTGATGGCGGATGAGACACGTCGCTATGATGACCGCAATCGTGCATCACATGAAGAAGCAAAGTGTCTTATGGAATACCTCAAGACAAATGGAAAGCATATCCCATTAAAATAATAAAATAACAAGCGTATGAAAACACAAGAAGTACAATTTGGCGGCAATAACTATCCTTGCCGTGTGGTGGAATCCAACGAGGGTGAAGAACTCCTTATCGGCTCGATTACCTTGCTCGATGCCCTTCAGCCCGGTAGTTTCAACGATGAAAACGAAGGCTTCGCAAGCAAGGAAGCCGAAAGAATCTATGACGAGGTTTTCTTCTTTACCGACATGGCAAACCTACGACTGACAGACGTAGAATTGGTTGCCGAACTGAAAAAGGACAACCCGGAATGGTTCGAATAAAAAAACAATAATCATCTTAAAAATAGCATAGTTATGGAAAAAGAGTATGTAATACAAATAGCACAGACCATTCAAGAGCAGTTGATAGGACTTACCCCTATGTCCGTCCTCATGTCATGGGGTATCGCAGAGTTTGCAGCCACCATCTTCAAAGGCCTGCCTGCACTTCGTATCAAAGTAAACGGACTGTTACACACCGGATACGTCATTATTGCACTTAATGGGTCGGACTATTATGAGGTATATCTGTTGAAAGGCAAAGATGCAGAGTGTGTCAATGAAGAAGTTTGTTACAACGAGTTAGGGGATGTCATTGACAGGGCAATTGAATGCGGTACTGACAAAGAGGAATACGAAAAAAAATGCCATCAGCAACTCACCCAATTATTAAGCAGGTAGCTCTCCTGATAAACCAGAAGAAGAGATTAGTTAGTAGTAAACCGCCAGTACGATTGTACTGACGGTTTTTGTTGTTTTTATTTACATTATATGTCAGACAGCCGGATTTTTATTTCGCGTTGCGCTTATTCTGAACGTCTTTTATCATCTCTTTCACATCTTGCCCCACTTGTACGAAGTTTTTATATAGGATGCGCTCCCGTTCCTCTCTCGACTTGAAAGTGTAGAACTTCGGCAGCGGCACATACGCCGCTTCTTCTTTCTTGATTTCTGCCATATCAAAATCTGTTTTGCAGAAGAACTTTGTAGTCTTGAACTCTTCCGATTCTTGAATATTCATTGAACCGCCCATACCTGTTTTCGTCTTCACAAAGTCCCGTGCCGTCTGACCGCATATCCATCCGGTTGCCATATCCGAGATTTTCGAGGCAGGCACAAGGTTATCCATATTCTCATTGAGATTGATACTTGTTTTGTCCCGGTCAATAGTCACGCCTTTTTTGACCTGGACCACCTTGCCGAAGATGTCATTGGACAACCATTCCAGCGTTTCTTTGGCACGTGCCGAGCCGCTTACCACATTACCTACCGTCGTAATGATCTTTTGCATACCTACCTTACCATAATCGGCTTCCAGTTGCGGTAGTTCCTGAAAGCCGAGCGTTACACTCACCTTATTGCTTCGCGCCGTACCTATCAGGCGGTCTATTTTGTGAAAGTAAAGTGTCGGTAACTCGTCCACTATAATACTCACAGGAATATTTTTCCCCTGCCCGGTATTCACACGGGTAACGAGACGGTTTAGGATAAGAGCGTTCAATGCACCGATGATGGATTCCATTTCCGGGTCATTTGCAATCAGCAGGTAACTCGGATTCTTCGGGTCACTCACCTTCAGGTCGAAGTCATCGCCATCCCGGTGGAATATCCAGTAGCTCTCTTTGGTTGCCAGACGCGAGGTATAAACACGTAACGTGCCAATCATACCCTCCAATTGTTCCATTGCCTTATTTTTGAAGGCTGTCTGGAATGGGCCAAGCAGCGGAGCAACCTCATTGTCAGTTTCCAGTACCTCGAAAATCGTCTGATAACTTTCATTCAAGAATGACAGAATATGTGGCATGTCCGAATACTTTCCCAGCCAATAGGCAGGTTCCACGATATTGCCGCCTTCACGGTCGCGCACGATACCTGTCGGTTTCCAGAATTTGGTCTGCGGATCTTGCTGTCTTTCCGCATATAGAGGCTTGCCGTTGGCATCGTAGGGTTCACGTTCATAATTCACGAAAAAGTAGATACAAGCGGCAAGGAAGTTTACCGCCGAGGTTTGGAAGAACTGGTCGCTTCCGCCGCCTCCCTCTTTCTTACCCTTTTGTAGGCTTTCCAATAATGTTTCCGCCGTTTCGCTGGCCGCCGCAAGATTGTTGATGTACTTTGCCTGAATTGGATTCACCCGACGGCTGTACTCCACATCCACAAAATTAATCATGTTGAACTTGCACCCTTGGGGTACTCTGCCCAGTTTCTCGTTCTTCTTGTAATGGTAGTAGAGCTTGGTCGCCAATGTAGGAAACTTGTAGTCATACACCACCATGGCGAAACCTTTGGCCGAATGCTGTCGGATAAACGGCTCTATGATACTGAAAGTCTTACCCGATCCCGGTGTTCCAACTACCCATGTTCCTCGAAAGCAGTTGCTTACAGAAATCCACCCCTTACGGAATTTACCCTTATAGTAGTATCGCATGGGGATATTTACGCTGTATTCATTCTCGACTTTTTCTTCACATTGTTCAAAACTTTCATTCTCGAAGTTGAAACGGTCTTTCATCAGTCCCTCCTTGATGAACTTTGAAATGTTGTCTAATGCGATATGTACCAGTACTACGCCAGCAATGGAGGCAATCATATAGAGAATGATATTCAGAGGTAAGGTATAAAGCCTTGTTTCCATCGTATGGCCGAACAGCCATACGGAGAGTACGAGCAGCAATAACCCACTCGTCAATGGATACACCACCTGCCGGCGTGCGTTGAACTCCAGATGCTTCTTGTTCCGCGTTCCGACACAAGTGATGCAGATAAGCAGTACCGTTGCGATTTTGCTGTACACAAGATTGCCGTCGTGGTAAATCATCCATTGTTTGATGCGTCCGTGAATGTCGGTCAGTATGCCGCCCCAGTGGTCAAGCATTGCAGGGTCAATGGCATATTCAAAGAACTCCAGCAGCACGGACACATATACCACTGTGCGGAATATTTTATAGAACCCTTGCAATTCTTTACTTTCTTCCATAAGTCAGTCTGTTATTAGTCCTTGTTTTCTACGATACCAATGATTACCTACTCTGATTACATCCATACCGAACCATGCACCATTCTCGTTCAGTTTTGTTTTTATCTTATCAAGTGTTACCGGACCGATACCCCAGATTTCCATGAGATATTGCTCGTTAAGATGAATCAGGTCTCCGATATATAATATTCCATGAGATTCAAGATGGCTTTTGATGGATGGGGTAATACCCAAACTGAATACCGGTTCCGAGAGATAGTGTACTTCTTCTGCTTGAATGTTATTCAGGGCTATTTCAAGCCCCACTTTGATTCTTTTGAGAGAATCAAGGCGTTCTTGCATCTTTTGGATGACAAGCTCGTCTTGCTGTATCTCATTGCGTAATTGGGTTGCTCTCTTTACAAGTTCGGCATTACTTCTTTTCAACTCTCCGTTAATATCCGCCATTGACAGATTACTTGTTTCAAGCTCGTTTCGTGTGCGGTCTAATTGCGTGACAAGTTCCTCCAGTCTGTCGGCATGACGCTTCAAGATTGAATTTTTTTCATTATCGGCAGTCATTTCGTCCAAAAGGTAGCCGAACCTTTTAATTTGAAAATTAATATCTTCTTTATCCAATGCTATGGAATCTGCGAGTTTTGCCAGTATTTGTCGGCATGAATTACCTTTCATGGACTTATACATGAGGACAATTCCCAATATCATCAATGCTATGCTGAAAAATATATCCGTATCTTTCATATCTTTCTATCTTTTATTCGTTTATGGTAATTATAGGGCGTACTTTGTGCGCCTGTACTTTAGGTGTTTCCTGCATTGCGCCGCTCCCCATGGAATAGAGCCATGCCTTGGCTGTCTGTTGCTTTTCGACTTCTGTGGATGTCCAGTACCAACAGTCGTTTTCATCCAGTGGTAACGGCTCACCGCCACATTGTTCGATGACAGGGTTGATTATCTTTCGCATGGTGTAGAGCAGCCGCATCTCTGCCACGGACGGTACATAGGCACTCTGCCCGTACCGCCATAGGTCGAAAACCGCTTCTGCCATTGGCGAAGCGGTTTCTTGTGTATCATACAGTGCGAATGTATTCTCATTGCCATCATAAGCCATGATGTCAGCCGATGTGCCTTGTGCGATGCCGAGGCTGTCGGCGAATGCCTGTGGAGCAATGTCCCACAGGTAAACTGCATAACCGTCCCCCTCCGTATCTCCGCGTTTTTCGGTATCGAAGACAACCGCTATCGCTTTTTTCCCCGATTGTTCATATTGTGCGTAAGGCAAAGCTGTTCCATCCTCGCAGAGGATATGTCCTGGACGAACTGCTGTATCGGGTACGTCTATATGCGTGTCACAGGCAGCGCAAAGCACGGCAGCCGTTGCCGCTGCCACCAAATGTATCTTTCGTATCATATTGCTTTCTTTTTTGTTTCCCTATTTTATAGGTAGTTTCACACCCAGCACGACACCTGCTCGCAGCACGTCCGCACCTTTTATCATCACATCGCTTTTCACTTGCCAATACAGTGTCCATCCGGCCCGTAGCACATAGTTGTGTTCGTAACCGAAGTGCAGGCCACCGAGGAACTTATTCATGTCGCTTCCGGCTGAAGCTCCGATACGCAGACTGCCATAGTGGTTGCGTCCCCGCGTCATGCACGGCTTGTAGGCCACGCCAAAACCGTAGCTGCGGTAGTTTCGCCAAAATGATTCCGAGCAGATATGCCCGCACGAAGCGCACTCTGCCCATTGTAGATAGCCGTTGACGAAGAACTCCCACGTATGGCGATAGTTCATTTCGTGTTCGTAGGCGAGCGTTATATCCATGCCGTTCTTGTAGAGTAGCCCTGTGCCAAGCGAGAGGCGTCCGCTACCTTGTTGTGCATTTGCACTTGCAGCGATACACACGCAGGTAATTATCACGATGATTGTCTTTTTCATAGTCATTCCTCCTCCAATAAATCTGCATGGAACGAATCTGCCGCCAGTATATCCTCATAGTCGATGTTCAGACTGATGTTACGGCCACTAATCTGTTTCTCCGTCATTTCGATGGTCAGTAGCTTGTCATTGGGAAAGGTCATCTTTTTCACGACAATCACATTCCGATAGCCGTGTCTGAATGTCTTGCCCGATTCCAGAACCAGAGCAGGTGTCAGTTCGATAGTCTGTGCGTTGGTTGCCTTGGCGAGTTTCTTGTCTGTCAGCTTTATCCGTATCTCATCAATGTCAAAACGGATGTTCGTCTTGTTCTCGATGGAAAAGTCTATGAAGAAGTAGTCACCCACCGAGTAGATATTGTTCAGACGCATCACCATGCGGTGTGCTTTGGTAGCTACGTTGCGGATTTTTGCAGGTGAGTTCCAGATGCGCCGTGCATGATGTGTCATGTCGGCAGTGGACATTGAGACTGCCGGATTGTTGTACGCATTACGCTCTTGTAGCAATATCTCCTTATCCGTTACTGCCTCTTTCATCCTTGTGGTATAAATCAGTGCGTATTGTGTGCGGTATCGTTCCGTCACAATGGTGACGATGGCGAGTATTTCACCATCCTCGTGTCCGCTTTCCTTGGGCTTTAGGCGAATGATGTTGTCAATGGGCTGATCGCCTGCCACCTTGTCAGTGGAAATATCCACGAAACGCACCGGTTCCGATGCCGTGATGACAGTTGTTATCTGTTCGTTCACCGTCAGTTGTTCCATTTCTTCGTAGGTAGTTTGTGCGTTAGCTTTCGGTAAAATGGAAATACCTGATAGAAGCATAATGCCAAATAAATTCCTTTTCATTGAAATACAGAGTTATAATTGAAAATTCATGATTGCTTTATTCTCTTGCGGATTGATATTTGCCTTATCTGGGATGTCATCCTGCATACAACTTGGAGATTTGTCCGTAACATCTATCTGTTCGAATATGATTTGTTTCGGAAGTATTTTATGGCAGAAATAGCTGCTGTTGAACGGTACGTTTTTCCCTTTTCCGAACTGAATACGTTTATCGAACATGAGTAATTCCAGATCAGTATTCTGGAAAAGTCGGCAGGGTGCTACGTTATTCAGCCAATAGTTGGACATCAGCAAGGCGAATGGTTTTCCGAGTTTCAGACAGCGTTCGAAGACTTCCACCTTCCGGCTGAAAGGAGGATTGGATACGAGTATATCCCATTGGGACGGTTCATAGTTGAAAAAATCCTGTCCGTTATAGATATGGGAATACACGACATGGAAACCGGCATCCTTGAATTTCTGCACAAACTCACTGTGCTTCGTATCGAAAGGACACCAGACTATCTTGCCTTCGGGTATATATTTGATAATGGGTAATACACCATATCCCGGTGTATATTTTTCATCTGTCGGATTCCCGTATAATTTTTTTAAGTAGTTTGAAGATTTCATAGGCACATGATTAAAAATATTTATATTGATTTCTTTTCCCTATTTCGCTTCATTTCTTTATCTGCCTGGCACGCGCCCAAGTACAACGTCCCGTCCGGGTCATTTGGATTTCACATTGCCAAAGAGTGCCCTTCTCCACTGTTTTGAAATTAACATTCCCGTATCTTGGTCCGTAAAAACCGGTATGTTTTTGAAAAGCGAATAAGGCAATCCTCCGTCTGTCTTCTGTTCGGAAGTTGCATATTAGGGCAAACTGCCCTCTGTGATGCCACCATTCGGTACTCACAAGTTTTCCGATAAATGTTTCGGCTTTATTTGGGGCTATATAGTCCGCATAATAAAGCCCATCCGTACCTTTGTGATATTCTGATAAATCTGTTTCCATGTCATCATCGTTTTAATTCCTTTTTTCCTGTCCGTTCACTAAATACACGAAAGTTCCGTATTTCAACTTGACTTTGTTTTTCTTGATAGCTTTGCTAATGGCATTGCTTGTTTTCTGGTAGGCATTGTTCACCGCCTGCATCCCCCATTGTGCAAGGCTGTTTCCTGTTGTACTTCCCATACTCATGTTCATATTGCCCGACATTGCCCCGCTTGCTACATCCTTGCTCGTTTCCCGGAATTGGCTGTTGGGCACATACAGCCCCTCCATGCCATCTGTATCATAGAGTGAGAGACTCACTTTCACCAATTCGTCATTCACGAGGATGCTGCTGATATTACCTTTCACGCGCCCGGATGAGAATCCGCTTACCGTAGCGTACAGGTATGTTCCCCTTGCTATCACACACTCGCCAATCTCCACATCGTCAAGCAGGCGCAACCTCACGCGCGAGCCGTCCACCGCTTTGATGTTCTCGTCAATGATGGCTTGGATGAGTTTCGGTTCACGGACATTCTTCGACAGTGTGTTAAAGTAGTCCGAGGTTGTCTTCACCTTGCGTACCACCTCGCTGGGCGGTTCGTCCGCTGATGGCGTTTTCACAGCCCGGCTCTCTTCGTTGATGGTTCCGGAGGCTGCTGCTCCTTGTGGTGGAGCAATGTTGGCCGTGTCCGTTTCTGCCGGGGGGACAGTCGCGTTTTGCCCTCTCAGTCTCGCCTCTGCGAGTGCTTTTTCCAGTTCGGCAAGTGCTTCCTGTTCTCGTGTCTTGGCAGAGGCAATTTCCGCTGCCGCAGCTTTTTCCTGTTGTTCTTCCGTGAGCAGGTCGATGTCGTCCTGCGTGTATTTCGATTCATACTCTTCCTTGTTTTTATCGGGTTCTTCCCGGTCTATGTTATCTACAGCGGAGTAGTCCTGTATCTTACCCCATGATTTTGCCATATTCTCGTATTTGCTGCCTATGCCATCGTCCTTGATCTGTGCCCCCGGCAATTCGGGGTTCAGGAACTCCGTCGTCTGCAACGCCTTGTCTTGTATTTCTATCGTTTCTGTCTGAAACAGGTCGAAGATGAAATAAGACGTGCCGAGCAGGGGGAAATAAAGGATGGCGGGAAGCATATATTTCGGCTGGCGAAAATTGATTTTCTCCAATATCTTCATTATACATCTTTTAATTGAGTTGTACATATTTGCCTTCAATGGCACAATTTCTCAGTATCTCTGCGTTGTCTTCTCCGAAAGCTAATAGGATGCTACCGCGACTGGGAGAGTCACCTCGTGCTCCGTCTGGTCGGTAGAATCGGATGCGGTGGCGTAGGAATTTCATTCCCGTCGCTTTGGGGAAGATGACGTCCTGAAACATTTTGGAATCGCAACGGTTGAATAATAATGCAATGCCGTTGCCATGTTCTGCCAATTTCCGGACGAATAGCTCGATAAGAGGACGCGAATAGGGAGGATTGAGCCACACACGCCCTTCCCATATCTGGGACAACCCATCTATGTTCTGGTCATACATGACCTCGGCAGTCGGCCACAACGGACGGATGGGAGCGCAAGGGTCAAGGTCGAATTTGCCCAATGCGTCCAGTATCTCCTTTGGCGTGTACCATTCGTCTGACGAACGGACTGATTTTTCAAGCCGTGTATTCATAAGTACTCTTTTTACTATGGTTTGTCCCCTCTGTTTTTATGTTCCCTTATTTCGACTTCCTGCAACAGCTTGTGCCGTTCCCGAAGCACAGAATCCTGCATTTCCGTCGCCGTGCGACTTGCCGGAGTGTGTCTGTACACAGTTACCAAGCGGTAGGCGTTCCATACGAAAGCTCCGATGACGAATGTAAAGACGATGACCAGAAACAGCGTCCGGTGTGCGTTGGCAAAGCCCTGCACCTTGGCTGCCGCTTGGTCGATGCGTGTCGCCTTGGCGAATTTATGCCCGGCCTGCACCTCTCGCTCGTAGCGTTCCTTGTACTGCGGGTCATCTTTGTCCGGCATCTTCTCGCCGAACAACATCCGTTTGAATCCTTTGATATTCATATCTTTGGTGATTTAATAGTTACTCTTTGTTTTTTGCTCGATATCTTTGTTCAGCAATGTGCGCCAGTTTACTATGAGCAGTCCATGCGGATTGTTGTCCGTTCTCGGCACACGTTTAAGTTGCCCTGCCGTAACCAGTTCGCGCATCAGGATATTACTCCGACGTTCGATTCGCTGCCGACCATAGTAGGTGAACTCCATATTCTTTTTATCAAAGGAGATACTGTCACAGAAAATCGAGAACACCGCGCTCGTACCCAATATATTGGAGTAAAATCCCTTTTCCTTGAGGGTATTGTACTGTGCCAGTCCCGTCTCATCGACCAGGTACATCGCTTTTTCCATCGTATAGCGGATGTATTTGTCGTCCGGTGCGAGAGTAAAAAAGTAATGGTGGAACATTTCTACGTGGCTCTTGGCCTCCACGTCCAGTGTTTCGTCCATCGTCGTGCGGGTTACGAGTATAGGTACATTTCCGTCCAGCACATACACCTTTTTCTGCGCGTCCGTCACCATTGTCCGAGCAGTCCAGATACTTGATACGCTGATGATGATACACCCTGCAAGAAAAGCAGTGCAGATGATGCCCACCAGTCGGATTTTATTCTCCAAATGTTTGATGACCATATACCTTTATTTTTTCTTGTTAGACAATCGTGTGTATTCGTCATGTAACATTGTCATGACTGTATCATGCAACTCCGTCAGAAATTTTTCGAACTTCCCGTCAAAAAGCTGTGTGTAATCTTCCCGCATGATTACATGCACGAATATCCACCAGACACGGCGGTTTCGATTCTTGGCATTTTTCTGCAATTTGACCAGTTGCAGACGATAGGTAAGGTAAGTCATCATAGGGACAATATATCGGTTGTCCCATGTAATGGCTTCGTCCAGTTCTTCATATTCCGGATCAATTCGGTGGTTAGGTGCATAAACGAGCTCTTCGCTTATGCGTTCATTTGCATAGTGCACGAAACGCTCGTTCCTGCACCATTTCTCAATTTTCTGTTGTACATTCATCTTTTGGATATTTAATATTAGGTTTATCATTATCTCATCATCGAGCCGATACCGCCCGTAGCCGTCATTTTGGCCTGCTGCGCCACACCTTCTCCAAAGTTCCGTGTAGAGAAGGCCGTGTCGCCTTCAGGTATCATCCATGCTGCCAAGTCCGGCACGAGGTTTAGGCATTTCAGTGCCACGATACTTGCCGCCATCAAGTAGCCGGCGGAGAAGAAGCTGTTTTGCAAGTAGGCCGCCATTGTCTGTTCGCTTGCTGTGATTGCCGTCAGGTTTTCTACCTGTATGCACAGTACAATGTCGAATAACAGTAGCACATAGAAGCCGACGAAGTAGAGCATTGCACCATAGAAATGTACTGTCAGATACCTTATAAGCCACTTCGCCCATGCACCTTCCCATTTGGACAACAGCGAGAACGCCCATTGTATAGGTCCGAATATTGTTAACATGCCCAGTAGGATTTGCTGGCAATAGATGGTAGCCCACTATTCACTATTTATATTTAGTGGAACCTTGTTTTATTAATTATTCCTATATATCAGCTATTTGCAGATGTTTTTATTTGATTGGAATACTCACGAAATTTCACGGTTTTAGAAATTATTGGTACTATTTGGTACTATATTTCAGAATATATTTCGTACCTTTGTACCAGTAACCCAAAGATATTTCGTGTATGGATTTCATTTTCGTAAAATCGGCAAAGGCGGGCAAGGAGGACTTCGGTTCGGTCTATGCCCGTGTGCGCACAGGCAAGGCCAACATGAAAGCCGTGACAGGTTTCACCATCCGGCAGCTTGAATGGGAGAAATACCGCTCCCTGCAATACACATCGTCCGCCCTAATGTCAAGCATCGGCATAAAGTATGGCCAGTTCGCCCAAGTCCTCGCACGGATAAAGGCGGAGTTCGAGGCGGAGGATTTCGACCAGAAAAAGGCGAAGTCTATCATCGAGAGCGTCAAGCACGACGTGTTGAACGGCATGATGCAGATTGTGGAGGTCAAGCCCAAGGGCAAAATGCTGTTCGAGGATTTCCTCACCTCATATATAGAGGATTTGGAAACAGGGCGGCGTACTAAGAAAGGCCGTACCGTGAAAGTCACCCCGGCGTACATCAAGGGGCTGCGTATCATCCTCGGCCAAATCCGCAACTACCAAAAGGAAACGCACCGCAAAATCGGGTTGGACGACATGACGATGGAAACACGCAACAGCCTTGTGGGGTATTGGAAAAGGCGCGGCCTCATGCCCAACGCCATCAACTCTTATATGACGGATGTCCGCACCGTGGCAAAGGCGGCATACGAGGACAAGCTGACCAAGTGCGACGATTTCCGCCATTCGGATTTCGTGCCGAAGAAAGAGGAAGTGGACAACATCTACATCACCCCGGAACAGATACAGGAAATGCTGGAACTCGACCTTTCCACCAAGGAGGCCGTCAAGGAAAGGCTGGAGAAACTGGACATAGCCGAGGATGAGAGGGCTTTGCAGCTATCCAAGTGCCGCATCACCCACATACGTACATTGGAACACGTGAGGGACGTTTTCATTGTCGGGTGCCTGACCGGGCAGCGCGTGTCCGACTACGCGAGGATATGCGAGGACATGATAACCGAGATTAACGGCGTGGAGTTCATATTGCTCACCCAGCAAAAAACGGACAAGAAAGTGTATATCCCCGTTGACAGGCGCGTAAGGCAAATCCTTGACAAATACGACGGCGAGCTGCCGCACGTATGCCCCAACGAAATGAACAAGCTGATAAAGACCATCGGCCTGTTGCTGGGCTGGACGCATGACTGCGGATTTGACGGGAAGCGGCTCAACCCGAAACGAGGACGGCGGTTCTGCGACATGCTCCTCTCGCATACGGCACGGAGAAGTTTCGCCACCAACGCATACAAGGCAGGAGTGCCGCTGTCATCCATCCAAGCCATCACGGGACACAGCAGCGAAGCCCAACTGCGCCGTTACCTCAAACTGGACGCGGAGGAAAAGGCCGTGATAGCGTTGAAGGACTTTGAGGGTATCATCGAAATGTAAAGGTTGCCTATGGAAAAGACGAGATTTGCAATCATCAGCGACCTGCTCCAGCTTTCGCACGGCATCCGTGCCAGCCTGAAAGTGGCGGACGGTCTTGCCAGTGACGGAAACAAGGATGAAGACGTGCGCAAGCAAGCGTACAGGGAAATCAAGCGGAATTTGAAAGCCGTGCCGCTTTGCCTGTCCGACATCCGCGACTACATCGCCGAGCATAACGACAGGGATTTGGCACGGCAGTTTGTCGCCCTACAGGACGACACCAAGCGCCTGCATGACTTCTGCGTGCCACTCCATCCCGAACTGAAAGCGGAAGCCTACCGTTCCGGCATCGCTTACGCTACGATGGAAGTCATCGGCCAATACTTCTTTCCCGGCAAGGACACCGACAAAGGAGCGGACGGGGGAAGAAAACCCATGACACGCGCCGAGGCCACGGACTGCATAGACACCATCCGGGCAGCCATCCGCAAATGCACGGCAATGGCCGACGCGAACAAAGGGAAAGAGGATGTAGCGAATGAAGCCCATACTTCGCTTGCACACATCGGCAGGAGCGAAATCGAGGCCGTCAAGGAGTACATCACAAACGCCAACGACAAGGATTTGGCCGCACTGTTCACGGAGGACTTCACAAAAACCGTCCACCTTTCCGTGGTGTTCCGAAACGGCACCCCCCAAACGCAGTCGGCAGGGATTAAGATGTTCCATATCGCCCTGACAATGGGATATATCAAGAGGAACATACTGCGTGAGAACGCATCCAAGCCGACCGCCATTTGCAAAGAAGAAACGCAATCCGTCTTTATGGGTGCCGACAGCACGATGGGCGAAACATTCACCACAACGGCGCAAGTGCCTGTTCTAAGGCTGTACCAGTTCCTCACCACTTTTACCGTGCAGAGCGGCCCCGACAAGGGCAAGCCCGTACTGGACGGCAACGCCGTTTCCGACAAGGACTTCATCCGTTCCGTCATGCGGGCCGACTATTCCATGATATACGCCAATGGCGTGAAAGGCAAACTCCGCTGCGTCGTCATCCTCATTTCACGGGCGTACTTCAAGGACTGGAAAGAATACCGCAAGACAGCAGCCGATTCCATCGGTCTTACCGTGGAAAGCCTCGCCAAATACAATGTGGAAAGGGCGTTCATCGCCAAGCTGAAGGAACTGATGCCGATGATAAAATAGTGACACAATCCACCCGTGGCTACAATTCACCACAAGCTACGAAACAGCACAAGCCGTTAAACGACAGCCGTTTGACGGCTTTTTTAATGCCGTTTCATTTCACAAGCCGCCACAAATTCACCCGTTTCATCCACACCCTAACTTTGCCGCCGTTAATTCAAAACCACGATTATATGGCAGAAAAGACGGAAATGGTACTGGTATCGCGCGACGAGCTACAGCAGCTCATCGGCGCAAGCGTGAGGTGCGCGCTGGAGGAGTACGGACAGGCACAGGCACCGCAGGACACATCGGAGTATTACACCATCAGGCAACTGGCTGAGAAATGGGGCGTGAGCATCGCCACCATCTGGAGGCACGAGAAGCTGGGGCATATCAAGGGACAGCGGATTGGTCGGCGCGTCCTGTTTCCGAAAGAGCAGATTGACAGCATCAAGAACCTCAAGGCCACCAGCAGGGAGGCCGACAAAAACACCGGGAAATGAAACGGAACATCAAATAATGAACTGGCTTATGAAACAACAGAAACAACTATATCTGACGTGCTATAAAATGGAGATAGCCATGAGCGTGGAGGCATGGTACTTCCTCTATGGTACCACCTGCGGGGCGTGCAACCTCTTTTATTTCTTTTCCCTTTTGTCGAGGATGGCGACGGAGGACACACCCTGCATCAAACGGGGCATGGAATACACCGTCCATCCCGGACAGGCGGACGGCTCCATGCTTTCATTGGCAAAGGAGTGGAACATCGGGCGCAAGGCAGTGTGCCGCCTGTTGGAGGATTTCGGCGAACGGGGGCTAATCCGTGTCGTTTCCAATCCCGTGACTTCCATCATAGATATGGTGTGCGTGAAGTCATGGATGAAAGACGGACGGGTGATTGAAAATCCAACAAACATCCCGACTGTCAAGGCTTACGAGGGTGTCCGCATCTATCTATTCAACGGCCAAAGGCTGGAACTCCTGCGGAAAAGCTCGGCGGTAAGGAAGAAGCAACCGAAAAACCAAAGTGAGAAAGAATCCAACCTAACGGGGCTGTCGGACACAACAGAACCAACGGAACAATCCATTTCAGAAGATAAGGAACAAGTCGCAGCAACCGAAAGCCCAATGGAAACTTCGGATGATCCACCAACGCCCAATAACGATGGCAGCACTGCACAATCGGAGAACAGGCCACCGACCATGCCGGGTGAACGCACCTTGTTCGATGGCACCACCTTTTATACCTAAGCGGTAGGCATGGCCGGGAATGACGTTTTTACAGGGATGTGTTTTAGGGCTGGCAAGTTTATGTTTTCGTCCACGAAAACGACGCCACCAACGGCGACCCGGCCACGCGGAGAACGGACACCCCAACCCATAGCCCTAAAACACACTTCCATTTATAACCGACAATGACAATAAGCGTATGACAGAACCAGACAGCAGACATAAAGGCGGACGGCCAAAGTCCGCCAAAGGCAAGGCACGGACGAAGACCGTTTCCACAAGGCTCACCGTGGCCGAATGGAAAACCGTGATGAAGCGTATCGCCGATGCAGGCAAGAAACCGTCGCACTTCCTGCGCGAGCTTCTTTTGCAGGGCAAGGTCGTGGCGGCACGGACGCAGGAGGACAGGAAGCAGATACGGATGTTGGAGGGCGGCTGCAACAACCTAAACCAGTTGGCGAAATTGGCGCACCAGCAGGGCTTTCCGAGAACCAAAGGAAAAATCACCGCCCTACTGGACGAGTTCAATAAAATCATCGCGAGGATATGATGGGCGACTTGAAAAAACGGGCGAGCTTCGCCAAGCTGGTAAACTACGTGAACAACCCGAAGAAGGCACGGCTCATCGACAGCAAGGACGTGCGGCTTGACAGCAACGCCACCATCGCGGCGAGTATGCAGGGACAGGCGGACGACAAGCCGGGGCGCAGGCTGAAAAATCCTGTGTACCACATTTCGCTGGACTTCGCCCACGAAGACACGCCCAAGCTGACGGACACTATGATGGCCGAAATCGCCCGTGAGTACATGCGGCGCATGGACATAGTGAACACCCAATATATCGTATGCCGACACACCGATACCGAACATCAGCACCTGCATATCGTAGCCAACAGGGTTGATAACGACGGGAACACCATCAGCGATCGTAACGATGCTGTACGGAACGTGGCGGTATGCAAGGCACTCACGCGGGAATACGACCTGCACTTCTCCAAAGGCAAGGTGAACGTGAAGCGTGACAGATTGCGAGGCAAGGACAAGGTGAAATACCAAATCCACGATGCCGTCAAAGCAGCCTTGCCCCGTTGCGGCAGTTGGTCGGAGTTGTGCGGCAGGCTAGCTAAGCAAGGAATTGAAACCAGTTTTAAGTTCGACAGGCGCAATGGCAACATCGTAGGCGTTTCGTTCACCAAAGACGGCCTTTCGTTCAGCGGCTCACGGATAGACCGGAACATGGGCTTTTATAAGTTAGACAGGCTGTTGGGCGGACGCATCACTGACAATGTGGAATGGAGGAACAATATGTATGTGGGGAACTACGCCCGACCAATGGACGAACCCTATACAGGAGGCATAGAGGCATACCCATATGGAGTGGATAAGCCGTTTGAACAGACTGAGAAATCCATTTCTACTGACGGCCAAGCAGAGCCATCCGACAACGGAACTTCCGCCGAAACCGATACTAATGCAAGCATAGTCCGAGTGGGCATAGGTGTACTCGTAGAGTTGTGCGTTCAGCCGCACCAAGTCAAGGTATCATCCGGCGGCGGAGGTGGAGGAAATGAAAGCGGCTGGGGTGACAGCGACAAGGAAAAGGACAAACTTAAACCAAGAAGGAGAAGAAGATGAAAGACGAAATGCAGAACCTCACAGACCTCGTAGGAGCGTTGGCCGAGGACATAGAGGCCATCAAGGCGAAGCTCGATGAAAAGGACGCTTCGGACAAGGACGAGGCGGTGAACAGGCTGGCCGTGAAATTGGAGCCGATAGCCCGTTTTGCCGGAGGCAAGGCCATTGACAACATCAATGACATATTCAGAAGTGAAGAAACAATCGCCGCCTACAGGAAATCACTGGGCGATGAAGTGATAGCGAGCTTGCAGGCGAACATGGAGGCCAACGAAAAGGACATGCGCAATCGTGGCATACCTTCCATAACCGAACTCCTGACAAGCATACGCAAAATGTTGGCCGAGCATATAGAGGAAAGCAGGCAAAACCCGAAAAACGGACAGCAGAACAAACGGCAGACAAACGGACTTCCGCGCTTTCCAAAGTGCAAGGCCATATCCAAGCGGATAAAATCGCTGTGGCACAAAATCCCCGATGGCTGGTACAAGAGCCCTTACGCATGGACTGGCATAGGAGTTACGCTTGTATTCGTCACACTGTTTGTTATCAGTTGGATGCAATGGCACCGATACCGGGAGGAGAATGTGCACTTGATGATAATAGCGGATAAATACCGGGTAGCCGCAAACATCGTCCAAGAACTGCATCCGTCATTGGCCGTAACCGTCGGTGCCTACGAGGAACTGACGGGAAAAGTCGGAGCCGATTCCACGCTGGCCGTATTCCGCAGGCAGGTGGAGAAAGTGAGAAACAATGAAACCAATTCCAAACAATAAACTTAATGTGAATGACATCCATCAAAGTGAAATTCCGCCCATCCGCCACGGACGGCAAGGAGGGCAGCATCTATTATCAGGTTATCCACAACCGCGCAGTCCGCCAAATCGGTACGGAACTCCGCCTGTATGAGAGCGAATGGGACAAGAGGACTGCATCCGTCAGGATATATGCCGAAATCAGCGATAGCCGGAAGAAATACCTACAGGCCGTTGCCGAAAGAATCCGTTGGGACTGCAAGTGCCTGCAAGCCGTCATCGCCCGGCTTGAACGCAAAGGCGGCAACTACACGGTGGACGACGTGGCCGGAGAGTTCAACAGCCACCCCGGCGGCCTTTCCCTTTTCCACTTCATGCAGGGCATCATCAGCCAGTTAAAACAACTGGGCAGAGTGCGCACCTCGGAAACCTACGCATCCGCATTGGCCAGTTTTATGAGCTTCCGCAACGGTCAAGACCTCCTGCTGTGCGAGCTGGGCGAGGACACGGCCTTGCTCTACGAGGCATGGCTGAAAGGCCGGGGCAACTGCCCGAACACCGTTTCATTCTATATGCGCATCCTCAGGGCCGTCTATAACCGCGCCGTGGAAAAAGGGCTGGCGGAACAGAAACACCCGTTCAAGCACGTTTATACAGGCATTGACAAAACGGTTAAACGCGCTGTGCCGTTGGAGGCCATAAGGCGTATCAAGGGGCTTGACCTGACGTTGAAACCGCATTTGGACTACGCACGTGACATGTTCCTTTTCTCGTTCTACACCCGTGGCATGTCGTTCATCGACATGGCCTATCTGCGGAAATCCGACCTGAAGGACGGCATACTGACCTACCGCCGAAGAAAGACCGGACAGCGGCTGAGCGTCAAGTGGGAGCCGTGCATGGAGGAGATAGTCGCCAAGTACAAGGACGCTTACAACACGGAATACCTGCTTCCCGTCATCACCGACCCGTTGGCCGACGGACGGAAGCAATACCGCAACGCCATATACAGGGTGAACACTGCTTTGAAGAAAGTCGCCCGGCTGGCAGGGCTGGCCGTTCCGCTGACGATGTATTGTGCCCGGCACGGTTGGGCCAGCATCGCCAAGAGCAAGAACATACCGCTTTCGGTTATCAGCGAGGGCATGGGACATGATTCGGAGGAAACCACGCGTATCTACCTTGCATCATTAGACACGAGCGTAATTGACGAGGCGAACAGCCTAATCCTTAATTCTTTATGAAAAATTATGGAATGAAATATGTTTAGCAAAAAACTAAATCTCTTTATAAGAGATAAATGTTTCGCTGCAAATTTACGAAATAATCTTCAAATTGTGCTGCTTTTGAAGAATAATTGAAGAATAATTTTTATTTGATAATATAGGAATTGTCCTCAAGATTCTTCATTGTTTTGTTTATTTGTTGTTGTATGTGCATTAAACCATTGATAATCAATCGTAAAACTCGATTCATTTATCTCTTATAAAGAGATACTGAAACGTAAGAAATTAAACAGTATGAATAATATTACAAATAATATTTGGGAAGAAGAACATTCTAGTAAGAGGCGAGTTTGTATGCTTATGATAACCCATGCATGCAACTTGAAATGCAGTTATTGCTATGAAACTCATAAGCAAAATACATATATGACAGTTGATTTGGCTAAACAGATTATTTCAGAAGAAGCTGAAATGATAGAAAGTAGCGATAAGTTTGATGAAATCCAGATTGATTTTATGGGTGGTGAGCCTCTGATGAATTTTACTTTGATAAAAGAAATTGTAGAATGGCTTGAAAAAGGTGCTATTAATGTTCCATGGGTTTGTTTTGCTTCAACAAATGCAACGCTAATCAATGATGATATAAAAGATTGGCTCAAGAAACATAAAAAATATATGATTCTTGGAATAAGTTATGATGGAACTAGTAAAATGCAATCACAAAACAGAGGAACAGACAATTATGAAATAGATTTAGATTTTTTTTATAACTTATGGCCTGAACAAACATTTCAGATGACCATATCAAAAGAAACACTTCCGTTTTTAGCAGAAGGTGTTCTTTCTGTACAGCGTAAGGGTTATGAAATTAACGCTTCATTGGCACAAGGTATAAATTGGACAATGGAGGATGCTAAATTATATAGAGAACAATTATGCTTATTAAAGGAGGCATATTTAAAAGATGTAAAATTGAGGCCCTTTAATCGTCTTACTCGATATGTAGATGTCTTTAATCTCGCCCCTACAGAACGAAGACAAATACATGGATGTGGAAGCGGATTAAATATGGTAACATATGATGTAGATGGGAAAAAATATGGTTGTCATATGTTTACACCTATAGTCTTAGGGACTGGGGCAATAGGAGTTAACGCTATTGAGTGGGAAAAGGAAGATTTGATGGCTGACCCTTATTGTGAAACTTGCGTTCTTAGGAGATTTTGTCCAACTTGTCCTGGATTTAACTATAAATTTCGAGGTAGTTTCGCTTCACGTGATAAACGGTGGTGTCCTTTAGTGTTGGCTGAAGCAATGACTGCCTGTGAATTTCAGATAGAAAGAATCGCTATGATAAATCACTTGTCTGCTGAAGATGCAGAACATGCACAAACTGCAATTAAAGCATACAATGTGCTTAAACATCTTGATTTGGAAAAAAGTGTTAGTCCATATGTTATTTAATAACGTCAATTAACAAAGTTAGTTCTGAAAAACTCTAATAAAGTATATTATGATTTTATGTAAAAATATATTGAACTGCAAATCAACATACATAGTTAAATTGATAATGTCGCTATTTTGTTTGATTGTTTTAAATACCCAATCTGTTTTTGGGCAACCTAATGGTAAGTATATTTATAGCGGTTCATATAAATGGATATATGACGATAAAGAAGAAACATCTAAAGTAACAACATATGAAACCTTATATATTACTCCGTATCAATCTCCTTATGGAACGTGGTTAAAAGTAATAGGTGTTAGTAAATCTGGGAAAAGGTATTATATACCTAGTTCGTCAGATAGATTCGTATTTACAAAATATCGCTCAGGATTATCTGTATATGCTTGGAAAGAACAGTGTATCATTGTCGAAGAAAAACAAACTGTTATTCAGTTATATCGAGATATAACGACAGGCGAATATGATGAGTTTATATATTTTTGGAATTAGATAAAACTCAAAAAATAAAGGCAATAGCCTATTAAATAAATCTATTATTAACAATTTAAATTAGGAGGATTTCGTATGAAAATGAATCTCGAAGCTCTTAAGGCACTGGAAGTGAAACTTGCTGAATATAGCAAGGTTAATGGTCCGATTGCTGAGCATATGGCTCAGAACTCGAACACATGTACAGACTGTTATCAGACTGGCGGCGGTGGCTGTAAGGGAACATGCCGTGGTACATGTGGTGGTTCTTGCAACGGTCGCTAATACAGACCTGTAGCTCAAAAAGTGAGCGGGGGATGATATTATCCCCCGCTTTCTTTAATAAAAAATATAATCATCAGAAAAAGCATACAACTATGACAAGAATACTTATATGTTTCGTCTTTGTTCTCATTACATTAAACTCGTTCTCGCAATCTACAGAAGGCGGAGTTTATGTTTTTGAACGTGCATATGATGCCAACGGAAATGAGATTAAAGATGATGGAGCGCATCCTCAAAAGATTATGGTTACGGTAGTTTCTATGTTCTCAACAGCAGCTTCATATCTTGAATATAATCATATTGTAGGAATGTGGCCATCTGCATATAATGCAATGACCTTTAATTATGCAGGTACGAATAATGGATGGTACATCTTTAGGCTGGATTTAGGCATGATGGGGACAAATTTTTTATATGTTTTCAGTGATTATTCACGTGTTAGAGTTGCAATGTCCTTTTATAAAGGAAAGTTCTATCAATATCGCAAATTTGTTGAAGGAGAAGATATAAATATGACCCCTACAAGATAACCATTAAAACCACACTCACGAAGTAGCATAATGAAACATTCTATACTTCTTTTACTAAGTCACAGTTGTAATCTTTCATGCAAATATTGTTATGAGAGATTTAAAGACTCTCGGAAAATGAGCCTTAATGATGCCATTGAAATTTTAAGTAGAGAGTTTTCGGATGATAGTGAGATAACAAATATAGATTTATTAGGCGGTGAACCTCTTATTAATTATGAGGTCATTCCTCCCATTTGTGAATGGATATGGGAGCGAATGCCTAACATGCAAATTTTTATCAGGACAAACGGTACTCTTCTCACAAATGAGATGAAAAGATGGTTTTCTTCTCATTCAGAAAAAATTGGTTTGGGATTAAGTATTGATGGAACACCAAAAGTGAACTATTTTAACCGTGGAGTAAAAGATGCTGATATAGATTTTTTTAAAAAATATTGGCCTGAAATACCTGTTAAATTGACTATATTCCCTCAAAGTGTAGATTCTTTATTCGATTCTTTGACTTTCCTCTATAATAAAGGTGTGAATGTTATTGGAGGCCTTGCTCAAGGAGTTGTTTGGGATGAAAAATCATGTGCTACGCTAAATCAGCAAATGAACAAGATTGTTGAATTTTATCTTGAGAATCCGCATATTCCCACAATAGAGCCTCTTTTTAATTTAGCATTTGAGCATTCGTATGTTTACCCTAATCATACAGAAAAACCATGTTGGGAAAGAGACATCGTACATACTTACGATTGTGATGATGATTTGTTGCCCTGTCACATGTTTTCGGTGATTGTTCAAGGGAAAGAAAAACGGGAACGTATTTTAAAAGAAGCAGCTAACATAAAAGAAGAAATTATAGATAATGAATGCAAAATATGCCCCATACGGTGGAGTTGTGTAAATTGTATGGCTTTGAATTATCAGCATTTCGGGAATTTCAGCACTAATGCAAACAAATTTTACTCCTGTGCGGCTCATAAAATATCAGCCTATTGGTCTGCCTCTCTTTTGACATCAAAAGCTCTAAATAATTTAATTGACTTTTCAATAAAAGAGAAATTGGAAGCCGTACAGAAAGCTATAAACTATCTAAAAACATTTAGCAATGAACGATATACTTAAAGTAAATTTCTCAGACGCTATTAATACTACTACGGCCAAAAGTTTTGTTTGTAGCCTTGAAAAGTTATGTTTGCAATATCCCAATGCAGATACTCTTTCTATCAGCATTTCTTCCCCGGGAGGTGATGTTGATATAGCTATTGAACTATTTCATTTTTTGCGCAGTTTGGAATGTAAAGTTCAGACGATTAATACTTCATACGTTAATTCTGCAGCAATATTGATTTATTTAGCTGGCGATATTAGGATGTGTCATCTTGGTTCAACATTCTATATACATTCAATATCTAAACGTCTAAAAGGTATTTATGATGTCAAGGCTCTTTTAAGAGAGGTTAAAGAAATGTCTGTGAATACTGATATAGTATCGGCTATATTGGAACAACGTACAGAAAAGCGGAAAAGTTATTGGAAGGGATTAATGTCAAAAGGATGTATTTTAAAAGCTGAGCAGGCATTGAAGTTAGGTCTTGCTTCAACAATTATAGATAATTGATTCTTATGAAATCTTCTTTAAAATGGCTTTGGCATTATTCATCAGGGTTTAGACTCCAATTTATTATCATAATATCACTTAATATCGGTGGAGTATTCTTTTCCTTAGCATTTGTAGAATCAACAAAGATATTTATTGATGATGCAGTTTCTGGGAAAGGTGCCATTTATTTTGTGATAATGGCTCTTGTGTGCATAAAAACAGTCCAGTTGCTTTGTGAACAAGGCGAAATTTATATTCGCACTTTATATAGAGCTAAATTAGAGAACAAATTAGAATATCAGATGTTCTGTTCTTTAACCAATAGCCAAATACAAGCTAAGCAAAAGTTTCATTCTGGAGATGAAATCTATAGACTTACTAGTGATGTTGGAATTGTTGCCGAAAGCATATTATATACATCCCCTATCATTTTCTATTCTATAATACAGCTTATAGCCACTTGGGGGTATTTAATGAATATGCAACCCATTTTGACTATAATAATAGGGCTTATCTCACCAGTTGTTATACTTATAGGGTATTATTATACCCGCATATTAATCCCAATTTCAAAAAATGTGCGATTTGAAGGCAGTCGTGTAAATGAATATATACAAGAGCATTTACAACACCATGAACTTATTTCGACAATGCAGAAAAATAAATATGTACAACAACAAGTTGCAAAATTACAAACTTCATATTTTAAGGTATTAAGAACTAAGATACGCCTTACTATTGGCACGGATTCTCTTACAGAAGTTGGGTTTACTTTGAGTTACTTGGCTGTTTTTATTTGGGGAATTAATGGATTAAGCCATAAGGCAATATCTTATGGCGAACTTTTGGCATTTATACAACTCGTTGGACAACTGCAACGTCCTGTTTTTATATTTAAAGAGCAGTATCCGTCTTGGATTGCTTCATTTGCTTCAGTAGAACGCTTGATGGAGATAACCTCATTGCCGCAAGAAGAACCATCCAATGGCAAAGAATTTATACATGAACCTCCGGGACTTCGATTTTCAAAAGTGTCTTTCAAATACCCTCAAAATAATAGTTGGATTTTGAAAGATTTCACATATGATTTTAAACCAGGTACGATTACTGCTATTTTGGGAGAAACTGGTGCTGGTAAAAGTACACTGCTAAGAATGGCTTTGGCCATCTTAGTTCCGCAAGAGGGTGATATTACTATATATGGCAACACAGAAAATAAGGAATATAAAGTTAGCTCATCTACCCGTTGTAATTGTGTATATGTCCCTCAAGGCAATAGCATAATAAGTGGCACGATAAAATATAATCTTTTGCTTGGTAATACAGATGCTTCAGAAGCACAAATGAAAGAAGCTTTATACTTGTCATCAGCAGAATTTGTTTTGAATGAACTACCTGCAGGACTTGATACTGTTGTAGGGGAAAGAGGTATTGGTCTTAGTGAGGGGCAAGCGCAAAGAATAGCAATAGCACGTGCACTCTTAAGACAAGGTGGTCTATTATTGTTAGATGAACCAACATCTGCACTTGATTCCGAGACAGAAAAGAAATTCCTTAATAGATTGGTAAAAAACTATATAAACAAAACTGTGATAATAATAACGCATAAACAAGAAATACGCGATTATGTTTCTAATATAGTGATAATTCATAAAAAATAATATGTAATCTAAAATTGACGGCAATGAAAGAAAGTATTCGAAAATTGTGTGTAAGTGGGCTATTTTGCTTATGCAGTTTTGTTGTTATTTTTGCTCATAACAACAATGGCTCGAATGAGAACCAAAAACGGAAAATCGAAGGAGTGATTCTTGATGCGAAAACCCAAGAGCCTTTGGCTGGTGCTAATGTCTTAGAACCAAAAAGTAGAACAGGTGTTATTACAGACATTGATGGCCATTTTGTATTGAACGTAGAAGAAACCTGTAAAGAACTGGAAATTTCTTACTTAGGTTACAAGACATTGGATGTCAATATCGGGAGCCGTTCAACTTTACGGATTTTATTGGACGAAAATAGTGAATTGCTTGGAGAAGTTGTTGTGACTGGTGTCCAAACAATAGAAAAAGGGCGTGCTACGGGTGCTTACAACATCGTAACTCCTGATGATATGAAATATATCTATTCTACCAATGTTAGCGAAAAACTGGAAGGAGCAGTGCCGGGGCTTTACGTAGACAGGAACAATGAGATAACAATCCGCGGTTTGAGTTCATTGAATGCCACAACAAAGCCCTTGATTGTTGTAGACGGTTTTCCTTTGGAAAGTTCCGAGTTAAATCTAAATCCTAATGATATTGCACAAATTACGGTACTGAAAGATGCGGCATCTGCTTCCATTTGGGGCATCCGTGCAGCTAATGGTGTGATAGTTATCACAACCAAACGTGGAAATCAAGGAAAAATGAACGTAAGTTATTCAGGTACGATAACCTCAAGCGGAAAAGTTGATTGGAACGATTTGCATTTCTTGTCTTCAGACCAGTATGTGCAGGCTCAGTTTAATTGCATTCTTGACCAAGGAATAAGCAGTACCGCATATAGTGGGTTGAATGAGCTTGAAAAGATTTACAATCAGTACAATCAAGGCAACATTACGCTGGATAACGCTTGGGGGCAAGTGAATGAGTTGGGCAGGTTTAATAACGCCAAACAGATAACGGATAATTTCTATCGGCGTGCTTTTACCCAGCAGCACAACATTTCCATATCAAGAGGCAGTGAACGCTCGTCTACCTATTTATCTTTGAGTTATGACCAAAGCAAGGCGCGTGAAGTAGGCAATGAATACAATAAGTTCAATCTATTGTTGAACAATGATTTTAAATTGCATCGCACATTTACCGTTTCTATCGGATTAAGAGGCACATACCGTAAAGCCAAGAATAACGGCATGGATATGACTGGTTATGAACCATGGAAGCGTATTTTAAATGATGACGGCTCTTATTATAATGAATATAATGGAATATCCGAAGATTGGGCTTCGGAATGTGTGGCATTGGGCATGCGAGATTGGCATAAGAACTCGCTCGAAATACTAAGGATGAACGATAATCAGGCAGAAGATTATAACTTATCTACTACATTACGTTTGAATTGGACTCCCATAAAAGGTTTAGAAATCACTTCGCAAGGGAGTTATGAGTTTGGACAAACCCAAAACACCCAATTCTATTCACAAGACCATTATACGACACGTAATCTGACAAACCAGTTCACCGAAGTAGAAGTAGTTGACGGACATCCAGTAGCCATCATCGAAAACCATTTGCCTACCAGCGGCGGCATTAAGAACCTGGGTGATACGCATCTCCATTCGTACTCAATACGCAATACGGTTTCATATTCGAATACGTTCCGGGATTTTGCTTATAAAATAATGGCAGGAAATGAAGTCTATTCATTAGAAGGCAATAACTATTCTAACTGGTTATGGGGCTTCGACCCGGAATTGTTGACATCTCAAAGCGTTAACTTGGCTGCATTGCAAAGCGGAGTAAACGGCTATAACGGACGTGTACAGAATTTAGATGAAAGTTATGCTCCTTCTTATGCTGAGACATTGGAGCGTTATGTTTCTTATTTCGGTACGGCGAACATCAGCTATCAAGACAAGTACGATTTATTTGCCAGTGTCCGCCTTGACCAAACGAATTTGCTGACCAACGCAAGCAAGTTCCGCAATAACCCGTCATGGTCTATCGGTGCCAAATGGGATATCAACCGGGAGAAGTTTTTCCATGCTGATTTCGTCAATGCGTTATCATTGCGTGTTTCTTATGGCTTAACGGGTAATATTGATAAGAGTACCGGACCGGACATTGTAGCGGAAGCTGTGTCAGACGGTTCTATACCTTCTTTGAATTATCTGATGGTGACTAATCCTGCTAATCCTCAGTTGGGTTGGGAAAAGACCTATAACTGGAATGTAGGAGTGGATTATATGTTGTTCAATAATCGGATTTCCGGCAGTTTCGATTTCTATCATCGCTTGTCAAAGGGATTGTTGGCGGATGTGGATATTGATCCGACTACAGGCTGGAGTACGATTTTCAAGAATTCAGCAACAGTTCGGAATGTAGGTTTAGATTTATCCTTAAACGCTAAAATTTTAGTCAAAACTCCGGTAAAATGGGATGTAACTTTAAATCTGTCATATAATAAAAACCAGGTAACTGAAATGAATTATGCGCCGAGCCGCAGAGGAGCTTCGAAAGGAAATCCGATGAAAGGACAGCCAATTGGATATATAGCAGTACACCGTTATGGTGGATTGGATGAAAACGGTGAACCTACATTTATGAAAAAGGGTGATGACACTAAATATTCATATATGGATATGGGATTGCTTGAATTGGAAGATTTGGATTTTGTGGGTACTACCAATCCGCCGGTATTCGGTAGCCTTTCAAGCAATTTGACCTACAAAGATTTTACTTTAAGTTTTATGATTACCTATCGCTTTGGAAATAAAATGCGGTTACCGACCCCATATTCTTCTATGACCGGACTTTATAGTGAATGGTTTGGCGAGGAATACCGTTGGGTAGAGGGCAGTGATAATTCCGGTAAATGGGTTCCGAAATTATATACAATGGGATATGCGCCTTCGAATCGTGATGATTGTTTGTTATTTAGCGACCAAATGATAGATAAAGGCGATGCTATTTATTTTAAGAGCATAAACCTGACTTATAATGCGACGCGCTTATTAAACCGTATTGGCTTGAAAGGTGGTTCTATTAGCGTTGGTGGAGAAAATTTAGGATTTTGGGCTGCCAATAAATATCATTTAGACCCCGACCAGCTGATAAGTGGCGTTAATCCATGGGAGATGAGCTGCGGATTAGGAAAAACCCCTCGTTTGGTTGTAGGATTAAACATTAACTTTTAATATTTGACGGTTATGAAAAGATTCATATTATTACTTTCCGTCCTGCTTAGTTTGAACTCTTGTCAGGACTTTTTGGATGAAACCCCTAAAGGTACGCTCATCCCCGAAACTGTGAATGATTTCGGAATGATATTGGATAATTATAGCTATGATAATTATATAGCTTATGGGCAATGCCTGACGCTGATAATGTCGGATGACTTTACTATACCTGATGACAAGGCGTATAAATATGCTTCATGGGGGATAAATGCCTATACATGGGCAGACCATCTTTTTAGTGTTAATGATGATGAGGATTGTTATACCAATTTTTATCATGTCATCTATTTATGTAATTACATTCTGAATAATTTGGCAAATGCTCCCGAAGGGACAGAATTTACCCGTTCCTACGTGGAAGGAGCTGCAAGATTTCATCGTGCTTATGCCTATTTTAATTTAGTGAATCTGTATGCAAAACATTACGATAAAAATACTGCAGATACAGATTTAGGCGTTCCATTGACTTTGGAAGCAGACCCTAACATTACAATCGGAAGGGCGACGGTTCAGCAAGTGTATGACCAGATTTTTACCGACCTTAACGCGGCAAAAGATTTGCTTACTAAAGAAAAGCCTGAATATTCTTTCCGTCCTTGTCAAGCTGCTGTATATGCTCTGTTAGCAAGGGTTTATTTATATCAAGGCGAATATGAACAATGTCGGGAAGCTGCCCGTACCGCAAGAGAGCAATGGGATGCCCCTTTTGACTACAATCAATATGGACTGGAAGATGTGAATCCTGATTTTGGCATAAGCGGATATTCGTATAATCGTTGGGAAGAAGCGGATATTATATGTTATAAGGGGGAAGGATATGGTCCTAATGAAGATGCCGATTATAATTTATCCGATGAACTGATTGCGTTATTTGATAAAGAAACTGATTTGCGGTGGAAATTCTTCATTACTTCCTATCCGTTGTTTTCGGGTGATGACCCCAATGGGGATACCCCTCGGACCGCCTTTTGGTTCCCGAACAATCGTGGGCTTAACGTAGGAGAACTTTACCTGACAGAGGCGGAAGCATGCGTACGTGTAAATGAAATAGACGATGCTTTGTATCTTCTGAATGAAGTGGCAAGGAAGCGTCATGCGTCAGGTACTTATACGGATGTAGTTGAAAGAGACCCAGAGGCATTATTGAAGTTGGTATTGGATGAACGTCGCAGAGAGTGTATGTGTGAAGGTACTCGTTGGTTTGATTTGAAACGCTTAAATAAAGACCCCCGTTTTGCTAAAACCATTACTCACACGCTTTATGGTGAAACTTATACCTTAGAGCCGGATGATAATCATTATGTATTACCCATACCGCTTATTGTAACTAATCAGAATCCTTTGATAGAACAAAATCCACGCTAATTCTAAATAGGAAAGTTGGCAGAATCATCTAGCCAACTTTCTTTTTAATGTATGTAATGAACATACTTTAAACTCAACAGCTTGAGCCTAGCATAAGAATAATTTATTGATAAATAAAAGATAGCTATAAGAACCTTGATTTTACAGTGAAAAATTGCAACATTTGAACTATTACCACTATGTTTGCGGAATCTAAATAGAGATTTATTGCGGACTGATGACTTCTGCAAGGAATTTGCACTGCAAATAGAGATACTAAAAAGGTACTAAATTTTATACACACCTTTATTTCTATACTGTAAATAAGTAAATATCAATATATTATAAAATTTAATATATTGTAGCCCACCATCCGATACGATACACAATCAGAGCGATAAGCATGATGATTTTGTCGATACCTACGATGACTCCTGCCGTCAGTGAGGTAAACCACAGTTCGGCTGCGTCTTTCTCCATCTTCGTCACTTCGTCCACTCCGGTTTGTTCCATGGTCGCTTCTACCAGATTCGGGTCGGAGGTACCCGTGTGAGCGACATCTGCCTGTGCTTGCAAGCTTTGGTACATCGTGTCACGTACATGGATAAGTTGCTGCACTTCCTCGAATTTGTCCGCTATTTGGGTGGCTTCTGCCTCGTACAGGTCATGCGTGTACGAGCCGATGCAGTTCGGGATGTAAGACAGGAAGTCAAGGAAACACCAACTGCTCCCACTGCCAGCCATACCCGTGTCTGCTGGCGGATACCACCAACAGAGGATGATTGAAACAGCCAAAGGACGGAACAGCTTCAGCACATCCAGTGGCTCATGTTTCACCATCATCTTGTACGCCATTCCCGCTGCCATCACAATAGCGAACAGGGCAGCCAGTGCCATGCACATTTGTAGTATCCACCAGAACGGTCCCTGCGAGCCGGTAAAAGTCGCATCAGTCAGGAACTCGTTCGTTTGAAAAATCACATCGTCAATTTCTTCTTCAAGGATATTAATACCGAAATCCGAGAGTATATTTCCGTCTGCCATACGTTTTTGTTTTTTCAGTTCCCTTTGTTTACTGTTTCATCTCCGTTGCCGCTGCCGCCCGTGTTATTGCCTGATTGCGGGCCGCGCACGGCAAAGCGCGATTCGTGCCATCGGTTCACCGCATCGCAGACAATACTCTCCTTATCCAGAGTACGGTCAGCGGTAGCGTTCAGTAGCGTACTTGTTATCGTAGTATTCTGCCGTTTGGCAAGGTAGCCGACAAGGATTTCGTTCTGTCGAGTTATATCCTCGTAGATGCGCAGATACTCTTTCTTCCGCTGTGCGTTGGGCATATAGGCATCTTTCGTTGCATCAATGGCGCACTGGTAGATATGGTAATATTCCGTCCATCTGTCTTTATCCTCCGATGTCCCCCCGACAGGCAAGATGCGGTCTATGTTTCGTTTGAGCCGTACCATCTGTCCGTTGACCTTATCGCCTTCAGCGACCCATGCGATGTCCGCTTGACGGTCAGCCACGTTCAAGGCTTCTATCTTTGCCCGGCTCACCAATGCCGAGTCGATGGCTTCAGCTTCGTCCGTTTGGTTGTATAGGTTGACGCCCGCCAGTGTGCGGAACGACAGTTTGTTCTTGACTGCTGCCGACTTTTTATACTTGTTGTGCAGTATGGAATAGTAGAGGTCGGGCGAGAGTGCTCCCGTACCGGTTTCCATTACTGTTACTTGGTTTTGTTTCGGCGAATCGTGGTTATAGGTCACGGATTGTGCCTTTGCCGCCGTGGTTGCAATTATTGTAACCGTCACGAGTAAGAGTATTCTGTCCATATTTACTTTCGGTTATTTGTTATTAATCTTTCAATACTCAATGTGCTTCAATCAGTTAATCACCAGGATTATTCCACATTTCTTTTTATATTATATTCATTTCTAATCCTTTCCTCTCCCCGCAAGAAGTGCATATCATCCTTTTCAATACAAATACATTTTCTATTCGTATGAATACAGGCGATTGCAGTGCTCATGCTTCCAGAGGCAAAATCAAGGACTGTGTCACCCTCTTTCGTGTATGTTTTTATCAGATATTTCAACAATGCGACTGGTTTTTGATTAACATGAATCGTTTTGCCCTCTGATTCCGCAGTTTTAAAATATTTCACACTTCGTGGGTATCTCGTTCCTTTGTTTTCATTTCTGAATGTAGGATTTGGTACCTTGTTTACTCCTGTCCAGTTACTTCCTCTCTTTGTACGATTCTCATAAGGCTCACCTTCCTCCATGATTGGATAATAAGGAGTTCTGCCGTTACAAAAGATACTGATTAGCTCATGCGCTTTTAGAGGTTGCTTTTTAGCAAGAAGGAAATTGCTTGCTTTTGACTTTTCCCATACCCAGTCATATTTAAATTCGGCTAAATTGCCACAGCGTAAAAGGCTGCTGAACGGTTCGCTGCCAAATAAAGCCGTAGGCGCATTATCCTTTCTCACTCTTCTAATCTCCTCCCACATTTTCGAGAATGGTATTATCTTATCCCATTGCGAGGCTGTAATTCCGAAAGGTGGGTCGCATAGAACTAAATCAATACTTGATTCTGAGAGAAGAGGCATTACTTCAAGGCAATCGGCTTTATATAGCGTAATGTCTTTTTCAAAAACGATCTTTTTCATTACATCTTTTATTAATCCAAATGTCCATTTGCCTCTTGGTTATAGGCCAGATAGACTTGTTTGTACTTAAAGTTTCTTTCTCTGTTTGTACTTCTCCGAACATTCAGGACGAAACGCTTTTCCCGCGTTTTAAGATATTCCTTATCAATTTCGGTGTATAGAAGTCATAATCATCATTATGGCATTATTTACCTCCTTCCTCTTTTACCGTCAATAATCCAGTCGTCCCGCATTGCGCCATCGTCCGAAAGCACCGTCAATAATTTCCCGTTTGGTACGTTCCCGGTAAATCTTCGATTTCCAGTAGCCGATACGTACCTGTATGTATCTCCATGTCTCGATGTATGCCCGGTTCAAGTGTTGCTCAATGCTGTCCAGCGACTTGTTCACGGACTCCAGTACCATCAGCAGGTCGCTGGTCGAGCAGGCCGCTGCGCCCGTGGCATACAGCACGAGGTCGCTCACCGACTTATAGAGGTGTTCTCCCTCGTTGGCGATGTCCCGTATTGCTTTTTCATTGATAGTCAGAATCAATGCGTCTGACGGCTCGATGTTCCCATGTTTTAGGATTTTCTCATGGAAAGCCTCCAGCATGGTCTTATAGTCACCGATACGGTCACTTACCGAGCTGTAGGTATCCTTCACGTTCAGCACCGTCCGCAGGGACTGGTACATCACGTCGATGACATCAAAGGCACGGGTATAGCGGTCAAGGTCGATATTTACTTCCTTGTATTTGCCCGTCTCCTCACGGCTGTACTCGTGCAGCAGTTGGTTGCTGTATTCCAGCGTGCTTCGGGCCAGCAACAGGCTGCGTTGTTTTTTGTGGTCATTTATGTACGCTTCCACCGACACGATATCGAATGTCCATTGGCCCTTGGCGACATCGGGTAGTAGCGCAAGCAACGTAATGGCTATCAGTATAGTGCGTTTCATGGCCGTACCTCCTTTCTGCCACTTCGGGATGTCCGTGCGTTTTCTACCCAGCGGTCATGGCACTCTTCCACGAGTGTCAGCCTACGACCCTCGTCCGTATCGAGTTCCGGTAGCACATCCTTCAGTACGTCGATGATGTTCCGCTTGTAGTGCATCATCTTCTCCAAGGATACGAGGTCGGCGTATATTTTCGTGATACGTGAATCCACCTCTCGTGCGATTTCGAGGCGGTCACTTGACCAAAGCAGGTGGTACACGTCGCTGTTCGGTACTTCTTCCATAGGTTCTGTACGGGCATACTCGGTAGTGATTTTACAGTTGGGATATTCCCGTGCGATTTCCGATATGCGATTATTCACGATTTTAGTCTTTTCCTCGTTCGACAGGTTCGGATCGAGTGTCAGTACATCGGCAACGTGCGTGTCTGTGTATGCCGAAGTCAATTCCCAACTGATTTGGATAATGGCACGGTGAATCTTGATACCCAGAAAGTATTTCGGCTTCCGTGCGATAGAAATAGTCGCACGGAACGTAATGATACCATTGATGTTCGGCATCGTCGCCTTACGGACGAACGTATAGCCGCTCCATGTACCTCCGTCCTGCCAAGTGAGGCTATAGGCTGTCTTGCAATCCTGCATGATAGCCGGTAGGCGGTAGTAATCATCTGTCGGCACATCGTTCTCTGCTTCCGCTTCCTGCTTCGCATCTGCGTACTCCTTCTGTTTTTGTTGCCACTCGGCAAGTTCGCTTTTCAGTTCCTCGATACGTGTCCGGTTGGAGTTATATTGTTGCCGGTAAGCTGCTGCGTCTTCCACGCTCGCCTCGGCAATTTTTTTCAGAAGGTCGGCGTTTTCCTTTTCCAAGGCACTAATCTGAGATTGAAGAACGGCGACTTGATTGTCCGCTTCCCGTATCAGTGCGTCCAGTTCTGAAAGGTCCAGTTCGTTCTCCGTTACCGAGGTCTGCATGACACACTCTTTGGAGTGGGCATCCAGTGAGCCGCCACACTTGCGACACTTGTATTGTGTCGAGCCTTGCCCCAGCGTCGCCCCGTCTGAACAGGTTACACTGATGGTCACGCTTTCGCATCCCTGCAATTTTGCGGCGTCCGTCGCCTGATAATAGTTCCGTGCATCGGATGCTATGTAATAGACATAGCCTTCCTCGTTGTCATTGAACTCCGAGAGGCGGGCATTGAGCTGCGCTTTGAACGTATTCAAATCCATCGAATAGGAATCGAAGACATCCTCATAGACCACCTCCGTCCGATTCCAACTCTGTGTCACGTGTATCTCGTAGGCGTATGCCTTCTTTGTCTGCTTGTTACCCTTACTGATGATATAGGCCTGTTGTCGGGTATTGATAGTATAGGTGTAGCCATCGTTGCTATTGTTGAGCTGTTGCACTCGGCTTCTTGACCATCCGGCATACCGTTCTGAATTGGCGAGGGCCTGCTCCCGTTGCGAAGCGTTCGGATAAAATCCCGGATCACTCGTGTTAAAGCGTGTCCATGCGCCCCCGTTCAATATGCTGTTGTCGTCTGTCGGTGGGTAGTAGTCGCATAGAGAAATGCTTCCTTGATCACGCCGTGCGATATACCACCGTTGCGTGTAATAGTTCCCGACAGCATTGTCCATATAGTCGGTCATCCACGATGTGAGGTCGTAGTTGCTGAAATTGAACAATGCGGCCACGCTATCCTGACCGCCCACCATGTTGATTAGCAGACTGCCGATGTCATGTTCCGCCTGCTCGAAGAGAGTACCGTAGTGTTCATACAGGTTGCCGATTTCATTGACTTTGCCACCCAACAGGTCATGGAACGCACTACTTTGCAGTAGAGCGTCACCGAGGTTCTCCATACCTGATGTTGCCAGCCCTACGCCCATGTTATAAAGGTTGTCAATGTCGCCCTTTAAGTTCTCAATCGTGAAATTGCTCGGCACTTTGGTAAAGTTGTCCAACATCCGTTGCCAATCGGTACCGCCCAGTTCCGCGAGGTTCAGCAAGGTGGCAATGTCGCGGTCAATTTCCAGAAAAGCGATGTCCGAAAACGACAGCGTGCTGTTTGTCACCACACTTTCGAACTGCATACACAGGCTCTTCGTATCGTCGCACACCTTCATCAGGTAGCTGCCCCAGTGGATTGCTGTTTGTGGTGAGCGCAGCATCAGCTTCGCCACCACCCATATTTTCGGCATGATTTTTTCTGCCACCATGTGGTAAATTCGACGATAGTAGTAATTTTCCTGTCTCTTATACACATCTGACGCTGCCGACGAA